>Ga0307516_10004223_pt1 | contig 17883 bp, 16 predicted proteins | sample 19_EM_MG_FD_203310 | JGI IMG/M metagenome (GOLD analysis project Ga0307516, IMG submission 203310) | Populus trichocarpa ectomycorrhiza microbial communities from riparian zone in the Pacific Northwest, United States - 19_EM | ecosystem: Host-associated > Plants > Roots > Unclassified | place... | reverse complement strand
TCAATACCATCATCAATCACATTCCTTCCCCATCAGAAGCCCTTCCCTTCCCTCCTGCACCTTACCTGAAGGCTTGCAGCACATCCCCCTGTGGAGATCATCTACCAGAACCGCAGAGGAATACCATCACTCGCTTATTGTTGTCATTTGGTGTTGGTTGTTGGTTGTTCTGACCTCTTCCCTCACTTAGGTGCACACCGCGTTGTGACCGATGATGGCATCCGAATGGACCCTGAGAAAGTCGACCACGTTGTCAACTGGAAGGTGCCAATGAATCGAACTCTGTGTCAAGGATTCATCGGAGCTGTGGGGTATTTGGCGGACGATATCTATAAAGTTCACGTTCCACTAGGGGTGTTAGCCGAGGCGTGTGCCAAGACCAGGCCTTACCAGTGGGGATATACTGAACAACGCGCATTTGAAACGGTAAAGAGATATGTTGCAGCATGCGCTCCACACTGCCATGTTCCTCTGGACTACAGCCTGGATCGTGACCCAATCTGGGTCATGACTGATGCTTGTGGTGATGGGATCGGGGGCGTGGTTGCCCAGGGTCATGCTTGGAAGCCTGCCAAGGTGCCTGCATTCTACTTGGCAAAAATGTCTTCTGCACAGCGAAATTATCCCGTGCATGAACAGGAATTGATGGCGGGTGTGGAGACTATGCTACGACATAGGGATATCCTGCAGGGCGTTAAATTCACATGGGTGACAGATCACAAGAGTCTAACCCACATTCTTGACCAGAAAGGATTGTCTGGTCGTCAAGCCCGCTGGATGGAGCGACTCTCGGAATTTGACTTCGAAGTCCTGTACGTGCCTGGCAAGGGAAACATTTTGCCGGATGCTTTGTCTAGGATGTATGAGTTCGACGCACCCAGAACGATCCGATCGCAAGAAGAATATCTTCAGTGCGATCTGGACGTGGTCGGTGTGGAATCTGCCCCTCCTAAGGAGCTCATTAGTGCACCTTTGTTGGTCAGACAGGAGGCGATCACACCTAACATTCGCTGTAGTCATCAGTTGGTGGACAAACACCCTGCACATGCAGAGGAGCGGGCCGCTTCGGTATCGGCAGCAAAACCCAAGCGTGTTACGCTCCTTGTTGGCCCTGAACCAGGACCCTCCTCTGGAGGGGGGAGAACCCAGCCTCTGACAACAATGGGTGGACCTGCCCCACCCGAGCCGGTCGTGACCCAGTATCCAGCGCCCTATCCTACAGGGCGGCGACAAAGGCAACCTCCCCCGCCGGCGGAGAGTGGTCGCCCGGAAACAGGTGTGGAGTTCGCCGTGCGTGTGAAGGATAAGTTTGTTCTTCGAGGGCTGTGAGAACGAACTGAGGGGGGGATGGGTACCACGACCCAACCAACCCCAAGAACTATACCTGGGAATAACATGGATGACACGACATCAGACACACATATTCCGGTAGAAAGAGAAACCAGGCGGATAGCGCCAGTGACTTACCCACACAATGAGCACCTCCTACAGGAGGCGAAGGGCCAGTATAAGGAAGATTTGTTCTTTCAAAAAATATTAGAAACCCCAAAGGCGTTTAAAAACTTCTCACTCACCGAAGATGGGTTCATACGATTAAGACTACCTGACAGGGTAGTCATATGTATCCCAGACATTAAGATAAGCAAACGAACGCTGCGGGAAATGGTCATTGACCAGGCGCACTCGTTATTAGCCCATCTGGGTGCCAAGAAAACATTATCTTACCTGCGCGAATACGTATGGTGGGATTCCATGGTACCTGACGTTATGGTATTTTGCACCTTGTGTATGACTTGTCAGTGAAGCAAACCTCCCAATCAGAAGCTGTACGGGTTGTTGAACCCACTGTCTGTGCCGTCCACGCCATGGGATGCGATTGGTGTCAACTTTGTGGGACCTTTACCTGAATCGAAGGACAGAGATGGGTCATACGACTCAATAACAGTAATAATAGACCTACTCACTGCTATGATCCATTTGGTCCTGAGCCGGACAACCTACATGGCAAAGGACATCACCGAATTGATGTTTGCTGAGATCTACAAGTTGCACGGCCTACCTAGAATGATTGTTAGTGACCGGGACGTTCTTTTCACGAGTTTATTCTGGACTCACCTTAATAAACTAATGGGAGTAAAGCAGCACATGTTGAGCGCTTATCACCCAGAGACCGATGGTTCTACCGAACGCGCCAACCGGATGATTGGCCAGATGCTTAGATCGTGCATCGGGCCTACCCAAAAGGACTGGGTATCAAAGCTCCCCACTATCAAATTCACTATTAATCTAGCCAGATCCGAATCGACTGGGTACTCACCATTCTTCTTGAACACCGGGAGAATGCCTAGAGCGATGATTTGGGACGCTCCCGGAAGTGACAAGTACCCTAGTGTGAAGGCATACGCTCAAAGGATGAAGTTGGCGTTGACATCGGCGCACGATGCCCTACTGACGGCAAGGGTAAAACAGACAGTGCAAGCGAACAAATGGAGGCATACCTGCCCGTTTGTTGTGGGTGATTTGGTTTACATCTCGACCAAAAATATCAGCTTCCCTAAAGGGACAGCTAGAAAATTCGTACCAAAGTTTGTGGGACCATATAAGATAAGCCAGGACTTTGGCAACTATTTGTATCGCATCGAACTACCTAGCTCCCTCCGCCAACAAGGTCTTCACGACGTGTTCCATTCTTCCCTACTACCCATCCACGTCCCTAACGATGATCGTCTATTCCCTGGACGTCTAGACGAGCAAATCCCGGAACTTGGCGGAACCGCCCATGAATGGATCGTCAACAAGATCCTCTCGCATCAAGGCAGTCATTCGGATGCTAAGTTCGAAATCCTTTGGACTTCTGGTGATAAAATGTGGTTGCCATATGGTGAGATAGCACATCTTCATGTGCTCACTGATTATTTCAAGGTCTTAGGTATTAATGATATCACCTGACTAACCGATAGCAACATCGGAGACATATCGGACGACGACGAGGATGTGACAACTGGGTGCATAGCTATATGCATATGTCGCCCTGACAGAAATTGTCCTGTCCATCAGGACATATCGGAGCGACACTCTCCCCCAGTAACAATGTGATCCACGCTCCATGGAAGCAAAACATCAACGAGTTGAAGGCCTCATCAGTGCCTGTTGAAGCAACCACCCGTGATACTGTTCATAGGTACTACCCGTCGAGGATGGCAGCGGAACCCTAGCCCTGGACCCAGTAGGAGCGCTAGGCGATACCCCCCCGGACCGAGCTCCCAGAGGCCACGCCAACGTCATCCCAGGAAGACGGCACCTAATTGTGCTAACAATGATCGATTCCCCTGCTGGCAACAATGGTCTACTTCCGACCACCTTAGGCAGTATCAATGATCACCATCCTGGTGTGATCATCGGCCAACATCTGTCTCCAGCTCAAGGGGTCTGATGTGATCCACAGGTATTAAAGGCTGCCCATCCTGTAACAGAAAAATAACCACCTCCCGCTGTCGAGCGAGCACTGATCGCCACTGCAAAACAAAATACCCATCTCACCATATCTACTGTTTCACGATGGGCATCAAGGATTCTAGTCCCCCTGAATTCGTCAAGATTGACCGCGAGTTGTATAACGTCCGCGTTGTCACAAAAGAAGGTGCCAGCTACTATGAGAGCTATCACAATGAACAATTACGCGACTTCTTCACCCTGGAGTACCACTTGCGCCAGCAGGAGCTACCCTCCAAGATCCCCGCCGGATTCGAAGATTTTCGTATCGCTTTCGACAGGGAAGCCGAGAGGAAGAACCCCTCCGGCGTATCCTTTGCCCAGATTAACTATGATGGGGTGGAGCCCTCATCAATCCTCTGGGCCCCTGGCTCTCGTTCACCTACTGTCCAAGAAGTGCTTGGTATCGGTGCGGATCTAAGATCCTGATCGGAAAAACTGGGAGTCAGGACAATGACGGAGGAAGAAGACGTTGTCCTACACCAGATGGCTATTAGACAAATGGGAGAGATGCTGAGGATGGATAGGTACAAGAGGAAGGCTTTCGACGAACGCGAAGATAGGTGCCAACAGATGGGCGTCTGTCTGCCCGATACATATAGTCGTCGTGCCACCGGCACCAAGGCCAAGCCACATTAGCGCTGTCGGTCGTCCTCCAGCCCACCTCCCCGACGTGATCGCCACCGATCTCCTGAGTCATCTGAGACTCCTCTCGAGGGTCCCGTTGCAGGTCCGAGTACGATTCCCTGCACGGAAGGAATTGAAGATGTCCACATGAGAGATGAAGAGAGATCCCCTCGTGGGGGCAATGGTATCTCAATTAAAGGACAAGCGACAAAGGGAGACAAGAAGGGAAAGGGGCAAGCAGACTAGGGAAGGAAGGGTACTGTGTACCCTTGAAGGGGGGTATGTGATGGCTGAACCATTTAGGCCATCACATTCGGCCGAGTGTCATGCATATATTAGACGTATGTCGCCATCCAATATCTCTATTCCGTATCCTCCCGTAGTACCATATAAATAGTCGCTCCTGATGTAAATGTTCCCTTCGGTCTTCTCTCAATATCAGAATTTGGTCTGGTAACACAAGTGAAAGATCTTAGTGTGCTGTTGTCCATAGTATGAACTACTAGTCAACTGTTACACGTTCCGTCTTCTGTCGACACGAGGATGTTGTCCTCCCTTCTCTTTCTTGCCGCGATCATGCAATCTCCACATACCAGTCCACGTGTTCTAGCGACGACGACAACACTCAGATCGGTGCATTTCTCCCCCTCCCTTTTTGTTGCACGTGTGTCTTTCATATCGGCCCATAGTCGCATCGCGTCCACCCCCGCCACCCCACTGCATCTGCTGAATATATCAGAAGCACTCACGAGAACCGGCTTTTGTCTCTCTTCTTTTCTAGAATGAGGACACTGCGACGACTGCAAACGAAGTAGCAGGCATCAAGACAGCGGACATCGTGACATGGAGCGTGAGTATGGCCACATCAATGGACATTGTGGAGAGAGGGTCAGGGAGAGAGAGCACAGGGATAGGGAAGTTCTTCCGGGTGGGCTGTTTGATCGACAGAGCCTTTTTTTCGCAGAATCTGAAACCAGCCATTCTCCATGGAAAACGGCATATTCCCCTGGGCCCTGGCCCAGATCTGCAAATGTGTATGTGTGCCTGTCTGCTTCCTGAAGGCCTGACCTCCCATCATTCAGTGATTCTATTTTGCCCCTCATAGGTCATGGACATCCTCTTATGCTGGCACTTAGGGCAAGATGGTCAACAAACTTGAGGATGAGGGGTTCAGAGCTGAGTACTTGTGCCTATTGTTCCTCACCTCCATGAGCTTCTTCCTTTCTTAATACAGTGTCTCATTGTGCGTTCTATCCACTACGCAGTCCCTTTTTCATCTTGATTTCTAATATGATCTGCTTTCTTTATCCATGTCAACGATCAAAATGCTGGTGCTTCACTTCCGTTCTTTACAGGTTTGTATGAGATCTTGTTGAGGTTTACTCTCAGATTGTCAAACCCCTCCCTGGCCCAATCCCATACTTGATTTCCATGGTAGTATTTGGCACCCGCATTCTGGGGAGCAAGCAGGGAGACTCTTTATTCAGCACTCATTGCCACCATCCTTGCATGGGGTCAACTTCCCCTTTTCAGTGGCAAGCAAGCAGTGCAATAACGACCACAGCCTTCTCGCCAATGCATTGATTGACTAGTGTAGAGAACTCACATCCACAACAGTCTGCTGCATCCGACAAGTAGCCAACATGTCATGGTCCTCTTGATCGAGCCATCGCAATGTCATGATCTCATTTGTTTCACTGATACGTAGCTGATGTCTCTGATCCCCTCCATTTTTGGAGGAACCCACTACAGAAACAGGTATACTCCACCCTCATTGAATGGAAGACTGGCTGAATTGTAATCCTGACTGGGCTGCAAAATTTGAAACCTACTAGGCTCCAGGTCCAGCCCATCCGATCAGATGCCAGAATAACACGCTCGTACAGACATACATTACAGATCAACCACAAGTCTGTCATGGCCGACATCAAGAACCCTCACTTGCCACCTTTTTATTACTGCCGTAAACCTATAATGTGACTCGTACAGATCACGGAGATGTTAATCATTTCCAGTCCCCTCATGCCATTATGGTGTCCAAGGATGATGATGTACAACTTCAACTTCGATATGGCAAAACAAGACCTTGCCCAGTCTTCGACGTGGGAATGGTTGAAGGTGCACTGTTTAGTCTCTTAGTCAGGAATCATATCCACTGACGTGGTGGTCTCCCTTGTCAGTCCTTGGTTAGTCTTTTGTTTCGCTGCTGTTGTTTTGTTCCTAAAATGCTGTTATACAACACTAGGGATACTACAGTGCGGCCCATGCATTGGCATGAATGTCTAGGGAGATTGCGTGTTGGCTGTGGTGGCCACACACAGATGCAGAGGGTATACACCTAGAATCGGTGGTAATATATACCAGAGAGCTTGTTTGATGGAGAAAGGCCCATCTGTCCAAGGTCAACATGCCTACAAACCTCACTGCAAACTGGGACTCGTCTCCACAGTGCGTGTTTGCCAAGATCAGGTGTGATCCAGATTTAACAAGTGACCCTGTGAATTCGGTCCTCGGTCACCCAGGCAGGTGATCAGGCAGTAATAAATCATATTCGCCAATGACATTTTACTTCTTCCTCCCATCAGCAGATCCGAACAAAACGACGGCTGTCGCGACCTCAAGTGATAAGGTATCCTGTTTCACACTTGATAGAGTGAATGGGCTAATACTCTTCTTCGCATCAGCGAAAATGCCCAAGAGTTTGGACATTCCCTTTTCATATACCTAGGTGCACTGCTGACAGGGCACATACATACATACACGAGAAACCTTAGTTCCGTGGACATCAACTTGAAGGTGCTTATCAGACTTCCCCGGGTTCTGGGATAGCCATGTGGTTCACCCAGGAAGGGCTAGAAATGGGCCGCATTGTTTTCTCTAATGAAGAGGTTCTCGGTATGTTGACTGCTCCTGTTGGAATTATGCACTAGAAGATAGGAAAAGGACCATGACTGTGCTTACCTATGGTGATACAAGCATTCAGCTTTGACTGTGGAAACTGTGCTTCAATACGACAGAAACGCGAGCAGCTCGGACAGGTTGTGGACTTAATCATCGCGGATCACGCCTATTCACCATTGTCTCTGTTCCCGGTGCATCAAGCTAGATCACTTTGGTACGTTTGAGTGCCCAAAAACATCGGATGTTAATTGGCGGCTTTCAATATCTCACTGTTTTGTTGATGGGATGGAACAAATCAGTCAATGGCTCGAGATGTCTACTGACTTGCCTGAGTGATATGCATCCATATATTTACCTAGTATCCACTCAGGAATGTGGTATGGGTTTCAGGTATAGTGGTGTTGTGAAAGCTCAGAAAGACTTAGTAAGAAATTGCAATGTCCCAATGGATGGGATGAACAGCCCTAGCAGCTGATTGTGCAGCATGCACATCAGCAAACCAGCCCTCCCCTTGACAGCCCTTGACAGCACTGGCCAGCACTGGCCAGTCATCCCAGAACCCCAGCCACTCCCAACAAGGTACCTAACTGTCAGAATCTGTAAAGTCTGTCCCAGCACATCCCAGTCCCATCAAAGTCTGGGGGAATTCCCCTTGTTTGCCTCAAGTCCTGGAGTAATCAAAATTTGACAGTGTGTGACAGCCCATGTCAGAACCGTTTCCTCTGACGAACTCCGATGACAGCGGAGCTCAGCGCGAAGGCTGGGACTGAGGGATAAGGTGCGGAAGGTTTGAGGACGTTGGCTTCAGCGTATGTGCTGCGCCCTTGCAAATACTAGTCCTTGTATTTCAGAGAACAGAGGTCCGAAGATAATCGGAGTTGTCAGACGACGACGGAGACAGAGAGCGGAGACAGAGGAGTTCGCGAGAGGTATTCAAGCTGATATTCGAACTGAGGGACAATCCCCTCAGCGTGCAGAGTACTTATACTTTACATCGGATATGTATAGTAACCGAGAAGTGGAGGAGAGACACAGCAGAGACGTAGCTAAGAGTCTGCGGATGACAAACGGATGAGTAACATACACGGAACGGAGATCAGTGATAAGCGTAACGGATCAAAAGGTTAACGGGACACAGCTATGAGTAATCAGATCTAATCTAAAATGGGAACAAGGGAAGCAGGAACGGAAGCGGAACGGAAGCATACAATAACCGGAGGCGTAGGCGCGGAACTATATACTAAAAGGAGACAGAGCATCAATTGTCGGAGCGGAGATGGATACATAGCGTCGGAGGTGTCCGATTGTGATCGGACTTGGGTCTACAACAGTCTAGAGGCCTTGTGGAGTCATGTGGTGTCACGCGGTCGTGACAGCCCACTCCAGACTGGACTGGATTGATACTTGCTCACTCCAGACAAATAAGCTAGAGAGAAAATGGTAATTCATTTTCTAAATATGCATGATAAGATGGACACAAATGATATGATAACTGTAAATCTAATCAAGTTTGACATCAAAACCTGTCATTGTGCCTGGAGTTGCACTGCCATTCCTAATCAAACAAGATATTTAAGTTACAATAAAAGCAGGTAAATAATTGACTCACATTCCAATCTTCACCCATTCCACACGAAGTGCTTTTGTTTTGGCACAGTGAATGGGTACTGTGTCACATTTTGACATGAGACCGATTAGTAAATCAACATAGATGTCCACGTAAACATCACATCTGAACATGACCTCCTTGCCTTCCATGACCATCTCGTCTAGGGCAACTTTAATCTAAATATGTCTCAGCATGCGACAAGAGAGCATTTAAAAAAATTACAGCTTGCGATGGTGTTGGAACCTGTATAGAAGAAATTGATGATGAGACTGGATAGCGCAGGGTGTGCAAGATTGTTTGTATGACCCTACAAAACAGTATTAAGGCATCATCACGTATTGGCCTCTCACTCACCTCTACATCCACCACATGCTTTAAGAAATTACCCCAGTCCAGAAGGTTCTTTGCAATCTCAGTGTTAACGGGGCGACAACCTTGAAGATCCCATTCGTAGTGATCATGGACAAAGGTGTGGGCTTTCTTCTTCAGCGCAGAGCACCAGTTCCCCAGATCTTCCCAAAGCTACCAAAATTTAGATGGAAATCCCATTGTCACTCAGAGACTCACCAGCTTTGTGATATTGGGCGAATATTGAGGCCACCATCCTTTATAAACCATTGTGATCAGTCTCAGTCCCTCTAAGTAATTAGCACATACTGTCAGGAATTTGTAAGCCTCGGGAGCGACACTCAGCTATAGCTTCATTGATATATTCCGGGGCCTTGTGGTTGAAGTCCGCACAGAGTGGGAATGAGTTGACAGATGTGATATCACAATATGAGATCTGTTTGGTGCACTCAATGATGTCACGGACCGATGGGGTATAAAACTGGAGGTGTGAGGGGTCAGAATTGCTGTTAGACACTATACCAGAAGCGACAGATGTCACAAGCAGGGGGGAAGGAGCAGCTTCAGTAGATGAAGAGGACATCTTGCTGATGGGGACTTCTAAATTGTCCAAATCATCAACATTGGAGCGGCTGATATGATGGGAAGTTTTGGATATCTGCTGGTCATGTACAGCCAGAAGTTGTGTATTGTCAGGAAGTCGGGGGGCACAATTGCACTGGCGGTGTTGAGCAACAACATCTTCAATCTCCCCTGACCGTATTGTCAGCATGGCACACCAACAAGTGCTAAACTTACTTTGCTGCGTGGTTGTAGACCTGCAAAGATGGTTGCCTTGGGACTGCAGTTGAGACAACCCTAAGGGCAAACACCCAAAGAACTACCACACACGAGACTCTGAGGAGGAGATAGGATCACAAGCATCTTAGAGCGAAGACCCAAAGAGAGCTCGAATGGAGAGCCTCTGGGTGTTGCATTGCAGCAGTATATATACTACACTACACATGTCCTGCGTGAGGCTATTCACGAGGCTGTACGCTGTATGAGGCAGTGAACATAGCTGCCATCCTGTGGTAAGGCTATGCTAATGACATCAAGGGATACAGCATGCACAGCACGAGGCTGTGATCCAGACAAGTCTACAGATAAGATGCACTAGACAAGATACTACGCTACGATAAGATAAGATGTCATCTAATCGCAGATTAGACAAGATAAAGATAAAAAGTCAGACCGTTACACTACTCCCCCCTTAGGCGCAGGATTCCAGACTGCAAAAGGTGGGTTCACACACGGTAAGGTTCTCGGGGATCCGAGTAAATAACAAATCAAAGTCCGACCGTAACATCCGAAGCCTGTGAGGAGCAGAGGGATTTTCCTTATAAAAACGCTCGACTACCAGAGGAGAATTCTTCAGATTTGACAAGGGTTCCCACGTTCTTTCATGTTCCTCGTATCCTTTCCAGTGTACTAGATACTGGAGTTGCCGTTTATAAATACGCGAAGCTACTATATAGTCTACTTCGTACTCTTCGTCGCGTTCTTCAGAAACACGTACCAGGCCAGGCCGGGGTTGTCCAGGGAGTGGACCTAAATAAGGTTTAACTCGAGAGACATTCACTACCGGGTGAATTCAAAGAGTTTTTGGGAGCTTAAGCTCAACTGCATTCGGGTTACTCGAGTGACCTCATAGGGGCCAATCCATTTTTCTGTGAGCTTCTTGGAAGCGCGACTTAACATACGAAGGTTGTCCGTTGAAAGCCAGACTTGCTGACCAACAGTATAATCCGGGGCAGGGTTTCTATGCTTATCCGCCTGAAGCTTCATATTGCGTTTGGCCTTCTCTGAAGACTCAATGACTTTGTTAAATATGGCAGCAAAGTCCTTAGCCGCTGGGGCCACTGTCTGCACTGGTTCTACACCCATGCATGGGGAATAACTCCGGGTGATTCCAAACAGGGAATCAGTAGTAACCTCTGAGACTGTGTTGTTCCAGACAAACTGGGCGATCTTGATCCACTTGGCCCAATCGTCCTGACGATCGTTGACATAGGTCCGGAGATACTGATTAATTTCGCGGTTCAACCGCTCCGTTTGTCCGTCAGTTTGAGGGTGAAATGCAGTAGACATCTTGCGCTTTATGCCTAAGAGTCTGTACAACTCCCCCAGGAAGTTGCTTGCAAAGACTGACCCACGGTCAGACACTACAGTACTAGGGAGTCCATGTTGACACCAGACATGGTCTCTAAATAACTCAGGGGTTGTTAAAGCGGTCTCTTCTTTAGTGCATGGCACAAAGACTGCTTCCTTGGAGAACCGATCGACGACCACTAGTACATAATTGTAACCGAGGGATTCCAGCATCTCGGTAAAGTCCATCGTGACATCGAGCCATGGTCCTTCTGGGACAGGGAGAGGGAGAAGGCTTCCAGAAGTCTTCTGATTCGAAACCTTTGACTGTTGGCACTTCTGACAGTGCTTCACATAGGTCTGTATCTGTTCCTTCATCCCTTTCCAGGTATAGTGCTTCCTGAGCGCGTTAAACGTAGCTTTGACACCCTTATGTCCAGCAACAGGTGTGTCATGAAAGTCCGTGACAAGCGACTGGCGCTCTTCGTACGTCTGATCAGTAACGTCGACCGACTTAATAGATACGGGATTCAACAAGGTCTGATCCTTGTTATCTTCAGAACTAGAGATGTAATAGTCCGATCGCCTACTAAGCAGATCTGCAACGTGCATCTGGGTTCCCTTTTTATAAATTAACGAGTAGTTGAAGCGTGTCATCCACATCTGCCAGCGCCCTTGGCGCTGAGAGAGATTCTGTGACTTCGTGAAGTACGTTAAATTATGATGGTCCATGTATATCTCAAAGGCATAAGGAGTGGCCTCGAGATAATGACGCCAGGCCTCCGTTGCTTTTATAATGGCCAGCATTTCTTTATTGTGAATAGGATAGTTGCATTCCGGCAGGGTCATAGAGTGCGACATGTATGCTACTGGTCTGAATTCGCCGTCCTCGCACTTAACGGATATCACTCCCCCGACGGCGAACTCAGACGCATCGGTTTCGAGGTGGAATTCGTGGTCCTGGTCAGGGTACTGAAGTACCGGTGCATGAGTAAAGGCAGCCTTCAAGGCCTCAAATGCAGTACGTTCCTTATCACCGAAGTGGAACACAACGTCCTTACACGTTAGGTTCGTCAATGGTCTAGCCATGATTGCATAGTCTTTTATGAACTGTCTATAGAAGTTGCCGAGGCCTAAGAATGCTCGAACCTGTTTGACATTCATTGGCTCAGGCCACTTCAAAATAGCATTAACCTTCTCAGGGTCCATCTTTATGCCGTCACGTGAGACTATCATTCCGAGGAAGTCGACTTCGGTAACGCGGAAGCGACACTTCTCAGGTTTGACAAACAAGTCATTATCACATAGACGATTTAAGACGTCAAGCACGATCCTGTCATGCTTTTCCTGATCGTCCGTGTTCGTAAATATCATTAGGTTGTCAATATACACCACGCAGACATCCGACATATCGTGGAAGATTTCGTTCATCATTTTTTGGAATGTTGTGGGTGAATTACATAGACCGAAATACATAACAACGGGCTTGAAAGCCCCTTTGTGCGTTACAAACGCAGCTTTCCACTCATCACCTTCCCTGATACGGACATTGTTATATCCCCAATGAAGATCCATCTTCGTGAAGAGTTTACATCCTTTCAACTTGTCGACAAGTTGACTGATCAAGGGCAGCGGGTAGTTATTCTTAACGGTCCACTCATTTAAATAACAATAGTCCTGAACCATGCGCTTTTTACCATCTTTTTTAGGAACAAAGAAGACAGGGGAGGTCTGAGGGGAAATGGACGGGCGAATATATCCTTTCGCAAGCTGATCGTTGACAAAGTCCTCAACTTCTTTTTGTTCATCCACTGACAGGGGTATCAAACGCCCTTTCTTAGGTGGGAAATTGTCCCTGAGATCTATGCCATGATCCCACGGCTTTCTAAGCGGCATGCGTTCTGACGACTTCTTCGAGAAGACATTTAAATACTCCCAGTATTCTCGGGGTACAAGCTTCTGGGCTTCCTTGAGGGTTGTCTCATCGATAGCAACCTTTGACTCGTGAGCCTTCAAAGCCTGAATCCAAGTTTCCTGAGACTTGTTTTCACGTAATAATTTAGCAAAGTGTGTCTCTAAGAGTGACTTGCACTCGGGAGGACACCTAGTTAAATTAACTTGTCCGGTTACCCAATCAATATTGGGGTTATGCTTTCTAAGCCAGGTGTGGCCGAGGATGAGGGGAACCTTTCCAAGGCAAGTAACAGCACACCACAGCTGTTCAGCATGTTTCCCAATACCGACTGTAAGCAACACATAATGCGTGATGTTGCCCTCCTGATTCCTGGTGCCATCTACGTTAAGCACTGGAACTGGCTTCACCAGCTTAGACAACTGCAAGCGTCTACCAAGAGCCCAGCTTTTGTCAACAAAACAACTGGTAGCACCACTGTCTAGCAGGGCATCTACCTTGATAGTGTTAAGGGGTCCGCGAATGCGGACGGGTACCGTCACTTCACCTTCCATAGTGAAGGACCTCCACAAGTCCAAGAAAGAAACTTCTTCGGTTCTGGCGGGGCTTTCCAGTTCCTTAGATGCCAAAGGGGAAGAAAGAACACTATTCGACAGGGAATTAAGCACACACGATTTAACCTCCGGTGCCGAGCCCTTTGCAGGGACTCCCTTAGAGGGTACAATAGATACAGGTGAGTCAGTACAGTCCATACTATCCACAGACAAGACAGAGTACTTGTTAAACGAAATGGAAACAGGAGAGACTACAGAAGAAGATTTTTTGTAGGTTTTCTGTATTTTACGAGAGAGAAGAGAGATGTGGTATTTATAAATATCCTGTGCTTCAGGAGATTTAGCACAAGACAGACGATAGTCCAAGATTCTTACAGCACTGTCCAACTCAGACTCAAGAGCGAGGGTGCCCGTTGTATCCTCACTCTCTAGTCTTTTAAATTTTTGAAATAGTCCCTCATTTCGGGGAAGGACATACCGCGAACAGCATTGACGCGTTCGTCGTCAGGTTGGGGCTGTACAGCCCGGGTCTGCTGGGGTTGCCCTCGATGTGGGCGACGCGGTTGAGAACACTCGCGGGCGATGTGTCCGAACCCCTGGCAATTGTAGCATTGGAGCCCTTTACTCCGCTGCTGGCTTTGCTGCTGAGCAGCACCAATATCCATAGGGGCGCCAGCACCCAGTGTGACTCCATAAGAGGAGGAGCCACTTCCCTGATAATAGCAGGCACTGCCCTGCGTGTTGATCAAGAAGAGCTCCTGGGCCCTTCCAACGGTCCTGACTGAGGCGGACAGCTCGGCGTAGGTTGACCGACCTTTGCCAAGCAGGTACACCTGCTGGAGGACCTGCCTCTGGACTCCTCTTTCTAACAAGTCCCTAGCGTAAGCGTCGGGACAGTCACTCTCAATTCTCAATGACTCGAAAGCCGCGAGAAACTTGTCTACTCGCTGACGAGGTCCTTGGCGCAACTTCAGCAGCTGGGACCTGGCCCAGTCTGCATTATTGCCAGGCACGAAATAACCGGTTATCTCTGCCTGTAACTCGTCCCAAGTGGGGTACTGGACATCTGGGCCCATATAGTACTCCAACTTGACCTGAGCCCAACGCCCAGCTTTGGGTCCCTCAAACCAAGAGAGAACGGCCGCCATAACCTCACTACTCTTTTTGAGGAGGCCAGCCCTCTGATTCATGAAGACCCACAGTTTCATCTTGCTCCACCAAACTCTGAACGTCTGGGGGGAGCCATCATAGTTCCCAGGTTCAGCGACAATCTTTTTAGCACCACGTGCTTCGCCCTCAGCAGGGGCACCGAGACCCTGCTGTGCATCAGCAAGGGCCTGGATACTGTTTTGCAGGTCGATTTGCCCCTGCGTGAGCTGAAGGAAAAGATTTTGAATTGCGTCACCCATTGCCTAATACGGGTGGTAACGCGAGTAGGGGGCGCTTCGGGGACGTGTGGGGTGGAGGTGGGAAGCACGAAACGTACGGCAGCGCGCGAGCGGGAGACTCGGGTCTGCTTCGACGTAGAAGCGGGGGTTGTCGAGGAAGAGGTCAGTGAGGTCTTTGGTGACTCGGGAATAGCGTGTGAAGGAGAGGTACGTCTGCTCAATCCTTTGGAAGTCTGCTTCTCTGGCAGCTTCTTGAGCAGACATAAGAGGAAGGGGGTAATGGGTATTGTAGGTGACAGTCAGGCGACCTGCCTGACTAAAGGAGTACCTGTAGGGATGTATAGTGACTAAACGTAGGGTGGTAGGGATAAAACTACTTTCGGGACTAGATCCCCACAGGTGTTCCAATGAACTAAGCGTAAGCTTCTGTTCGCCTGTTGCACTCACCGGGTCAGGGCAGTGGCACAGCTATGCAGAAAACAAACGGCCACTGGCTGCAGATCACGGGTCTACCTCTCCATGGATGGAGGAACTACAGGTAGCTAAAGCTCAATCTCCTTGCAGGTGCGAACTGCGCTTGAACGGGAGCCGCTCTACAGACACCAGGCACAACGTTATAGTTGAAGGGAGCTGAGAAAACGATTGGGTTTGATGTAGCCCAAGAGGTCATGGAGGTGGTGAAGGGGGGTCATCATCATGAAGTGGATGTTGGCCTTGGATGGGGGTACCAGAAAACAATTGACTAGAGTGAGTATGGATGTGGGAATTATGTTGAGGAGCATCTGGAGGGTGCTTCTCTGCCACTGCAAGCATGCGAAGTTGTGATAACCATTTAGGTGGAGCCGGTTGAGAGCCTTCCCAGTCATCTCATTTTCAATAGGCGCTATTGGACCCGCATTTGGACATGGAGCAAGAGCTCGCCACCAAAGAACCTCATGAGATGGGAGCTGAGAATATTGATGGATTGCTAGATGACAAAAGAGAAGAACTATATGACCTGATAGACTGTGTACCACCAGTGGAAGTACTGGTAGTCTGAGAAGAGACCTTGAAACTGAATGGTTGACCAGCTTGAGCATGTGTGAACAATGGCCACACTTCAGGATTTGGCTCTTGAGATGGTGTTGTTGACTGAACTGCCCACAGTGGAATTTAACACTCCTGCTTGTTGTCCTGCTCATTGTCTGAGGAACTAGGGGCCATGGGGTTGACCGGTTGGTCATGCGTAGCTATATCAAGATCTCGAGTTGATGGTCATGGCTGCCTTGCAGTTTGAATGGCCTCAATATTTTGGAGCTGCCAAAGCTGCCTGCCACTCCCTTTTCTAGTGCATGAAGAGCGCCTCGATTGGTTGGGTTCTGTGTCTGCAAGACATGGTCAGAAAACATACAGCAGTTAAACAAACCCACCACCCTGAGGTGCATTGAAAAGCTGATCAGCTCTTCATTGCTTTGCTTGCGATGAGACAGCATCGTCCTCAGCAATGGGCTGGGAGCTGGGAACAGTTTTGCTGTTGTGTTTGCGCTTGGAAGGCATGGCGAGACAAAGCAAACCGTGGACACTTACCACCGGGACTTAAAAACACCATGGACCCCCAGGCCTTGTGACAAATTAATGGGCTAATTATATACTAACATTCTCATCATTTCCGTTTGCAACATGTTCTGTACAATAAAAGTTTGGTCCTGGCCTGCAGTAATATATCCACATCATGTCAAACATGGAGAGAAACCCACTGATTGGTAAAACAAATACAATGGCAACATCAGCAAATCAACAAAAATGTGCCAGAGTATGACAGATTTCCACAGAGTTTGTAATGTTCCCACAGTAGACTACAGCATCCCAGAAGCCCCAGAAAGCCCCAATTCTCCAGCAATTTACTCTCACAGCACTACAAAACAATTGGTACTACACATTTTGGCAGTCAGCACTACAACACAAACATAACACAACACATCCTAATTGATACTACACATTTTGGGTAATTAACACTACAACACAAACACAACACAACACTTCCTAATTGATACTACATTTTTACTACACTTTTGGGTACACTGTTATTACACTTTTTTCCTACACTGTGTACTACACTTTTACTACACTTTTACTACACTTTTGGTACACTTTTCACTACACTTTTTCGTACACTTTTATTACACTTTTTATTACACTTTGACTACACTTTTGGTATACTTTTCACTACAAAAGTGTAGTAAAAAGTGTACCAAAAAAGTGTAGTGAAAACTGTACCAAAAGTGTACCAAAAAAGTGTAGTGAAAAGTGTACCAAAAGTGTAGTCAAAGTGTAGTAAAAGGTGTAATAGAAGTGTACCAAAAAAGTGTAGTAAAAGTGTAGTAAAAGTGTGGCAAAAGTGTAGTCAAAGTGTAGTAAAAAGTGCACCAAAAAAGTGTAGTAAAAGTGTAATAAAAGTGTAATAAAAGTGTACCAAAAAAGCGTAATAAAGTGTAGTAAACAGTGTAGTGTAGTAAAAAGTGTAATGAAAGTGTACCAAAAAAGCGTAGTAAAAGTGTACCAAAAGTGTAGTAAAAGTGTAGTAAAAAGTGTACCAAAAAAGTGTAGTAAAAAGTGTACCAAAAAAGTGTAGTGAAAAGTGCACCAAAAGTGTAGTCAAAGTGTAGTAAAAAGTGTAATAAAAGTGTACCAAAAGCGTAGTAAAAGTGTACCAAAAGTGTAGTAAAAGTGTAGTAAAAAGTGTACCAAAAAAGTGTAGTGAAAAGTGCACAAAAAGTGTAGTCAAAGTGTAGTAAAAAGTGTAATAAAAGTGTACCAAAAAAGCGTAGTAAAGTGTAGTAAAAAGTGTATTAAAAGTGTACCAAAAAAGTGTAGTAAAAGTGTAGTAAAAAGTGTAGTGTCAATTAGGAAGTGTTGTGTTGTGTTTGTGTTGTAGTGTTGATT
>Ga0307516_10004222_pt1 | contig 17884 bp, 23 predicted proteins | sample 19_EM_MG_FD_203310 | JGI IMG/M metagenome (GOLD analysis project Ga0307516, IMG submission 203310) | Populus trichocarpa ectomycorrhiza microbial communities from riparian zone in the Pacific Northwest, United States - 19_EM | ecosystem: Host-associated > Plants > Roots > Unclassified | place... | reverse complement strand
GTTCCATCGCTTCGACAAGCCAAAGGAGCAGGAACCATAAAATTGGAGGAAACAACTTCTGTGGAGCTCCTGAAAACCACGTCTGAGAAGGAGCGGGGAGATTGGCTGCGCCTTCTGCTTCGCGAGTCGTTAGGTCCATCTTTGTTCCCACTCATGTAACGTTCGTTGATTCGTGATTTTCTGCAGTTGATCTGAAATGCATTACATCTGCACAAGTCCTTGAAGTCGTATATGAAGGAAGAACCCGCCGGTTCACCATCATTTCGATTTCGGCTCAGAAGTCAGATCAACCAGAACACGGTGATGGACTCGCACACGGACTGGAATCCCTCTCTGTCACATCAGCACCGCAGATTTGGATTGTTGACTGGGACTGCGAAGTTGTCATAGCCGCGAAGGCCGGCAAATCAAAGGCACTCCCAGCTCATAAGGTATCTCACCCTCTGCCAGATAATTTGTGCGATGTTCTCACGACTCATCATATGGTACCAGTCAGAAATTGAGCTTTTGAAGTCAACAACTCTCAAAGATGCATATTCCTCTGTCGGAGGTCTGGACAAGCAAATACAACAGATCAGAGACCTACTCGAGATACCACTAACGCGTCCGGAACTCTTCAAGCATCTTGGTTTGTGTTCCCTTTCTTTGAGAGGCTTTATTTAATTCATTACTGGCCAGGATTGAAACCGCCGCGAGGGATCCTTCTGCATGGACCGCCCGGAACTGGTAAGACGCATTTGGCACGTGCTATTGCTTCATCCATCCAGTCTTCTGTCCTGGTTATTAACGGGCCTGAGCTTTCCTCCGCATATCACGGCGAAACGGAATCCAAGCTTCGTGATGTGTTCAAAGAAGCATATGAAAAGAGCCCCTGCATCGTCGTTTTGGATGAGGTTGATGCGATTGTTCCTAGAAGGGAAGATGGCGCCGGCGGAGAGGTCGAGAAGCGTGTGGTGGCAACACTTCTGACCATCCTGGACGGGATGGAAGAAGCCGGGGACGGTGGAGGAAGAGTTGTTGTGGTTGGCACGACCAATCGTCCCAATGCGATTGACCCGGCCCTACGTCGTCCGGGACGATTTGACCGCGAGATCGAAATAGGTCAGAGAACGAAAAGCTTTTCGAAGATTACTCTTATCTCTTGTCTAGGTATTCCGGATGCTGAGCAGCGATTGTCAATCCTCAATGTGTTACTGCGCACTACGCCGCATTCGATTTCGCTAGCTGACCTACGCTCCTTTTCCTCCCGCGCTCATGGTTATGTCGGAGCCGATCTAAGTGCCATCGTTCGAGAGGCCGGTACAATTGCCATCAAGCGCTGGCTCGCACACCCCGAGGCCGGTGTTGATCAGTCACCAACTGCCTCCCAGCTGGAGCTCACGCTGGCTGATCTAACGGCTTCTATGCCTGCCGTCCGCCCTTCTGCGATGCGGTCTTTGTTCATAGAGACGCCGCCAATCCGATACTCAGATATCGGCGGCCAGGACGCTGTCATTCAAAAATTACGAGAGGCGGTAGAGTGGCCGCTGTTACATCCTGAAGCGTTCCAGCGGCTCGGCGTAAAGCCACCGAAAGGCGTGCTACTTTATGGTCCTCCTGGGTGTAGTAAAACTGTTTTGGCTCGGGCTTGTGCTTGCGAAAGCGGCGTTAATTTCGTAGCTGTAAAAGGCCCAGAAGTATGGATATCTCTTTTCGTTATATCCGGATATTGACCTTCCCATTCTCTTGAGCTTAGTTGTTGAGCAAGTTTGTTGGCGAGTCGGAGCGCGCCGTAAGGGAGATATTTCGGAAGGCTCGCGCAGCGTCTCCTTCCATTGTCTTCTTCGTAAGAGTCGAATTCCCAATTCTGCACAATGTTAACTCTTGCGATCTAGGACGAGATTGATGCGTTAGCCACATCTCGGAGTCCATCTGATAGTGACACAAACCCTTCTCATGAGGGCGTGCTCACAAGTTTGTTGAATGAGATGGATGGTGTCCAAGAACTCGTTGGAGTCACTGTTCTCGCTGCGACAAACCGACCCGACGCCATAGTGAGTTTCTTGATGGAACATGAGATTCAGTTGATCATTTCGCGGGTCTAGGATTCTGCCTTGATGCGCCCTGGCCGATTGGACCGAATCTTGTATGTAGGCCCCCCCGACCAAGCCGCGAGGGAGGAGATTTTAAATATTAAGTTGAAGAACATGACCATCGAGCCAAACACCAATATCTCTGAAATAGCCACGCTGGTGAGGCATATTGGAGAATTTTGAGTGTTGTTACTAAAATACACCAGACACATGGGTGTTCCGGGGCAGAGATCGTTGCGCTCTGTCAAGAAGCTGCCCTACTCACAATGCAGCAAAATATAAACGCGCCTTATGTGAGAGCTCCGCTATTTACCCATGGATTCTTTGTTCTTGACTTGACTGGACTGGATATTTCTCCAACAGGTTCCAGAGAGTTCGTTCATCGCGGCGGCCAAGGCAATGAAACGCCAGATAACGCCTGCCGTACTGCAAAAATTCGAAGAATGGACAGAGCGCAGTCAAGGAAGAAAAGTTTGATCTTAGCAGGATGTGCATACTTCCGTTTGTAAGATTCCCAGCGCTTTCACCAAGCGAAAGGAAAGAGGGATGTCATCTGGCACTAGTTAGACGTTTTTTTAATTGTGGCAGTGGTGGATTTCAGGGGAATGACGGTGACTAAGGCCAATAGTTGGAAGTTATCGAGTCGCTTCTGGGTCCATCAGATATTCGCCCTCCAGTATTTTCGGCACTTTCGACACCCAAGACAATGTCGCCATATGTATGCGGTGGCGCATCGAGGAGTGATGCAGGGGGATCGCGAGTTACATATTGACGCGTTGATGCGTCGGACGTGACGCGACTTGAAATAATGCCGGTCACATGATTCGAAATACCTCAAGCCTCCTCATTTGACTCTCAAGTCACTGAATGTTCGCATGAGGACCTCGCTAATTGTTTCTTTTATGCAACATATTTTGACCTTTCCCACTGACAGCTGACTCTTACTCCCCTCCAAAGTCAATGGTAGGTTGCCAATGATTCATCACCTCTGAGTCGCAGTCGGTCTCAGCCTGAGAATCACCAACATCTCCTTTCGCTCAGTCAAACCTACACCGAGACGGTGTTAAAAGCCCATGATGCGTTTACTATCTCTGTTGAGACCGCAAAAAAAAAAAAACTTCTTTATCTCGTACGCTTCACCTCGTCTTACGCGTCTCATCCTCCTGGATATGAAAATATATTGAAATGCAAGACTAAACGTTGGCTATTCAATGAAGATGCTCGTGAGTACCGTAGCAGTAATCCGGATTTAAACTGGCTAACCGCTTTCCGCCAGAAATGATGTTGAGGACCATAGAATTCGACGTCGAAGCACTTGGACGAATTGCTGCCGCCGCTTCAGACGGGTCTAATTGCAACGAGGTGGAGGTCATTGGTGAAGGTGCGAATACTCACCCCGAGTCATCCCTACTTTTGTCACGGTCACCCAGGAACTTTCAACCGTGTGTTCCGGTTCGGCTTCGAGGTTGGAAGAGATGTTGTCGCCCGTATCCCTTTTCGTAATTCTGGACCACGGAGTCTGCTCACGAGAAACGAGGTTGCGACAATGGATTTCGTCCGGTCTCCACTAGGTGCCCCAGTTCCGAGAGTGCTGGCATGGGATGCCTCCAAGGATAATGAAGTTGGGTGTGAGTATATCATCATGGAAAAATGCCAGGGTGAAATGCTCGCGACCTGCTGGAATGATTCCCTATCGGATCCCCGACTACACCATGTCCATGATGTCGCCAAAATGCAGACCGAGCTGTCTGCTATCAGATTTTCGCAGTATGGGAGTATTTATTACAAGGAGGATGTAGATTCCGCCCTCCAATCACGACCCCTCTATGCTGAAGGAGTTCCGGAGGACAATTTCTCCGAGCGGTTTAGAATCGGACCCAGCGTGGAGCGCCGATTTTATCGGGGTGAACGAGCCCATATGGCGATCGACCGGGGACCATGTCAGCTCCTTAACTCTCCATTCCATGGTAAATCGCTGACTCTTGTTATTTAGGGAGAGACATACAATCGTATATCAAGGCCGTCGTCGATTGCGAGATTGAATGGATCCAATCTTCCTCTCGCCCACCTAGCGCGCAGAATCAACTCGGAGCCCATCATACTGCAGACCAACACGTCTCAATGCTCAATAAATGGCTCACTCTAGCCCCAGCGGTAGAGCCAGAGCCCGTCTACCGCTCTCCTACGCTCTCCCATAGCGACTTGCATGTCGGAAACATATTCGTCAACAACACCGATCTCTCGGCGGACGACTTTATGCGAGTGACTGGTATCATCGACTGGCAGGGGATCGCCGTTCGGCCGCTCTTTGAGACAAAGTCAGCGGAATTTGTGACAGTCGATGAAGAAAACCTCCAATACGTACGGTTACCTCCACCCGATGACAGCCAAGAATACCGGGTTCTCCCGGAAAACTTCAAGGAGCTCAGCGAGGCCGGGGAATAACTTGCATGTCGGGAGGCGGCCCAACTCATCGCTAGAAACGCGCATTACAAGGCAATCTTCGACTTGCAACCAACCTTGTTTTCCGTTTATCGCGTATCACAACTAGAGGAGCTCCGTCGCGCGATCCATTTTTCGGCGCGCTGCTGGGCAGACGGATTACCATGTCTTCAGCTTGTGCTTTATCCGCTGATCCGTGGATATGGAAGTCGCATCCCAGCGAGCAAGGAGTATCCCGTGTGTCCTATATCATTTTCCAAAGAGGAGAGGGAGATTCATGCCGTGGAGTTGAAGGAGATCATTTTCCCGGAGGAGGTATTGGAGGCGCAGATTTCCAGCTATATGGAAAACGGGGCAATGACGTGTCTAGAGATGGGGGCGTCAACGTGGAGATTTTCGAGGAAGCACGCAAGGAAGCTCAGCAGCTCTTTCACGAGCTTTTGGATGGTCTTGATGAGCCCACGCCCGAGAAGCTCAGGCGCAGCTGGCCCCTGCGCGAGGGGAAATTTCTTTGTGAATCGGAATTATCCCCACAGGTTCAATCACCTATCTCACTGCCAGTGTAATGTTCCTGACAGACGTCCGTGACCGCCCCCTTGAAAAAAAAGATAATACTGATAGTCAGTTTCCGTCGAAGGAGGCGTTGAGCGCCATCCTGTTATGAGTGTCGGACGAGCCCGTGGACATTTACCACATGTGTCCAGGACTGGACACCAGCTGGCAGGGAGTGTCCCTGGCAAAATCAAATACCAATAACTTCTTTGGTACTTATATCCGACTTTTTCAAATTGATCCGTTGACTCCAAGAAAAGTGGCGAAGGTGATTTCTCTGTTCATGACTTGTTACTTAGTATGTCGTGCAGCGTCGATTAGACAATCAAGACTTCGTTGAATTCGGCTCGAGGTTCACACAGCACAGGGTTCCATTGAATTTGGCCTCTGCCAATGTTATTTCTAAATAGTTTGCGAAATAATATTTTGTGGAAAAAATATTTACAAAGACTTTTGCCACCGCAAAAGTCAAAGAAATGCGAAATTTGATATTTTGCAAAGGCAAAAGTGGGTGTCTGACGTTTCGCCTTCGCGAAATGTCAAATTTTGCATTCCCTTAGATTTTGCAGCTGCAAAAGACTTTGTAAATATCTTTTCCACGAAATATTATTTCGCAAACTATTTAGAAATAACATTGGCAGAGGCCAAATTTGGAACCCGTGCTGTGTCAAGTTCATCTGGAGGCATATGTATGATCTTGTTTGCCATTGGGGTTGCGAGTAAACAAACGACCTTCATATGTATTGACCATGATCAGGTTCATCCTCGTCCAGGTGAGCATCCTCGGCGCAAAGCATCCACGGAAGCAATCTGAAGAGGTATAGAATAGACAAGGGAAGACTCGGCTGTCGAAATGGTATGTGCCATATGATGATGACGAGAAGGTATGTTCCACTGCTGTAGGGTTTTGCAGAGCGATGCTTTATTTTCTTTCAGGTACGACTTCGCGGAGAGGTTCATCGATTGGTGGCCCCTCGCGATCAGAAATATCAATCGAATTTTGTCGAGGCGCGCGCTCCTTGCACTCCCGCAAGATGAATGATATTGACTGATCCATGGTTTTACAGTTCCGAAACTACAAAATTGTATATCGACGTTATGCTGGACTGTTTTTCTGCCTATGTGTCGACGCGAACGATAATGAACTAGCGTATCTTGAAGCTATTCATCTATTTGTCGAGGTCCTTGGTGAGGCAATAGCTCGTCTAGCCTGGTCATCATTTGTCATTGGTGGTTCTCAGATTCCTTCTTCGACAATGTCTGCGAGTTGGATCTTGTCTTCAACTTTTACAAGGTGCGCTACCTCGGATATACAAAACTGTCGTCATCTTAACAATGGATTAGGTTTATGCCATCCTCGACGAAATATTCCTCGCTGGAGAAGTCGAGGAGACGAGTAAGGATGTCGTACTTGCTCGGTTGGAGGAATTGGAGAAGCTTGAGTAATTTTGTGAGTACATTCTATAACACTGGTTTCCCCACTTCTGACTTGCACCACCTCAGTGTATATCTACATCATCTAATGCCGATTTACCGAATCATACCCATCTTACGAACTTGTAGGCTGATGGCGCTAGTAAGTGAGTGTGCCTCGCTGGTGAGAGTGACGGCGTGATTTCCCCCACAGAATGGTTGCGCTGGTTTCTCCCTATCATATTTTCCTCTGCATCGAATCTGTCGAAGAGCGATCACCTACTTAGACCCATCGCGGTTCACGACTATTCTTGGCTACTAGCGTGGAATGACAATTCAGCGGCACTTGCCGAGAACGGCGCTGTTGTCCTGGCTTGAGATGAGCTGATACCGGAGGCCTGCTTCGATTGCTCACATGGCGGGTCTTGGCATCCGTGGACTCTTTCTGGCACTTGTTCAGCTTGGGTCGTCCCTTGTCACAGGGCCTTGACATCGTGGAAACTACAACGCTCAGGTTTAGACAGCGCGATGATGGCCTGGTTGGATATTCTTAGGTTCTCATACTAATCTCAGACCATATCGTCGTACGCGTTGAGGCTCGTGAGCTGATAACTGGGGTTTGCCTTGAGTGAGGACTATGTCATTCCGAGATCCTCAAACACCATGTCCATCCAGCGAGGTTACAGGGTCACCATGCATGGAAGGACGACGTGCCGTCGTCCTGACTTTGCGATGTTCTCACGTACTACAGGGCGAAGTTACTGTCGCACCTTCGGGCCCCGGGCTCGCGTTACCCGCCGGCAACCTGCGGACGGCTCTTTATGGCATGGGAGGCGTAGCCGTCAGCCTATCCCATCCCACCTGTCAGGATTGTAACCTGGTCTGGGGGGAGATAAAAGGCACACTACCGTATATGGCTGGCAGAGTCGCACTGCCTTTGGTGACAAAGTTTCCTTTTTTTTTCTTGGTGGGGGTGTGTGGCTCGACCCGCCAGGGACTCCCTTGCTTGCGCCTATCCAGGGTCACATTTACGTGCTGAAACGGTCCGTCCTGGGACCGACTTACTGTCCATGGTAAACCTGGGCGCGACCATGGAAGGCTGAATGTTTACATAGCGGCTGTGGTCCAATGCGTTGCATGAAGAGGTTTCCAAAGGTTGTCGTTGCTACTGTTGCGCCATCGTCGTGGGCCACTAACCCACGCAGAGCTTGGAGCATGGAGCTCTGGTATCCAGGGACCACTGGTCCGGTCCACGCGAGAACTGTACATATGTCACCGCACGTTAAGGAGCTCCCATGACCAACCTCGGAACCTCGGCGCTCCCCACCCGTTCTGACCTTTTCCAGTGGCAGAACTCCTCCGTGACGCGGCATAACCTGTCGAGACCGGATATACCATTTACGGGCCTGGCAAGTGTATGAAGCCTCAGGGTATCTTCCTGTATATTTCCACGACCCAAAGTTGATACCCTACTTCAAGCTTCAAGGTCAATAAACCGCCCAGCGGGTCTCTCGCGTTTTTTTAAAGCACCGGTGGGCCTCAGTCCCGTTTTGCCTGGTATGTTTTATCCTTTGCACGTTCCCCAACCCAGACCCAGCGAACCATAAATAACCAATTAGAACTTCCGCCTTGTACTATCCCCAAACTGCCTAACCCTGCACTTCCCGAACTGGTGAGCCTAGACGTTTCCTGCGTGAATCCTCCGTTGGAATGTACGAAGTGTAGGAAGCCTTGTCTGTTACCTTTACCGTAAGGCCGATGGACCTTACACTAGAGGCCTACCGCAATATCATCAAATATGTCGAGAATCGGGGGGACATTGCGACCCTGTGCCGGGTCTCCAAACAGTTCCAATGTGTGGGCGAAAGGGTGCTCTACCACACCCTCTACTTGCGCGACCCACATGTTACGACAAATCTTTGTATGACACTGGCCAGACAGCCCCGAGTTGCGGTTCTCGTGGACGCACTTACTGTGCACCCACTGGATGATGATGCCGATGCCGACGGCGAAGGCCCAAGTGACAGCGCAGAGAGGGAAGAAGAGGAGCCACCTGGACCTCTGGACGGGTATTGGAATTCGATAGCCGGGGCACTGGAGAAGACGACGCAACTGAAGTACTTGAATATTCACGTGGATAATACTGAAGATAAAGCCGTAGCGTGGATATTGGACAAGTGCAGGTTTCGACTGAGACAGTTCCATTGCGACCTTGACTGGGACCAGCATCTAGTTGCGTTTCTTAATAAACAGGTCGACCTCGACGATTTGTATATCGCAGATTTTTTGGAGCCTGGGTCCGATGGTGCTTCCGCTTCGGCATTGGGACTGGATAGCCAGGCGCTCCCAAAGCTCGCCCGTCTGGAATGTGCGTTCTCTGAGGCAGCGATAGCGATCGTCCCCGGACGGCCGGTGACCCATCTCAAGACGTGTTATTCGCGCTCTAAGATGGAGGAGAAGCGGACAGAGAAGCGGCTGTTGTTGTCTAGGGTTGACCTTTCGACGGGTCCGTTGCGGTCTTTGGATATTGCGGACTCGTCATATAGTGAGGCCTTTTCAATGGCGATGCTGGAGGATGTTATTCGAACGTGCACGAACATGGGTGAATTGAGGTATATTGGGACGCTGGTGCTGCCTATTGCGGGCCAAGAGGTGCGTTGGAGATTCGAGGATGTTATTTTGATTTTAATGGGTATCATGTTTTATAGCGGTTGAGATTTTATGGACTGCTTATGCGTCTGCCGCGTCTGCAGTGCATTGAAGTGGAAGTTTCAGAGTGGGATCCACCTCTCTCTTCGCTCGCCGCTTTTCGAGCATTGGCGAATGAACTGCGATTGTACAGCCCGAATGTGACTTGGGTAGTTTTCGTGGATGAGTTTGAACGGACGGTGGTTACGGCTGTTGGAGGAATCTGTAGAATGGATCCGGACCTCAATGTCGAGTTCTTGTGGAGGGATATCTGACTGGACTGTTTATGCGTCTGTTCAGTAACTTTTCCTGCTTTATTTGGACTCTTAGATATGTACCATACTTTCCCCTGTCTGCTGGACTGTAACACGCGGTATATCGTGCATTTACATCAACATATGTATACATGTAGTATACGTAGTATAACAGGGCAATCGTGTAGGTATTGTTATAATTATAAGTTGTACAGGCGTGATCGCATACAAGAAGTCACTGCCCGCAGGCGGGCATGCCGAACTTTGGGATCTTACATTTATCGGTTCAAATCTTGGTTCAAATCCCTTTCACAGAGAACTTCTCCTAGGTATTTTCCACTGTAAATACACATGGAAATTGGCCCTCGAGGCTGACGAACATCAGGCCTCCTTCTATATATATAGCTTTGCCCCCATGCCACGAGGAGCCGACCGCAGCCTGAGGCTGACTTAGGAGGGAACATCTTAAATGCGACCCCAGGCCTCCTCTTAAACTTATATACCTTTGTTGCACCTCTGAAGTCGCTGGACGCTGGGTACCCATTAAGAAAAAATATATGCTGGGTTCTTGCAATTGCTATTAGCTAACAGTATACAAATACGATTACAATCTGCCCAGACTGCCCTACTCTGCCATCCAGACAATAGGAGACTTTGATTCTGGCGGCCGGGCAAGATCAGAGGGTATTGGAATGGGTTCTGGGTCGCGATATCTAGACATGGTGGTATGGACTTGTATTCCGTGAAGGGGGAAAGAACGACGATCCGGCTGAAGGTCGAAGTCCAATGGGTTGATGGAGGCCTGTGCTGAAGTTTGTCCATCATGCACTCGGATGATGATCAGGTTGAATGTGATGCCCTGGGATAACAAAAAGTAAATCATGATGCCGAAAAATTTCCGATGAAAGACTTACGATGATTTGGACGATCTTAAAGGGTTTAACGGGTGATAAGGTAAGGAACGGCAGTGTCAAGAAACAAACGAGTCGACTTACAGCTTCAGAAACACTGTATTGGGCGGTATTCGAGAGCATAGACACGACGAACAGAATAATAAACGACATCGTGTAGATCAGCCCAGATTCGACGAGAATGCGTATGACCCGCGACAGGGATGTCTTTTCATTCAGACCATAGGGAGTCGCTTTTTGAATGGACCATATACGGTAGACGATGAATGCTATGAGAGTATACCGTGAGATTTCTAGGAACAACGAAATAATGCTTACAGGTAGATATGACATTAGTAGCAAGCGTCAAGGCCAACCCGCTCGTCACAAATGGAGCGATATACTTCGAATTCAAGAACTTTGCACGCATGTAACACGTTATGACACCACAAGCTGATATTCATCAGCCTTGTTCGCTGACGTCAAGGAGACGACCTACCCGTGCCAGCAACCCACATAAGGGTGGGAACGACGACGACGAGCCAGGTCCTGCTATATACGGCCCAGCAACGATAGATCTGCTCAGAACTGGTTAAAGACTTATGGTCCGGAGCATGGAAACCCCCCGAACACACCAGTATCCCGTCCCCGATACATGTCTGCGCGACATAATCCACCATCCTCATATAGATCACCCACCTGGGCGTCTGTTCGAATTCCTTGGTCACATCGCCACCCAGCAAGATGAAAGCCTCGACGTTCTGTCGCACAGCTAACGAGACATCCATGGACGCAAAGAAAAACATGAAAACCGCCGGTAGCAACATGGTGCAATTGATTTCGTCCCGGGATTTAAAGTGTTCATCCGCACTCGACCACAATAGAACACGCAGGCAGCTGAAGAATGTCACGACAAAGATTCCTAGATGGCAAGGGTTTGTTCATGTAAATATTCTCATATTTTCGTTTCGAGTCTCGACGCACTGCGGAAAGATCTAGATTCAATGGAAAGATAGAACAGGATCATACACATACCCGTAGAATGTGCTTGTCATAAACATACCTACGATCTGAGCCGTATTAATTGGAAACTTCAAGTCTGTCATTTCTAGCAAAAGATTCGCCGAGGTAGGATGGAGACAGAAAAGCAGCAGGGAGAAGGGGGGAGATGTATCTGGGAGGTTATTGGGAGAGTCATATTATAAACCCAGTGCGATGGGCTCGGTCAGTCAGAGTTACTCGGGTGACGGACTCTATAGGATAGGATAGATCAACTCGCGGGGGTCCGAGCTGGAACAGAGCGGGGACCCGCATTACTTGGCACGTTGATAAACATTCGCGTGGGTGCGGACCATCCCATTAAGGGATCAAAGTGGCGTTGTATCCGGCCATGTGCAGTAGTGGAAATTTAAAGCATGGCGAGGTCGTCGGTCTGCTCGACATGTGCAAGAGGTACTCCGTCAAGACAAATGTGGTCCACCTGCGAGCCAGAGAAATAAATATTCCACGAGCCAGGATAGGATAGGACTCGGATGGGATAGGCAGGCGAAGCTTGTCAACTGAGGTCCTGCAGTAAGAACGTTGTAAATCAGTCTTCAGCGCAAGGTCAAAACAGATTTACATAAATAAGCATTGATCCGATCAATCACGATGGCAAGCCGGCAATTGCAACCGTCCACCATCCTGAATTCCCCGTTGGGACGGACGTCTCCACACGACGCAAGTCAGCGCTCACTCAGCAGCAGACCCCCGCAGCGACCTATCCGGCGAAGATAGTAGGGCAACTTAACGGTGGATCGACGAATTCGACGAGCTCTTGACGGATTTGGAGGATGGCGAGTGGGAAGAGGAAGACTATGATGATATGTCCACGTTCTCTGGTTCAGCGTCGGAGGGTGATGACAGTGGATGCAACTGGGCAGAGAAAGGTACCTTTTCCATACTCGATATTGAAAACTCACTAATAGGAATGACTTAATGAAAAAAAGGAAGCGGCGGAGATGTAGGCGGAAGAAAACGGGCGAAGACGGGCCATTCCAGCCCCACTGACAGTAAACCGAACACAACTCGAGAACGACGGAGCCTCAGTTTGTTGTTGACGATACCGCTGGACATTTTTTTTCGGGGTAAAAACCTTTTTAAGCTGAACCGAAGACGCGCTAACGGTTTGACATCCAGATATTTTCTCAGCTATCCTTCAAGGACTTCGTTTCGCTAACGCAGACCAGCAAACTTTTGCGCAGAACCCTGGTTGTCCCGAACGCGGTTTTCGTATGGTTCGTATGGAAGGCGGCACGGATGAGCATCTAAGCGCTTGCTCCTTCTCCATGCTTCTCGGAACCTATTCGACGGAACATGGTGTGGTGTGAGTCTGATCGTTTCGTGTAATGAAGTCAAAACTCATTGGAATAATTTCTAGGAATGTGGGGCGAAGGGCGTTGTAAAGATCGACTTTCGGTTGGGGCGAAGGGTGTGTGCCACACCGAGCCCTCAAAAATTAGCTCTTACAAGCGAATGGACAGCTTGATCGTGGTTGTCAATTTCCGAAAAGAGTCCCAAGACTACGATGAAATTATACTCGATCTCGTTATGGTGCATTTTCCGTGTTTATCCTTTCCGATTAATATGAGGCTGAGCCCATGGCCACGTCTCAAGAGGGCAATTGTATTGGGAATCAGACATTTATGACATGGCGAAGAAGTGGGGCGCGCTCCAGAATAACAGATATATGATGTTGCGAAACAGAAGTTGGACGAGTTCCGAGCTGGAGGGCATCAAATATGTTGTGGATGTCCTCGAGGTACGTTTCCCTTTGGCCTCATGGTGGATCCCTAGCGACGGTGGTAATTGCCATCTCTAGCACGTAACGATATGTGCGAAATGGCAGCAGGAATCTCGCTAAGCGCTCTCGAGACTCGGACGACAAGATGAATCAGAAGCGCAAGGCGTATGTTCTCACTTTTCTGGTTTCTATCGTGATGGTCATTGTTCAATAGAGCATGACAGTGCAGCTCATCAGTGTAGCGAGCTCAACGACCGCAGTAACTTGAAGCCGACATCTTTGCATATCGTAAGCATCGTTTGTCAAGTAGCCGGATTGCACGATATTTATTCCGCTCTACTGGTCCGATAACCAAGCTCTGCCCCACCGTTCGTGGCTTTCAACCCGACTATGGTACTGTTCTACGATTCCCCATTTTTGACGTGATTGTCAACGGTCCGCATGATGAAGTCATTCTAGCAAGTTTCAACGAGGCGATGGAGGCTCTTCCGGTGCTGATAGAAGAATGGACAGAGGAGAGGGAGAAGCGGTTGAGAGCGCGACTTACTCCCTCAATCCGACACCCTCTTCAGTGGACATGGCGACCTTGGGGGCTTCCGCTTTTCCCTCTGGCCCCTCGTCACTGAACAATTAGCTCCCAGATAGCGACCTTCGTATTCTTTCGCCCCCGGACCCTCTGACTCGACGTGTCTCCTTCGGGGCGATCACAGTACCAGTCACGAACCTGTTTCTATCCGCACCAGTCACCAAACAAAGCGGATTCGTCTGCACGGCTGAGCTGTGAATGAACTCATTCAGATTCTGGGGAAGGCGGAGGCTCCTACGGGTCGGGAGATGGATGCGAGCAAAAAGCACGTTTCTTCTGTGGTGGGTGCATGACTGAATCCTGCAGTAATGAGAGAACCATTTATACACAGTCAGTATTCTTTTTTATTATCCCAGTCCCGAGCGGCCGCTGACAATGAGGGGTACTGTTTAGGTCGCCCACATGCGATGTCAATCACACACGACGATCTCGAGTCCTTCCAGGTTTTGACGGAGCAGCAAGCGACGATGGTGAAGGATTCGACTGACTCGATATCCCAGGAGATTGCCTGGTCGTGTAACCACTGTGTCCGCCGTTTGTGTGACTTCTTCACGAATTCATGGTGTAATCTACTGCGTGTCTGAGCATAAGATCACGGAGCCACAAGTCCCTGACGATATGTTCTTCGACCCTTCAATGCGGAGCGTCCGCGATGCTTCCGACTCTCAATCTGCGCGCACCGTCATCCCGTATAAGGACAAGACCTGGTGCGCCGCCAAAAGATGTAAAGAGTGGACGATTAACCCCCGATACCGAGGTGATGGCCAGGCTCTTTGACATGGCATGATTAAGGCCGAGTAAGTCTAAAAAATTTGGTCGTCGCGTACATGGGTCGTGCTCATGCATCTTCCCAGGTATTTATTTCGTGAATGGGGTGTGTTATGTTAGATAGCAAAATGAAACTACCCGATGATTGGTACTGTTGCCGGCACGGCTTCACGACAACTGTGCATCGGCGTTCAACTCTAGTTCCTTCCACTTTATGTGAATGTGGCGTTCGCCATTTCGTCTATTTCATCACGCCGCATTTTACACATCTCGCTCTATTCTTCCTGGGTCCTTGTATCATTTGCTTTCCTAGCTTCCTCCAGTTATCACAAACAGTCTGTTCATCAATGCATACCTATGTATCTCTTCGGTCCACTTCTATGTTATAGGATCTGCCTTCCGTTTGCTGCTCTTCGATCTCGATTCTCCCTTGCTGATCTCTTTACGATTTATTGATGCGGCCTCCAATCCTGTTAGATACATGGAACCCAGTTTCGAGAAAAGGAAACCTTCCAATGTTCATCTACGCGTCAGGACACACGAGTTCTGACCTAGGACTCGGAGAGAGATGAACAGTCACGACCACAATGACCCTTTGTTCCCACAGACCTTGCCGAGTTGCCGCATAACAGCATGTCTATGTCATCGTAACAAATGCCGCACTGGTCCGAGGCCTCCCAATCCCCAGCGTCATTTGACATGTAAATCGTCCACCGCCACCATTTGGCATTATACCGTGACCCGTAGCTGCGGGACGGTCCAAAAATAGCTGCTGCGGAGATCTGCCTCCGGAGGAGATCTGAGACATTGCTATTTCGGTGACGTCATTGATGACGCACCTCTCCTCAAAAAGTCAACGTGATCGGTCGCCTTCCAAAGGTATATAAGGCCTAGAAAATCGCTCCCTCCATTACTACTTTTCCCCACTTCATACACACCAGACACCACTCTCAATCACTCTCATCGTACATCATGTCTTCCAACGACAACTCTCCTAGGTATATGCGCCTGTCTAACTCGACGCGTTGCTCGACGCTGACAGCATTTACAGCAAGACCACCGGTCAATACCACTCTACCAAGGGCAACGTCGTCGAAGCTGTCCGTATTCTCTGCCGCCGCCGTTTTCGATATCACTGACTTCTCCTTATTAGATCGGCAACATGACCAATTCTGAGTCGTGGCAGACTTCCGGGAAGCAGGAGCATGCACAGGGTGAAGCTGAATACAAGGCCGCTCAGGCTGAAGGCTATGTCGAGGGCACCAAGGACCGAGCTCTCGGTTACAAGGATAGCGTCGTCGGTGCCTTGGTCGGCGACTCCGCCCAGCAGACTTCTGGTATGTCGTTCCCGCTGCTTTATATCGTTGTCCGCCTCTTACACGACGAATTGTAGGAAATATCCAGAATGAGAAGGGTCAGGCCCAACAGGAGATCAACAAACCTACATAGACGATCCCTGGCGAGTCATAGTTTCTCGGCGGCCTAGTCACAGTTGATATGCTCCTCTATTGTATTTACGCAACGGAATCCATCCCAGTCTCGCTCCCGTGTTGTAAATCCACCAAAAACGTTTCAGTTCATTTGCAGCTATAGAGCGAGCGACAACAGCGGAATCGTCTTCACTCTATAGCTACTAGTACAATCCGAGGCATTCAATAACATTAAACATCACACATACAGCTCACTCTTGAGAGTGAAAGAGACAGAGTAAGTACTTTTCTCGGTCAGTCAGCTAAAATACAAGTAACAATAAAAGTGGAACAAGCGAGAATTCCGGCAACACGTTGTAACTCGCCAATAATTAATGTATAAATACCCCATCGCAGGATCGAGTCATATGTAGGCGCATTGGTTTGTGCCGCCGGGAAGGATTGTGCAGTCACAATGAGTACTCGCCTCATCAGTCGTCGCCAGCATATGGGTGGCTCAAGATTCTCCACCCGCCTGGCTATCGCCTCTCGCAAGCTTGCGAGCTATCTGTTCATTGAGAGCCGTATGAATCTGGTTGACCAGACCCGTTGCATGAACTAAATCTTCTACAGGGATTTGTGACGCATCATTTGCCACAACGGTGTAAGCACGCTCAAGCGCATGTATGCGTGCCGAAGTCGCCTTGTTTCGACGAAGACGCGGCGGACGGTCAGGACTCGTGCGAGGTCGAATCGTCATTGGTACGGTTCGAGAGCGATGCTGTGCCTGTCGCTGTGCCAGCGGCTCCGGATCCGTGAGGGAAGGACTCAGAAAAGTGTTATCATAGGGATCTGGTATGTAGACACTTGTTGAAGGTTGACAGGCACAAAGATCCTTGGTCATCACATACCAACGAAGCCGTCGTCACTTTCATCAGCATCATCAAGATTGACGATATCCTCGATATCGGTTTCGGGTACTGGTTCATCTGGAAATTTAAGTCAGAAGAACTCTCCTTAGAGGATGCCACAAAGGAGGCGCATACCCGAGCGTGCGAGTTCGCGTTGCCAGTACACAAGGTCCTCAGCCGAGACCCCAGCCTCCCAACTATCGTACTCATCCGGCGACGGCGTCGAGGGACGGGAGCGCAATTGTACAGAGCTAATGCCGGAAGGGCTTGATCTTGTCCCGCTGTGTTGAGGTTCACCTCGGAAAAGTCCCATATCTTCTAGCACCATCGACGACGAATTGACCCAGCTCGAGATTCTCTTTCTCTTTCTATCCTGGGTATCATGTGCGTCACTTTCGGGGGGTGAAGAGGGTCCCACACTGTATCGACGAAGTGAAGCCTGAACAGGGCGTGCTTGGCTAATCAGGTCTGAATCGGTCTTTCGTCGTTTCTTGCTTGGGTAAACTATCCAATCTTGGTCAGATGGAAAACAAGAGTTGGAGATGGAGGCCCACCTTCGTTAGGATCAGATGGTCTCTTAGCCACAGGAGAATCCCGGTCATTTATAGTATCACGACCTTGAGAAGGAAGGTCAGGAGTAGCCGTGTCCACGGAACGAGCCTCGACTGCTTGAGGGACAGGTGTTCCCGGTGGAGGAGTGTCCTCAACAAGTGCTTGGAATGTTCTAGGGGTCGGGTCAGAATGCACAGATAAATCCCGGGATGTCGAAGATTTATTGAGCTTTGGCCTTTCCAGTTCTGCGCTAAGAAGACTAGGGGAGGAAGGCATAACATCCGCTGGCGTGGGGTTGGGATTGTCAAGACGCTGATGCGGTCCATCGTACGGCGAACGCTTGTCCGGACTGGGCTTCGGTAGTTGGGAATCTGGGACCGTGGACATATGCTATACAAACAATGTGTCAATGAACGCCACGAAGGAAGCTATTTTGTGGTACATACCGTTTTTTGAGATTCAGAATAAGCAGAAAGGCCAGTAGCGATACTTCCGCCGTACGCATCCTGAAATCCTAGGAGACAAGCTTTGAGTAGTTCGGAGTAAAATGGCCTATACTCCGCGA
>Ga0307516_10004221_pt1 | contig 17888 bp, 13 predicted proteins | sample 19_EM_MG_FD_203310 | JGI IMG/M metagenome (GOLD analysis project Ga0307516, IMG submission 203310) | Populus trichocarpa ectomycorrhiza microbial communities from riparian zone in the Pacific Northwest, United States - 19_EM | ecosystem: Host-associated > Plants > Roots > Unclassified | place... | reverse complement strand
TCTCCTCATCTATACGAGGCTGCTCCAACTGAGTATCATCATCAAAAAGCTCCCAAGGACTGTGTTCATGCAATTCTTTGGGATCACTCTTGTACTGAACAGTACACCTCTCCCATGGACTGTCAGGAAACTCCGAAGATTTGGGCTTCGTATATAGAACCCGGCCATGCCACCAATCACCATCTTCTTCACCCTCGTTTTTCCACCAGACCTTACATTTATCCCTACGACTCCAATTCCTCTGTATGGCAGCATCGAACCGAGTTCTCTCAACAAGAAAATCTGGGAAGCCAGTCATTTCGGGTAGAGTTAACTTGAATGATTTCTGAAATGTGCTGGAAGTAGGATCTACAAATCTAAGCGTCATTTTGCAACAACAATCTCCAGATCCTGCAAGAGCAGCATACTCAAGGGCTTCAACCTTACAGAACTCGACCGCCCTAATGTTTCCCTTCATTATTTTCCAAGGGCCTGCTTCTTTAGACTTCATGCGATCTAAGTACTCTTGATGGCCCTGAAAAAACAAAGAAGCTTCCAAGATAAATCATTTAAATTATAAGACCTAAATTGCAATTAACCTTAGGCAAGAATCAAGATAATAATCTTTAGCATCTCTTCAGACTAACCTGTCTCAAATATGCAACTTCATCCCCTTGCTGGGGGATATAACGAGACCCCTCCTCGTGCATTGACAGCATTAACCATGATGCTTTTTTGGCTGACTGATGCAACTTCCTTCCATCTACTGGACTTGTGTCACGAAAGTGATAACTGGCTTTCCTGTTTCTAGTAGATCTCAAGCGAGCTGTCATCCTTGAGCTGGATCCCCATTCTTCACATGAAAGCTGACATCTATTAATGGAATTGTTGAGGGCATCTCTACAAGTATCATCTGATTCATGTCCCTGCTCCAACTGGAGATTATTGCTTGCCATATTTGAATCATGTGTAGGTGCCTTCAAGCCCATGGAACGTGTTCTATGAGATCCACCAGATGCGCCTTCATAGGAATCCCCTCTGAAATCAAGATGAGGGTCACAAGCACTTAAAGTGTCTTCTCTGATGCTACCATCACCTTCTGAGCTAATTCTACCTCTGCCTGGCTTTGACCTTCTGTAAACAACATCAAACATCCTTTTCGGATCTGAACGGGACCCCGAAGAGTTGTCCAAGGATGGCATGGAAATTTCACCAATCTGAGTATCTGATTCTTCCAATCCATCACCTTTATATTCTGGAGCAATTCCATTGGAGCCATTATTCTCCAGCATCTCCTTGACTGGATTCTGTGTCATGTTTGCAGGTTTATCAGTAGATAAATCACACCTACCATTTCCTTGATTATCTAGTGAGTCCTTCAATATCTTTTTTGATCTTATCCTTATCTTTGTTGAGAAAGGCGGGAGGCTCTCTCTGAGATCAGGAGGGTTGTCATTCCCATTAACCATGTGACCCAGGGTTGGTAATTTATCAGAGTCCAGGCATCCGTTGAAGGTTGGGTGCTCTTCACCATTGGACACATCATTTACAAGCTCAAAGGTATCAGCACCAGCATTTCTTCCATTCACTGGTACAACTCCTTTGTCCGTGTTATTTTGAACTTCTAAAGTAGGGGATATTGTGCCATTATCCTCCTGAAGTTTTGAGTACCTGTTGAGATTATTTTCATTTTCATTGTGTTCACCAAGGCATGCACTAGATCCAGTATATGCTGCTGATGAAATGGATTCTCCCAATCTCTGACGCTTAAAAGTACGAGCCTTTACACCTCCCCATCTGATATCCCCATTTTTATATTCTTCAGACAGGTCCAAAGGATAATTTTTTATCTGTGCTCTTCTTCCTCCATCCATTCTGCTGCAATGTGCATCACCAGAAAAATATCCTGGATCTTGAGAGCTTGTAGGAACCCCATTTACCTCAGTGGCTTCCTGAGGAGCTTTGGATGATGATCCAACCAAATCAACCTGGCTGTCACCCTTGTGCATTCCACACTCTGGGAGCACAATCTTACTAGAATCATGAACTGGCAGTTTAAGGACCAATCTCCTCCTATTTATAGTATTCATGTGCGATTCAGTAAATTCATGATATTTTGCGAAGTCTTCAGGCTCTTCCAGGATATCTTTTCCTTTCAAATTCCTGTTTCCCTCATCGTGCAAAGATCTATCTGATTCATCGCTTTCAATATTTGAGTCTTGCATTCCAGATTCAGTTTCTGATAAGTCACCTTCTGAGCCATCTTCATCTTCTGCGTCTGTAGCTGTTCCAGTAATTTTTGAAAATAAACTAAGCGCATTGCGGGCAGCAGCTCTTTGAGGTCTCAAGGCCTTTGAAGTGGAAGACTTCCTCTTTGAAGCTTTCCTGTCAATCCTTGATTTCCTAGTTCGATTACTTCTAATTGAGTTTCCATCACATTCATCCAAATTCTTCCTTTTAACACGCCTCCCAGAAGAAGTCATTATCTGAATCTGCAAAAAGTGGGGGCAAGAAGAATAAGCTAGCAAGTCAAGCATGCATGAAATCCAATATTTTGAAAGAAAATTGTTTAAAAACATGTACTTCAGCCTTTTGTTTTCTCCTTTTAGATCCTCGGAAACCATCCCTGCCCTCAGCCTCACTGTCTTCTGCACTACACTCTGGATCACCAGAGGAACTATAATTTGACCTTCCTTGCTCGGCCTCAGAAGAATTTTCTTCAGGGGCATTGTACTCTGAATCATTTTCATCACTTTGCATGTCATTTTCTGGTTCCCAATCCATGGCATCTATGAAATCAGGCAGTGGCTCAACCAATACATCCAAGTCGGCCAAGGCGAGCATTTGGTTATCCGGGTCTAGACTGAAGTCTGGTCCAACAGCAAATCTTACAGAAGATGGCTTCCACTCCACACCCAGAGCTCCTAACCGTCTCTGCTGGTACATGCTCTGGTAAGGTTCCGTATAAGGAATCATCCCTAGAATTCTCAAAAAAAACAAGCACTTGAGAGAATGTAATTGAAAATTGCATATGCCATAAGAATTCCATAATGATAAAAGTTGCCAGGTGAAATTAAAACCTGAGTCACAAAGAAGATCCTGCATATTCCGCCGGAATGGTACTTGCTGAGTTTCCTGAATTAGATGTTTCACATTGTTTGACATCGAGAAGTGAACACAAAATGTAAAGTAACTATGTAAATCAGAACTTCAATACTACTACATCTCATGTAGGATCTATTTGGTCTGCATGAGTCAAAATTTCAAAACCCGACAATTATAGCAAAGAATATTTTTTAGGGATACAATTATAGTCATTTATAAACTCATGCATTGACTAAAATAACTTTGCATATAGATATGCATGTGTGCATGCAAGCAATAAGTAATTGCCACAGGCTGCAAAATGACATGCTTAGTAATTCAGAATTAGGGCTACAAAAGGATGGGCAAGAATTTTTTCAGGTGAGTATGGAACTCAACAATAAACTCAATTAATCAAAAGGGAACTTCTATAACATACTGCCTTTAATCAAGATGTTACATTCCCTATAATATCAAGTACTTCTCAAGGTGCATGTTTCTTGACATTATGTATGCGATGTAGTGCATAGTAATACATAGGTTTGCTGAAGCCACCAAATTATACACAGCTAGCTAACCTGGTCAAGTACATTTCCGTAGGTATCTTGTATCAGGGGCCGATAATCACCAAGGAAGAACTGTACACAGAGTGAGTATCATAATGCATTTCCAGAGAGTTCTCAGTAGAACCTCCAAACACGAGTGGTTATTTATAACGCACCTGATCATATTTAGCATCCTTTTGGGACTCGCCTTGGCCTGTATTTAATATGTACAACTGACCCACGTCATCCGAAAGTATAATAGATGTCCCGTCCCTGTTATAAAAGTAGTGAATGATAATCATGACAGCAGCAGTAAGGTTGCAAGAAATTTACAGATATATCTTCCAGCATTTTGATTGGGAAAGCATACAATTAAACTCCATCTCAAGTATAATAAACTACATGTACAACAAATAATCATGCAAAACTGATATAATATTGCTAAGTGGCAACGCCTATTTGAGACCTGAACATGGATTCACAATCGCATAAAATTCATCTGACATTTACTTGGATGAATCGAGTCCAGGAAAAGTTTAACTTTACTGAACTGGTAAAATAACCATGAGGCTAAAATACAAAAACTGATACACTAGCCTAACTATAAGGAGTTAACCCAAAGTCCGATGAGAATCTCTCGTAACATAACTTGAAATAAAGCTGAAAACAGTAAATTAATAGTCTAGAAAGCTTCTATTTTAGAAAATTAAACTATCGTAAAACAATGAAAAACTTGTAAGATTCATATGTTCTTGGACATTGATTCAGAAGAGTGATACCAACAGAATCAACAAAATTAGAGATTCCATATTAAGCATCAATAGGCACCTACGGTGAAAACTTTCCATCAACCAACTTGAAATGTGAAATTTCGTAGATCCGGATGGGTGTGCCCTCCCAAATCTAAATAAAGAAAAAAATATATGAATGCAAACAGTAACCAAAGAAAGGTATTGCAATATAAAATGAGATTCAGCAAAATGAAGACTCACATCCCACACTATTGTTTTTCCATCATAGCCAGCACTCATAGCTATTCGCGGGTTGAAAGGATGAACATCCAGAACATATGTCTGCCAAGAACACAAATGACATAGTCAGAAACGCTGGACACATCAAGTGAATGACTTGTGAAAAATAAGAGAATCCAACACAATGTGTATCAAGATAAACTGCATTGATATGAAAAATAGAAAAATGAGAAATGAGAGCAAAACAGAAAATAGCACCCTTCCAAGAAAATAGGTAAATTCCAGCTGTTTTACAAGGATCTCCTAATAGAAATGTGATACGGGTGGAAGTTGGATTCTGTAAGAATCGCCACATAAAAGGAGACCAAACACAAGAAAGCATTGATCTCTGCCAACAGTGGTCAAAGAGGTGAAAGACGCCGGAAAACAGGCTTCGAATAACAATTGATCATTGGTCCTTGTATACAAACAGAATAGGAGGTGGAAAAGAAGTCAAAATTCAGCAAAACATGCTTTTGAAATGCTCAAACATACACATTGGATAAACAAACCATTTCTAAAGTAAAAATGGGTAGGGACAGCAAGGATCTGCAAAAATAGGTACCAATTTCTTCTAGTGAATGAGGCAGGAAAATTGACCGGTAAAACAAATTAAAAAAAATATTCTCTTTTCGGAGATAATAGTGGCATTTAAAATATTACAAAATTTTGCAGAAATTTCCCTTTAGAACTAGCAACAACAATGAATGAGAGATGGTTACTTAAACATTCTGAAAAACTGAGGTCATTACGGGACAACATATAATATATTTGAACTAACAGGAAGGAAACATAAAATACAATTGCTGGCTGCGAAAAACTAATCTATTCTTTTGCAACCCTTCTCAGCTTTTGACCATCAACTTAAAAGAAAATTCACTAAAAGTGAATATCTGAAAATATAGCAAAACAATGTGAAACAATTATAAAATTAAGAGATGCATTCCACTTGACCCACAGAAAAAGCACACTAGCACATTGCATTTACAATAGTTATAAAACTAACATGGAGAATTGTGACAAGTGATCAGTCAATGGTTAAGAGCACCCCATGAATTTACCAGTCAAGATCATAGGGAGAGATGGTAACACGGAAATTGTTGAATGAGAGGAGCATATCAGTCATCCTGACATGTAACTACATATGGACAGTTTAACATTTAAAGAGGGGAAAAAGGACGCTTGTAAAAAAAATGAGGAACCACTTACAGATTGAGTATGACCAGTCAAAGAATGCACCAAACTACCATCAGCAGCATTCCAAACACATATTCTGCAATCTGCACATGAATCGTCACCCCCACACAATCAACTTACAGAAAAAAAAGACTACATTTCCTACTTCAAAAAAATATTCAATAGAATCCAACTCAGTTCCGAATTTCATTTTTTGGTAAGATCAGTAACATGAGGGAAAGAATTAATAGAGTTATTTATTATTTATTTTATTTTATTTTTTAAAATAAAGGGACATAGCACAAAAAAGTCCGTAGAAACTTTTGCAGGGCCATTGAAATTTAAATTTTGTCGTCCCACGCCCAAATCCATATGCGGGCATGTGAGCATAAAAAGATTGAAAAATTTGTGAAACTTATCGAGTAATGCTCTGTCCAAATAGTGAACAGCAACAGCAAAAATAAAATTCAATGGAGAAATAAAAGATGAGCTTTAAACAACAGTGAGGACTCATTGCTTGAAAGTTTCAATGACAAGAAGTAGATTTCTTCCATTTTGGATAAGTGAAACAGACAGCTGCCCTTTCCACTCGGACAATGTCCCTTAACTTGCCCAGGAATCAAATTGTGAATAACATTCCATGGCTTCCAATTTGCTGGAAACTAGATAATCTGCCAGCCAGAACAATACAATCCACAAGTACCAAGGGCAGCAGAAAATGATCTTTGTTGTTATCTTAACAACACCTCAACCAACACCAGCACAAAGTACATGCCTTTTAAGAATTACAATCGTGTTTCCTTTCCTTTTTCTGAAGGTCTCCAACACTCCAGGAATTTAAAGCATTTAGTAACTAAAATAGAAAGGGAAATGACAACATAACCAACAAATAAAACATATCTACCACAAAGAATGAATCATAGAGCCTAAAAAGTGAGAGTATCAACAACAACATCATTTTGCTGTAAAAGAAGAAGATTTTGTTAGAAGCTAATGGGAACATTTATGAATTTTGAAACAGGTTGGCTTATATGGTGATGCTTAAGGACTGATCAAAGAAACACTGGGGGCTGAAATGGACAAGCATTTGTATTACTTCTGCCCCCCCTCCCCCTCCCCTTCCCTTTTTTTTGGCAAAAAAGATAACTGAAGTATGAGAAGATAGCTGAATTTATATAGTTGCACTCACATACATCCATAAATATGTACATGAAAACTTGTAAAAGAAAGAAGTATTACCCATGATAGCAGCAAGGACAAAACGATTATCCAGACTCCACGCAATCATGTTTACCCCACGAGGAGTTGGAAGAATTCTCTGTCGTGGACCTCCTCGTGGAGGTTGAGTAGGCATTGGTGGAGGAGGAACTTTCAGATGATAATGCCGTATCCAACGGCCAGCTTTACCCTTCAAAAAGAAAGAAACATATATTTGTTGTTCAGAAATCAAGAAGGTATCCTGGTATTGCTCAAGGTCACATTGACGCAAATTGAACCTCACAAAAAGTAATTGACTGATTCTCATTTCCCTGAGAAGAAAGAAAACCCGGAAAAAAGGTCATTTACATGTGATCTACGTGATTTTGGAATCCAAATAATTGCACTGCCGTCTCGAGAACAGGTAACAATGCTTTCGTGAAAATACCTGGCATGTTTAATTATGAAGCATATATTGTCAATAGATCTGATTAACTATAACAAAAGGGTGTGATATAGATATATTCTCACAAAGAAAAAGCAATGCAACATAAATAAGCAGTTAAGAAAAATTCCATACCATGAATTTTTAAATTTTGGAATATTTTCTTCCTTTGAGTTGTCAGCCATAGAAAATCTAGATGGCATGGCACAACCACTACAAAACAAAGCAGTATCCTATGTCAGCATTCTAATTTTTTTAATGGCAGCATTAGCACAGAGAAAGAAACACTTACCTAAATTGGACATAGTTGACATCATTCTCGTGGCCAGGTAACACATCTATCTCATGATTTGGCTGGGCTGAATCATCCGTGTTGGATTTAAGAGCATTCCACACCTGCAAGTGATGAAATATTACTAACAAGTTATCCAGTGTTTACATGTCAACAATCATTCACATCAGTTCTCCCAAGATCAATATTCATACCACATATAGAAGATAAAAATAGGATAACCATTAAGCAGAATTGCAAGCAAGCTAAGGGAATTTAAATATACCCTAGCAAGGTGGTCAGAGCTACCAGTGACAAATACAGTTCCATGAGCATTGAATGCACAACAAAAAATCTGATGGCTCTGAGGACCACTACTTGTGGACGGACCACTGTTCTTTCCTGCACCCATTCCATAATTCTTGTAACTTCTTTTGATAAATGAACCAGTTCATCAATCATGAGTTAGAATGAAAAGGTAACTAACCAGCCACAGGATCTGGAGGCCTTGGAACATATATCCGTGTACCTAAGTTGGAAGACCTGGCATCCCAAATCCTACATGTTCCATCATCTGAAGACCTGCAAAGAACGAGTAAAAGCTATAAATTATTGCAGAGAACAAGTACTGAGGAGTCGGCATTGTACTTTCAAGGTAGTGGTGCCAATTTTTTCAGAAGGCAAAAATGCAGATTTTGCCAGGGAAAAAAACCAAACATGAAGCTACAGAATTTTTAATGCATAAAATTCACAGGGGTGCAAGGGGAAAACAATTACTACATGATTACTGAAATAAAGATGGGGAGTCAAAATTCACTTGAAACAATACAGACATTATGTGCCTTAGGGCCTCAAACTAGTCAAACTTGACTCAACTAAATCTTAATCATAACAAATGAAGTGGGATATTGCGAGTTGTTAGGGCTGGAAAATGGATATTTATTGACAACCACAAAAATAATTGATGATCTGAAATTCTCGGAGACAAGAAGATTGAGATACCACGCTACAAATTTAAACATGGCAACGATAAAGAAAAAATCTACGAAGTTAAAGATCCAGAGAAGATAGCAGAGATACATGAATTAAAATTCCCATTAATTTAGGATACAAAAGTTTAAGTCAAGAACCATCTCTATCAAATTTATTCATGGTTGGCACCTGGCTTCTCCTCCAATCATAAAAGGTTTCAGATGGGAAAAAAGTAGTTCTGGATTCAAACCTAACAAAGTGATAAAATAAAGTCCTGCAATCTACAGTGGCATGTTCCAATATCAAGTTTCCTTGCAACAAGAGAGTCGTATCCAGAGGCAGTAGATTCATGAAACAAAGAACAAAATCTCAGAATTGTAGAAGATGCATAACATAAGATTGCAATCAGCCTTACGACAAAAGCTGGTATGCAGAACCAGGCCTTGGACTAAATGCAATGGCAGTAACAGCTGCAGAGTGTCCACGTAGAACTGATATTGGCATCCCATCTGGCAAACGCCACTGCCCAAATCCAGATGTAGCGATCAAAATTTGGGTATAAAGAGAATAAACAGGAAGAAAGTCCTTAGTTTTTAGAAGAAAAAAGCTTACAACTCGAATTATGCAATCATTTGAAGAGGATGCCACCAAGGTATTGTTTGAATTTACAGCCAAGTCAGTAATGTCCCCCTTTCATGCATGGATTGAAATGCAACTTATGATTAAACAGCAATGGAAGCCAAGAAATCAATGGTATTGGATTTACATAACCATACTCACTTCATGCCCCCGACAGCTAGCTAAGCAAAAAGCAGTTTCCATGGACCAGATTTTTACAAGACGATCGTCTGAACCAGTGACAACATATCTCCCAGAGCGATCAAATATTGCTGCAGGATTTACATTGAGGCAGTTTTAGGTACAAATCCACAAATATCAATGAAAACTAAGAGAATGCATATATGGTGTGATGTCCAAGATGCATCTGGGCAAATGTTTTATTTTATTTCAGATTTTGGCAGACTAGTCACAATATATGACTTGTGAGTTTTCCCTAGGATAGGGACATAAACTGCATAGTCCAATACCATAAAATTTTGCTGTAAAACTCATACCACAATAGACAGCATTCCGATGTCCGCGTACTCTCTTGACATTTTGCATTTTCTGTACCATAGTTGATGGTTTCGCAATAGCATAGCATGCTGCACGAATAGAAGGTGCACGATGGTGTCTTGCAAAACCACCTCCAATTTCCCTCAAACTTAACCCGCGAACCTGATCAGCATGTCTATGAGGCCATCGCATGTGAGCAGGGGGGTGCTTGACTTGGTCATTTCCCTTATCTCTATCACCTTTAGACACAAAGGAGTATTTTACATCTTAATAAATTCCAGTTAAAAATAGACAATGAACTCTATTATGCCATTATGAAAAGAAATATCTCACAAAAGCATAAAAACCTCATACAAACACAAATGTCAGGTTATCATTTCATTTCAAAGCTTAAATAGATGTAACCTACAACTCAAAAGTGAAAATGAACCCGTTCCCAGAAGGGTAGGAACATCAGCAGCATTTGGAGCATCACCAATCAAGCCTTCTGATGGAGAGGCTGTGTTGAGCAATAATTGCTTCAAAAGCTTTACCAAGTGATTCTTCTCAATGTGAGGGTACCTGTATACATATAATTAATGAAAGGTCTAGTCAAAGATAGTTTGAGGCAAAAAATTAACAAAATACAATGTGCATTATATATCCACAGAAATGCAGACAAAAGTTTACAAAAGAAACCAGGACCATTATTTCAAACCATTTTTAACCATTTATGTAGGCACATGCAGTTTGCCCCACAAAAGCAACGCTGAGTGTAATTGTGTGTGGCCACACGAGTGAGTAAGTGAGAGAGAGAGAGAGAGAGAGAGAGAGAGAACACATTGCATACTGCTCCTCCAAACTATTGTAACTTAATGGAAATGATAGACCATTATCATTTTCATCCCCACTATGTGCTCCACTTCTTGAATACCAAGCATGATATCTTCTAGGTAAAAGTTGATGTTCGAGAAGTTCATTCCAAAACTGTACATAAGTTCTCTGACATGGCCCAGCTGAAAGGAAATGCATAATTAAAAAGTAAACTTCACTAAGGTCAACATCCACATCTTTCACCCTTCTGCGACTTGTCTCTGACTCTGCAAGTTGAGCAATCTCACGCTCCTTACTGGAAAAGCTCAAAGGCATCATACTGCCTGAAGGTGCATCCCTTGAAGGAATGTACTTCTGGAGAGCAATGTTTCCTGTAATTCAAGAAGCCAGAAACACAAAACTTAAATAAACAAGTAAATCAATTCTCAATTGAAAAGGAGAAGGAAAAGTTAAACATTAAAAGATACAAGGAAATATAGGGAACCACTTGGTATACAGCATAGAGGAACTTGATGAATCCAACCAAACTAAGCATATTTGTAATATTTAAACTGCACATATAAAGAACAAGAATTTTCGGTTCTCAAACTTTTGTACAGCAAAAATAACATCAAATATTTTATTCCAGGGTTGAATAAAAATATTGTTGTTGGAAATGCCTGAAATCAAATTAAATTTGAATGTGTATTGAGTTGGATGTTGATCTTTGATGGTTTATTTGCTTCCAATTTAGATCCACTTTTGCATTGTATAAACATTAAAGATATTTGTAAGGCTTGCTTTGATAAGAAAAAACCATCGTAAGAAATTATTCTAGTACAAAATGATTTATATAATGAATTTCTGATTAATTGGTGGTTGAAAAATGGTTCACGATGTTTTTATATTAAATCATTCATAAAAATAATGAATTAATTGGTCGTACAACTTGCTACTAAACTTCAATAAATTTTATGATTTCTTGATTTTTACAGTATTTTGTAATGATTATCCCAACTGATTATAGTAAAATGTTAATTGGTTATAAAATATTTTATTTTAAAAATAGGTTTTCATCAGTAATAATTTAAAAATAGGTTTTAGTTGGTAATAGCAGAACAGTTCTGAAGCATAAATTTGATTTATTAAATTACTTACAATGCAATTAGATTTAATTGATAAATCAAGTCAATATATATGCAAATTCTGAAGTTTAAATTCAATTATTAATCATTATACTACAGTAATTTAATTTAAGAAATTACTAAATTAAGTTTAAAAAAAATTGACGTCATTCAGAATTCATATCCTGTATTCTAACAAGCAAAACCCATTATTTGGGTGTTTATCAGTTAGTGAATTTGTAGTGTGTGTTTATAATGTGATCCATTACTTCCAAATTGTGTCAAACATGAGACATGACCCTTGTCTCCAATTATAATTAGAAAAAAACATTTAAAATGTTTGACATGTATCTTTTAACATTTTTTATCCAATGTGACAAAAAATTGCCCCATGGATGATGACATTCCCTGAAAAGAGATGCCCTTATCCCTCCATCATCGGCCCTCATGCTCCAACCAGATGAACCACCACCAAAATTGCAACCCCAAAATCACAACAATACCCACCTCTAGTAATGGTGCTATAAACAGAAACACAGAACAACTTGTCAGCTGTGAAACCCTGAGCCAACAACAACAAAATCCAGATTCGCCAGCACCAAATGGGCCCCAAGACCTCCATATATACATGCATCCACTGAACCAAGAAGATTGTGATTAACAATAATCTCCTTGTCCATCTAACATGACCAAACCTCAATTCATCCTAAAATTGAAGGCCTTGATAATCGAGCATGAAGAGCATCCACCTCAATTATCTTTGACAAGCACTCATTTACCAATCAAACATAATACACCTAATGCTAACATCTCAAAAGCTCTAGATCAATGCAAAAGGGGCTCGTATCCACCCTGGCACAATTAATGCTACCATCTAAAAGCTTAAAAGCTAATTTGGATGCATTAAAAACATGGTATAACCTGAGACCCAATTCCACCTTGCATCAATAGAATTTAAAATCTAATAATTGTATTCAAATAAGTAAGACTATTAATGAAAATATTGACTGGTTGGAGAGATAACAAGAGTAAACCACCACCCCTTGGGCCCCCTTTCTAGCAAACCATATTCGAACATAAAAACACCAAGAGAAAAGAAGCATAAAACTTCCATGAACAACCTAATGATGGAACTAACTTCTGATACTCAAAATCCACGATGATTATCAGGAGATGGTCATTCCTCCAGGACCACTTTCTGATGCAAGTTCTGATGATCAAGACAGAACATCCGAAACAGAGCCAAGCAGAAGGAATTGATTGGATCTAACAACATGAAGAGTAGTGTTAAAGATAAGGATTTGGCTGAAGCAAGTTCCAGTGGATTGAAGAACTCTGTGCAGGCTAAAGTTCCAGCCATACATGCTGGCAGGAAAGAGCAGTTGATATCCCATAAGTGATGTCAATCTTATTATCATCCAAGTGGCAGTAGAAATTAATATTAACTGTTGTTGTCCTTATCTGTCAGTTATTAGCAGTTAGGAGTCTATCTATTATGTAACAGTTAATTGTAAAACTATATATATTGAAGATTAGTAGTTCCAGTAGGTTATGTTGTAATGAAAGCCTATTTTAACTTGGTGTGATTCCAATATGGGAGTGATTCCCTTGAGTGGTGTGAGGCTACTTGTTTCTTATCATTGTAATTCTTTGTTTCCAATTAAATTATAAGACTTCTATCTTTCCTGTCATTAAATCCCTTTTCTGTACAACTGAGTTTGCTTTGTTTACAAGTAATTGTTCCAATCCATAGTGTAATTGGCATTACTTTCAAGACATGCAGAACAAAGAGCCTATGAGTTGAGAAACTTTATGCACTGAAAATGTACTGCCACTAGCATAAAACAAAATGAAGTTCATAATCCTGTCTGATGCAGACAACAAAACAATCAGAATTCACGTGTTTTATCGTGATTAGAAAAGATGTGTTTCTGAAAACTGTATGGGTCTACGCTTCTAGCTTATGCTTTGGTGTCCTATTAGTTTTTAATTAAAAAGAAATCCTTTTTAAGTTGGAACAATAGAAGTTTCTTATTCAAGAGTCTAAGTCCCTGTTGAATTAAGAATTCAACTATTTAAAGCTTTTGGAGTAACCCTATGAGGACATGGACTTCAAAGCTATCCTGTGTCACTGTTATTCTCTTTGCTAGAAAGCTATCAAAGTTACCATCTAGAACTTCCGCGTGAATTTTACAGATGAGCTCTGTCATTTTCCCCTTCATTTCTATTCCACTTTGCCTACACGCACATAATTTTCTAAGAATAAGATACCTCCCAACTCTCAAGTGAGTCCTAGCTTAAGCTTTATGATATCAAGGTTCAGCAGATCTAGCACAATATGGTACTTTGAAAAATAGAAACAGGCCCGAAAAAAAACAAAAAAAAACCTACCATTTGAAAAAAGAAATGAATATAAACTCCCATCCCCCTCCTGACACCTTGAAGCATTCCTGGTACTTCAGTTACATTACTACTACAGCCTTTAGATTTTCCCGGAATCCGCATAAGGTTCAACCAAGAATTAAAATCAAACAATGATAATGAAGAAGTCTTTTCTCCGCGCACTCACATACACTCATGACATAATCACATGCGCACACATGAAGAGCATACACATTGACCAATTGGTTTACAATGCCACACGCTAATCAAGTAATAATCAATGACTAAACCCCGATTTAAACTAGTTGTAAACAAACATAAGAACGACGTGGAACCTGAAGTAAAGCGAGAGATAAATCAGCCAGAGGGGATTCTTGAGTGCTTTTGAAAGCCAAGCCAGCAAAAATCCAAATGCATTCCTCTGTACGACAAAAAAAACAAACAAACCCTAATTTCAAATTATCCCGATTTGCAATCAAACACAAATACTAATATCGAAACAGACCTTATTGAAGATCTAATTCAACACATTCACCATAACCTTATCTACTTCTTCAGTAACTAAACAAAAAATCAGATAATGACACGAATAAAACCAAAATAGTAGAGAAAATGTGAATACCTTCAAAATTTGAGACAAAACGGCAGCGTTTTAGAGGGGTAGTGGCTTGGCTTTTCTTTTTTTTTATCTTCTTCTGGGATTGAAGGAGATGAAGAGGTTAAAGAGAGAGTGGAATTAGGTAGAATTTTAAATTAGGAAAGGACTGGCGATAGTGGGGGACGCGCGAGAAAGTGATTTAGATTCTTGGAGGGAGCTGCGTGTGTTTTCGATTCTGGCTTTGTTAGATAGATTGGGGAGCGAGTTGAAGGAGAGACGGAAGGAGAAGGCAGGATTGAAACGTAGCTTTTTATAACTTTTGCGGCTACTTTTCTTCCTTCTCTACAGGTGCTTTGAGAGAGAGTGGAAATAAAAGAGAGGAGAAAACAAAAACAAAAAAAAACTGGTAACGCTGTTCATATGAATTGGGTTGAAATCACTGTACATGTCAACGGTGATTTCATCCCAGATCTTTTTTTATCTTATTCTTTCTTTCTTTTTCAATTTAATTCCTTGTACTTTTTTTCTCAATTTATTTCTTTTTTCAATTTAATTTTTTATCTGATTTTTCAAGATTAATTTTAAATTATAAAAAAAATTGTTAAGCACGTTTGAATCAATGTCTGGAAGATAAAATTAAAAGAGTGGCAACAATATAAGAGTGGCGGGGGAACACGTGGCCATGTTATGAAAAAATAAAATAAAAACAGGTGGGGTCGGATGTCGATAAATTAATAAAATACTAAAAAGAGGAGATTTTACATATTTCTTTCTATAAAATACTATTCATTAGAATAGTATTTTTAAAAAAAAAAATTTAATATTATATTTTGATATTGAATTTATATTTTATTGAGTTATCCTACTCTCATATTATAGGTTGTGGATTTGACGAGTTAACTCAGTTGACTCGGGTTTTTTTTTCCTTTTCTTAGTTAATTTTTCTTCTCAATCTCATCCTTCTATACTGGTTTAATTGGGAATTCGGTTTCATAATGTGTTATGGTTTGATTTTTATTAGGTTATCACAGCCTCATAACTCGGGAATAGTGCTTAGCAGGTTAACTCGGAGTTGACTCGTGATGTTATTTGTCTTTTTTAAAAAAATTAAAGTTTTTTTTCTAATTTAACCATTAAACATTGGATTGGTTGGGGATTAAGTTTTATAATTTATTTTGATTTGTTTTATATGAGATTATCTAGGTCTTATGACTATGTCACAGGTTTTGAAAGGTTAGCTTAGGTTAAATCGAGTCATTATTTTTATTCCGGCCTAATGACCCGAGAATAATGCTCAATTGGCTAACCTGAGTTGTATCAGGTCATTTTTTGTGTCATTTTTTAATTGATTTTTTTTCACATTTTATTACAAAGCACTAGATCGGTTGAGAATCAAACTTCATGGTTTGTTTGATTTGCTTTTTATGGGGATATCTCGATCTCGTGTTTAAGTTCGTAAGTTTGACAGGTTAACTCGGATTAAATCAAATTGTTTTTTATTTTTTTCCATAACATCATCTCAATCTCATGACCTGAATCACGGTTTTTGTTGATTTACTCGATTTTTAATGTTTGTTTAATCTGGTCGTTCAATATTGGATTGATTAAGGATTGAACCTTGTAATTTGTTTTGATTTGTTTTATTCAAGGTTATTCCAGTCTTATGACTTTGGTAACGAGTTTGACAAGTTAACTTGCTTTTTTGTAATTTTATAATTATTTTTTAAAATCATATAATTTAATACTAGATTGATTAAGAATTAAACTTCATAATTTATTTTGATTTGCTTCATGACGGGGTTATCATGGTCTTATAACCCATGTTTATATATTTGACATGTTAATTCAGGTTAACCCAAGTGAATCTAGTATGTTGTCATTTTAGAATTTTTTAAAAAATTATTTTAATTTTTTTAGTCAAACTACGTTTTTATCGGTCATCCAAATTATTTTTGGATTTTTAATTGAACTTGATCATATCAAGTCAATCATTATATGATTTTTTTCACTGAAAAATAATATTAACAATACCTAAATATTTTTTTATATTAAAAAAATAACCCAACCTATGACCCAGCGCAGATAATTCATCTGGTTGGTTACCATGCTAAAAGAATTGGGCTGGGAATCTGGGATCATTGTTCACGTGAGAAGTGAACCGACTCAATTATTTTTTTTTATTGTTCTTTATTTTTTTTTAATTCGGTTCTTAAATTATTATTTTTTAAATCTAACCCCTCGAACTTTTTTCTTTCATATTGTTTTGAGATACAAGAGAGAAACTTGTTGAAAACAACAAGGAAGAGAAAAAAAATTGCTAGTTGGTCACATCCGACAATAAAAAATAACTACTCTGCTAAAAGAATTGAACTAGAATCATTGTTCACATGACCAATGAACCAATCCAATTCTTTCTTCCTTTTATTCTTTATTTTTTTCCAAATAATTCATTCAAACTCCTTTTCTTGTCAATTTAATCCTTTTAACATTTTTCTCTCAATGAAATCTTTTTGTTGCCTAATTATGTGAGATTAATTTTTAAATTATAAAAGATAAAATTAACTACTGCATAAAAAGAAATAGTTGGAATCATTGTTCATGATATGAAATACAAGATTAAACGAGAGCGGGCCGCAATGCAAGGCAGGGGGACATGTGGCCATTCTCGAGTCAGTAAAAAAGTGTTTTTTTGCCCCCCCTTATTTTCATTTCCTATCCAGTACTATCCCTTTCACTTTTGAAATTCTAGTTTAGTCATAAAGTATATTTTGTTTATTTTTCAATCCCTGGATCATGGGAGATAATAGCAAAACTCGCTAAAAATCAGTGAGAGATAGATAAAGTTATCGATTAGACACGTCCCAACAATAAAAAATATTAATTTTGATGCTAATAAATTCCAATCAATAAAAAGATGTCAATTAATGTGCTTCTAAACTTTCATCCTGCCATAAAAAAAGTAGAATGAAAGTGAAAAAATATTTTTTTCCGGTGTTTTGATATTTATTTATGGGTGTTTTTAGTTAAAATATTGGTTTATTGATATGATAATGATATTTATTAGGTGTTTAATTATGAAAAGTTGACTTATAGATTAAAAAAATACATCCAACTTTTCTAACCATCTCTCGTAGGGTAAAAAACCAGGCAAGTTTCTAGATGTCATGCTACTTGTCGCAATGAAACAACTCCTTTTT
>Ga0307516_10004220_pt1 | contig 17893 bp, 8 predicted proteins | sample 19_EM_MG_FD_203310 | JGI IMG/M metagenome (GOLD analysis project Ga0307516, IMG submission 203310) | Populus trichocarpa ectomycorrhiza microbial communities from riparian zone in the Pacific Northwest, United States - 19_EM | ecosystem: Host-associated > Plants > Roots > Unclassified | place... | reverse complement strand
TATCAAATGAATGGTTGAGATTTATTTTTGAAATCCAATAGTTGATCTTGGTTTTCTTCGCCTTCAAGCCAAAGAAAATTTTAACCTATAAATAGAATTAGTTACACACACACACACACACACACAAAGGGACATAAATTTGGGGAGAAATTATAGGGGAGACCAAAACATAAAATAAAAAATATTCACACATTCCACTCTCTAAGCTCACACACTTAAAAAAAAAGACACAATACAAAAAAACTCTAGACCCAATTAACCTAGACCGGCCGCCGTCACCACTGGGAACCAACTACATTAGTCAACCAAACCCTCCATCATCTTCCCCAACTCGCAGCCACTAAAAAACCAAACCACTACCTCCTCCACCACACACCAGCTCACCACTCACCGCCCACAGTGTCCGTCGTCAACGCCTATCTCTTTCTCAAAACTAACAAACCTAGCAAATCACCACTAGAACTAACCTCTCCAACCTTTCTTGAAAACCACCACAACCATAGCTTCCCCCAGCAGAAATCTTTCCTTAGAAGTTGCAAGCATCACCAGCAGTAGCCCTAACATCAATTTCCCCTCTCAGTTACCACCAACCCAGCTTCAATAAGAGCAGCAGTAACAAACCCAACTATCATACCCGGCTATAGGCCTCGGCCACTCCTCTGGTTCCACCAAAATGACATCTATTTTCTTTCATCCTCTGCCCAAGATGTTTCCCTCTCTCTTCCTTTTCCAACTATCACCAAGAACCATACATGAGAACTCCTCCACATCTCAACTAATGCCTCAGCTCTTCTAGCTGCCCATAACTAAATAACAACAACAACACTAGATGATATAACAGTTATAGTTGATCATCAGGTTGTCCTCCTCCATCTACAATAGCAGCAGCAACGATAATATCTCCTCCTGCAACCCACAACACTAGACAACCTCCACAATAGACTCGTAATGGTATATAATAGCAAAGAATAGCAGATGAAAAAACTAGTAATGAAGGAGAAAGAAACAGATCTGAAAGAGAAAGAAAAGCCTAAAGAATTGAAACTTTGCTTATGGATTTTTTTGTGTTTGCAGGTGACGGTGAACTTCACATGTAGTTAGTAAGAAGGAGGAGGTAGCGTTGCTCCAGATCCACCAGGTTTCGGCCTTCCATGAGTGGAAATGCGTGAACCCACGTGCCGCCACTGTTTCTTCATTTCCAGTACCATGTAACAGCCTCTTCAAGCTACCCTCAGCTTTTGAAATGTTCATTTTGGAATTTAGATAAATTTTTTTATGTCTTTTTGTTATGATTTATGGTTAATTATAATGTTGTGTAAATATTTGTAATTTGTATGGTTGTGTATATTTGTATTTTTTTATATGTTTTGAATGTTTAAAACCAAAAAGAAAAAAGGAATTGAAAGTTTTAATTGCATACGGCTAAGTTTCTCAAAAATATATAAAAAAACATATCGTTTAGTATTTCCATATGAAAAAATAAAAAACAAAACATATTTGCATGCATTTTTAGATTTAATAACCATTTTACTAAATCCAAAAGAATTTGACCAATATTTCAATAACCAAAATTTTAATTCATAAGAATTAATGGTTAATATTCTGGTATAGAATGTTGAACCTATAAGTGAGGTTGGTATTTGAATATCAAAAGTTGACCAGAAAATTCTCAGAGTTATTCTAAATATTCATCAATTTTAATTGGGAGTATTTTTCACTGTAATATACAAATTATGAAAAACTTTTTTTATAAGAATTTATTTGGGTACATGAGCCCATAATAAATTATTAACACTATATCTATTCACACAAATAAATCTCAATCCTAAGCCACAGATAGACCATTCATCAGAAAACCATCATAACCTCTAGTACCTATTTGTTTTTGCGTTTCAAAAGCGTTAAATTTTTTTTATTTTTTTCTTTGCTTAAAATTAATATTTTTTTATGTTTTCAGATCATTTGATGTGCTGATATTAAAAATAATTTTTTAAAAATAAAAAAAATATTATTTTGATGTATTTCCAAGCGAAAGCACTTTGAAAAGCAATTGTTACTACACTCACAAACACCCCTAAACCACATCAAACCATACAAAACAATTACCTCAAGTATAGTGTGCTAGGGGTGCTAGTATACCCGGATTTTCTAGCGACCCTGAACCAAACAACTAGATGACGACTCTCAACGACCACCTGACGCTGTACTCTCACGTGCGACAAAATTCATTGACTTTATTATTGGAGGATCTCTAAATCTCACAAGAAAGGACTTGTTTGCAAGTGTTAGGTCTTTTATCACCAACCATTATCTTCGTGAATTCATAAAAAAAAAAAAAAAATTAACATGAATGTATGATTAGTCTTTGTCTAATCAGTTAAAAAACTTCATTGATGAGCATATTAAATTTTGCAACATTACCAGCATGGAAGATGAACCGTGGATAGTAAATTATCACAAAAAACAACAATATTATTAAAATAACATTAATTATAAGCAGGATTCATGTGGTTTGCAAATAACTAAGCAGTCTCTTTTAATACCACCCATTTTGTGATTAAAATATAACCAACTTGTCTTAATTCTTCTACCTTTTCATTTGTTTTTTCATTTTGTGATTAAAATTAACTAGTTCTTCTGAAACTGACAGTTTTAGCCGGAGGTTGTTCTCTTAATCACTTTGCAGGTCAAGATCATAGGAAGAGGGAAGAACAAGGGAGAATGACCGTTGCGGATCCAGGAGTTCCAGTATAGGCAATCGGAATAAATAAAGTTTTTGGTGAGCTTTTAGCTTATGAGATCCGGGGTTGGAGAATTCTCCGATCCAGTCATTTCTTAAGTACTGGAGTTTAGTTTCACAATCCAGATGCGAGGGAATCATTATTCAAGAAATCCTGCCTTTGATAGTTATACTAGTTCCATCCTTGTGCTGGGCGGAGGCAAGGCGGATAGAAAGAAAAGAAAGAGTAGGCCTTACCCTTTAGCTAGCCCCTAGGCGAAGGAAAGAACTAGTCTTGATGCCTCAAATCTGTGAGGGGCAGGAAGGATTCATAGTAGTAGAATCGGACAAGGAAGTGGGCCCCTTGGGGAAGGCTAGTTCATTGATAAGCAGGACCCCACACGAAATGCCGTGTGTTTACTTTGTCAAACTGTTAGAAAAACAAATCGGAATCTGAGATTCCTTGAACTTTCACAGAAATCTCCTCACTCATACTCTAACCCATGCACTCCTATATTAATAGAAAAAACTGCATCCCAGACTTCCATCTTCAAAGCAGCAATAGCATTAATTCACTCCCTCCTCTGCTTCTTCAAAACCATCACTTTTGGTGTCTCCTGAACTGTAAAGAGCTCCTCATTCCCTACATATCATCATCTTTCCAACAATCAAGACCATGAAGGTATGAATTTGTGATCAGAACACAAGAATATTTTTAGTTTGTTCGAAAAAATATAATGTAAATTACTTTCTTGTTATTGATTAATTATGCTAAATTATTGCAGCAAAAGATAGTGATCAAGGTGACGGTGAATGGACCGAAGTCCCGCTCCAAATCCTTGCAGATTGCAGTTGGGTTTTCAGGTAAACAAAACCTTCCATGCACACAAGTTTTTAGAATTGCAATGCCTAATAGAAACCATGCATTAGTGGGCAAATTCAGATGATCAATATGTTGACGGGCTTATGTTTTTCTGTGATTCTGTAGGTGTTGAATCTGCTGGTTTAGGAGGGCAAGATAAGAGCCAGATAGAGGTGGTAGGCGATGGAGTTGATGCAGTAGAACTTACAAATCGTCTGAGAAAGAAAGTAGGCTACGCAGAGATAGTAAGTGTAGCAGCTGTGGGAGAAAAGAAAGAAGAGAAGAAACCGGAGGCAGTAGTGCAGCCTGTTCTTTGGTCCATGTATGGTGGAGGCGTGCCTCAGACCTATATCCATCCGATTCACCCCCCCATCTATTATCAGGACCCTTCGTGCTCCATCATGTAATTAACAAACAGGTTAGCCAGATGCAGAGAGAGAGCTTGAAGCAGAGTCAGCTTATTTATTTTGTAGAACATGTTGGACCGCTGCTGTTCCATGTCTGAAAGGGGGGAGATAGTAAGAGAAATTGGGATTCCATATATACCAAGTAGCAATAGAAGATCGGCTTCATGTCTTATTCCATGTGTAAACAAAGCTTCTTTGGTTATACCAACTTGTCATTTTACAAGAGTGATAGATTTTGATATTGGGTGAACAAAGAACATGGTGATTCAGTCGTTATTCAACAAAAGAATAATAATATAAAAAAACAAAATTGAGACACTATACTATGAAATTCAGTCACCATTAATTATCAACTTATGAATTTTAATCCAGCGCATCTTCTCCTTTTCTTTTTGTATCTAAGAAAGATAGTCAAAGAGCAATCACACCAGGCTATACACATCACAACGCATGTCACTGTGCCTTTCTAGCTGTCAACGCTCGAACTCTAATACTTTTATAGTTGTAGTTTTATAAAAATTATTTTATAAAAGTATTTTTGATTGAGGTTAGTTTGATATTTATATATGTTTGGTTAAAATTATAGTTGAAATTGAGGTTGAATAAAAAATATTTTAATGTGTTTGGTTAAAAATACTTTTCAAATTGAGGTTATAAAATAATTTTAAAAAATATATATTAATATTGGTTAATTACTGCTATTACATCATGAAATAAATAATACTTTATATAAAATATTTTTTATTGTTTTATTAAACTATCTACAATTCCATCACGTATGAAATACATACGACAAATACTACAGTTTCCTTGGTTTCTTAAGCGCGCAACAACATCAGGTAAAATATAATCAGGAACAAAATTGAGATTGCGATGAAATTCTGCAAATGCTACGTCATCAAGCGATCTCCGTCTAATTTATGTAGTGATACTTTATAATGTTAAGTAGTAGTTTTTCGAATAAAACACAATTAAAAATATAAAATAAAATAATTTTTTTTATTTTACTAAGTCGGACCCAGTTCAATACATTTAGCTCTGGACCGGACCCGACCCGGTCCGGCCGGAACAGTGGAGAGTGAATTACTCTCCACGGGAAGAAGAGGAAAGCAGCATTGAGCTGCTTTCAATGACCCTGCGTTTTAAACGCAATTAATGGTGGGGTCCATGAATAGTAAATAAAGTTTTACTCGTTACCAAATAATGATTTTCCGTGGTTTGCTTCTAAAGAGGCTCTACATCATGTTGTTTACTATTTAAGAAATTTTATAACACATTAGATATAAAAAATAAAGTGAAAACGATTCCAGATTAAAAATTACCTTCAGTATATCAGTAATGAATAGGCTTGAAGCAGAGTCAGCTTATTTATTTTGTAGAACATGTTGGACCGTTGTTGTTCCATGTCAGAAAGGGGGGAGATAGTATGGGAAATTAGGATTCCATATATACCTAGTAGCAACATAAGATCGGCTTCATGTCTTACTCCATAAAAAAATTATAAGTACGGTTATTGGACCTTACAAACTCTTTAATATTTTTTTAAGTATGAATATTGCACTTATACAAACTACTTAAAAGATTTCTTCTTAAATATTTTATTATGGGCATTAAACCCATATATTATACAAGTTTACAAAATATTTCTCAAAGTAAACAAGGAAATTAATGGCAACAATTTCATAAAATATTATAGAAAGATAAACCCCACATGAATGAGGTTGTTTACAAGGCTAAGAGGAGTTGGGGGCTAAAGCTTGGATATCTAGGCAAGGCTCCTCAGCAAGATATTCCTCATGTTGAGCAATTACGGCCATAGCAGGGAACACATCTGTAAAATCAAGCATACGAACATGATGGAGGACAACACTGAAGTCCACCTGCATTCCTTTTGACTGATTAAAGAAGTACATGTTGGACATGGCAATGAAGATCTTGTCCCTAACTATTTCAGTCAGGGTTGCATACCCTTCAAAAAAATCCTTGAACTCCTCAAAAGAGTTCCTTAGAGCCTTTAGTCGTGCATGAGAGTTTTGGGCTTTTACCTTGACAATAAAGAGCTCAACCCTCAAACTATCTTGGGTGGCCTTCTCCTTAAGGATCCCCTGTTTTAAGGCAGCCACTTTATTATAAGCCATCTGGAGCTCTTTTTCAGTTGAGCCCAGTTGAATGACAATACCTTGCATGTTATCCTTTAGTGATGTATAGGCCACCTTGAGGTCCCTTAACTCAGCCTCTACAACAACCTTCTCCTTCCTTGGTCATTAAAGGATAGTCTGGTCTGCATTGTGTTTGGCAATAGTCTTCCTTACCTAGCTTCTCTCAAAGACAAACAGTGGTTAGAAACAATAGTGATGAACTAAAGTAAATAATGAGATTAGATAAAAAAAAAAAAAAAAGTTTCTTACATTAAAGGTCATTTATCTTGTCAAGGCTAGATAGTAGTTATAGCTCTCATCATACATCATCAAGATATTTGAAGGAATGATGATAACCCTCTCCAGGTGTTTCAATACCTCTAGGCCAGACCTCCCACCAATAACGGCCTTCATGGCTTACCTCTCCTCCCCAATCAAGAAAAGGTAAGTACAGGGGGCTCGAACAAGGACAAGGCTAGTAAAAGCATTCATAAACCTCTGTTCAACTTCCTCACGAGCACTTTGGATAAAGGTCCTAACAATTGAAGTCTCTATAACTGAGATCAGGGGTGGGGTAGTGGGATTGCCAAGATAAAAGAAGCATCTACAACCGAGGCTACATTGCAAGTCTCCATAAGGGTGGAGACCCTCTTTCTATTAAAATGTGCAGTGGCACCCATAATTACTTCAGGAGGGGTCAATTTTGCTTGACCCCTAGCTAGGAGAGAACAGTTTCTCCCAACTTTCGTTTCTACGGGAGTGATGACTTCCACCATTATTTCCTTAGGAACAATGTCCTTATAAATAATGAGCTCATTTATATTGATAGGGTTGTGCTTCATCTCTTCTCTAGTCTCGACTCCACTCAAGTCAAGAGATGAAAGCCCCTTTCTTGATATAGACAAGCTCTCCTCTATAAACCTTGTTGAAGTTTTTCTTTCTCCTTTAGTTGTTAATCCTGCATAAAAAAAAGTCAGAAATAAACTTGAATGCATAAAAAATAAAAGGATAAAGAGGCTATATACTTTGCAATATGGTTTGGTAATGCCTTTTAGCCATTTTATTAATGTAATACTCGGTTAAGGCTGTTGCTAATATAGCACATGTTTTCTTCTTATCCAAGCTTAGACAAGGCCTCTTATTCACCTTAGAGGAATGCACTCTCAAATAATAGGAACAACTTTATATTTGATGCATCCTATCTCTAAGTTAACTGGCTCATTATACCTAATTATTAGCAATCTCTCACTCCATTTCTTGACATATACAACTTTTCCTTGCAAAGTCCCCATCATGGTTCATATAGGTTTGTTAGTGAAGGTAAAGAACCAATGAATATCATTACCACTATTAATGTCAGCAACCATATGATAACAAGTCCTAAAAATATTGATAGTAGGCTCAATTCCAACGAGCCTAGGGAACTTATCAAAAGTGGCCAAGATTATTCATCCATTAGGATGCAGTTGGTTTGGACCCAACCTATAATATCTAAAAACTTCTCTCACAAACCTTTAAAGAGGGAAGGAATACTCCATTGATAAATACCATTTTTTTATGTTTAAAATGTTGGAGGCATCATCCTCGGGGGTTTGAGGTAGCTTTTCTCTCCCCCGAGGTTCCCTGGAAGTAGTAGTGAATGGACTTCTCTAATGATGAGAACTACCCCTTACTAGAGGTGGACACTGGAATTCCACCTCCTCTAGTTTTATTGGCCAGTCTAATAAGCCCATGTCCTCTACTGCTTCCTCTTAATCTGGTTGAAACCTGAACTCATCGTTGGAGGAAGCAATGTCCTACTTTTAAGATTAGATCTGACTTTTTTAAGGTCCATTTTTTCTGGTAAGGAAGAAGAAGAATGAAATTTATGGGTGAGAAATACCTAAGATGACAGTTTCTTTTAAAAAAATAGCATAACTTGCTCAAAACAATCTTCAACAAATTATTTTTACAGAGAAATTGCAAATTGTGAAAGTAAAAGAAAAAATGGAAGCAAAAGTAGCTAAAGTTATAAAGAAAATAACTTTTTACCCTTACCGTTAGATGAATATCCTTTCATGTCACCCCAGATCTCCAGAAATCTACTTGATTGCTATATTAAATATATGCCGCCATTTTATTTCCCAAAGGAGACCTCTTTTAATGAAGATAAGCCACCTAACAATCTCTTTCAATAATGACAAGCCACTGGCCACAAGAATCCCAACAATTTACTTGACACACTCAAATCTCATGGAAAATGTAAAAAGTCTCTCATTAGAACCAGTTTGTTTTCACATTTTAAAAGCGCTTTTGAAAACAAAATTAAGGATTTTTTTTTATTTTTTTCTTTGTTTTAAATTATATTTTTTAGGCTATTCAGATCATTTTGATGTGTTGATGTCAAAAATGAATTTTAAAAAATGAAAAAAATATTATTTCGATGTATTTCCATACAAAAAGTACTTTGAAAAGCAAGCACTACCACAATATCAAACGAGCTCTAAAGATGATAACCTTTCAAATATTTACATATTCAATACACAAAGACTTAAGGGGCTATTAATGGATCAACATATTTTATATATGTTATTTTTGCTTAAACCAATGTTTAAAAGGGCCAAAGACAGGGTAATAACCAAACATATTATGCCAAGCCAAAATGGCATGTGTATGGCTTTCTTCAAGACCCAATATCTTTAGGTTGAGCTACGTGTTGAGCCCATGGATCTGGCGAAATATCAGACCCAATATCATTGAGCTCTATTATGCGCTGATCCCAAATATATATATAGGTCTGGCAAGCTACCAGACCTAACATCTTTGGGCTCAGCTACGCGCTAAGCTTAAGTACATATGGGTCTGGCAAGCTGCCAGACCCAACATCTTTGGCCAAATCTAACATTATTGGGCTAAGCATGTACATGTGGATCTAAGAAGCTATCAGACCCATCACCTTTGAGCTCACCTATACACTAAGTCCAAGTACATGTGGGTCTAGTGAGCTGTCAGACCCAACATCGTTAGGCTCAGCTATACGCTGAGTCCAAATACATGTTGGTCTAGCAAGATGTTAAACCCAACATCCTTAAGCTTAGCTACGCGTTGAGTCCAGGTACATATGGGTCTAGCGAACTGCCAGACTTAACATCATTGGGCTCAGCTATGCACTGAGTCTAAATACATATTGGTCTAACAAGAAACCAAACTCAACATCCTTCGGCTTAGCTACGCGTTGAGCTTATGTATATATAGATCTCACAAACTGTTAGGCTTTACACCATTAGGTTTGGGATCATTCCAAGTCTAAATGCATGTGGAACTGACAATCATTATAAGTCCTATATCGAGTCATGAGGCTCCATGTTAGGTCTTGAGGCTTTGCTCATTTATTCGTACAACTCTTAGCATAAAATGTTAAAAGTTAAGAATAATCATCTCCCTATATTCTTAAGAGCTTTCTTAAGGACCTACTATATTTCTATCAACATTAATATTGTGTAGGGGATATATGTCACTCATTAATGTTGTGTAAGGGATATTTATTCTTTATTAATGCTATCAGGAAGAAATGACACTCCAGCCCCTCCATTTATGCAACATGATAAGGTTTGTAGGTTATATATACATCATAAACCACCCAGGTAAAGAGTTCACTTTTCTCTATTCTTTAATATTCATATTTTTATTCTCAGAGTATTTGTCATACACAAACAAGAATAAATATTCTTGTTCTTAGAATTTAAAGTTCATTCTCTCATTTATTGCAATTTCTTATTAAAAGTCATTGATTTTATCATCGAATGGTCTCTAAATCCCACTAAAAAAAACTATTTTGCAAGTGTTAAATCTTTTATAGCCAACTATCAACTTCATGAACTCATAAAAAAAAAATTATTGACATGAATGAATGATTACTTTTTGTCTAATCACTTAAAAAACTTTATTCATGAACATATTAAATTTTACAACATTACCAGCATGGAAGATGAACCGAGAATACTAAATTATCACAAAAACCAATATATAATAAGGCATGATTTTGATGTTCAAACTGATTCGTTTCTTCCTCATCATTTATCAACTAAAGTAACATTAATTATAAGCAGGATTCACGTGGTTTGCAAATAAAAATAAAATAAAAACCCAACAACAACCAACTTGTTCTTACTCTGTAATCGCAAGCACAAGCCCTGTATAAAGATTAGACTATGCAGTCTCTTCTAATATATCCCCCGAAAACCTAACCAACTTGTCTTAATTCTTCTACGTTTTCATTTGTTTTTTCATTTTGTGATTAGAATTAATAGTTCTTCTGAACTGACAGTTTTAGAGGGCCCCATGGGGAAGGCTGGTTCATTGATGAACAGGACCCCACACGAAATGCCGTGTGTTGACTTCGTCAAACTGGAAGAAAAACAAATCGGAATCAGAGATTCCTTGAACTTTCACAGAAATCTCCTCACTCGTTCTCTAACCCATGCACTCCTATATTAATAGAAAAAACTGCATCCCAGACTTCCATCTTCAAAGCAGCAATAGCATTAATTCACCCCCTCCTCTGCTTCTTCAAAACCATCACTTTTGGTGTCTCCTGAACTGTAAAGAGCTCCTCATCCCCTACAATATATCATCATCTTTCCGACAATCAAGACCATGAAGGTATGAATTTGTGATCAGAACACAAGTATATTTTTAGCTTGTTCGAAAAAATATAATGTAAATTACTTTCTTGTTATTGATTAATTATGCTAAATTATTGCAGCAAAAGATAGTGATCAAGGTGACGGTGAATGGACCGAAGTCCCGCTCCAAATCCTTGCAGATTGCAGTTGGGTTTTCAGGTAAACAAAACCTTCCTTGCACACAAGTATTAGAATTGCAATACCTAATAGAAACCATGAATTTGTGGGCAAATTCAGATGATCAATATGTTGACGGGCTTGTGTTTTTCTGTGATTCTGTAGGTGTTGAATCTGCTGGTTTAGGAGGGCAAGATAAGAGCCAGATAGAGGTGGTAGGCCATGGAGTTGATGCAGTAGAACTTACAAATTGTCTGAGAAAGAAAGTAGGCTACGCAGAGATAGTAAGTGTAGCAGCTGTGGGAGAAAAGAAAGAAGAGAAGAAACCGGAGGCAGTAGTGCAGCCGGTTATTTGGTCCATGTATGGTGGAGGCGTGCCTCAGACCTATATCCATCCGATTCACACCCCCAACTATCATCAGGACCCTTCTTGCTCCATCATGTAATTAACAAACAGGATAGCCAGATGCAGAGAGAGAGAGCTTGAAGCAGAGTCAGTTTGTTTATTTGTAGAACATGCTGGACCGCTGTTGTTCCATGTCTGAAGGAAATTGGGATTCCATATATACCAAGTAGCAATACAAGATCGGCTTCGTGTCTTATTCCATGTGTATCAACTTCTCATTTTACAGGAGTGCTAAATTTTGATATTGGGTGAACAAAGAACATGGTGATTCAGTCGTTATTCAACAAAAGAATAATAATAAAATAAAAATAAAAATTGAGACACTATACTATGAAATTCAGTCACCATTAATTATCAACTTACGAATTTTAATCCAATTGTCGAACCATTTATTGCTTTCTGGACTCCATGGCGCATCTTCTCCTTCTCTATTTGTATCTATGAAAGATAGTCAAAGAGCAATCACATCAGGCTATACATATCACAACGCATGTCACTGTGCCTTTCTAGCCGTCAACGCTCGAACTCTAAGAGCAATCACATCAGGCTGTTTAGTATTTAATAAATTTTATTACACATTAGATATAAAGAATAAAGTGAAAACGATTGCAGATTAAAAATTACCTTCCGCATATCAGTAATGAATAGGCTTTTCAAGGAAAATAAAAAATATAATAAAATAAAAATTAACAGGGTAGAATCAAGGTTTTAACTTGTTTTTGTCGGGTTAATCAAATTATCAAGTCATCCTCAATTTTAATTTTCTTTATTTTTATTAAAACCCGGCCCGATTCTAGCCTTGAATTCTGGATCAACCCGCCGGGTCGGGTCGAATTTCAAAACTATAATAAACAAGCTTTTCCAGGAAAATAAGAAACACAATTAAAAGAAAAACAAAAACTTGAATACCCTTTTATTCCATGTCAAATGTCAAGAGGTAAACTTGCATACTCTTTTAATCGTATTGTGAAAGATAAAGAGAATTCATGTAATGATTATTGTAAACAACTTGTAAGCTTTTAACCGTCTTCTTTTAACAACATGTATCCCTCCCGATTAGACACTATTGTCCATGCACATAGTTTAGTTTTGTAGTAGTTAATGTGTTAATTTCAAATATATAAAAAATACTAGTATTATCGATGTGTGTTTTTTTTATATTTTCATACCCTAATTTTGTTCCCCAAAAGTTTCTCAAAACTTTTCAAAAAAGTTTTATTTAAAAAAATCATAAATTAAGAATTTCAAAAATTATGTTTTGGGGCCACAAATAGGCGGGAACAATTTACAACTGGTTAGGATATCATGTGGACATGTAATTTAGGGGCATCGCTTAAGAAAATTAAGAAAAATGATTGGAATTGATCATAACTACACAATTGAAAGTTTGAGGACCAATATGAATAAGGTTGCAAAGTTTAGGAGTCTATTTTTCTCAATTAAGGGCCTAATTGGAAAGAAAATTAAAGATTTAGGGCAAAATTACAGAAAAAAATCCTAGGGCTTAATTGAAAGAAGAGAACTTGGAAAGGCTTAATTTGTGCAGTCAGGTGTCTTATTGAAAAAAAAATAAGTTTGGGAGTTAATTTGATCAAAATTGGAAGAATTAATTGTCTAAGGATCAAAGTGTAAAAGACATTGAACATTGAGGGGTGAAATTGACTTGATTAGAGGGAAAAATTGAAAGAAATTTGAATTTTAAGGGTCGATTAAAGGTTAAATTGAAGAAGCCTAAGATCAAGGACTATTTTGTGAAAAACGCTGAAATCCAAGAGTCAGGAAAGAAATTGCAAAGATTCTCAAAATAGGGTCAATTTGGGGAATTAATTGTGAAACCTCAAATAGCAAAGACTGTAATTGAAAAAGGACCGAAGGATTAAATTGAAAAACCTAGATGACATGTCATTTGATCCTAATTAGAAACCCTAATTGAAAACACGTATGACATGTTATTCGATCCCAAATAAAAGGAATGGCTAGCATGGGCTGGATCTTTTCAGTGCCATATTTCCTCTTTACTTGAACCTTTATGAAGATTAAAAAAAAAAACATACACACACAAGCTGGTGCTCTGAGATTCCCTCTTCTATAACCAACAAAAATCCTACAAGGATCAGCACTAAGATTGTTGTCATATCATCCCAGTCTCCCTACCCCGATCAGTCCCCTTTTTGTAAACTTGGCTAAGTACTATTTCAATGGTATTATTGTGGATGATAGAGATCAATTTAGGGATGTTAAAGGTCTGGGATTAGATTAAGAAGAAAGGGTCTCCAACCCCTTACCCTTCTATAAATAAGGCAGTAACAAAAAGAAAATAAGGGTGGAGCTTGGCGTAAAAGAAATAAAAAGACATGTAGAGATTAAAAGATAAGAGAAAAATTAGGAGAGTGAACAACAAGAGAAAACTAGAGAGCAAAAGGAAAAGAAAGAAAAAAACCTAGAGAAGAAAGTAATGAGGAATGTCACAGAGAAAAAATAAAGAAAGAGAAAACACCGAGAAGAGAAACAAAGTAGGAGAGAGAGTTTTTTTAAGGAAATGAAGGAAAGGGAATCATAGTTGTGCTGGGATAAAAATCCTCTAGCTGACTTCACAACTACCCACCAATAATAAGGTTTTAGCTCTTAAACTGTATAATGGTCCCACTCTCCCTCTTTATGATCTCTTCATGGTTAGACCTTGTAACCCTATCATTACGACCATGGGGTTTAGAATCAGAAGCCCCCTAGGGGTTACTTTACTTGTGAAACCCCTAGATCCACTCATTAGTCTAATAGTATTAATTATCCTCTAACACACCTAATAACTCGAGAAATAATAGGAAATGGCTAGCCTTTCCATGCATGCCTAATAATACCACCACTAAATGAACTTTAACTCATCCCTAAAAATGACTATAATTAGAATTTGATGAGCTTGGCCATGGTCCTGTATCATTGTACGATGCTATATATGTCGTAAAAATCTTACAAAATGAGATTTGATAATTTGTAAAGTGAAAAAGGAAAGGAAGTTTTAGGCCTTATATTGGTTTTTCCTCTAATAATGAGATGTGATATGCTTTTTGGTCAATAACTCGTGAATAGACACATTATATCTCTTTATCTGATGGTTTGAATTTCAAAAGGACCAACCTCTTATCTTTTAATCTTCACATATCTATGTGATACCTTTTCAAATCCCTATATGCCAAGTCATAATCTTGATGAAAGTAAAAGATCATGACCACAAGCCTAAACTTGAGTTTATAAGCCTAACTTTGGGCTAAAAAACTCTTCATGTCTTTATACACAAACTACAAGCCAAGGTTTTCCACTCAATAGGTTCGAGAAACATGTTTTGCCTAACCTCTTAGAAAAGTTAAACATGAAGCCATTTTCTAGGAAGTTCATTTGGCTTAATTAGTATCATCCCTATAACCTCCTAACCTAACTCTCCAAGAGTTGGGCCCAGGGATTTTATGGAGTCATAAACTATCTTGCCTAAAAATCCTAACCTAGTACATAATGGTCATCTGGAACTAGATGCTTATAGACCTTATTAAGGATGGCCTTTTTTACGATAAAAAAAAAAAGTTTTGCCAAGGCTCAGCTCCCGAGTCATTTTCTTTTAAATGTCATAAAGTAACCTACCAAGATTTAGGTAATCATCTTGTATAACTACCCTTAAAGTAGGTCAAAGATCTTATTTCTATTTTACCCTCCACCTCATGGAAGAAAAATGGAAGAAACTAGTATGTAAATATAACAATCATCATTATTACAAATTAGTAGTCTTTCCTATTTTCTATTAAGATACCTTCAACCTATCTATTTGATTTTTAAAGTGATAAATTTAGTCACATAAATGCATTACAAATATTTTTCCTCATTAGCGATTGTTAATTTAAGAATAGGAAGGTCTTTGCTCCAGTAAGGGACTTGTTTTATAGGTAACCAAGGAAAGATAAATCTTGCCAACAATCATCCTCATCTCATCCAATGCTCTTACTCGCATTAGTAAAGGACCTATATTCCTTAAATATTAGTTTATGTTTCATTAGATTAGCCCAAATATCTTGCCCTTTCAAGTCAAAACCTAACAACATACTAGTATGAAACCCAACAATCCTTTTTAAGCCGAAAAGGGCTTCACCATAAAAGATAGTCTTTTTATTTAATAAACATTGACATTATTCAGCTCTTATAAACTAAAAACTCTAAAATGATATACAGAGTCCCTAATATTTCCCTCACTTAGCTAGGATATGTTAATTTCAAGTTAATGTTAAGTTCATATTAGAAAAGCATTTGAAAGATGAAATATAATAAAATTAGTTATTCGTACTTTGGACATGTGTGTTTTTTTGGTAAATTTGTCAATTATTTTAACGATGTATCATTTGTTATTTAATATCTTCTGATAATGTTTTAATTAATGAAATTTTCATAAAAGTATTGTCATTATAGCTTATAAAAAAGTAGATAAAGTTTTTTTTTTTTTTGCACAAATATCATGGATGATAAATCTTAATGGAGCATGTGATTTGGTATCATGCATGCATATATGTTTTATTCTATATTTAATCAAATAAGAAGAATGAATTTCAAAATGGTAAGGGAAATTAGATGGTCATGAAACTCAATATGCAACAATTATAGGTGACAAACTAGTATATGGTGATGAGGTTTATGGATTATACATATAGATTGTTATGAAATAGCAAAGATGCCAAACTTGTCATCTTTAAAGTCTATTGTTAGTCAATGATTCGTTCAACATAAAAATATTAGGGTACATTTGAAGCTTATATAAAAAAGAATATCGATATCATTTTAATATTAGTGTCTCTAATTCTATCTAAGTGCAATTATCCTTACAAGTTATATGATGCAATTATAATTGATTCTTTTTACGCTTTGGAACACAAATTTCAAAGGTTGTTACTCGTTATAACTTATTTGGATTGGTAATCAATGATATTTCATGAATACTTAATGTTGATGTTTATGATAACAATGAATTTTTTTTAACATGTCCATGGCATATCTTATTTAAAATCTTACAAAACATATTTATCTATGTACTAAAGATAATTTCAACTTGTAATTTGTTTCTAGATCTTTTTATAATACATCTAAAATTCAAGGAAGAAAATATAATTATGATGTGTATGTCTTTACACTGCAAATATATTAATTTGATTATATAAGATCCATCTAATAGGGTCAGGAAATGTTGTTTTTCTTTGTTTATGATTTTCAGAGCTTTATTCCATAAAAATATCATGAATAATGAAAACAAAAACTAGAAAGATATAATATCAAAACTCTCTAGATGACTTAAAACTTGAAATATAAAAATCATGTATTCTTCACCATCACCTTGAGACAGGAAATTTTAGTGAAAAGAGAAGATAAACCATGATGACTAGATTATTGGATGATTTTCTCATAGCCTTCATTACTCCAACAATCGCTATAAAATACTTTTGTTTTCTAGTAATTGGTACCATAATGTTTAATACCATATCCAACAATCAAAATAGCATGAATGCCTTATTCTTGTCTAATATATTCATTTTCTCTTTAAACATAACCAATTTATACAACCTTGTTTTAAGAGTTCTTTAAATTTTTAGCAACATCATATCATAGCTCTTAAATTTTGAATGTTAACTAGAAATCACAGAAAAAAAAAAAAAAGTAGAGAATGAAGTTGAAGTGAGGTGGTTTGGACGAGCAACTAATACATTAATGGCTTCCCCGCATTTTGTTAGGAAAATGTTATATATTAAGTAAGTATTTGAAAAGTTGTGTGTGTGTGTGTGTGTAATAACAATAATTGGAATAAAATCAATTAATTTTACTTCAAACAAGCAAAGTTTTTCCGTAAATTGTCAATTCTTTTTCAATTTATCACATGTTATTTATCATCTTTTACTATTTTCTAATTAATAATATTTTCATAGAAAAATTATCATTATAGCCTATTGACAAGGATCAAACCAAGTACAAGTAAAAAAGAGAAGATAAAAGAAGAAAGAGAAAGAGAAAGAAGGAAAGCCTAACCAAGTCCAATAAGCTCAAATCAAATAGCTCTAGCATAGTCTATCCCAACTAAACAACTCCAATAAATTCCTACTTAATTGAACAACTCCAACACAACCTAATCAAACATCACAAACCTAACTAGAGAGTAGGGAGTCTAAGCAAAGAAAGGGGAACAATAAGGGAAAAGAAGAAGAAAAAGGGCCCAACCGATAAGGTGAAAAACAGACCCTACCCAAATAAAAAAAGGAAAAGGGCAACCAAACCAAGCCTAATAATGCCACAAATGCCATCGATGCTCTTAATTTTTCTCTTAAATGAAAAATCTTTTTTCTTCTTAACATACAATGATTGAATTAACATTGTCTTGCATTTTGTTCTTCTTCTTCCATACATTACATTTCTTTTCTATTTTACGAACTTAGATATAAGAGGGTTCACCAATCTTGTGTAGAGGACTTGTTTTGTAAAAAAGTGTGAATTAACAATCTAAGCTCAACTTAAAAAAAAAAAAAAAAACTCTCATATTCATTAAAAAAATCACGGAAAA
>Ga0307516_10004219_pt1 | contig 17894 bp, 15 predicted proteins | sample 19_EM_MG_FD_203310 | JGI IMG/M metagenome (GOLD analysis project Ga0307516, IMG submission 203310) | Populus trichocarpa ectomycorrhiza microbial communities from riparian zone in the Pacific Northwest, United States - 19_EM | ecosystem: Host-associated > Plants > Roots > Unclassified | place... | reverse complement strand
AGGCGCCGACCCGCGAGCGTAGAGGCGCTGCGCGGCAAGGCGCTGACCCGCGAGCGTAGAGGCGCGGGGCGGCAAGGCGCCGACCCGCGAGCGTAGAGGCGCTGCGCGGCAAGGCGCTGACCCGCGAGCGTAGAGGCGCTGGGCGGCAAGGCGCTGACCCGCGAGCGTAAAGCCGCGAGGCGCTGGGCGGCAAGGCGCTGACCCGCGAGCGTAGAGCCGCGGGGCCGCAAGGCGCTCACCTATGAGCGCGGAGCCGAAAAAGCGCGGAGCCGAAAAAGCGCGGAGCCGAAAAAGCGCGGAGCCGAAAAAGCGCGGAGCCGCAAAGCGCCATCTGTTTCGCTAGTGGCCAATATTGACCACTGGCGAAACGCGGGCTTGCCGCGACGACGGGCGTCAGCGCTAGCGGGTCCGCGAGAGGTGGTGCGCGAGGCTGATGGGCAAGCGGGTGGCGTGTTGCGCAAGTGCGTGTGCGGTGCGCGCGCAAGCCGTCGGCGCCGCCCGCCAGCGCTACCGCAGCGAACCGCTAGCGCTGAGGCGAACCGCTAGCGCTGAGGCGAACCGTTAGCGCTGAGGGGATCCGCAAGCTTGCAACGGGGCCCTGCGCCGCCACGATGGTTTCTGCGAAGGGGGCTGCGGCTTGGCAGCCCTGCTCGATCAGCCGACCAGAACGGAGCTGAGCGCCATGGCGACTTCCATGCGGCCTTGCATGCGAATTTTGCCGTCCATCAGTAGCTCGAACGGGTTTTTGTCGCCGCGAGAGAGGGCCCAGAAGTCGCTGGCTGCGACGCGCACCGTGCAGGCCGGCGGAGTGCTGCCCGCGATGGCCACACCCGGCGAGAGTAGCAGCGTGCGCACCTGACCTTCGTCGGCGATTTCGAACGCCACACTGCCGTCGACGTTGCGGATCATTTTGGCGCGCTCGGCGTCGAGCGAGAGCGAACGTAGCGCGAGCAACTTGTCGCTGGCGCCGCTTGCGAACAGCGAGTCGCCTTGGCGAATGAGCTCGGCAAAATCGGCGACCGCCATCGACACTTGTAAGATTGCGTCGGTGCTCGTCCCGCTCTTGACCAGCAGCTTGCCGGCATCGAGCCGCAGCGCGAAGCTTTCGGCGCCGACGTGAAACACGAGCGCGCCGGGCGAGGTCACTTGGCCGGAAGAGCTCGCCGCGAACCAGCTCGGCAAGTAGCTCTCGAAAAACTCGCCGGGCGAATCCGGGACCGGGGTACGGGTCACGACTTGAAAAGCTCGCTGATGGCGTGCGTCTCGCGCGCGCCCAAGAGCCCGAACTGCACGCCAAAACCGCCCGGCTTGAGCCAGCGAATCACGCCCGGCAAGCGCAAATCGGCTTTGGCGTTCGGCAGTCGGAGCACGATGCTAACCTCGGTCCCGAAGCTCACGCTCGCCTCGGACTCGATGAACATGCCGCCGACGCTGATGTCCTTGGCGCGTCCCAGGATGGCCGCGCCCCCACTCACCTCGCACGCGACGTCCGCAATGACGGGGACTCGGGGATGAACTCGCTTGTCGTGCACGCTAGCCTCGGGAACGCTGAATGGAAGGAATGAAGTCCGCTACCGAGGCATCCTTGGAACCTCCTGGCGACGCTGTCAAGGAAGCGAAAGCTGGGCACAAAGGCCCGCCGGGGCCGAGGCCGTTTGCGCGTCTGTTGGACGGCTGGGAGCTCGGCGCCATCACGGTTGGATTGGTGCTCGCCGCCGCGCTGCTCGCCGTGCCGCGCGCAGCCGCCCCGGGGGTTTTTCCAATACCGCTGGTCGACTTGACCGAGGCCGAGGCCACGCGGCAGCGCTACCAGGCGCTGGCCGACCGCGCCGAGCGCGAAGGCTTGCCGTTCGAGACGCGCGCCGTGGGCGACGCCCTGCGACGCTTGGGCCTGGTGCTCTCGGGCGTGCCGGGCGATGCGGAGTTTCTGGATCGGCTACTGACCGAGCGAGTGCAAGCCGCGCTCGCCGCCGGACAGGTGGAAGCTCTGCAGCGACTGCGCGCCGTGCAGGCGCGGCTGTTCGTGCGCGCTCTGCACGAGTATTCCTGGCGCGGACCAGCGGGGAACGAGCTGTTGGCCTTGGGCGGCGACTTCGTGACGCGGGCCCGCCGCAACGGTTGGGCCGGGCCGGAGGGCTGCCTGGCCAGCGACGACGAGCTGTTTGCACTGTACACGCGGCGCTGGTCCGACCTCACGCGACTGCGCGACGACGCGCATTTCAAGCCCACGCTCGGTGAGCTGCGGCGTTACTACCGTTTCCTGCTGCTTTACCCGGAGCTTGGCGCGGGTACCGACGCCAAGCCTCGCGAACGCGCCGCCATGCGGCTTCGTTACGTCGAAGCGCTGGCGAGACACGACACCGAGTACCCGCTGGCCCTGGCTCGCGGCAGCTTGCTCGGCGAGCTTGGCATGATGCAAGAGAGCGCCCAGGCCTTGAGTCAGCACCTGGCCCGGCCGGGCGGCGCCGAGTGGAACCTGCGAGCACGCAACTACTTGCTGTTTGCTGCGAACGGTCAAGCTTCCGATACCGGCGGCTCCGGGCTGTTCGACGGACCCTGAACCTCTGCTAGAACCGCCGGCCCCGCACGTGGCTAGGTTCCTTGCTCCGTTAGTAGCCGATCGCAGCATCCTCACGCTCGAGGAGCTGTCGCGGCGCACGCTCGCCGGCCGCGCCAGCTCGTCCTGCGTCGGCGTAGAGGGCTCTGGCGCCGCGTTGGTTGCGCATCGCTTGGCGCTCGGCGGCGCCGCGCGCGTGGTGTGCGTGTGCGCCGACACCGAGGCCGCGCAGCGCACGGCCAGCGACTTGGCGGCGTTCGCACGCGGCCTCGGTTTCAGCAGATTGCCGGGGCTGGCGGACGGCGCCGAGCCGCTGCTGCTCACGGCGCAAGAGGCGACGCCCTACGCCGAAGCCCGGGCCGACAGACGCCTGTCCATGCTGCGCGCAGCGTCGCTGTTTCAGATGGCGGCAGGGCTGCCGTCGCAGCTCGTCGTCGTCAGCGCGGCCGCGCTCGTGCGTCGCGTTCCGCCGCGGCGCGTGATCCAAGGCGGCGGTATCACGCTCGAGACCGAGACCGAGCTCGACGTGCCCGCGCTCTCGAAAAAGCTCGATTTGGCCGGCTATTTGCGGGTGCCGCTGGTCGAAGATCCGGGCAGCTTCGCCGTGCGTGGCGGCATTTTCGATGTCTGGCCAAGCTCCGCCGACGCGCCGGTGCGCGCTGAGCTCTACGGTGATTTGGTGATGGCGCTGCGCACCTTCGATCCCGAAGACCAGCGCACGCTCGACGAAGTGAAGCGAGTCGTGGTGCCACCCGCCACCGAAGCCGTTCAGGAACCGAAGAGCGAGGCGCGTGCCAAAGAGGCGCTGCGCGCGCTGTGCGACCACGTCGACTACCCGACGACCAAGGCGCGCGCGCTGATCGACGACATTGCCACGGGGCGCACGTTCTTCGGCGCTCAAGGTTACCTGCCCGCCTTCTACGAGCTCGAGTCGCTGTTCGACTATTTCGGTCCCGACGACGTGCTGTTGGTCGAAGATCCGCCGAGCGTCGTGCGCGCGCTGAAAGACGAGCTGACGCGGGCCCGCGAAGGCGAGCGCGGGCGCGCCGGATTGCCACATTTTCCGCTGGGAAAGCTGTATCTGCTCGAAGAGCAGCTCGGCCCGGCGCTCGAAAAACGACGGCTGGTGGCGCTCCACCGCACGGGCGTTTCCGGCCCTTCCGGTAGCGACGCCATCGATCGCTTGGAGCACGCAGCGCCTGACGCGCCAACGCTGGCGATGCAAGATCAGGGTGAGCTCGAGCGCGCGATCAAAGCGATGCGCCAACAGAAAGGCAAACACGACGCGCTCGACCCGCTCGTGGAGGCCATTGGCGAATGGCACGAGGCCGGCTTGACCACGCTGATCGGCGCCCGCACCGTGACGCAGGCCGATCGTTTGGTGACGCTACTTCGGCATCGTGGTGTGACGGCGACCCGCGAGGGCGACGAGGGAGCGGAGCCGGGGCGCGATCCGTTGCGTATCGTGACGGCACCGCTGGCGCGCGGCGTGGTCGCGCAGTGCGAAGGCTACGTGCTCGTCACCGAAGAGGAAATTTTCGGAGCGCGCGCCAAGCGCAAGGCCGAGCCGAAAAAGGGCCAAACCAAGGCCTTTCTCGAGGATCTGCGCACGCTCGACCCTGGCAATTTGGTCGTGCACGTGGACCATGGCATCGGGCGCTACCTGGGCCTCGAGCGCAAGCTGATAGGCGGCGTGGGCGTCGACCTTTTGATCGTCGAGTACGGCGGCGGCGACAAACTATTTCTGCCGGTTCATCGACTCAGCCAGATTCAAAAATATTCGGGCGGTGAGGGCACGCCGAAGCTCGACCGGCTCGGTGGGCAGACGTTTTCGAAGACCAAAGCCAAAGTCGAGCGCCATGTGCGCCAGATGGCGGACGATTTGCTCAGGCTGGCTGCCGAGCGCAGCGCCGTTCACAAAGACGCGCTCGAGGCGCCGGGCGACGACTACCAAGCGTTCGAAGCTGCGTTTCCGTTCGAAGAGACGCGCGACCAGGCCAGCGCCATCGCCGAGGTGCTCTCCGACCTTCAAAATACCAAAGTCATGGATCGACTGGTGTGCGGCGACGTCGGCTTTGGCAAGACCGAAGTCGCGCTGCGAGCGGCGTTTTTGACCGCGAGTCAGGGCCGCCAAGTTGCGCTGCTGTGCCCGACCACAGTGCTGGCGCAGCAGCATTTCCTGACATTTGCCAGCCGTTTTGCCGAGTATCCGCTGACCGTCAAACCGCTCAGTCGCTTCGAATCGAAGGCCGAGCAGCTCGAGACGCTGAAAGGCCTCAAAGAGGGCAAAGTCGACGTGCTGGTCGGCACGCATCGCGTGCTCTCCAAAGACGTGCACTTCAAGAACTTGGGGCTGCTGGTGGTCGACGAAGAGCAGCGCTTCGGTGTAACGCACAAAGAGCGCATCAAGCAGCTGAAGACTTCGGTCGACGTGCTCACGCTGAGCGCGACGCCGATTCCGCGCACCTTGCAGCAAGCCGTCGGCGGCTTGCGCGACATGTCGTTGATTTCGACCGCGCCGGTCGATCGCCGCGCCATCCGTACGGTCGTTTCGCAGTTCGACGATATTTTGGTGCGCGAGGCGGTGCTGCGCGAGCTGTCGCGCAGCGGCCAGGTTTTCTACGTCTACAATCGTGTCGAAGGCTTGTATGAGCGCGCCGATCGGCTGAAGGCGCTGGTGCCAGAGGCGCGCATCATCGTCGGCCACGGACAAATGTCGGAGGGAGCGCTGGAGCAAACGATGCTCGACTTCGTCGAAGGCAAGTTCGACATCTTGGTCGCCACCACGATCATCGAAAGCGGCCTGGACATTCCGCGCGCCAATACCATCATCGTCGATCGCGCGGACTTGTTCGGTTTGTCGCAGCTTTATCAGCTGCGCGGCCGCGTGGGGCGCGCCAAAGAGCGCGCCTATTGCTATCTGCTCGTGCCGCCGCCGAGCCAAATGACCGACGAGGCGCGCGCCCGCATCGAAGCGCTCGAGCGCCACACCGAGCTGGGCTCCGGTTTTCGCATCGCCGCGCTCGACATGGAGCTGCGCGGCGCGGGCGACCTGCTCGGCGGCGAGCAGAGCGGCTTCGTCGCCAGCGTCGGCTTCGAGCTGTTCTGTCACATGCTCGAAGAAGCCACGCGCGAGCTGCGCGGCGAGCACGTCGTGCACGAAGTCGATCCGGAGCTGTCGTTCGACGTCGAAGCACTCTTGCCCGAAGCGTACGTCGCCGAAGTCGGCGTTCGGCTTTCGCTCTACAAGCGCCTATCGAGCGCCGCCGACGACGCGGAGATCACGTCTTTGGCGGGCGAAATGGAAGATCGCTTCGGCCCACCGCCGAGCGAAGCCAAACACCTGGTCGAGCTGATGCGCCTGAAAGTCGAGCTCCGGAAATTGCGCGTCCTCGGCTGCGAAGCCACCGCCAAAGCCGTCACGCTGCACCTCGCCGACGACACGCCACTCGACCCGCAAAAAGTCGGCGCCCTCGTCGCCACCAAAAAATCGCCCTACCGCCTCTCTCCCGACGGCCGCCTCACCCGCCGCGCCCTCGAGACCGAAGCGCTCTCCAATGGCCTGGTGCTAGCCGACACGATGCTCGACGAGCTTTCGAAGTGCCTTCGCGAGTCTTGATGAGTCGCGGCTAGCGGCCGTGAAGCACTCGCGGGGTAGGCCCAGTCTCGTGGCGCGGGCAACGCCCGCGCGCGCCGCGGGCAGCTGCCCGCGCAGACAAGGCCTCCCAATTCAAGGCTCTTTGGCGCCCCCCGAACGACGTTTGCCGCTCGACGAGCTGCAGGCCTTCGGCGGCGAAGGAGCGGAAAGCCCCACAGGCCGCGCCGGAATGACTCTGCATGCAAAGTCATTCTCAGTGGGGCGGGCCGCCACGGAAAGATGCGAATCATTTCGGGGCGTTGCGCGGGCGTGCGGTCAAGTCTTCCGAATGACTTTGTATGCAAAGTCATTTTCGCGCGCCCAACGGCCTTCGCCGCGCGGTTCGGGTTCGGGTTCGAGCGCGTTGCGGGGCGAGTGCTTAGCGCTTCACGGAGACGTGAACGTGGGCGGCGTTTTCGTAGAAGACCCAGTCGAAGCCGGCTCGCACGGCGAGGGCGGCGAGGGTGCCTAGCTTGGCGGGGTCTTGATCGGAGGTCGTGATGTCGGCGGCGCGACCTTCGTAGTGCACGCTGCCGGGGCCGTGCTCGCGGCGGTCGTCCCAGGCTTCGGTGACGCGCAGCTCGAGCTTGGGCCAGGTTTGGCCGACCAGCTTCGAGAGCTGCAGGAGGTCGCGGCGCAGGCGCGGCGTCATCATGCGATCGGATTCGTTCTTTTCTTCGTTCTTGAAGACGAACGGGCAGTCTTCGCAGAGCACGAGAGTCTTGAAGCTGCTGCTGCTACGCGCGATCGGCTCGTCTGCGCTGCCCACGATCCGCGCTTCGGTGTCGTTCGGAATGCGCTCGCCGAGGGCTAGTTGGCTGCGGTTCCTTTTGACCAGCGAGTCGCCGTCGGCTTTGTCGAGGCCGCGCAGCTGGTCGCAGCCGAGCAGCCCCAGCGCGATGAGCAAAGCGAGCGAGCGGCGGCCGGGCGGCATGGTGAGCGGGAAAATCGTCACCTTTGCCGCCCGGTTCGGGCAAGAAAACGGCTAGTTGCAGCTCGCGGTCAGATTCACACCGCGATTGGTGAGGGCGGTGATGTTCGTCTGCTGCGTCGCACAGCTGAGCGTGTTTCCGTACAGGTTGACGATATCGCCCGTACCGATGCCCGCGTTGTTCACGAGCGGAGTGATGTCCGTGAACTGGTTGAAATTGAGCGTCAAGGTTTGAAGCTGCGCGAGGCCGGCGAGCGGTCCGAGATCCGCGATGTCATTCTGGACGGCGTCGAACTCGGTCAGCTTCGTCATGCTGGCTAGCGGTGCGATATCCGCGATTCCGGTGGCGCCGACGTTGAGAGTGGTCAGGTTGATGAGCGTGCTGAGCTTGTCGAAATTCGTGACACCGACGTTGCTGCCAATGTCGAGCGACATGAGCTGAGGCAGCGCAGCGAGCGGGGTCAGATCCGTCAGGTCGCAGTTGTAGACCTGCAGGTCCGTGACGTTCGTGAGCGCGCTCAGCGTTTCTGGCGCATTCAGCGTGGCGTTGTTGAGGTCTAGGTGCGCCAGCGTTGCGATGCTGCCGAGGGGCGACAAATCGTCAAGGTCGCAGTTTCGCAGATCGAGCCTGTTTAGCTTGGGGGCGCTGGCGAGCGGTTGCAGAGCCAAGCCGCTGGCGGCGCCGGTGAGCACGAGCTCCTGCAAATTGGGAAGCTTGCCCAGCGGCTCGAGGCTGGTCAGCTCTTGGTCGTAGCTCAAGTCCACTCGCGTCAATTTCGTGAGGTAGGCGAGCGGCGACAGATCAGAGATGGTGGCGGCGGCCCCGCCTTGAGCGAAGTTGACCTCGGTGAGCGCCGGGAAGCACTCGATGCCTTTGAGCGAGTCGACGTAGTAGTTCTGGGCGCTCAACGTATTCAGGTTCGCCAGGTCGTTTTCCGTCAGCGGTCCTGTCGTGTCGAGCTGGTTGAAAATAGCCTGTTCGAGCTGCGAGTCCGCGAACGTCAGCGGCAACGTGCAGTCCACCGGCGGCAGCTGGTCGACTGCGCCACCGGCTCCGCCCGCTCCGCCGACGCCACCGGCGCCGCCGGCAGGCGCGCCGCCCGTCACGACAACCGGCACGCCCGCTTGACCGGCGCTGACCGCAGGAGGCGCGCCACCAACCCCACCTTGAAGCACTGGCTCCCCGCCGTTGCCGGCTTGGGGTGTCATGCCGGTTCCGCCCTGCACCAGAGGCTGCCCACCCTCGCCGCCCGCACCGGCGGCGCCGCCCGCAGAGCGCACCTGTTTGCGCTGCGAGTCACTGCCGCAAGCAGCCAGCACCACGCTGATGAAGAGGGAGCCAAGCGCGACGTTCAGAAGATATGAAGAAGCCAGTTTCATACTGGCCTTTTAACCTGAGCCGGAGCAAACCCGCTACGGGCAATCGCTGACCACGCCAACGCCGCGAGTTTGCAGGGCTTGGAGGTTCGAGGCCTGGGTCGCGCACGTGAGCGCGTTTTGTTCGAGGTAGACGAAGTCGCCGGAGGCCAAGCCGGTGTTCGTTGCCAAGGCCGAAACGTCGCTGACTTGGTTGTCGATCAGGTTAACGAGGTTCAGCCGTGCGTGCCCGCTGAGTGCGCTGATGTCCGTGATTTGGTTGGATTGAGCGAAGAAGTCGACCAGCTGGGGCATGCCGGCGACGGCGCTGATGTCGCTCACGCCGGTGCGGCTGACATCGAGAAAACTCAAGTTGCTTAGGCTGGCGAGTGCTGAAAAGTTGCGCAGCGGCTTTTGTCCGATGTGCAGTTTCTTTAGCTTCGATAGGCCGGCGAGCGGCGCCGCGTCGCCGAACACGCCCGTGGCGTCCAAGTCTTCTACGCTCTTGAGCGCCGCTACGCCGCTGGGATCACCGAGCCGGCCGTTGCGGAAGCGGATCGTGCGCAAGCTGGGTACAGTGCCGAGCGGCGCGAGGCTCTTGATCGTATCGCTCTGGATATCCAGGTAGTCGAGCGCGGGTGCGGTCGCCAGCGGAGTCAAGTCGAGCTCGACCGGGATGAGCGCCATGTAGATTTGCGTGAGCTTGGGCAACTTGCCGAGCGGCGCCAGGCTGGCCACGGGGTTGCGCATGATGCTGATGTCCTCGAGCTTGGTCAGCGTCGCGAGCGGGCTGAGATCGGTCACTTTGCCCGGTGGTAGGCTGCCGATGTCGAGCGACGTGAGGTCGGTCAAGCACTCGACACCTTGGAGCGAGCCGATAGCCGGAGTTTGTAGAAACTCGAGCCCCAAAACGTCGCTCGAATTGAGCGGGCCGCTCGGTTTCTTGAGCTCGGCACGCACGGTGGCCTCGAGATCGGGATCTGCAAAAACGATCGGATCGCAGTTGATGACGGGCGGCTCTCCGCCGGCGCCCGCGACGCCGTCGGGCGCGCCGCCTGCGTTCGAGCCCGCGTCACCAGTCAGCACCGCGCCGCCTTGGCCACCGCCCATGGCCACTGGCTCGCCGGCGTCGCCGCCGCCCGGGTTCGTGCTGGTGCTCCCGGCGTCCGCGGGCGCGTGCGTAGCGCCACCGCCGCTCGCGTTTGCGCTGCCGCCCGCGCTGGCCGGCGCGTCCGGCGCTGAACCGCTGCTCGCAGGGGCATCGTGTGCGTCGCGCTCCGACCGACCTCCGCAGGCTTGAAGGAAAAGACTCGCGACCAAAGTTGCTCGAGCGACTCGCGAAAGGGACGGACCTACCATTGCTCGCAAATTACGCCTGACCGAGCGATTCGTTTCGGCGCCAGAGCCGAATGCAGGTGCCTAGCCTCCGAGAGCGTTGCCTCGGCGTCCGTCGCCCCGGATCGCGAGAAACGATCTGGCGGCGCGTTCGCGCGGCTTGCTGAGGCTGCCCGGAGCCTGCGACCCTACAGGCTGACCATGAACACCGAGGAGCTCGATCAGGCGCTGAGCGCGACGCTCGAAGACGGCCGGCTTTCGCGCAGCGAGCGTGGCGCCTTGTTTCAGGTGCTCCGCGAGACGCCGCTCGACGCCGGGCGCTTGGCGCAGCTGCGTGCGCGCGCTTTCGAGCTGGCGCGTGAACGAGTCACGGAGCCAGGCGCTCGCGCGGCGCTCGACTGGCTCGAAGAAGTCGCGCCGGCATCGCCGTCAAGTTGGACGAGACCGAGGCCCACATGCATCACAAGTTCGCGGTGTTCGACGGCGTGAGGCTGCTGAACGGCAGCTACAACTGGACGCGCAGCGCCGCCTGCAACGAGGAAAATCTGGTGCTGACCGGCGAGACCAAGCTGGTACAAACCTTCGCCCAGCACTTCGCCGAGATGTGGGCGAAACTCGGACATTGATTGTCCGGGCAGGTCGGGCGCGCCGCGTTTCGCCCCTAGAATCCGCGCGATCGCGGTGATAGATACGGAGCCGTGACTTCACCGGGCACGTTCGCATTGTCGCAGCTGGACGCGGTCGCGTTCTTGCGCGGCTTGCCGCCAGAGTCGGTCGACGCGCTGGTGACGGACCCTGCCTACGAGTCGCTCGAGAAGCACCGCGCCGTCGGCACCACCACGCGCCTGAAGGTGAGCGCCGGCTCCAGCAACCCGTGGTTCTCGGTGTTCCCCAACGCGCGCTTCGGCGAGCTTTTCTCAGAAGCGTTTCGCGTGCTCAAGCGCGACACGCACTTTTACCTGATGTGCGATCCGGAAACAGCGTTCATTGCCAAGCCCGTGGCCGAGCAGGCCGGCTTCAAGTTTTGGAAGCCGCTGGTGTGGGACAAAGGCAGCATTGGCATGGGCTATCACTACCGCGCCCGTTACGAGTTCATTCTGTTCTTCGAAAAGGGCAAGCGGCGCCTGGCAGACTTGGGCATCGCCGACGTGCTGCCCGTGCCGCGAATCCGCGGCGGCTATCCGGCAGAAAAGCCCAGCGCTTTGAGCGAGATTTTGATTGGCCAGAGCACTTCACCGGCCGATTTGGTGGTCGATCCGTTCATGGGCTCGGGCTCGAGCGGCGTTGCCGCGCTGAAGCTGGGCCGTCGCTACGCCGGCAACGACGTGTCGGCCGATTCGCTCAAGCTGGCACGCGAACGTTTGCTCGTCGCAGGCGGCGTAGAGGGTTCAGTCATCGTGCATCCGGACCACCCGGAGCCGGTGCAACAGCGCCTGGCGCTCGGCTAGCCATGGGACTCAGCGGCAAAGAGTACGCGGACCTCGTCGCCGCTTACATTTTGAAGAACTTCGGCGCGCGTGGGCTGACGGTCTACCGAGAAGTGTCGATGGGCAAGACCATCATCGGCAAAAATCGGCACGTCGATATTTTGGTGCTGCACGAGCAGCGCTCGGTGGTGCTGGCTATCGAGTGCAAGTACCAAGACACGCTCGGCACGGTGGACGAAAAGATTCCATACGCGATCCAAGACATGCAAGCCATGGGTCTGCCGGTCTGCTTGGTCTACGCGGGAGCCGGCTTTTCGTCGGGCATTTTGCACATGCTGGCGGCCTGTCCGATCGCCGCGCAATGCTTGCCGGCGGCGTCGCTCGAGCCCTCGCGCGAAACGCGCGAGCTCGACATCGCCGTCGCCATGGCGTTCGGGTTTTGGGATTTGGTCGTGGGACACAAGAAGCCTTTCGTGCTGCCCGAGGCGCTGGCCTTGCCGGCGCCGCCGGTGCTAGCGGCAGCGGCGGAGCCTCCCGTCGAGTCACCGCCGGCGCCGCAAGTTGAAATTTTGGCCGAAGCGCTCAGCGCCGGACCGCTGTTCGCGACCCGCCGCGAGAATTGAGGGCAGCCTCTACTGCGCTACGCCCAGCTCCGTGAGCAGGGGTTGCGCGTGGTCGACTTCTTGCAGCAGAAACAGCACGTAGCGAAGGTCGACGTGAATGCTACGTGTCGTGGGGCTGAAGACCCAATCGGAGGCGACGGACTCGTAGGTGCCGTCGAACGCTAGCCCGACCAGCTCGCCTTTGGCGTTCAAGGTCGCCGACCCCGAGTTGCCGTTCGTGATGTGCAAATCGCTCAGAAAATCGACGGGCACGTCGCCCAGCGACTTTTCGACGAAGCGCGAGCGCGGGCCGCTCGGGGCCACGGCCAGCAGATTTTGCGGAGCATCGAACGGCTCTTTGCCCGTGGCCTTCTTGACCATCGACGACAAGCTGGTGAACGCGCCGATGTTGGCGCCAGGTTCGCCAGGCGGCGCGCGGCGCACGGTGCCGTACGCGACGCGTAAGGTGCTGTTCGCGTCGGGCGCGACGGCGCCGCCCTTGAATGCAAGCAGCGCCTCGAGATAGCGCGGCTTGAGCAGCAGCAGCTTACCTTCGAAGCGCTTGTCGCGATCTTCGACCGCTAACAGCTGCGGGTAGAGCTTCGATCCCAGGCGCACGATGGGGTCGGCGTGATTGGCGAGCGCCGCCGGTTTGGCCTTGTCGAATAGCTCGAGGCGCAGCTTTTCGTCGCCCAGCTTGGACTTGTCGTAAAGCTTGGCGATGGCGGCGTCGATGGCGGCGTCCGTCGGAGCCTTACCGGCAATCAGCTCGAGCGCCGGCGTGCGGTGCTCGGGGGGGCGCGCGCGATCACGCTGCAGCGCGAGCTTGAGCAGCGCGCGGTCGAGCTTCGGGTTGTAGCTGGCCGCGATCGACTTCAGCTCGTCGCGCAGCTTGGGGACGTTGCGCTCTTGGTAGCCGGGGTCGCGGTCGGCGTCGGGTTTCTGGCGTTCGTCAGCCATGCGCGCGATGCGGTAGCCGGCGAAGAGCAAGCGCGGCATCAGCATTTCGCGCTGCAGAGCCGTGTCGGCTTCGCGCGTCTTCTCGCGCTCGGCGAAGGCGGCCTCGATGTCGCTGATGGCGCTGCCGTAAGTCTTGGAGCGCGCCGGATCGGCGTCGATGAAGGCCTGCAAGGCCTTCTGCTCCGCGAGTTTTTGCGCCAAGAGCCCCGCGCGCTGCATGCCTTCGAGCTCGCCCTTGTGCTTGGTGCGGTAGTTGTCGAAGCCGCGGCGTCGGCCGGTAGCTTTGATCGCGAGCTCTGGGTCGTCTTTGCTCAGCGTTTCGATCAGCGCGAGGTAGGCGTCGAACATCGCCAGCTGCTCGGGGTAGATGATGCTTTGGATTTGCTTCATCTCGATGGCCGGGGCGAGCAGCGACGTTTGACCGGGATAGCCGGTGACCATGACCAGGTCGCCTTCTTCGAGCGGCGTCGTCGCGAGCTTCAAGAAGGCCGGCGGCTGATACGGCACGTTGTCGACGGCGTAGTCGGCGGGTAGGCCGTCTTTGCCGACGTAGGCACGGAAGAACGCCACGTCTCCGCACTGCCTGGGCCAACGCCAGTTGTCGATTTCACCGCCAAAGTCACCGACGCTCTCCGGCGGGGCGTACACGATGCGCACGTCGCGAATCTCGAGCGTCTCGATGGTGAAGTAACGCAGACCTTCGTACAGGCTGACGAAGCCGCAGCGTATGCCGGGCCTACCCTGCTCGCACTCGGCGACCAGCTGTTTTTGCGCCTTTTCGAGGGCCGCGGTGCGCGCGCGATCGTCCGTGACCTGGAGCAGCGCAGGGCGTACGCGCTCGGTCACTTCGGTCATTTTGGACAGCACGCTCAGGCGTGACGAGGGGCCGCTCGAGCGCTCTTCGGCGTGCGTTTTGGCGAGCATGCCGGTTTTGAGCAGGTTCTCTGTCGGCGTCGAGTTCTTCTGCAGCGCCGCTACCGCGCAATGGTGGTTGGTGACGACCAGGCCCGCCTTCGAAACGAACGATGCCGAGCAACCGTTCAAATTCACGATCGAGCCCAGCAGGCTCGATTTCGGATCCGCGAGCAGCGCCGGATCGATCGCCAGGCCCAGCTGCTTCAGCTCGGCCGCCTTGAGCGGTATCTGCGACGGCATCCACATGCCGCCGTGATTCTCGAACGTCGGCTTGGCCGCGACGGGCGCCGCGCTGGCCACGGAGCTTACAGCTGCTGTCGCCTCCGGGACTACCGTTGGCGCGGCTGGGGTCTGGGACCCGGCGCAGCCGAGAGCGCAGGCGGTGAGTAGGAAATGGCGGAGGTAGCGAAGCGGAGCCATGCGGGCCCGATGCTAGACCAGTCGTCGCCGACGTCGGGTGTGGAAAAAAGGGGGCCGCCACCGCGCAGCTCGGGCCGAGCAGGTTCTTGCGGAACCTGCGCCGGCTCCGAACAGATCCGCCCGAACAACGAAAGCTCCCGATCTCCCGATCTCTTTGTGAAAAAAATCTGGGCTCGGCGTTTCGGCCCGCTGCCGGCACGAAAGCTTCTGCAAACGGGCCGCGGTTGGGCAGCCCACTCTTTCAACGGTCTGTTAAGTCGCGACCCGGCCGAGTCGCGTCATGGTCAGACGCGCGGCGCGCACGACTAACGAGCGCGGCAGCACTTTCGAGGCCAGCGTCTGCACGCTGTTGACGAGGCCGGGCGTTTTGAGGACGGCGCGGCGCGCGTAGGCGTCGAGCGCGCGCTCGACGACCGTGTGTGCGTCGAGGCTCGCGAACGCGACCACCGAAGCTTGCGACATGCTCGCTGCGGCTTGAAAACCGGTGGGCACGGGGCCCGGGCACAGCACCAGCGCGTGCACGCCCGTACCGCGCAGCTCTTCGGCCAAGGCCAAAGTGAAGCTCAAGACGAAGGCTTTGCTGGCGCCGTACGTCGACATGAAGGGCGTCGGCTGGTGGCCGGAGGTGCTGGCGACGTTCAAGATGCCGCCGCGCTTGCGGTCGAGCATGCCGCGCAGCAGCGCTCGGCTCAGCACGACGACGCTTTCGCAGTTGACGCGCACCATGCCCGCTTCGCGCTCCACGTCCATGCTCTCGAAGCGCCCGGCGGTACCGAAGCCGGCGTTGTTGATCAGATGATCGACGGCGATGCCGCGCGCTTTCAGCTCTTTTGCCAAGCTTAGCGCGCCGTCGGGCGCGGCCAAGTCTTGCACGATGACTTGCGCCGAAATGCCGTTCACGCGCGACAAATCGGCGGCCAGTCGCTCCAGCTTGTCGCGTGAGCGCGCGCTGAGGACCAGGTTGGTGTGACGGCGCGCCAGCTCGCGCGCGAATTCTTCGCCCAAACCCGAGGATGCGCCGGTGACGAGCGCTGTCGTACCGCTGAAGACGTCGCGCTTCGCCATCATTTGCCCCAATCGCCGCGCTGCCCACGCTGACGCAAGTAGTGATCGGCGAGCACGATGGCGACCATGGCTTCGCCGATTGGCACGAAGCGCGGGAGCAGACAAGGGTCGTGACGGCCCTTGGTGCGAATGCTGGTGGGTTCACCCTCTTGGGTTACCGTTGCTTGCTCGAGCGGCAGGCTGCTGGTGGGCTTGATCGCAGCGCGAATGACGATCGGCATGCCGCTGGAAATGCCGCCGAGCATGCCGCCGTGACGGTTGGTCAAGGTGTGGACGCGGGCGCCAGTGGGGCCTTTTTCGGCTGCGAACAGGTCGTTATGCTCGCTGCCGCGCATGGCGGCGGCCTTGAAGCCCGCGCCGTATTCGACGCCGACCACGGCCGGCAAGCTGAACAGCGCCTTGGCCAAGTCGGCTTTCAGCTTGTCGAACACCGGCTCTCCTAGGCCCGCCGGCACGCCGCTGGCGACGATTTCGCTCACGCCGCCCACCGAGTCTTGCGCTTTGCGCATGTCTTCGATGAGCGCGACCATTTGCGCGGCCTTGGCCGGCACCGGACAGCGCACGATGTTCGCCGAGCCGTCCGGTAGTGTCTCGACTTGCTCGAGCGTCACCGCGGCGGGATCGGGCACTTCGGCGACGATGTTGCCGACCTGCGTGACGTAGCCGACGACACGCCCGCCGAACGCTTCTGCCAGCAGTTTTTTCGCGACCACGCCCGCGGCGACGCGCGACACCGTTTCGCGCGCGCTGCTACGCCCGCCGCCGCGGTGGTCGCGAAAGCCGTACTTTTGGTCGTAGCTGTGGTCGGCGTGTCCGGGCCGGTACTTGTCTTTGATGTCCGAGTAGTCTTTGCTCTTCTGGTCCTCGTTGCGGACCAAGATCGCGATGCTGGTGCCGGTGGTGCGGCCTTCGAACACTCCCGCCAAAATTTCGGGCTCGTCCGCTTCTTTGCGCTGCGTGACGATGTGGCTCTGTCCGGGGCGGCGGCGCGCGAGATCGACGCGCAGGTCGTCTTCGGACAGCGCGATGCCGGGCGGGCAGCCGTCGATGATGACGACGTTACCCGGGCCGTGCGATTCGCCGGCGGTGGTGATGCGGAAGGCTTGGCCGAAGCTATTGCCCGACATGATTTGGCGCCGGGAGCTTACTACTTAAAGAGTGCTCCGCACTCCAATCAGGAAGCGGATCGAGTCTAACCTGGCGCCACTCTCGAAGGTTTCGGTGCCGAAGCCGACGAGAGCTTGGAAGACGCTGTCGCGATTCTTGTTGGTCTCGAGGCCGAGGGCGGTCGAAAGGCGTCCTCGGCCGGGACGGAGCCCCGCGAAATGTTCGCCGAATACGTTGCCCACAGCGGCTTGCAGCGAGCCGCTGAGTGAGAGCCAGATTGGCCAGGAGTAGCGCAGGGTGGCCACGAGCGCGCTCCGGTCGTTGAGTCTGCCCGTGCGGAAGCCGGGCATGGTGCGGCCTCCGCCCAACGACGCCAATTGCGTGAACGGCACCGCGCGCTTGCCGATCGGATCGACCAGCAGGGTGGTGAGCGAAGCGTCGAGCAGGCGGCCGCCGCCGCCGCTCACGTCGACGAAGCCGGACAGCGTGCCGCCGTAGCGCAGCCAGCCGGAGCTGGGGCTGTTGGCCAGGTCGACGCTCTGCTCCGCCGACAAATCGAGCCGGGCGCCGTCGCTTCGGCTCGAGCGGCCGCGCGAGTCGAGCAACAGCCGCGCGCCCGCGAACGGCGCGCGGTAGCCATCGCGAAAGCCGGCGGGCTCTGCCAGCTTGCCCGCGCTCACAGCGTCGTCGAGCGACGTTTGGTAGTTGGCGTTGCCGCTGTCCGGGCCGTTGTAGTCGCTATGACCGAAGACGGCGCCGCGATAGCCCGCCGAGGTTTCGAGCAAGTTGGGGCCAGCAAACGTGAGGCTCGTGTTGAACGACGCGTAGGCGGTCTTGCCCGCGTAGCGCACGAGCTCCGCCTCGCGGGTGTCGGGGCCCACGCCGTAGAACGCGAAGTCGGGGCGCTTGGTCAGCGTTGAGATGAGCGAGATCTCGAAGTCGTCCCCAAACAGAAAACGTTCTTTCGCGGTCAGCGAAAGCCAGTGCGGCCCCCAGGTGGAGCCGCGCAGGCGCAGCTGGTGACCTTTGAAACCCGCGTCGTCCCAATAGGCGTACAGCCCGACGCTCGGCTCGAACCCGAAGTCGACCAGAAAGAACGGCACGACGCCGACCGGGTGCACTTGGTTGAGGGCGAGAAAATCGGAGATGGCGGCGGGCCAGCCGTGCCGTTCGGCATACGTGATGGCGGCGCCGAGCGGCCGGCGCACCACGTACTCGCTGACGAAGTAAAGCGGCGAGACCACGACGCGCGGCACCCACAACGCCCGTCGTCCTGGCGACGGCTCGGGACCGCCACGACCGTCGTAGTTGGGGACCGCCCGCTTCGGCGGCGGCGCTTCGTCGGCACGCGCCGGACCCGCGTAGACGAGCACGCTGGCAGCCAGCGCGAGTCGCCAAAGTCCCGAAACGAGCTTCACCGCGCCGGCAGCCTAGTCTCAATCGTCAGTAGCTTCTAGAAGCAGCCGCTCGAACAAATACCAGCCGACCTTCAGCTCGGAGCAGGCCCGCTGAAAGTCAGCGAGCAGGGCGAGCAAAGGCAGCGGCTTGGGAGGCACGATCGATCAGCGGCTTGTCGCGTAAG
>Ga0307516_10004218_pt1 | contig 17894 bp, 17 predicted proteins | sample 19_EM_MG_FD_203310 | JGI IMG/M metagenome (GOLD analysis project Ga0307516, IMG submission 203310) | Populus trichocarpa ectomycorrhiza microbial communities from riparian zone in the Pacific Northwest, United States - 19_EM | ecosystem: Host-associated > Plants > Roots > Unclassified | place... | reverse complement strand
GCGCGGCCCAGTGCGCTGACGGCGGCCTGGGCGCCGCGCGTCAGGGCCGTGCGCAGCCCCGAGGCCGCATCCAGCTCGCTCAGGTCCAGCGCCTGGGCCTGCACCGCCCACCCCGCCAGCCCCATGGCCCACACCCTGCACGTAAACTCGCGGCGCTGCATCACCATGCCCTCCAGATTGCCCTTCATGACCCTGTCGCTGCCCCGCATTGCCGCCGCCCTGGCCCTGGCTGCCGCCTGCGTGGCGGCCAGCGTGGCGCTGGGATCCCGCGAGACGGTGGCGACGCTGGACTACACGGTGCTCGACGGGTCCAAGCATACGACGGCGCAATGGCAAGGCCAGGTGGTGGTGGTGAACTTCTGGGCCACCAGCTGTGCGGCCTGCGTCAAGGAAATGCCGCAACTGGTGGAGACGTACCAGAAGTACCGCGGCCAGGGCCTGGAGTTCCTGGCGGTGGCCATGCGCGGCGACCCGCCGGCCTTCATGGTGGACTACGCACAGGCGCATCGGCTGCCCTTCCCCGTGGCCATCGATCACCTGGGCACCATCGCCAAGGGCTTTGGCGACACGGCCGTCACGCCGACCACCTTTGTGATCAACAAGCGCGGCGAAGTCGTGAAGCGCTACGTGGGCGAGCCGGACTTTGGGCAACTGGAGCGGCTGATCGCGCAGTTGCTGGCTGAAGCCTGAGCATCCGCCTGGCGGGCGCCGGCACTCCGGTGCCGGGTGCTCACATGTCAGCGCACGCAGCGCGCCACCAGCAGCGCCGCGAGCACGGACACCAGCACCACGGCGACCACGAACGCCGGTGTACGCGGCACGTCCGGCGGCACGCGCTCGTCGCCATCATCGTCGTCGTCCGACCTCGCGGAGCCCGGCACACCCCCGAGATACGTGCTGGCCACCCGGTAGAGTGCAGTGTCGCGGTAGCTGCGGTCGCGCAGCCGCTCGCCATGGGGACGCCGCGCCGGCGCCTTGTGGTTGCGCAGAATGGCCTCGACCGGGCCCAGCAGGGCCACCACGTCGGCCAGCGACGGCGCCACCACCGCATGGCTGCACTGCACGCACTGCGGCATGCGGGTCGGGTCCACCGCCGCCCCGCAGCCCCGGCAGGCCCAGCTCACATGCCGGGCGCGTTCGGCGGGCACCGGGATCGCATCGCGAATCAGCAGCGAGCTCATCAGGCGCGGCAGGTCGAACACCACCAGCGGACTGGCGCAGTGCGCGCAGGCATCGCCGCGCACCGCGCCGATCGCCGCGCCGCAGTTCAGGCAGCACAGTGGCCGCGACTCCTGGTCCAGGGCTCGCCGATCGCTCGGCAGCAGCGGACGCACCAGGCCACGCTCGGCCAGCAGCAGGCTGAAGCCCTGGTAGTGGCCGTGCTTCCTGGGGCATTCGAGCGCGGCCGTGCGGCCGAATCGCGTGAGGTTGTGGACCGGTTTGAGCGTGGCCTGGCAGCGCACGCAGGCCAGGGTGGGCGCGAGCGTGCCGGGTGAGTGTTCCATGGCGGCATGCATGACACGCAACAAGGCGGCCCAGCCCAGGCCGGACAAGCGCATGGACTCGAACGCGTCGAACCAGACCAGGTGGCAGCGCGGGCAGAGGTCCACCTGCTGCGCGTTGCCGTAGTGCCCCTCCAGCGTGAGCGCCTGCATGTCCTGGCTGCAATGGGTGCAACGCAGGCGGGCAGGGTGGGGTGAAGGTGATGGGGGCACGGTGCGGCGAGGATAGCGGCCGCGGGAACAGGCACACACAAGCACACACACCGGTGTGACGTCCCGCCCACACCTGTTGTCGGGGGATCGGGTCCGATGGACAATTCATACCCCCGGCTGGCGCCCGCCCCGGGGTTTTGTTTTCCAACCTGTTGCCATGCGCACCTACGACAAGTTGATCGCCACGATTCCTGCACGCCGAAGCACGGGAGCCTTGCGCCTGTGTTTTGGCCGCAGCGTGACGAGGTGCGCCGGCCCGGCTGCGGGGCCTGTGGCGCCCCTCGCTGCAAGCGTGTAGCCAGCTTCAGGCGAATCCGTCCTGGGGCCGGCCTCGGCTCCCCAGGGCCTCTTCTCGGCAAGAGAAGGATTTGCCATGAATGCACCCCGCAGAACCCTCAGGAACATTGGCGTCATTGCCCACGTGGACGCCGGCAAGACCACGACCACCGAACGCATCCTGTTCTACACGGGCAAGAACCACCGCATCGGCGACGTGCACCACGGCGACACCGTGATGGACTTCGATCCGCAGGAGCGCCGGCGCGGCATCACCATCCAGAGCGCAGCCACCACCGTGCATTGGCACGGCACGCAGATCAACCTGATCGACACGCCGGGCCACATCGACTTCAACATCGAGGTGAATCGCTCGCTGCGCGTGCTCGACGGCGCGGTCGTGGTGTTCGACGGCGTGGCCGGCGTGGAGCCGCAGACCGAGACGAACTGGCGCCTGGCCGACAAGTATGGCGTGCCCCGGCTCGCCTTCATCAACAAGCTCGACCGCGTGGGGGCGGACTTCGCGCGCGTGGTGGCCATGATGCAGGAGCGCCTGGGTGTGCAGGCGTTGCCGCTGCAATGGCCGCTGGGCGCGGAACACGCCTTCCGCGGCGTGGTGGACTTGCTCGACCTGCGTGCCTGGGCGTGGCCGGCCGACGATGCCAGCGAACCACCGCGCGAAACCGAGGTGCCTGCCGAGCTGCGGGAGGGGGTGCAACGCCAGCGCGCGCTGCTGGTCGAAGCCGCGGTGGAACAGGACGAGGCGGTGCTGGACGCGTACCTGCGGGGCGAAGAGCCCTCGGTGGCGACGCTGCGCGCCTGCATCCGGCGCGGCACCTTGTCGGGTGCGTTCGTGCCGGTGCTGGCCGGATCGGCATTCAAGAACCGCGGCGTGGAGCCGTTGCTGGACGCGGTGGTGCACTACCTGCCGGGGCCGGAGGACGGCGCACGCCCGGATCAGCCACAAGCCGATCCCACCGGGCCGTTTGCCGCGCTGGCCTTCAAGGTGGTGTCCGATGCCCATGGCTCGATGGTGTTCGTGCGGGTCTACCGCGGGCGGTTGCGCCCGGGCGACACCGTGCGCAACACCAGCACCGGCCACATGGAACGGGTGGCGCGCCTGTATGAGATCCACGCCGACAAGCACATCGAGCGCGACGCCCTCGAGGCCGGCGACATTGCGGCCGTGGTGGGCCTGAAGGACACGCTGACCGGTCACACCTTGTGCGACCGGAACCATCCGGTGCAGCTGGAAGACATCAGCGTGCCGGAACCGGTGATCGACGTGGCCGTGGAAGCGCGGACGCAGGCCGATGTGCAGCACCTGGGCAGGGCGTTGCAGTCGCTCGCCAAGGAGGACCCCAGCCTGCGCATCCGGCACGACGCCGAATCGGGGCAGACCCTGCTCTCGGGCATGGGGGAGTTGCAGTTGGAGGTGGCCTTGGAGACGCTGCGCACGAAGCACGGCATCGAAGTCACGGTGGGGCGGCCCCAGGTCGCCTACCGCGAAACCATCACACGGAAGGTGGAGGTGAATCATGTACACAAGAAGCAAACCGGCGGGCCTGGGCAGTTTGCCGCGCTGACCTTGCGCCTGGAGCCGCTGGGCCGGGGCGAAGGCGTGCAGTTCAAGAGCCGCATCGTGGGCGGTGCCATTCCGCGCGAGTTCATTCCCGCGGTGGAAGCCGGCATCCGTCGTGCCGCGCAAGCGGGCACGCTGGCGGGCCACCCCTGCGTGGACTTCCAGGCCACGCTGCTGGACGGCAGCCATCACGAGCGTGACTCGTCGACGCTGGCCTTTGAACTGGCCGCCGGGGCGGCCTTCCGCAGCGCTGCCGCAAAGGCCGGCGCGGTGTTGCTCGAACCCGTGATGGCGGTGGAAGTCATCACGCCGCTGGAGCACCTGGGCGACTGCATCGGCGACCTGTTGCGCCGGCGCGGCAGCATCACGGCCCAGCACGGTCGCGGCAATGCGATGGTCGTGCAGGCCCTGGTGCCGCTGCGCGAGATGTTCGGCTACATCGGCAGCCTGCGGGCCTTGTCCTCGGGACGGGCGCAGTATTCGATGCAGTTCGATCACCATGCCATGGCGCCGCAGGGTGTGCTGGCTGCAGTGTGAACTGGTGTAGCGCCTGGGGGCGGGCATGCCCCGCCCCCAGGCCTGCGTTCGCAGCTGGCGCGGCAGGGTGATCCTCAGCCTCCGGCGGCGCCGATCTGCGCTATCGTCGCTGCGGTACCAACGACCGACGCGAGGGCGCCCCGATGGAGAACGAGCGGCAATCCGATGCGGGGACCCGGCCTTCGGGCCTCGGCACCTGGGCAGTGCAGACCTGCGTGGGTGCGGTCCTGCTGGGCCTGGCCGTCGTGGTCATGGTCGAGAGCCGCAAGCTGGGCGCCGGCTGGACGGACGATGGCCCCGGCGCAGGATATTTCCCGTTCTTCATCGGCCTGATCCTGGCGGTCGCCAGCGCCGGCATGATCTACGACGCGCTGTCGGGCAAGACCGACCGCACCGAGATCTTCGTCAATCCGCAGAAGCTGCGGCGTGTGCTCTCCATCCTGGGGCCGGCCCTGCTGTACGTGCTGGCCGTGCAACTGGCCGGGTTGTACCTGGCCTCGGCGGTCTACATCGCGCTCTTCATGCGCCTGCTCGGCAAGTACTCGTGGCTCCGCAGCCTGCTGGTGGCCCTGGCCGTGACGGGAGTCTTCTTCTGCCTGTTCGAGTTGTGGTTCAGGGTGCCGTTGTTCAAAGGCTCGCTCGCACCGCTAGGGCGCTGACATGGGACCCCCACGCTCTCTTCTTTCGCTGCCCCCCGAGGGGGCTTCAGCGCCCTTCGGGCGGCCGGGCGGGCGCTGACATGGGCGACCTCGGCGCATTGATGCACGGGTTCAGCGTGATCCTGACCCCGATGAACCTCGCTCTCATGCTGGTGGGCATCGTGCTGGGCGTGCTGATCGGCGTGCTGCCCGGGCTGGGCGGCGCCAACGGGGTGGCCATCCTGCTGCCGCTCACGTTCACGATGCCGCCCACCTCGGCCATCATCATGCTGTCGTGCATCTACTGGGGGGCGCTGTTCGGCGGGGCCATCACCTCCATCCTGTTCAACATCCCGGGCGAGCCCTGGTCGGTGGCCACCACCTTTGACGGCTACCCGATGGCGCAGCAAGGGCGCGCCGGCGAGGCCTTGACGGCAGCCTTCACCTCGTCATTCGTCGGTGCCCTGGTGGCCGTGCTGATGATCACCTTCCTGGCCCCGCTGGTGGCCGGCTTCGCCCTGAAGTTCGGCTCGCCGGAGTTCTTTGCGGTGTACCTGCTCACCTTCTGCAGCTTCGTCGGCATGGGCCGCGGGTCGGCCGCCAAGACGCTGGTGTCCATGGCGCTGGGCTTCGCGTTGGCCAGCGTGGGCATGGACACGGTGACGGGGCAGTTGCGCCTGACCTTCGGACAAGCCGAGCTCATGCGCGGCTTCGATTTCCTCATCGCGGTCATCGGCCTGTTCGGCATCGGCGAGATCCTGCTGTCGATGGAGGAGGGCCTGCAGTTCTCGGGCAAGAGTGCCCGGATCGACCCACGGGTGGTGCTGGACACCTGGAAGAAGCTGCCGCGCTACTGGGTGACCTCGCTGCGCAGCGCGGCCGTGGGCATCTGGATGGGCATCACGCCGGGCGGCGCCACGCCGGCATCCTTCATGAGTTATGGCCTGGCCAAGAAAATGTCCCGGACCGGCGCGAAGTTCGGCACCGGGGAGATAGAGGGCGTGGTCGCGCCCGAAACAGCCGCCCACGCCGCCGGCACCAGCGCACTGCTGCCCATGCTGGCGCTGGGCATCCCGGGCTCGCCCACCGCCGCGGTGCTTCTGGGCGGCCTGCTGATCTGGGGGCTGCAGCCGGGGCCGCTGCTGTTCGTGGAGCAGAAGGACTTCGTCTGGGGACTGATCGCCAGCATGTACCTGAGCAACGTGGTCGGCCTGATCGTGGTGCTGAGCACGGTGCCCTTGTTCGCGGCCATCCTGCGCATCCCGTTTTCCATCATCGCGCCGGTGATCATCGTCATCTGTGCGATCGGCGCCTACACCGTGCACAACGCCATGCTCGATGTCTGGTTCATGATGGGGTTCGGGGTGGTGGGCTACGTCTTCAAGAAGCTCGACATTCCGCTGGCACCGCTGGTACTGGCCCTGGTGCTGGGTGACAAGGCCGAGGATTCGTTCCGCCAGGCCATGCTGATGTCGCAGGGCAGCCTGGGCATCCTGTGGGCCAACCCGCTGGTGGGCAGCATCACCACGCTGGCCTTGTTGCTGCTGGCGTGGCCCCTGCTGTCGAGGGCCGTGGCGCGGCTCCGGCCGGCCGGTTGACGAGCCCGGCCAACCGCCGGCATTGAACCGTCAGCCGCCCGAGACGCCTGCCGAGGCCGCCTGCTGGTCGGCGTGGTAGCTGGAGCGCACCATGGCACCCACCGCCGCGTTCACGAAGCCCATTTCGTGGGCCTGGGCCTCGAACATCTTGAAAGTGTCCGGGTGCACGTAGCGGCGCACCGGCAGGTGGTGGCCGCTGGGGGCAAGGTACTGGCCGATGGTGAGCATGTCGATGCCATGCGTGCGCATGTCGCGCATCACCTGCAGGATTTCTTCGTCCGTCTCGCCCAGGCCCACCATGATGCCGCTCTTGGTGGGCACGCCCGGCACCTCCTGCTTGAAGCGCTGCAGCAGGGTCAGGCTGAATTGGTAGTCCGAACCCGGGCGCGCTTCGGCGTACAGGCGCGGTGCGGTTTCCAGGTTGTGGTTCATCACGTCGGGCGGTGCGGCCTTGAGAATGTCGAGCGCACGGTCCATGCGGCCGCGGAAGTCGGGCGTGAGGATCTCGATGCGGGTCTGCGGCGACAGTTCGCGCACGCGCCGGATGCATTCCACGAAGTGCGCCGCGCCGCCATCGCGCAGGTCATCGCGGTCGACGCTGGTGATGACCACGTACTTGAGCTTCAGCGCCGCGATGGTGCGGGCCAGGTTGAGCGGCTCGTCGGCGTCCAGCGGGTCAGGCCGGCCGTGGCCCACGTCGCAGAACGGGCAACGGCGCGTGCACTTGTCGCCCATGATCATGAAGGTGGCCGTGCCCTGGCCGAAACATTCGCCGATGTTGGGGCAGCTGGCCTCTTCGCACACCGTGTGCAGCTTGTGCTCGCGCAGGATCTGCTTGATCTCGTAGAAGCGCGTGTTGGGCGAGCCGGCCTTGACACGGATCCACTCCGGCTTGCGCAAGGTCTCGTGGGGCACCACCTTGATGGGGATGCGCGAGGTCTTGGCTTGCGCCTTCTGCTTGGCGGTGGGGTCGTAGGCGGTGCTGGGGTCGTCGGTCTGCATGGGGGACTGCGGTGGGGGCGATCAAGGGCTGAGGTGGGCAGCCAGGCGCTCGCCAAGCCGCTGAGCCGCGTCAGGCAACTGCGCGGCCACGCCCAGTGTAACGAGGTCCACCGTCGCAAGCCCCGGGTAGCCGCAAGGGTTGATGCGCGCAAAGGGTTCCAGGTCCATGGCCACGTTGAACGCCACGCCGTGGTAGGTGCAATGCCGGCTGACCTTGATGCCCAGCGCGGCGATCTTGCCCAGGCCGGCGAAGGCGTCGCGGGCGGGCTCGGCCGGCGGCGCATGCGCGCCCGGCGCACCGAGCCGCACGTAGATGCCGGGCGCCCCGGCCAGCCGGTGGCCCGCCACGCCATAACTTTCGAGTACCTGCAGCACAGCGGCCTCCAGGCGGAACACGTATTCCTTGACATAGATGCCCAGCCGCCGCAGATCCACCAGCGGGTACGCCACCAGCTGCCCGGGGCCGTGATAGGTGACCTGGCCGCCGCGGTCGGTCTGCACCACCGGAATGCCACGCGGGTCCAGCAGGTGCTCGGGCTTGCCGGCCACGCCTTGCGTGTACACGCTGTCGTGCTCGCACAGCCACAGCTCGTCGGGTGTGTCGGCCTGGCGCTCCTGCGTGAAACGGTGCATGCGCTGCCAGGTCTGCAGGTAGTCGACGCGGCCCAGGTGGCAAAGGCGCAGGGGGGCAGGGGGTACAGGCGGGCTCATTCCGCGGGCTCATTCCGGTGTGGCAGCGTTGTGCAGCGCATTGTCTCGCGGCGCGCCTGCCGGGCAGATGGTGTAGCGTGCGCCAAGGGACCTTAACCACCTGCGACACGCCATGCCCGCTTGCTTCACCGGTCGTTGCCATCTACTCCTTCTGGTCCTGGCCTTGGGCCTGCCGCATGCGGCGCCGGGTGCCGAAGGTGCCGGATCCGCCGCGCAGCAGCGGGCAGCGCGCGCCTACAGCGCTGGCCGGCTCAAGCAAGCGCAGGCGGAGTTCGAGCGCCTGGCGCGCCGCGGCGACACGCTGGCGCAATTCAACCTGGCCATGATGCACGTGCGCGGCGAGGTGCCGCACCCCGACCTGCAAGCGGCGCGGCGCCTGCTGGAGCGGGCCAACACCGATGGGTCGTGGCGTGCGCCGCTGGCGCTGGGCCAGATGCACGAACAGGGCCTGCTCGGCAGGCCCGATCAGTCTCAGGCAGTACGTTGGTACACGCTGGCCGCCGAACGCGGCAGCGTGGAAGGCCAGTTGGCGCTCGGCACGGCTTACTACCTGGGCCGCGGCGTGCCTCATGACCCGGCGCAGGCGGCCCACTGGTACCGCGAAGCCGCCAAGGGCGGTGATGTGGGTGCCCAGTACCTGATCGCCTCGATGTACGAACAAGGCGATGGTGTGACGCTGGATTTGCGGCTGGCGCGCTACTGGTACGACGCTGCGGCGCGCAATGGCGATGAGGTGGCACCCGTCAAGGTGAAGGAGCTTGACGCGAAACTGGTGCCGCCACCTGCGACCTGACGCAAGCAGGTCGAGGCTTCAAACGAAGAGGGGAAAAAAAACAGGGAGGCGGGACAGGGGTACCCAGGTGCTCGCTCTCAAAAGCCCAGGTTGCCCGCCTCCCCTTGGACTTCAGACGGTCCGAAAGGATTTGCCCGGCGTGGTGCCACGCACCACGCAAGGCGAAAGAACGACACCACCCAGGGGCAGCGCCAATTGAGCCGGTGCCGCACGCGACTGGAGTACCTTGAACTGGCGCGTGGCGGACAGGGTGATTTCAGGAACGACAGATCCTTCGCGTGACTTGGCCGGCACGAGGCGATCGACAGTGGGCTTGCTCAGGGGATAGATCATGATCCGGATGGAGAGGGAAAGGGGAAAGGAGATGAAATCTGCTCAGGCCGAAGGCCACACACTGGCTGCGAATTCGCTGTGACCAAAAGCCGGGCCCGACGCCGCGTGCCCACGCGCAGACATCCAATGGGCCAGGGTGGTGGCGCGCGCCACCACCTGCTCAGTCCAGACCGCGCTGCCTCCCCGCGGGACCGACAAGCGGATCATCGACGAGCGGCCACCCACACGGCGCGCTGGTTGCGCACCGGCAACTGCCGCGCCGCGGGCCTTGCGGGCCAGCTCGCCCGTCATGCCGCCGGACCTTCTGGGTTTGGTGAAAAGGATGCTCATGTCTGCCACCTGAATCTTTGTGTCTGGGTCACCTGAAAGGCCAGGCGACTGGGCAATAACTGGCAGCTTTCATGCCAAGCACGGCGCGTGAAGTAAGTCCCATGGCCGCAGGAGCGCTGAAATGTTCAGTTGCAATCCTGACCCTGCGAGTCGAGTTCAGGCCATGCAACGTCATGCTGCTTGGCAGCTCTGCAAAGAGGTGTCGCCCTTGCTGGATACGGACTAACCCGCAGGCTGTGCGCTATTTCACACAGCGGCGTGGACTCTCACGACATGCGGCGCGAGGCCGCACGCCCCAGGCCGTGCCGCACCCGCTCAGGCCGCGTTGCAATTCCGCGAAGGACACCCCAATCAAATGCAACAAAGGTGCGGTTGCGAGGCGCCATCCTGGCGCCTCAAGCCTTCACCCGATTCCAGGCGCCGGGAACTGGGTCGACTCGCGCACGATGAGTTGCAGCGCCGGTGCAGCAAGGTCCAGCTTGCGGCCCTCGATCAGCGCCAGCATGCCTTGCACCGCGAGGCGGCCGATGTCGTGGGCCGGTTGCCGCACGGTGGTCAGCGGCGGCATCATGAACGCGGAAACCGGCAGGTCGTCGAAGCCCACCAGCGACACATCCTGCGGCACCCGCAAGCCGCGGCGGCGCAGCGCCAGTTGTGCGCCGAAGGCCATCTGGTCATTGGCCGCAAAGACAGCCGTGAAAGGTTGCGCGCTGTCCAGCAGACGCTGCATCACCACGGCGCCGCTTTGTTCGTGCAATTCGCCTTGCACCACCAGGCGGGCATCGAAGGGGATGCCGGCCTGCTCCAGCGCATGGCGGTAGCCCGCCTTGCGCTCCAGGGCATCCGAGTGGCTGTCGGGCCCGCTCAGGTGCGCGATGTAGCGGTGCCCCAGTTCCAGCAAATGCTGCGTGGCTTGCACGGCACCATCGAAGTCGGCCACGCTGAAGCTCAGCAACTGCGGCCCCTGCAGCCGCCGGCCCGTGACCACCACCGGCACCCGCTCCGCCACGCGCATCAACTCGGCATCGCTGAGTCGCCCGTGCAGCACCACCACGCCATCGACGCGGCGCGCCTGCAGCATCTGCAGGCAGCGAGCCTCGACCGGCTCGCTCCAATGGCCGCTGATGAACAAGGGAAGGAAGCCGGTGCCGTCCAGTGCGTCTTCCACGCCGCGCATCGCCTCGCCATAGAAGGGGCTGTCCATCGCCTGCGTCACCACACCGATGCTCATGCTGCGGCCGAGCGCCAGACCACGGGCCAGCGGATTGAGCTGGAAGTTCAACCGTGCGACGGTTTCCTCCACCACACGGCGCTTGGCCTCGCTGACCTTGGCGCTGCGGTTGAGCACGCGAGAGACAGTGCTGGGCGAAACGCCCGCTGCGTCGGCCACCTGATCCAAGGTGACGGCACCAGGGGCATGCAGCGTATCGCTGGGGGGGGCTGGCATGGATGCAAGCTCGAAGAGTAGTGCAACGATTACATCACCGAGCCCTCCCCATGCGTACCGTGATGTCACGGCTTGTGCCGGCACGCCGGCAGGATCTGTGCTCTTTTCACGCCACCGGTGCCGCGACGAATTCCTCCACCTCGGCCAGCACCTGCGCGTCGCTCAAAGGCCGGCGGTGGCCCAGGCCACGGGTGCTGAAGAGCCTTGCCTGCGGCGCAAGTTCGGCATAGGCTTGGCCATCGCTGAACGGATTGATGCGGTCTTGTTCGTCATGGACAACCAGCGTGGGCATGGTCAGGCGCGGCGCCAGTGCGCCTGCCTCCCAGGCAGTCATCAACATGGCTTCGTCGGACTCGATGCGAAGCTGCATGGCACGGAGCGCCACTTCGCCCAGGCCGAACACGGCGGCAAAGCCGCTCAGGTAAGTCAAGGGTGAGCCCGCCGGCGCCGTCAAGACCAGGCGCTGCACCGAGGCCCCGCGCGCGCAGGCCATGGCTGCCGCGGTGGCACCCAGCGAATGCGCCACCACGGCCCGCAAAGGCCGCGGCCCACCCGCGCATTCCGCGCTCAAGCGCTGGACCACGTACTCCAGGGCACGATTGAACTGCGGCAAATTGCTGCGCCAGCCCTCGGCCCGGCCATGGGCCGGGAAGTCGAGCATGACCGGCGCAAGCCCGCGCGCCAGCAGGCCATCGGCCAGGGCTGACCACTGCAAGCCGCTGCCGCCCCAGCCATGGACCAGCAGCACCGTCGGCATGCCGGGCGCGGTGTCCCCCCGCCGGTACAGAGCCAGCGACGCGCCCTCGAACGGCCAGTGCCGAACCTCGAAGCCCGCGGGCACTGCCTGGCGGCGCGATGCCCACTTGGGTGGCAATGGGGTGCAAAACAGTGCCTGCGCCGCACGCGCCGCCCAACCGGGCGACACCCGCTGCATGCCACCCAGGCCACGGCGCAGCCAGCGCGTGGCCGCATGGGTGTCGTAGAACACAGCCGCTGCCGAACCGGCGGAGGCAGTCACTGGAACTGAAGAGACAGACCCGGCCATGGCGGTCACCACACGCCGAAGTCGTCATTGGTACGCGGCAGCACCTTGTCGACACGGCGCCACCACGCCACCCAGCCAGCCACCACGGGCACGATCACGATCACAAGCAACCAGACGATGACAGACATCATGGACTCCTTCGGGCATCAAACCCAGAAACATACCCAAACAACTTCGCACGATCGTGCGAAATCAGGGAACAAAAAAAGCCGGCACGCCCCATAAGCCGGCTTTCAGGTGGGAGACGTGGCGCAGGCCGCGATCAGCCGTTCGTAGGCGCGCCAGGCGCGCTGGGGCGCCTTGGCATCGCGCAGGAAACGGGCGTCGCGCATGAGCCCGAGGAACAAGGCATCCATCTCAAACACCAGTTGATCGGCATCGGTATCGGGCTTGAGGTGCCCCGTGTCGATGGCCTGGATCACGCTGCGCTTGAGCGCGCTGCGCCAGCGCATCACGCCATCCAGCAGCAGGTCGCGCAAGGGGCCATCGCGGTCATCGAACTCGAAGGCGCCGGCGCAATACAGGCAACCGGTGCGCAGTTCCACTTGCTCGGTGCGCAGCAGCCACAGGCGGAAGACGGCATTCAGGCGCGGCAGGCCGCGCGGCTCGCGCATGGCCGGCACGAACACATCTTGCGCGAAGCGGCGTTCGTACTCTTGCACCACCGCCTGCTGCAAGGCCTCGCGCGAACCGACGCGCGAGAACACGCCGCTCTTGGACAAGCCCAGACGCTTGGCAACTTCGCCCAGCGACAAGCTCTCCAGCCCATCGGCCAAGGCCAGCGCCAGCGCCGTGTCGACGATCGTCGCCAGGGTCAGTTCACTGCGTGCGGTCTTGGTTTCCATGGCTCAGAATTTAGCACGCTCGTGCGGAATCGGTGTCACCCAATGCCCATTCTGCGCCCACGGGCTTGTTCGCGCTACACCGCGGGTCGGTAGCCCCGTGGAATGGCACCCAGCAGGCGCTGGGTGTAGTCCTGCTTGGGAGCAGCCATCAGCTCAGTACCGGCCGCACGCTCGACCACCACGCCGTCCTTCATCACCAGCACCTCGTCAGCCATGAAGCGCACCACGGCCAGGTCGTGGCTGATGAAAACATACGCCAAGCCGAACTCGTCCTGCAGGTCCTTCAGCAGGTTGAGCACCTGCGCCTGCACCGACACGTCCAACGCCGAAACCGCCTCGTCCAGCACCAGCACCTCGGGCTCCAGCGTGAGGCAGCGTGCGATGGCGATGCGCTGGCGCTGCCCGCCTGAAAACTCGTGCGGGTACTTGCCGAAGGCCCTGCCGTCCAGGCCCACTTTTTCCAGCAGGCTGCGCGCCCGCTGTTCGCGCTCGGCCAGGCTGGCGCCGATGCGGTGGATGGTCATGGGCTCGACCAGGGCCTGGCCGATGGTGAAGCGCGGGTTGAGCGACGCGTAGGGATTCTGGAAGACGATCTGGATGCGCCGGCGCATGGCCTGGCGCTGCTTGTCGCTCAGGGCCAGCAGGTTCTGGCCGTCGAACACCACCTCGCCGCCGGTGGGCTCGTGCAGGCGCAGCAGCGTCAGGCCCATGGTGGTCTTGCCCGAGCCGGACTCGCCCACCACCCCCAGGGTGTGCCCGCGGCGCAACTGGAAATCCACACCTTGCACGGCCTTGAACTCGCGCTTGCCGAACAAGCCGCTGCGCAGCCAGAACGACTTGGCCAGGGCGCGCACCTCCAGCACCACCGGTGCCTGTGCATCCTTGGGCTTGCTCTCTTGCGCTGCCGCCTGGCCGGCGATGTGATCGTCGATCACACGCAGCCGGGCCGGGTTGTCGGTGAGGCTGGGCCGGCAGGCCAGCAAGGCCTGGGTGTACGGGTCCTGGGGCGCGCTGAAGATGCGCACCACAGGCCCCTGCTCGCGCACGACGCCATGGCGCATGACCACCACCTGCTCGGCGATCTCGCCCACCACGCCCAGGTCGTGGCTGATGAACAGCATGCTCATGCGGTGCTGTTCCTTGAGCTTGGCGAGCAGTTCCAGGATCTGGCGCTGGATGGTCACGTCCAGCGCCGTGGTGGGCTCGTCGGCAATCAGCAGCCGGGGCTCGCAGGCCAGCGCCATGGCGATCATCACGCGCTGCTGCTGGCCGCCCGACAACTCGTGCGGGTAGGCCGACAGGCGCCGCCGCGGCTCCGGCATGCCCACTTCCGCCAGCAGGCTTTCGGCCTTCTCCAGCGCCACCCGGCGGCTCAGGCCCAGGTGCCGGCGCAACGGCTCGCACAGCTGGTTGCCCACGGTGAACACCGGGTTCAGCGAACTCATGGGATCCTGGAACACGCAGGCGATCTCGCGGCCGCGCAGGCTTTGCAGTTCCCCCAGGGGGGCCTGCAGCAGGTCGCCCCCCTTGTAGAGGATGCGGCCGCTGCGCTCGGCGTTGTCAGGCAGCAGGTTGAGCACCGACATGGCGGTGACGCTCTTGCCCGACCCGGACTCGCCGACGAGCGCGACCGTGGTGTTCTCCGGGATGTCGAAGCTGACACCCTTGACGGCCTCGGTGCGCTGCATCACGCCACCGGCCTTGCCCATGCGGAAGGCGACCTTCAGGTCTTGAATACTCAACAGCATGGTCTCACTCCAGTCCGCGCAACTTGGGGTCGAGCGCATCGCGCAGCGCATCGGCCAGCAGCGAGAACGCCGTGACGAACACGGCCATGAACAGCGTGGCGGCGGCCAGTTGCCACCAATGCCCCAGGATCAGCTCACTCTGGGCCTCGGCCAGCATGGTGCCCCAGGAGACGTCGTCCACGCCCACGCCCATGCCCAGGTAGGACAGGATCACCTCGAACTTGATGAAGCTCACCACCAGCAGCGACATGCGCACCAGGATCACGTGGCTCACGTTGGGCAGGATGTGCCGGAACATGCGCGACCAGACGCTGGCGCCAATGGCTTCGGCCGCGCGCACGTACTCGCGCACCGAGTGCTTCATGAATTCGGCCCGCACCTGGCGGTACAGCCCGGTCCAGCCCACCAGCGCGAGGATGACCACCACGGTGCCGATGCCACGGCCGAACACCGCCGCAAAGGCAAAGATCAGCAGGATCTCGGGGATGGACGTGAACACGTTGTAGAGCCACTCCAGGAAGTCGCCCACCCGGCCGCCGAAGTAGCCCGCCAGCGCGCCGAGCAAGGTGCCGATGGTGGTGGCCAGCACCGCCGCCAGCACGCCCACGAACACCGACACCTCGGTGCCCTTCACGGCCTTGGACAGCACGTCGCGGCCCAACCGGTCGCCACCCATGGGCAGCGTGTCGGCACGCGGCAATTCCTCGGTCTTGAGCTTGGCGGCACGCTCTTCCCACTCCTTGTAGCGCGGCGCCAGCGGGTCGATCGCTGAAAGGTCCACGTTGGGGCCCTTGGGCACCTCGATCACCGCAGCGGCCTCGGGCGCCTTGGGGCCCAGGAAGGACGGCGGTGCGTCGGGCACGCCGACCTCGTTCTGCCAGTGCCTGGCCACCAGGCCCGCTCCCGACAGCGTGATCAGCACCAGGAAGGCCGCCACGATGGCCAGGGCGCCCAAGCCGACACGGTCGCCGCGGAAACGCCGCCAGGCGGCATGCCAGACCCCTTCGGAGCGTTCCACGCTGGCCGGAGCCACCGGCGGCGGGGAGGGGGATTCCATGACTGCGCTCATTTCAACACCACCCTTGGGTCCACCAGCTTGTAGAGCACGTCCACCGCCAGATTGATGAGCATGGTCAGCATGGCCAGGTACACGGTCACGGCCTGGATGACGGGGTAGTCGCTGCGGTTCACCGCCAGCAGCACCTCGCGGCCCAGGCCCGGGATGGAGAAGAACTGCTCGATCAGGAACGAGCCGACGAAGATGCCCGGCAAAGCCAGGCCCACGTTGGTGAGGATGGGAATCATGGCGTTGCGCAGCACGTGCTTGAACAGCACCTTGCCCTCCACCAGCCCCTTGGCGCGCGCAGTGCGCACGTAGTCGTGGCCCAGTTCGTCGAGAAAGAACGTGCGGTACAGGCGCGTCTGAGGCGACAAGCCCACCATCACGGCCAGCATCACCGGCAGCGGCACATAGGTGATGAGGTTGGTCCACACGCTGTCGCTCCAGCCCTGCACCGGGAACCAGCCGAGCCGGAAGCCGAACAGGTACTGCCCCACGATGATGTAGACCAGGAAGCTGATGGACAGCGCGATGGTGGTGACGACCATGAGCGTGCGGTCGACCAGCGAGCCGCGCCGGTAGGCCACCCACATGGCAATCGGCAAGGCCAGCAGCACATCCAGCAGCAGGATGGGCAGCATCACCGTGAGCGTGGCCGGCAGGCGCGTGGCAAAGAGGTTGCTCACCGCCTCGTTGGTGGCCCAGCTGCGGCCCCAGTCGAACGTGACGATGCTCTTGAGGAAGATGCCCAGCTGCACGTACCACGGCCGGTTCAGGCCCAGTTGCTCGCGGATCGCGTGGATCTGCTCAGGCGTGGCATTCAGCCCACCGATGATTTCGGCCGGGTCGCCACCAAAGAACTTGAAAAGGAAGAACACCAGCAGCACGACCCCCAACAGGGTGGGGACCATTTGCCACAGGCGCCGTAACAAATAGGCTGCCATCGAGTCGATTGCTCCATGCGAGGCGCGCTTGTGACACGGCCCGCCGTTCAGGATGCGGGAGTGTAGGGCCACGCGATGTGCCCGCTGCCTCCCGATTTGCCCGGTTCAAGCAGGGAACGGGCCAGGGCTTCAGGTGTGCAGAGCCCCGGCGCCGGTCTAGACTCATGGCCTTGTATCGACAAGCAAGCCCGTGCGGGCGATCCCTGCACCGGCGGAGTCCGAAAGAGCGATGATCCGTTCCCTCCTGTGTGCCCAGGCCATGAGCCTGGCGCTGATTCACGGTGCCGCGTTTGCGCAGCAAGCGCCGCCCCTCAAGACCTTGCGCTATGCGTTTCGCGTCGCCGAGACCGGGTTCGATCCGGCGCAGGTCACCGACCTGTACTCGAGCACGATCAACGCCAACATCTTCGAGGCCCCGCTCACCTACGACTACCTGGCCCGCCCGGCGCGCGTGAAGCCGCAGACGGCGGCAGCCATGCCGGAGATGTCGAGCGACTTCAAGAGCTGGACCGTGCGCATCCGGCCCGGCATCTACTTTGCCGACGATCCGGCCTTCGGCGGCAAGCCGCGCGAGCTGACGGCGCATGACTACGTGTATTCGATCAAGCGCCATTACGACCCCAGGTTCAAGAGCGGGCGCCTGTACCTGTTCGAAAGCATCAAGATCCTGGGCCTCTCCGAGCTGCGCCGTGAACTGATCATCGCCAAGAAGCCCTTCGACTACGAGCGTGAAGTCGAAGGGCTGAAGGCGTTGGACCGGTACACGTTTCAGGTCCGCTTTGCCGCACCCCAGCCGCGCTTCAACTACCTGATGGCCGACAACGCGATCGGTGGGGCGGTGGCGCGCGAGGTGATCGAGGCCCACCCCGGCAAGGAAATGGAGCACCCCGTGGGCACCGGTCCCTTCCGCCTGGCGCAGTGGAAACGATCATCCAAGATCGTGCTGGATCGCAATCCGAACTACCGGGAGCACTTGTATGACGAAGAAGCTCCCGCCGATGATCCGCAATCGCAGGCCATCGCCCGGCGCCTGAAAGGCCGGCGCCTGCCGCTGCTGGACCGCATCGAGATCTCGATCATCGAAGAATCTCAGCCGCGCTGGCTCAGCTTCCTGAACGTGGAGCACGATTTCCTGGAACGGCTGCCCGAGGAGTTCGCGCCCATGGCCGTGCCCAACGGGCAGCTCGCACCCCACCTGGCGCGGCGCGACATCCGCCCGGAGCGCACCCTCGCGGTGGACAACAACTTCACCTACTTCGGCATGGAGCACCCGGTGGTGGGCGGCTACAC
>Ga0307516_10004217_pt1 | contig 17899 bp, 12 predicted proteins | sample 19_EM_MG_FD_203310 | JGI IMG/M metagenome (GOLD analysis project Ga0307516, IMG submission 203310) | Populus trichocarpa ectomycorrhiza microbial communities from riparian zone in the Pacific Northwest, United States - 19_EM | ecosystem: Host-associated > Plants > Roots > Unclassified | place... | reverse complement strand
TAAATTAAAAAAAAAAAAAAAAAAAAAAAAAAAAAAACACTCGCATCATAGTTTCGCCAAGACACTAAGCGCGTGTCGTGTTCTTATTCGCTGATTCCTGCATCACGAACTTTACTTCAGCTTCATTTCTACCCCTTTTGAAATGTCGTTTCGCAACTGCTACACGTGCGGTCGCCTCGGTCATCTGGCTCGCCAGCGCACCGCCTCCCCTCCACCAGCATCACTGCCTGTGGAGGAAGAGGATCGTTCCCGACGTCGGAAGCGATGACAACATCGCCTCCTAGACTGTCATGCAAAACCTTGAACTGCTCACAAAAACGCCCTAGTCCTACTTTCGCTCCGAGATTGCAACCGAATGCGACGACATCGGGAAGCAGTCAGCAGCCGTCAAAATTCTTAGCGGCAAAAGAGACAGCACACGAGATGAAGGACCTCAAGGTCCTTATGACTACGATGAGTGAGCGAATCGATAAGCTCACAGAAGAGAACCGGGCACTCCGGAAGCAAACGTCAGTGCCGGCTACACGGCCGCTGCCACCTCCTCCATCGACACCACCTCCGCGGCCAAAGCGGAAATGGACGGGGCCTCGAACCCCGCAACAGCCGGCGAAGCAACTGAGGGATACCTCCCCCACTCCAACTCTCATGCACCCGGGGCATGCGGTAGTGGAAACCGACCCCGCGCAACCCTCGCCATCAACATCTGCCACGGCCGCAGGGCCAGCACCTCGCCATAGCGACACGGATGAGGGATAGAACAAGGCTAAGAGGAAGCACAGCGGGAAAGGAGAGAAGAGAGGGGCAGGATTTAGAAGAGAGGTGGGCGTTCCGTCCTGGGAAGGTAAGCCTCGGGGCAGAGGCGGTGTCTCTGTGACCTTCTTCATCGGCGTGAACAGGAACGCCAGGCCGCAAAAAGCACGCAAACCCAAAAAAAGGTCGGAGCCGAACGCTGACACTGAGAGACAGAGGAGAGGTGGGAAAAGGAGCGGGCGTGTCAGCCCGTAGAGAGAAGAGGCTGGAGCCGAGGAGTTGGGGGCAGAGGTTGAGGAACTATCGCTGTTCCTCCCCTCCCCTTCCTTCATGGTTTCCGCAAGGAAGTGGGAGGTCCAGGCGGAGGTCCTCCAACGATTTCTTTTGTCTTTCCTTTGTCATTTCTTTGGTTTTCTATATCTTCTCGGGAAAGGCCTGGGCGGAGGGCAAAGGGGAGCTTGGAACGTGTCGCCTCTGCGCAGACGCGGACGGGAAAACCGGATAAAATGTACGCCGTCATAGACTAGATAGGCTGAATGTGAGCACTAAACAAAAAAAAAATACCCAAAACCCCACCGATACCATCGCGGCTAACAACATCCCATTACATAAAACGCAACGAGAAGCACCTACATATAAGAGCGAAGTATGCTCGTGACTGTTTGCAGAAGGTACGATCCGCTACGCCACTTCACCATCATTCTTCGCGGTACGGTCAGTGGGCTAGGGGGTTGCGATGGCTACAAATTCCAAACGCATCATAAAATAGCACTCGGAGCTTTTGGTCTCCTCGGATTTCGCCTTCGTTCCGGGAGGCGATGCCAGAAACCTAGCATGCTAGAAACTTCTGTTAGGCGCTTTAGTACGTCTCTTTTGTCTTGCAAGACCCTCTTCACAACTAGCTTTTGTCAATACACATAGCAGTGTTCCCGTATGAGAAAGTCGATGATCTCGATACCTTTCTAACATCATATTGAACATTTCTGTTCGACGAACCCCGCGTAATTACGAATGAGATGCTCGACGGCTCACCCCCCCCCCCCCCCCCTCTCACCCGCTGGACGCTTGTCCTACAAACTTTCGTGTCGGAGTGGGGTTGAGCCGTGCTTCTAGACTAGGGGAGGCAGAAATCGCTCCCTATTTTGGTGGTACTAAAGGAGCTACTCCATTAGCTTGCAACGGATTGCCACCGGGTCAGGACGCCATCTATTACAACCAAGTACATATCATATAAGAAACTTCTTGGGGATGCAATGAGTTGATCTTGCGAAAGAGCGTCGTCCTACCGACAGTGTTGTTGGCTCCATCCATTCTGGTAGCAAATGTTGTTTACATCTCCGCTGGTCCGCTGGATCACTGGTTTCATCAAGATGTGCCCTGGTAGTTGCATGACGGGAATCGTAGATAATTGCTGCAGCCTGGGACTGGCGTGGTATATAGTCTCGGTAGGCCGCTCGTTCTGCAACTTCTACTGCAGAGAATCCAACGGGATTGTTCTGTTCCTCCTCCTCTCCAACAACTATATTCCAAACCACGACAGACTGCAGAATCCGCCTGCATTCTCGCTTCCAGGTGGCGTAATTCGTTGCTTCAAAGAGGTTGATAGTGCCAAGGGCATGCTTATACGATTTTTCGCTCGTGATGAGGATGGGGTCGAGAAGTTGACGGAAGGACTTGCTTGACGATGTATATGAAGACGATATGGAGCGGTTACGGCTCTGGGCTCGTAACCTGTTGAAAGAATATCGATTAGCTTTGAGGATAGGAATGAACGATAGGAGTTCGATCAATCTAAATGCCGTATGAGGTGAGAAAATACAAGGTGTATGGATACTGGTCGTTCGAGTGGCTTACAACTTCGTTGTAGTATTCGATGATCTTAGAACAGGAGAAAAGGAGAGAGGCTGAGACGTTGCCCTAGCGCCCTCACTAACAAGCGCACTAGCCATAAATATCTGGAGTAGAGCTAAGCCTCTTTCGGTAATACGAGTGCTGGTGAATGTACCAAAAAATAGAATGACTAACCGGAATGCCCAGGAGCAACAGCATAAAACTGTATGAATCGGCTAAGCGATACTATCGTTGCGAAAGCTGCGCCCTGGCGGCGGTTATGATGGTATTTGATTTGCTATAATTTTTTGCTATATGTAGAAGCACATTGAATTTGTGGTGAAATTCAGCTGCCAGACGCGACACTCCACATCCACATCTCACGTAAATTTCATTGCTTAGTTTTGTCACTTACTGCTTATTCACTTGCCTAACGAATGTCGCTGGGGATAATATAATTTTACGCGAACAATTCAATGGATCAGCAGTATTCGAGTTCCATAACGCTGACGGATTTGAATCTGGTTTACCACGATCGTTTGACACTGCTTAATAACTTCAACTCATGCAAGAGTCATGGCTTTTTTTGGTGGTAAGCGTCGTCTTGGCACTGATTAACCGCGCACCAGCGCGCTTCGGGACCAGCGCAATATCAAAATCGCGCCAGGTTCAATCCTTCGAATTTTTAGACTAATCAATCTGTCCAACTGGTACGTAATCTACCAAAGAGCGCTGCTGCCCCTCGCTGGAGGGACATGCCACTAGAGATCCCCATCCTGCCAACGAAAGTCATATTCAACACTGTCATCCTCGTCAGATTCCTCTGCATCAGTGATTTGCGGGAACTCAGACAAAATCCACAGTACCATCCCTCGACTGAGAGTTCCTCTGATTGAAGCATAAGAAGCTGGTGATCTTAAGGCACTTTCCGGGAGTCTCTTGTGCCTTGTCGGTGATGGTACGAAGAGTGATCGCGATCCGAGTACGGACCCAGCCCTGCAAGAACCGAAATCGACTTGAACCGGGATAGAGATCTTGGTGTAACCTCTTTGCCTTCCGTTCGAACCATTTGCGGCGTACCGCCCAGCCTATGAGTCGACGCTCAGCAAAGGCGATGACCAATGCCTTTCTCCAAGCCTCCTATCAAGGGGAACTCCGAAAAATCCGCCAAGCCTTACCGACAGCCTCTAGTAAATCTGCCTCCACCTAGAATTGCCAGGGCACCAAGTCATTAATTCCTATCGGATGTTGGTATGTACTGCATGAACAAGAGTTGCCTTCTTTCTTCCATTGCCATATTTATCCACATTCTTCAAACCGAACTTACATCCAGCCCTTTCCATTGCTTAGTGGCCTTAGTTTACCCCCCCGGATATCACCCGCATGTGGTGAGCCCATGCAAGGACTCCGAGCTTAAATTCATCGGTGTGCAAGCGCTTTACTTGTGAAGGTGGCTGGGTGTGGAATCTATCGTGGAGCTTAGGCGACTCCCTTTTTACTAGGGCCTACCCATTGCCGGAAATTCAGTGGGGAATGGAGATCCGACTTGCTAGCCGACTCACGCTCGGCGGTAGACTGTAATCTGATAGCAAAGATTACCACTGAGAGTTCGTAGACAGGCACAGGTGGTACTGGGGAGTCGCAAATGGAATGGTTTGGTGAACACGGGGTGCAGGTGATGCTGGCAGTCGACAGCAGGAACGCCCTGGCGGTTTTTTTTGGGTTTATTCATACCTATCTAGATCATGGCGGGGTATATTTTGCCCGATTTCCTGTCCGCAGTCCGCGCAGTGGCGGCACATTGCAAGCTCCCCTTTTGCCCTCCGCCCAGGCCTGTCCCAAGAAGAAAGTGTGCGCACAGAGGAAATCGCAAAGGAAAATGACATAGGAAGAGCGGCCGTCCCCTACTCCTCGTCAGCCGATGCCATGAAGGAGGGCGTAGGCAGGAACAGCGACCGTTCCTCCCCGCCACCCGACCCTCCCGCGGCACCCAACTCCTCCGCCTCCGCCTTCCGCCCCTCTTCCCGCTCCCTGCGCTCGCGGAGCTCCCACTCTGACGCCTCACCCCGGGCGTCCCCTCTTCCAGGGGTGGCACCAGCCTTCCCACATCCGTTGAGGCGAGGAAGTCCAGCACCGCCTGCCCGCACCTGCTGTCGGCAAGTAAGTCCCGGACCTTCCACCGGCTCTTCCACTTCCCCGTCGCCTACCACACTTCTGCTCACAGAATCTTCTGCTGCGTCCTCCACTCCGGACACACCTTGAAGAGGTGGTCTCTCGTTTGCGAGGGGGGGTGGCACCACCAGCACTGGGCAGTGGGGCGCACCTTGGCCCAGTGCAGGTACTCTCCGGTGCGGGCGTGCCCTGTCTTCAGCTGGTAGTACCTCGAGGCAAGCCTCTTGGTACTGCCGGCCACCGCGCCATCGGGCTTCTGGCTCTTTGGCATGCGGTACTTCGCCTTGGAGGTGCGGCCTCCAACCCATTGCCTCGCCTCCGACCACTTCTTCTCCGAGATTTCCCGCTTGAGGTTGGCGAGGGATCGTGGGAGCCGCCTGTGAGCGCCTGGCCTCTCTGCCGCTTCTTTGGCCCACTCATCTGCCTTCTCGTTGCCGGTGATTCCCATGTGGGCAGGGCACCAGCGAATCTCTATGGTAATGCCCGGCCGGGCCTGTCGCAGGAACGCCCTGGCGTCGGGGAGCATTGATCGTGGATGCTGGCCTGTTCCTATTCGCATATCGTCCATAACATGTTCTCTGTCATATATCACGACCCTACCCCGATTGGTGGCTATCTTGTCGTGAGGTGGGTTCAATTGGTCGCGAGACGTGTTCGCTCGGCCGAAAGTTGAGTCCCGTGATGTCAAAATCTCCAACGCGCTAACGATAAGCGCACTAGGGCGTGCTGGCTCGGCGCCAAGACGGCGCTTACCGCCAATAAAATCATGCCCTCTTGCATGAGTTAAATATGCATGTACGTTACGTATGTACGGTCACTATGGCCAGGCGGATGGGGAAAATGGTTCAATAATCATGCCTTGAACTAGTTAGGTCGGAATGCACTATGACGAAATTACAAAAAAAGGAAAGAAAACGCGCAGGCGGAAATTCTCGTGTCTGACCAGCCAAGACCACCTCAATGCGCACACACCTACATTTCCACAAGCGATCAAATGTCCATTTCCCGCAACTGGAAACCACCCCGTTGTACTGGTAAATGCTGGGACTTCCTCTCCTCTACGGATGTGGGAAGGCGGGTGCCGGCCGAGGAGGAGGATGCTGTGAGCGCGGTGTCTGAGTTGGAGGTGCGGGTGGCTGGAGGAGCAGGGAGCGGGGGCTGAGGAGCTGGGTGGGGAGGAACCACCACTGTTCCTCCCCACGCCTGACTTCATGGCGGCCGCAAGAGAGGGTTAGCCATTTCATTTGTACTTTCATTTGTAATCTCCTTGGTGCGCTACACATCTTCTTGGGACAGGCCTGGGCGGAGGGCAAAGGGGTGCTTGCAACGTGCCGCCACCGCGCGGACGGCGGACAGGAAAATTGGGTAAAATGTACGCCGCCATGATCTATATAGGTCGCATGCGAGTATGAATAAACAAAAAAAAATTGGTAAATGCTGGTGCTTGAAGAACTATGTGAAACGCTCGGTACATTGCCTTGCAACTGAGTTCGACTGTGGAAAGCTCTGCGGATTAGAAGACCGAACTGAAATCGCTTTGCTTGCCTCCATCGTAAAGCCCTTTTAAGTACCCCCGGTGAGTAGGTAAGCTGACTTATACACAGAAGAAGCGGGGCACGAGAGTACCGGTGACTAGCAGCCGGTTCGGCCACGGAAGGCCCCCCGGTAGCTATTTAATCTCGCAAGAGAACATAGCCACTGGTACCAGGAATCCAGCATATGGAGGGAGGCCGGGAGTTGAGATGAAAAAAGTCAAAGGTGGCAGATGGATAGGTAGGTAGAGCGCTGCAGATTTCGCGCTACCTCTCGGACTCGACTGGGAGAAAATCATTTACTTATTCGAGGTTGTGTTCCGAACCATTCGCACGGCAGCGGGTCTTGGAAAAGATACAGAAGTTCGGATACATGTATCCAATATCCGCTTCGAGAGGCGGTATCCCGGTTGACTCATTCTTCGTTGGTCCTATTCGGTGGGCGTGCAGACGTGGTTGTTCTAAAGATCAGTGTTCCATTGGAGGGTTTGCCGCCCTTTACTGATCGGCCGCGTGCCAGCCGGTGGGGCCTAATAAGTTATTTGTTATGGAATACCAAGACGCTATCTATACAGCTGTCCGGCACTATACATCCAAAGTTCGTAATGGAGCGAAATATGGACGAGTATGATATATCTCCGACTCACAGATCGCACCGATGCCATGCGTGTGCCTATTGCAGCACCGGTGCGCAAAACGTAGGTCTGTGGGCGTAGTGTTTTCAGACGCTGCACGCCATCACATCGAGCGCATGCCACTCTGAATGTAGCAGTGGAAGCTCATTGGATACATATCGTTCCCTTCCACTTGTTTTCCGGCTGCACGCCAAGTGAAATATTCTTCACCCGTCACCCAACCCAGCTTCCTCTCCCGGAGGATTAAGATGGCACCCTTCTTGCATTTCTACTGGCCACGTTGGTCGGAGAAGATACCCGTGGAGATAACAGCACGTTAAAATATGGGTTTACTAGAGGGTGATACGGTCTGATACCACGCGGGAGATGGTGGGGCCCGTTTTATCTTCTCCTCCGCATACCCCCACCCAGTTTTTCTTCCCTTCGATGGGTCCTGGGGGCTTTTTCCCCGAACACCTCCACCATCTGACGTCTCGGGTGCGGGCAGCAGTTCCCACTATAATACCAGCCGGTCGGAATACTCGCAACTTGACATTCAGTCACCCCGAGCGCTTAACAAACCTACCATTCATTCTGTCGGCAGTCCGAACTTCGAGCAGCACTTCCACCCTCTCTACCCACTGTTAGCCAACTCTTTTTCATCCACAGACGGCGTGTGCAGGCGTGTACTGTTGCTTCGACAATCGAAACTTGCATCCGCTTTGACTGTCCACTCCCACCACCCACCTGTGCCAGGCCTCATTTTTACACCAAAATTCGCGTCAGTAAGTCAAATGAAATGAGGAGGTGGTCTGAATCAACAATTGTCGTTCTAACGATATCCTACGGGTCTAGCTCGATCAGACGTTTGTTTTACTTCAAGTCCTTCCGCCGCACATTGCGAATGGTCGATGCCAAAGTTCCTCCAACGCCTACTGCAATGTCAACACCGGGTTCGCATATCGCTGCATTTGACGGGCTTGGGGAGCACGACTGAAATCTTGCAGGCCAGGTAATCGTTTCGGCTATCGAGAGACTTCGCACACGATTCGGCATATTGCAGCCCATACTCCTGGTGTGCAGCTTCATTGGCATACTCCTGATATTGACGGAGTTATTTGCTCTCTGGCATTGGACCAAGGGCAACGATCCGGACTCGTTTCATTCAATGATCTTGTACAGTAACGGGGCCAAAACGGCGGTAGCCATCTGCACCGCAGTCTTGCGAACATGTATGGCCATCCAGTTAGGAATCTGTTGCATGATGATGGCAACCCTGGCATTCGAGAAGAACTGTGTACTGCTGCGCGACGCTGCCTCAATGTCCATTTATCGGTACTCCGTTTCTTTCCCATGGACTTTGGCGCAGCCAGTTTTTCGAGGTGCAAGAGTCAGCAAAAAGTTCGGAATTGTTTTCCTGGTAATATTGCTATCCAGTGTCATGGCTTTGTCTCAGTTCCTATCAGCAATTCTTTTCCTTGACCTCAACCAGGGTGATGTTCGGGGGCCCAAGGTTGACAAAATATACACCCGGCGGGTCGGAGGAACCGTTCATATGGGGCAGCTTGACCCACTCTTCCTGCGCCTGCAGTCATTTCCGCGATTTGCAGAGCAGACCGGACGCTCGATTACTATTTCCGAAAATTCCGCCGGTAGGGGCTTGTACGATACCGGGGCAACCGTGAGAGCTTTCCCGGAGTTAAGGAATTCATCCGATCGGACTTCACTTCTTTATTACCGCGGCTACGGGGGTGTATCGGAAGAACATGTCGTCTGCGTTTCGCCCGATATAGAAGAGCTCATCTACGTTGAGCCAGATCGGATAACTGGACGACTCAGCTCAGAGTTCTTATTTAACTCTACAGGCCAGATGGAATCCATGGGTTCCTTTAGGTGGAATAGAACACAACCATCCTCCGATCTGGTCTTCAATTTCAACTGTACTCTTGGCGACGCCTTCGGTTTAATGATTTGCCCCCTGAAAGCCCCGGTGTCGTTTGACTGTCCCGGCTTTCCCACCCCATGCCTTCTGTCGTCCACCAATGAGTGGTTCTTGCTCATCACCGAAAACTCATATCCATGGACTGACTATGGAGGTCAACGGATCCCATACGATCCGGCTGTTACACGGAGATTGTACAACCAGACAGCCCACTTCGACGGCACGGAGGTGGCCCTGAAGACCATGGTAACCACCGCCAAAGATATACCCTCTCCCGGGTCCCCCTTGACGACCTGGCACCATATGGTAGCGATGACTTTATGCGCCGTATCCACTGCGAATGCGATGGCAACTATTGAAGCTCAGGCTGATTGGATGGCCAGCGAGCCAACCTACGGGCTTTATGGAGTCTCAACAAAATATGCCGGGAGATCGGTGGAGGCTATAATTACGCAGCTGTCAGGCGGTTCGGACTTGGAAGGACGGGGAGTCATGGACCTTATCACCTACGAGATAGGTGAGGGAAAACCATTTACAGATTATATCCACAGGATCAGTGGGAGCATTCCAAGCATCCTTCGCGAATTTCCCCCCGAGAATAGATACGATGCTTCTGTTATGATGGCGGAGCGCCTAGACGAGTTGGCACTAGTCATGTTCAGTCCTGCGACCAGCAAAAGCCGGATAACAACTTCGCTCCAGTCAATTTTAGCGGCATATACATCGCGGGACTTTTATGCCCAGCTAGAAATGATACCAACATACTTTGCGAACTTAACTTCCTTCTGGCACAACGGCACGGACGATTTCTATCCTTACGTAAATGCAACCCAAATAATGCGACAAACCAAGACCGCGATAGTGCCGACAGAGAAGAGAGGACTCTACATTGCATCCGGTATAGTCGGCCTTCACATCGCCTCCGTGGTCACAATCTTTTGGATGTACTATATGTGCAAAGCGCCCAAGTTTCTCGATCAGGCATGGCAGACAATTGCGCAACTGAATTGCGGCCCCGAGGCGCGACAATTACTGGGCGAAAGCGGCGACAAGGGTGACCTGGACGTCGGCCGTTTGCCGGCTGCGGCAAAGTATTGGGGGAGAATCGTGGAGATCAAGGGTTTCAGAATTGCTGTCAAAACCGCTGGCGCTGGAGTTCACGGTAAGAGCCTTAAATCTCAATCACCTTTTCTAGAACGATCTAACAGCTGTTGTCTGCACAAGCACCGGACTCAGAACCCTACGAGAGGAGCAGAATAGTGAGTCCGACGACAACGACCCAAATACAACAGGAAGCAGAGATGAGTCTGCTTCACCCGTAGGCAGGTTCTGGCAATATTCCGGTTGGATCGCTGCCTGTATGTGTGGGAGTCTCGGGAGTGGGGTAAGCTGGTACACGGACGAGCGAGGTGTCATGACACGTGATCTTACTTATGGTGTGGCTTGATCTTTTTTGTTAATCGTCATTTTTCTTGATTCTGGTCAGCGGCCAATCATTATCTCTCTGTTATTAGTTCTCTGTAACAGATGAAATTGATCTAGTGGAAGCTTCCTTCGTTACTTTAGCCGAGATAATTTCTTTGCTTTCGTGTAGGTTCTGCACGTCAGATGTTTTGATGATTAGCGCAAGGGGTGGTTGTTATGGTTTCTCCGCCCAGCACTGGCCCCGTGAGGTATTATGTACCATCAGTTCGCGTTCCTTCAAGTCACGAAGCCGACTGTGGGTAACTAATTGACCCGCTTTACCCAAGACATGTTCGGAGAGGGAGCAGGAAGCGAGTGTTGCGGTGCACTCGCGAGCACTCATTTTTGTGGAGGAACGTGGAGTGACTAGAGCAGTGTCGGCGCTGCTAGCTAGCGTCCGTCCTCCGCCTGTCCTTTTTTTCTTCTTCAGTCGTTTAGTTCTTTTCCTTCTTTCTTTACATAGCCTTCGTCGTCGATAGTTGGATAGAGAAATACAACAACTCTTTCCTCACCTTCTTCCGGTTCCTTCTTTCCCTTTTCTCGCTTTCTTCGGTGAGTGCCTATCTCGTCCTGCTCCAGTGCGTACTGGAGAGGAGAGCGGCTTCAACCATTTCCTCTTTTCTCCCTTTCTCCTTCCGGTCCCCCTTCTCATATCTCCTGGTCTCTTCGGCCTGGGAGCAACCAGCGACGAACCTCCTCTCTCCCCCCGCAAAACGAGCATGGTGGCAGGAGAGGAGTAAGAGCTCCTGAAGGGAGTGAGGACTTGGGGGGGGGGGGGGGGGGGGGTTCCTGGGGGTATTCCATTTTAAATTTAGTTTTTGTGCGCTCATAACCAGAGGACAAGCCACGGCGGAGGGCTGGGGGGAGCCACGACGGGCAGCCTGCAGATTGAACGGGTCGGGGCCGGACAGTGGCCGGGAAGCGGGCCATGTACACTGCCGTAGTACGAACCGAATGAGTACCTTCTGCCGTCAGTACCATACATTCCACCGGAACATTTTCAACTCTCATGCAATGGACTCATCTCCATGAGAAATGGAAGTTTAGACTATACATACTACGGTTTTCGGGGTACCGCCAGTCGGCTGCTTGCCAGACGGCTTGCCCGGCGCATCACTTATTGGCTCGTTCGCCGGATTTCACGCTACTTCCGCTCGTCCGCCGCTTGCCCAGCCACACGCCAGACGAATTGCCTGCCGGCTCGTCCATCGGCTCTCTCGTTCCTTTCGCTCGGCGGCGGCATGCACAATGGCTCCCCGACGGATTACCTTTCCGCTCGTTCGACGGCTTGCACAACCACTCACCGGATCGATTGCTCGTCGGACGTTTGCCCGGCGCACCAGTCCTCGCAATAGTCCCGTCCCGGACAGGGCCCCCACTGCCCTAGCCCGTCCTGGTATATGATTTGGACGGACTGCCGAAGACTACCCGACTACCTAGTGAGAGGGATTTCGGTTTAGGGTGAAAACTTAACTCCGGCGGGGTATACAAGACCCCACTCACCAATCACTATGTATGTATTCCTACCGCTGTCTCGACCTGACACGCCAGACATCCAGCCGCCCGGTACCACCGAGCCCCACTCAGAAAGCCTAACAGCAATCTCAGTACCGATGCCTACGCCGAAGACGAAGCACTCGATGATAGTCGTTCGCCCCGAGGATTCGGCTTCCCAGTGACAACTCCTTGCCGATCCCGAATTACTCTCCCCACCGATCGGCGACGGCGCGTCATTTTTTTTTGGTTCAATCATACTCGCATTCGACCTATATAGATCATGGCGGCGTACATTTTGCCCGGTTTTCCTGTCCGCAGTCCGCGCGGTGGCGGCACGTTGCAAACTCCCCTTCGCCCTCCGCCCAGGCCTGTCCCAAGGAATAAAAGGTGCGCACCAAGGAAACCACAAAGGAAAATGACAAAGGAAAAGCGATCCTCCCCTACTCCTCGTCTGGCTCCCGATGCCGTCCCCTTCCACAGGTGGTACCAGCCTTCCCACATCTGTTGCGGTGAGGAAGTCCAGCTACGGAGGCCTATAACGACCAATGTAACATGTTATTGGATTCTGATCCTTGCACGACGAAAAGTAAAAACTCGAAACTCGAAACTCAAAACTCAAAAACTCAAAAACTCAAAAACTCAAAAACTCAAAAACCTAAACCACCAGTGGTGAGTGATCGCTTGTGGGCGCTGTCGCAATCCGCAGCCGTCAACGCAAAACAAATTAAGTTTTTTAATGTCGCTCGTAGATGACAGATAACACCTTAGAGAATCACCTCCTTTTGTCTGATTCTCGATTTGGGCATTGGTTGTTGAGGTATTCACAGAACAGTGGTGGTGGTGGTAGTTGTGGTGTGTGGTTTGGTGTCAACTCAACGGCGGCGCCTGACCAAACTCTGAGATCTGACCGCGCGGCATAGTAGCACCTACGGCCGGCGAAGGTACAATGAGCACCAACGGCGACACCTTATAATCTCATCATCATCGGACGGCGAACTAGATGATCAAGGTCTGCAATCAGCATCTGATGCAACCCGAGGTAAACCTAGATACGCAACGTGTCGGCCCATAGTAGGGCGGGCTGTGCGAGTCGGGGGCGTGGCCATGGCAAGAACCTAGCCTAGAAACTCCCACTACTGGAGACATAGGTAGCGACTCACTCTCAGCCACGTCCCCAGCCGCATCTCAAGTCGCAGCAGGAGCCGCCCACCGCGCCGCAAAATCAGCTGCACGTCAAGACACAGCATCAGCAGTAGATAGGAACTCGGCGAAGCCCTAGGCGGTCAGAAAAACCTCAGCGCAGCCATGTCATTTCTTTCCCGCAAATCACCGACACTGAGGGTGGAGGATGAAGATGGTCTTGGTACGAATTTCGTTGGCACACGGGTGGGGTTTATTTGGATTTGTACGTGGTGTGTTGCTGCGTGTGTAGTAGCTAGGTTCTGTGGACGAAGCATTTTGTGCTAACGAAAATTCAATACTCTTTTCTTAAGCCCGATTTGATACTGCGGCAGTCTTTACGCGCACTAGTGCGCGCCTGTGCGCGCTAGTCATAATAGTGGCGTTTATAGGGAGACCTCTTAAGTGAGATAATATGGTAGAGAATACAACACACTCACTTCGATCCGATTTCGTACCATCAGTACCTGGAGTACATAAATACATTAGCGCGTTGGAGGTTTTAACATCACGGGACTTAACTTTCGGCCGCGAGAACACATCACGCGACCAATCGAACCCCACACAAGACAACCACCAACTTAACGGGAACGACACCTTTTGGCAAGCGAAACCTTGGTGGCCGAGTAAAAAGGCAATTCCGTGTGGGTAAAATCTAGGCCGACATTGGAAAGCTTCTCGCCGCTGGACGCACGGCTGTGGTCGCTGGAGTTGAGCAGCCGTCGACTAGAGTTGAGCAGGCGGCGTTGCTAGGGAAGCGAATGCCGGAGGAGATATCAAAAGAAGGGAGCCCAAATGCGGATAAAGCGGGGAAGCAGCGAGATGTACTTTGTGTTCTCTGCTCTGTGGTTTTAGTTCTGTGCTCTTACAACCTTCTGTATAGCAACAGAGATTGTCCCAGCTCGAACTCTCACTCCACCGTGAAGAACCCCGTCTCTCTCACCCCCTCCGAAGATCCTCTACTGCCCCCTTGAGCTACTACCTGTCGCCCCGAACAGAAGACCTGCGTTGAACCAGAGTCTAGGAAGCGCACGCACACACACACGGACGGCCATAACCATTCAACACGAGAGCTTCTTTTGGTTGCAGGATTTCATGACGACACTTGACGACAGAATGGCAATGAGAGAATAGAGCGACGAGATAATGTAACATGTTTGAGAATAGTACTATTGCTTAGCGATACCATGATATCTAGATATTGTGTCACACTCTGACATTTCAAGGGCAGAATTGGCAGGAGAAACGTCGATGTACTCACGCTTCAAGGCTTAGCGGATATGAGAATACGGACGATGCGTCACCGAACCTGTAGGTACTCACACTTCGATGCTTATTCGATGAGAGAAACCGTAGCTGACGCAAGAGCCCACCCGACAAGAGAGCTTAGCCGACAAGTGAAGTCAGCCGTCGACGTTCCACCTGAGAGGATCCAGACGATACTTCGCTGTGAAGAAACTGGGCATCAAGACATCGAACCAAAGCCGAATATCGAACCGAACCCCTTAAGATTATTCCATTGTGAATTATCGACAGAGCCAGAGAATCATTTCTGTACGCTTTTATTCGCTTGCCCTCTTCGCAGTAGGCCGAACGAGGGAGCGACCACCGAACGTGAACAGTGCTGGATAGAAAGTATCAAAAGAAAGCGGCAAAAGAAATGACAAAATAACCCCAAGTCCCCCATCCCCTAACCTTCGCCTTCCTCTATCTTCGACAGAGAAGTAAAGGGCACTGTTAGTAACTACAGGCGCTCCTCCATCTCCTCGCCCCTTTCCTCTGTCTCCCGCTAATGTGTTACTGATGATGCCATGAACACTTATACAAATAAATAGGTATATACTCTATTGAGTAAGACATATAAGCAATCTTACGGATAAGTTGTATTGATATGCGGTATACACGGTGGATATTATGCACTACCTATAACCCACGGGAATCGGCTACATTTCCTTCCGTATTATCTCACTTAAGAGGTCCCCCTATAAACGCCACTGTTATAGGTACTAGCGCGTACAGGGGCGCATTAGTGCGCTTAAGGACTAGCGCAGTATCAAATCGCGCTTATAAAAAATTATTGAATTTTCGTGAGCACAGTGCTGTCCACAGAACCTACCTATGTAGCTACTACACACACGCAGCAACACACCACCTACAAATCCAACTACACCCTATCTGTGTGCTAACGAAAGTCACACCAAGACCATCATCTTCATCCTCATCACCCTCAGAGTCGGTAATTTGCGGGAAAGGTATGACATGACTGCGTTGGATTTTTCTGACAGCCTAGCACTTTGCGGAGTTCCTATCTACTGCTAATGCTGCGTCGCGGCGTGCAGCTGGTTTTGCGGCGCGGCGGGCGGCCACTGCTGCGACTCCAGGCGTGGTTGGCGATGCGGATGAGAGCGAGTCGCTACCCATGGCTCCAGTGGTGGGAGGTTCTAGGCTGGGTTATTGCCACGGCCACGTCCCTGACTCGCACAGCCCGCCCTGCTACGGGCGGACACGTCGCGTATCCTAGATTTACCTCATGTTGCATCAGATGCTGACGGCAGACCTTGATCATCTAGTTCGTCGTCCGATGATGATGAGACTTTTAAGGTGTCGCCGTTGGTGCTCATTGTACCTTCGCCGGCCGTAGGTGCTTCTCGAGTCTTCTAATCCCCCGGAGCGGGCACCATGTGGGGAGCCGGTACCTCGTTGGAGACTTCGCCGCCGGGTGACCCACTGATAGTTAGCTACGCGTCAATGGAACGGAAGCTTCGAATGATAACCTCCCTCTTATCACGACTGAACCTCCTCCAAGCAGCACCGACACATCTAATCATAAACTTCATTCCTCCCACTGCGCTACTTCCCGTGATATCCTCTGGATTGTTAGGTAGGTATTGTTCCACACATGTAGAGTTCCGTTGTCCGCCATTCCCATCGTCCACCCTCCCGTGTTCTGGCCAGGGAAATTCCCTCGGCTTAAACCCAATTGTCCTGCACCACTTGGCTCTAGAAGGAACGGCTGCCGGAAGAGAAACCCAACGAGGGACAACAGCAATTGGGTGTTTCCGAGGGTCGAGGCCCGGGGTGAATATAACCGGTGAACATATGCTAGGGGTTCGAGGTGTATTGGCAGCTAGCTGTAAGGGAGTCCGCGAGAGGATCGCCGTGAGGAGTTCTCCTGGTTGCTCAGAACCTGGTGCTTGGTCGTTGGTGGTTGGCAGACTTAGGCGGTGAAGATCGCGTAATTAGTGGTATGGGCTGATCACCTGACGTTCGAAAAAGCTCGGCGCGCTAACCCTAAATGCGCTAGCGCGCGCCGAGTGCGCCAAAACATAGTGGCATTTATAGGGGGGACCTCTTAAGTAAGATATTACGGTAGACTTATGCGAAGGTGGTGCAAACTCTTAGTGGGGCCATGAATAGCTCATGCAATTTGTATGCAGCTTTTGTACCATAGAGATATAGACCACAAAGAGACGATGTCTCTAGTCTACACCTTTTTTCCCAGGGGTCTCAACAGTCCGGCGGGGCCGGGAAAACGAGGGAGATCTCATGACCCACTAGCGTCTTACCAAATCTTGGGCGGGGAGTGGGTTTCCAGGTTTGGGAAGCTTTCGGCCACCACCACAACAGACAGAGAATCGTACACGCCTGGACAAGCACCGGAAAGATACGGCGAGCCGGGTTATCTAAAAATTCTGTTAATTGGAGAAGAGATGGTGGAGCTGTAAGTGAAATCCGGTCGGCATTTCTTGGGTTGCGGGTTGGTTTCCGGGTTGCGGGGCTACACCTACTCTGTTACTGGGAGCTTTCGGCCACCACAACAATAGATAGAAAATGGTATACGTCCAGTAAAGCGCCGAGAAGATAAGGCCCAAGTTTCCCTTTGCCCTCCGCCCAGGCTGAGGCCCTTTGTATATCGACAGAATGAACTGCCTACGACCATGTATCTTTAATCGAATCAACCATCTTCATCTCTATGGATCCCTATATTCCAACACCGATCTCACTCCGGTGTCCACGTTAGCGCTCTGCGGGCGGTTGGCTTGTGGTTCCCCGCGGCGACGCTTGACGATATTTTTTCTTAACCACTAGTACTAGTGTTGGGCCGCGGGCGTCCGACGGCCGGCCTAGGTCAAGGTAGTCAGGCCACTGAGCCCATCCAGCCGTACTGGATCATCTGAAAGCCCGGCCCGGACTGGACCGTCCCAAAAGCCCGCGGGCAGCCGGACTATTGAGACCTCTGTTTCTCCCCTATGCTCGCTATAATTATCAAAGCAATTTATACGCCTATACCGATGATACAGTTCCACCGGCACCAAAGAGTAAAACATATCGCAGCTCTTCTTCACGGACCTACTCGAGTAGTCAAGGGCTATGCACCGAAGCGACGTATCGCCTACGATCCAACGATCTAACGATCTAACGACTCTACGATCCAACGAATAAAATGACTACATACCGACGATAACTCTAATGGCTGGGCGGATGGGGAAAATGGTTCGGCAGTCATGCCTTGAACTAGTTAGGTCGGAATGCATCATGATGAAACAAAAAAAAGAAAAAAAATCGCTCAGGCGGAAGTTCCCCTACATATCTGACCACCCAAGACCACCTCACTCTGCGCTATTCCACAAGCGATCAAATGTCCATTTCCTGCCCCGTTGGACTAGTATCTAAATAGGGGTATGTAATCAATGTGTGTCGAGATGCTAGCGTGTTGAGAAAATTGTGCGCTGATTCTGGCCGATGAGGATGAAGACACTGTATTCACCCTGGCCCTGGGAAGCAGTTTTTTTTTTTTTTTTTTTGTTTTATCATACTCGCATGAAGCCTATCTAGACTATGGCGGCGTACATTTTTGACCGTTTCCCCGCCGCTGTCCGCGCGATGGCGGCACGTTGCAAGCTTCCCTTTGCCATCCG
>Ga0307516_10004216_pt1 | contig 17907 bp, 13 predicted proteins | sample 19_EM_MG_FD_203310 | JGI IMG/M metagenome (GOLD analysis project Ga0307516, IMG submission 203310) | Populus trichocarpa ectomycorrhiza microbial communities from riparian zone in the Pacific Northwest, United States - 19_EM | ecosystem: Host-associated > Plants > Roots > Unclassified | place... | reverse complement strand
CGTCCCGGACGGGATTGGTGGCGACCACGAGGAGCTCGTCCCCGTGCCGCAGCACCGTCGTCGGCAGCGGAACGAAGGATTTTCCCTCGCGGACGACCAGGGTGACCGCGGCTCCGGCCGGCAGGCGCAGCTCGTTGACCTCGACGCCGTGCATCTTCGAGCCCTTGGGAATCTCCACGGACAGCAGGTGCCCGCGCAGCCGCTCCAGGGGTGCCGACTCGATGCCCAGGTCGGCGGCGGCGTCCGGGTCGCCGCCCAGGCGCAGCTTGCCGGCGAGCCAGGGCAGGGTCGGCCCCTGGACCAGGGTGTAGACGACGACCAGGACGAAGACGATGTTGAAGATACGGCGGCTGGCGTCGACGCCCTGCACCATCGGGATGGTCGCCAGGATGATGGGCACCGCTCCGCGCAGTCCGGCCCAGGACATGAGGGTCTGCTCCTGCCAGGGCACCCGGAACGGCGTCAGGCAGAGCGCGATGCTCAGCGGGCGGGCCACCATCGTCAGCACCAGCCCGATGATGAGCGCCGGCCAGATGTCGTCGCCCAGTTCGTGCGGGGTGACCAGCAGGCCGAGCAGTACGAACATGCCGATCTGGGCGATCCAGCCGAGCCCGTCGGCGAACCCGCGGGTGGCGGGCCAGTGCGGCAGCCTCGCGTTGCCCAGCACCATCGAGGCGAGGTAGACCGCGAGGAAACCGCTGCCGTGGGCCATCGCGCCCGCCGCGTACGCGGTGACGGCGATCGCCATCACGGCGATCGGGTAGAGGCCGGAGGCGGGCAGGGCGACGTGTCTGAGGCCCCAGGAGCCCAGCCAGCCCACCGCGATGCCGATGGCGGCGCCGATGGCCAGCTCCAGAGCTATCTTCCCGAGCAGCACGTACCAGTGTTCGAACGGGCCCGCGGTGGAGAAGGAGGCCACCAGGATGACCACGGGGGCGTCGTTGAAGCCGGACTCGGCCTCCAGCGTGCCCGTCACGCGCGCGGGCAGGGGGATCTTGCGCAGCACCGAGAAGACCGCCGCCGCGTCCGTCGAGGACACGACAGCTCCGATGATGAGCGCCTGCCGCCACTCCAGCCCGACCAGGTAGTGCGCGGCCGTCGCCGTCACCCCGACGCTGACCGCGACCCCGGCCAGCGCCAGTGTGGAGGCGGCGGGCAGGGCCGGCTTGATCTCCGTCCACTTCGTGCCGAGGCCGCCCTCGGCCAGGATCACGACGAGGGCCGCGTATCCGATGACCTGGGTCAGCGCGGCGCTGTCGAAGTGGATGTCGCCGACGCCGTCCTGGCCCATGGCGACGCCGATCCCCAGGTATACGAGCAGGCTGGGGAGCCCGCTGCGCGAGGAGATCCGAACCGCTGCCACGGCGACGAGCAGAACGAGCGAGCAGACGAGCAGGAGCTGGTTGAGGTGGTGGACAGTCAGCGGCCGTTCCCTTCCCTGGCCCGCGGCGTCATTCGCGCGGGCTCACGTACATCGGACACGAAGGAGAATCGTTTCGCACCCAAGTACTTCGTTACCTTACCTAACTCTTGACGATTTCTTGACACTCGGGGAGGCAGGATCGAACGCGCGTGCTTCCGAGTTCCCGACTCCGCGTCAAGTGGCACCGGGCCCTGCGCCTATGGTTGCTCCAGCGCTCAGTCAAATGGATACGCCCGCCTGCCGCTCGCGTTAGGACAGCAAGGACAGCGATGCCCCCCAACACCACCGCCTCATCGGGTCAGAAGCCCGGCAAGTCCGGCAGGAAAAAGGGGCGCAAAGCCCGTCTGCTCGTCTTTGTCCTCGTGCTGGCCCTCATCGGAGGCGTGGCCTACGGGTCGTACTGGTCCATCAGCACCGTGCGCGCCTCTTTCCCGCAGACCAAGGGCTCGCTCACCCTGGACGGCCTGTCCGGACCCGTCGATGTCAAGCGGGACGGGTACGGCATCCCGCAGATCTACGCCTCCTCCGACGCGGACCTGTTCATGGCACAGGGCTTCGTCCAGGCGCAGGACCGGTTCTACGAGATGGACGTGCGCCGGCACATGACCTCCGGGCGGCTGTCGGAGATGTTCGGCAAGGGCCAGGTCGACAACGACGAGTTCCTGCGCACCATGGGCTGGGACCGGGTGGCGAAGCAGGAGTACGACAAGACCCTGTCGGCCTCCACGAAGAAGTACCTCCAGGCCTACGCCAAGGGGGTCAACGCCTACCTCCAGGGCAAGAACGGCGAGGACATCTCCCTGGAGTACGCGGCGCTCGGCTTCACCAACGACTACAAGCCCGCGAAGTGGACCCCGGTCGACTCCGTCGCGTGGCTGAAGGCGATGGCCTGGGACCTGCGCGGGAACATGCAGGACGAGGTCGACCGCGCCCTGATGACCAGCCGTCTCGGCCCCAAACAGATCGCCGACCTGTATCCGCAGTACCCCTACAGCCGCAACCGGACGATCGTCCAGCAGGGCCAGTACGACGAGCTCACCGGCACGTTCGACGGCGGCGACGACGCGTCCGGGACGGGCGCCGGCACCGGTACGGGCACGGGCACCAGTACCGGCACGGGCACGGGCACGGGTACCGGCACCAGTACCGGCACGAGCGGGACGGGCGGCACGAGCGGCACCTCAGGGACGGCCGGTTCCGCCCTGCAGAGTCAGCTGACGGGCCTCCAGAACGTCCTGGACGACGTCCCCACGGCCGTCGGCGTGAACGGCAACGGCATCGGCTCGAACTCCTGGGTGGTGCGCGGGAAGCACACCATCAACGGCAAGCCGCTGCTCGCCAACGATCCGCACCTGTCCGCCTCCTTGCCGTCCGTCTGGTACCAGATGGGCCTGCACTGCCGCGCGATCTCCAGCAAGTGCCAGTACGACGCCGGCGGCTACACCTTCGCGGGCATGCCCGGCGTGGTCATCGGCCACAACCAGAACATCGCCTGGGGCATGACCAACTCCGGCGTCGACGTCACCGACCTGTACCTGGAGAAGCTCTCCGGCGACGGCTACCTCTACGACGACAAGGTGAAGCCCTTCACCACGCGCAAGGAGACCATCAAGGTCGCCGGCGGCTCCTCCAAGAAGATCGTCGTCCGGCAGACCAGCGACGGGATGCCCCTGCTGTCCGACCGTAACAACGAGCTGGTGAAGGTCGGCAAGAAGGCCACGGTCGACACCGCCGCCCCCGACCGCGGCGACGGCTACGGCATCGCCCTGCGCTGGACCGCGCTGGACCCGGGCACCTCCATGGACGCCGTCTTCGCGATGGACAGGGCCACCGACTGGAACGAGTTCCGCGAGGCCGCCACGCTGTTCGACGTGCCGTCGCAGAACCTGGTCTACGCCGACACCAAGGACAACATCGGCTACACGCTGCCCGGGAAGATCCCCACACGCGCGAAGGGCGACGACGGCTCCATCCCGGCGCCTGGCTGGGACTCCAAGTACAAGTGGACCGGCTACATCAAGAAGGACGAGCTGCCCTACGAGTACAACCCGGACCGCGGCTACATCGTCACCGCCAACCAGGCCGTGGTCGACAAGGACAAGTACCCCTACACGCTCACCACGGACTGGGGCTACGGCACCCGCAGCCAGCGGATCACCGACCTGATCGAGCAGAAGATCAAGGGCGGCGGCAAGATCTCCACCGACGACATGCGGCAGATGCAGCTGGACAACAGCAGTGAGATCGCCAAGCTGCTCGTGCCCAAGCTGCTGAAGATCGACTCCGGCGACAAGAAGGTCCGCGAGGCCCAGGAGCTGCTGGAGGGCTGGGACTACACCCAGGACGCCGACTCGGCGGCGGCCGCCTACTTCAACTCGGTCTGGCGCAACATCCTCAAGCTCGCCTTCGGCAACAAGCTGCCCAAGGAGCTGCGGGTCGAGGGCCAGTGCCTGTGGGTGGACCCGGTCAACACCACCGGGCCCGTCGACGAGACCGAGAAGGTCCGCGAGTGCGGCGAGCGCGACGCCGGCCAGGCGCAGCCGGACGGCGGTGACCGGTGGTTCGAGGTGGTGCGCAACCTCATGGACGACGAGAAGAGCGACTGGTGGAAGACGCCCGCCTCGGGCACCCGCCCCGAGGCGAACAACCGCGACGAGCTGTTCAAGCGCGCCCTGATCGACGCCCGTTGGGAACTGACCGCCAAGCTCGGCAAGGACATCGACACCTGGAGCTGGGGCCGGCTGCACCGCCTGTTCCTGAAGAACCAGACCCTGGGCACCAATGGCCCCGACTTCATCAAGTACATGCTCAACCGCGGCCCGTGGAAGCTCAGCGGCGGCGAGGCGGCGGTCAACGCCACCGGCTGGAACGCCGCCGGTGGATACGAGGTCGTGTGGGTGCCGTCGATGCGGATGGTGGTCAACCTCGACGACCTCGACAAGTCGAAGTGGATCAACCTCACCGGCGCCTCCGGGCACGCCTTCAGCGCCCACTACACCGACCAGACGGGCAAGTGGGCCGACGGTGAGCTGCTGGACTGGTCCTTCTCCGACAAGGCGGTCGACGACAGCACCAGCGACTCACTGGTGCTGAAGCCGTGAGCCGTGAGCCGCGAGAGCTGTGAGCCGCTGAAGCCGTGAGCCGCCGAAGCGGCGAGCTGTCGAAACCCTGAGCTGTTGAAGGCCCGGCCCCTTTCGGTGCCGGGCCTCTCAGCTCGACGGGAAGCGGCGCACGCCCGACGGCGTCACCGCCGCCCGCACCGGCCGGTCGTGTGCCTCGGCCGGTACCCGCTCCACCACCTCGGAGTCGTACAGCAGCACCACCAGCGCGGGGTGTGCGCCCGCGCGCTCCAGACGGGCGAGGACACGGTCGTACGAGCCCCCGCCGCGCCCCAGACGCATCCCGCGCGCGTCGACCGCCAGCCCCGGCAGCAGCACCACGTCGGCGCCGGTCACCGCGTCCGGGCCCAGATGCTCCCCGGCGGGCTCGAACAGGGCCATCCGCCCGCCGTGTCGGACGCGTTGGAGTGAACCCTCGCCGGTGTACGCGCCCCAGTCGAGGTCGTTGTCGGGCAGCAGCGCCGGGAGCAGGACCCGCACACCCCGCTCGCGCAGCGTGTCCAGCAGCGTGAGCGTGCCGGGTTCGCCACTCACGGAGACGTACGCCGCCACCGTGCGCGCCCCCGCCAGCTCGGGCAGGTCCAGCGCCCGCGCGGCCAGCGCGGTGGCCGCTTCCCGCACGTCATCGGCCGTCAACCTGTTCCTCACCGTGAGGAACTCCTGCCGCAACGTTCGCTTGTCAGGCTCGGCCGGACGTCCGATGTGACTCAAAGGCTGCACCCGTACCCTTTCAATACGCTCATATGAGAGCTAATTAACCGGAGCCTCAGATTCCGATCAAAGGCACCGGATAAGGTTGCCGCATGACTCAGTCGCACCCTCGGATCAGCAAGGCTGTCATTCCCGCAGCAGGTCTCGGCACCCGGTTCCTGCCGGCCACCAAGGCCACTCCCAAGGAGATGCTGCCGGTCGTCGACAAGCCCGCGATCCAATACGTGGTCGAGGAGGCCGTGTCCGCCGGCCTGGACGACGTCCTCATGATCACAGGCCGCAACAAGCGTCCCCTGGAGGACCACTTCGACCGCAACTACGAGCTGGAATCGGCCCTTCAGAAGAAGGGTGACGCGAGCCGTCTCGCCAAGGTGCAGGAGTCGAGCGACCTCGCGACCATGCACTACGTCCGCCAGGGCGACCCCAGGGGCCTCGGCCACGCCGTCCTGTGCGCCGCCCCCCACGTCGGCCAGGAGCCCTTCGCCGTCCTCCTCGGCGACGACCTGATCGACCCGCGCGACCCGCTGCTCAAGCGGATGGTCGAGGTCCAGGAGCAGCGCGGCGGCAGCGTCATCGCGCTCATGGAGGTCGAGCCCGCGCAGATCCACCTCTACGGCAGCGCGGCCGTCGAGCCCACCGACGACGCCGACACCGTCAAGGTCGCCGGCCTGGTGGAGAAGCCGGACCCGGCGGACGCCCCGTCGAACTACGCGGTCATCGGCCGCTACGTCCTCGCCCCGCAGATCTTCGACATTCTGCGCAAGACCGAGCCCGGCCGCGGTGGCGAGATCCAGCTCACCGACGCCCTCCAGCAGCTCGCCTCGGACGAGAAGATCGGCGGCCCGGTGCACGGCGTCGTCTTCAAGGGCCGCCGCTATGACACCGGTGACCGCGGAGACTACCTGCGTGCCATTGTCAGACTCGCGTGCGAACGTGAAGACCTGGGCCCGGACTTCCGGACCTGGCTTCGCAGTTACGTAGCCGAGGAGATGTAACAACGTTGAGCAGCGCCGCCCCCCGCACCGCCGGCCCTGACCACCTCTGGTCGGTGGACGAGCACCTGGAGGACATCCTCGCGACCGTCCGCCCCCTCGAACCCATCGAGCTGCAGCTCCTCGACGCCCAGGGCTGTGTCCTGGTCGAGGACGTCACGGTGCCGGTGTCCCTGCCGCCGTTCGACAACAGCTCCATGGACGGGTACGCGGTGCGGGTCACGGATGTCGCGGGTGCGAGCGAGGAGTATCCGGCCGTCCTGGAGGTCGTCGGGGACGTCGCGGCGGGTCAGGCGTCCCTGCTCCACGTCGGTCCCGGCCAGAGCGCCCGGATCATGACCGGCGCCCCGCTGCCGCCCGGTGCCGAGACCGTCGTCCCCGTCGAGTGGACCGACGGCGGCCTCGGCGAGGGCCCGGTGACCGGGATGCGCGCCCGAGCCCTCGCGCCCCAGGGCGCCGAGGGACACGTGCACGTGTACCGCCCGGCCGAGGCCCGCGCTCATGTGCGCGCCAAGGGCAGCGACGTGAAGGCCGGAGACCGCGCCCTGGAATCGGGCACCGTCCTCGGCCCGCCGCAGATCGCCCTGCTCGCCGCCATCGGGCGCGGCACCGTCCGGGTGCGCCCGCGTCCGCGCGTGGTGATCATGTCCACCGGCAGCGAACTCGTCCAGCCCGGCGAGCAACTCGGCAGCGGCCAGATCTACGACTCCAACAGCTTCGCCCTCACCGCCGCCGCCCGCGACGCCGGTGCCATCGCCTACCGGGTGGGCGCCGTCGCCGACGACGCCGAGACACTCCGCTCCACCATCGAGGACCAGCTGGTCCGCGCCGACCTCATGGTCACCACGGGCGGGGTCAGCGTCGGGGCGTACGACGTCGTCAAGGAGGCCCTGTCGTACGTCGGTGACGAGGACGAGGCCGGCAGCGGCATCGACTTCCGCAAGCTCGCCATGCAGCCCGGCAAGCCCCAGGGCTTCGGCTCCATCGGACCCGACCACACCCCGCTGCTCGCGCTCCCCGGCAACCCCGTGTCGTCGTACGTCTCCTTCGAGCTGTTCGTGCGCCCCGCGATCCGCACCCTGATGGGCCTCGACGACGTGCACCGGCCGCGCACCCGCGCGAAGCTGACCGCCGACAAGGCGCTGACCTCGCCGAAGGGCCGTCGGCAGTTCCTGCGCGGCATGTACGCCGACGGCGCGGTGACCCTGGTCGGCGGCGCCGGATCGCACCTGGTCGCGGCCCTGGCACACGCGGACGCGCTGATCGTCGTCCCCGAGGACGTGGAGTCCGTCGAGCCGGGCACCGAGGTCGAGGTCGTGCTGCTCGGCTGAGCCGCGGGGTCCGCGCCGCTCGACGGTTCGACTTGGCGGTACCGTGTCGCGCACAGCAGGCCCGCGCGCCGGGCCCGGACCGGGAGCGCCACACAGCATGACAGTGCCTTCCCGGGGGGAGACCCCCGGACCCTCAGCGCAGGACCGACTGACCCACATCGACGAGGCGGGCGCGGCCCGCATGGTCGATGTCTCCGGGAAGGACGTGACCGCGCGTACCGCCAGCGCCAGCGGCCGCGTCCTGGTCTCGCCCCGCGTGATCGAGCTGCTGCGCGGAGAGGGCGTTCCCAAGGGTGACGCCCTGGCCACCGCGCGGATCGCGGGCATCATGGGCGCCAAACGCACCCCGGACCTCATCCCGCTGTGCCACCCGTTGTCGGTGTCCGGTGTGAAACTGGACCTGAAGGTCGCGGACGACGCCGTGGAGATCCTGGCCACGGTGAAGACGACGGACCGCACGGGCGTCGAGATGGAGGCCCTCACCGCGGTCTCCGTCGCCGCACTCACCGTGATCGACATGATCAAGGCGGTCGACAAGGGAGCGGTCATCACGGACGTACGGGTCGAGGAGAAGACGGGCGGCAAGTCGGGCGACTGGAGCCGGGGATGACGTATCGAGCTCTTGTGGTCACCGCCTCCAACCGGGCCGCGGCCGGGGTCTACGAGGACAAGGGCGGCCCGCTGATCGCCGACGGCCTCCGCGGCTTCGGCTTCGCCGTCGACGGACCCCAGGTCGTCCCCGACGGCGACCCCGTGGAAGCCGCCCTGCGCGCGGCCGTCGACGCCGGGTACGACGTGGTCGTCACCACCGGCGGTACCGGCATCTCGCCCACCGACCGCACACCCGAGGCGACCCGCCGGGTGATCGGCCACGAGGTGCCGGGCATCGCGGAGGCCATCAGGGCCTTCGGCCGGGAGAAGGTACCGACGGCGGCGCTCTCCCGTGGCCTGGCCGGAGTGGCGGGACGGACACTGATCGTCAATCTGCCGGGTTCCTCCGGCGGGGTGAAGGACGGTCTCGCCGTCCTGGAGCCCCTGTTGACGCACGCCGTCGACCAGATCCGCGGCGGGGACCACCCGAGACCCGACGCCGGCCGTGGGGGTGCGAGCTGAACAGCCCATCCTGGCCTGTCGTACTGGCGGACGGCGATGTCGTCCTCCGGCCGATAAAGATGCGCGACCAGCGGGCCTGGCGCGAGGTCAACCGGCGCAACCGGGACTGGCTGCGGCCGTGGGAGGCGACCATTCCGCCGCCCACGCCGAGCGGCCCGATCGCGCACCGGCCGACCTATCGGCAGATGGTCCGGCATCTGCGGGCCGAGGCGCACGCGGGACGGATGCTGCCGTTCGTCATCGAGTACCAGGGGCGGCTGGTCGGGCAGTTGACGGTCGCCGGAATCACCTGGGGCTCGATGTGCTCGGGGCACATCGGGTACTGGGTGGACGAGTCGGTGGCCGGCCGCGGGTTGATGCCGACCTCCGTGGCGCTCGTCGTGGACCACTGTTTCCGGGCCGTGGGTCTGCACCGCATCGAGGTCTGCATTCGCCCCGAGAACGTGCCCAGTCGCCGGGTGGTGGAGAAACTCGGATTCCGCGAGGAGGGGCTGCGCCCGCGCTATCTCCACATCGACGGCGCGTGGCGCGACCATCTCGTGTTCGCGCTCACCGCGGAAGAGGTGCCGGACGGTTTGCTGAGGCGCTGGCAGCGGGCACGATCCAGGAGTACGCCCCACGACAATCCCGCGTAGTCGCCAGTCACAGGTCCGTACCTGAAGCTCAGGGCCCAAATGCCGGGAAATTGAATATATGTTCGAAAGTGATCGGTGGGTGACCGTCTTGGGGTGTTGATTTCGCTACCTCGGCGGCCTACTGATCGCATCGTTCACAAAAAAAGCTCGAAATATCAGCCAGATCGTGCGACACACCGACTCAATTGGCGGATGGCCTCATGTAAACCCCTCTACCGTGTGAGGTGTGAGCAGCAGCGGCCTCATCTACGCAGTCATTGTCGGGGCCTGGGCCGCCTACTTGGTGCCGATGTGGCTCCGTAGGCAGGACGAGCTGAACGAGGCCCGTCCGACGGAACGCTTCAGCACAGCCATCCGGTTGCTGTCCGGACGGGCGGGGATGGAGCGCCGATACGCCAAGGACCTGCGGGCGCGCTCCACCGAGGAGGGGGAGCCAGGCGCCGTCGGCGCGGGCGTCGTCACCGACTCGGTGGACGTCCGTGCCTTCGCCATGCCTCCGGCCCGCCCGCAGGCGCAGGCGGTGGTCCAGGCGCAGAGCCCGGGGCGCGCGGAACAAGCGCGCGAATCGGTGCGGGAATCGGCACGGGAGCCCGTACGGGAACCTGTCCGTGAACCCGTTCGGGAGCCCGTCCGCGAACCCGGGCCTGATTCCGTACGGGAGGAATCGGTCGCCTCGGCGCCCAAGCGAGTGCCGGGCCCCCGGCGTACACCCGCCGCGGAGGCGGCCGCGGCGCGCGCCCAGCGTACGAAGGCGCTCGCGCGCCGTCGGCGTACAACGGTCATGCTCTTCCTCGCCTTCACGCTGGGCGCGGTCGTCGCCGCGGTCGGAGGGCTCAAGTACCTGTGGGCGCCCGCGGTGCCCGCCGTACTGCTCAGCACGTACATCGCGTACCTGCGTTCCCAGGAACGGCGGCGCTTCGCCTACCAGATGGACCGGCGCACGGCCGAGGCCGCCGCGCAGCGACTGCGTGAGCGCGCCCGCCAGCCGCGTCGGCGTGCCGCCGTCGAAGAGGACGTCGACTCCGACGTGCCGGAGGAAGGCCCGGAGCCGGCGTCCGACCACGGAATGTCCGCGCTCGCCGCGGACCGGCGTGCGCTCGTCGAGCAGACCGACCACGCCGAGTGGGTCGACCAGCAGCGCGAGCGGCAGCAGCGCCCGGGCCAGGGGGACAGTTGGGACCCGGTACCGGTGCCGTTGCCGACGTACGTGACCGCGCCCGTCGCCCCCCGGGCCACCTCCGACGTGGACCTGAGCGCGCCGGACGCGTGGAGCTCGGCGCGCTCCAGCACTGTCACGCCCGACCAGGAGGCGGAGCCCGCCACCCGGGACGGTGGCTCGGAGGAGGACTCCGCCGACGCGGAGGACAGGTCGGTGGACGGTCGCAGTGACGCCCGCCGTGCCGCCTCCGCCCGCCGCGCCCGCGAACGCGGCCACACCCCGCTCTTCGACCAGTACGAGGACGGCGACCGGCCCCGGGCCGCCAACGAGTGAGCTCCGAGGGCCGGGCGCGCGCGGTCACAGTGCCCTCCCTGACCAGCCGGGAACGGATTTCCAAGCACCCGGACGGGGATGCTAGAGTTTCACTCGTTGCAAGGGCCTGTGGCGCAGTCTGGTAGCGCACCTCGTTCGCATCGAGGGGGTCTGGGGTTCAAATCCCCACAGGTCCACCGCGACCCGTTCACGATGTGAGTCGTCAACGGATCACGAGATCCCGTCCAACTCATCGAGTTGGGCGGGATCTCGTCGTTTCAGAACCGTTTCTTGCGCACGTGCTCCAGCGTGTCGGGCGCGCCCGGTGCGTCAGGGGCGGCGATGTTCATGACGCACTCGATCCGGTGGTGGCCGAGGTGGTGGCCGACGGCTGGGCCGTCGCATCCGTGACGGAGATCAGGTCGCGGTTGCGGGTCTCCGGCGCCAGACGTGCGGCGACCAGGCTGACGACCATCATCAGCATCATGTAGGCCGCGACGGGGATCCATGAGCCGGAGAAGGCGGTGAGCAAGGAGGCGCAGATCAGCGGGGCGACGCCGCCGCCGAGGACAGAGGAGAACTCGCGGCCCAGCGTGACGCCGGCGTACCGGTAGCGGCTGCCGAACAGTTCGGGGAAGTAGCTCATCTGCACGCCGACGGCGCCCTGTGCGGCCAGGACGAAGCCCACGATCATCGTCACCGTGATGGCGATCGGCGACCCGGTGTTGAGCGCGATGAACGACGGACCGGGCAGCAGCACCAGCGCCACGAGGATCGCGGAGTACACGGGCCTGCGCCCGACGCGATCGGAGAGGATGCCGAACCCGATCGCACCCAGGCCGCCGCAGGCAGCGCCGATCATGAGTACCTTCGGCACGAAGGAGGCGTCCACGCCGACCGTGGAGACCAGGTACGAGGCCATGAAGACCTGGTAGGTGTACGACTGCGCGCTGATTCCGACGTTCATGAACAGGGCGAGCAGCATGGGCTTGCGGCCGTGCCGGAAGACTTCGCCGACCGGCGACTTCGGCTTTTCGTGCAGCTCCTTGAACTCCTGGAACACCGGGCTCTCGGTGAGCCGGCGGCGGATGACCAGGGCGGCGAGGGTGACCAGCAGGCTGCTGATGAAGATCAGACGCCAGCCCCAGCTCATCAGGGCGTCCTCCGGCAGGGTCTGAGCGAGGACCCACGCGAGCGCTCCGAGCAGGGTGCCCAGGGCGGCGCCGGTCATGACCAGGGAGGCCAGCCGACCGCGTCGTCCGGGCGCCGCGGTTTCGGTGAGCAGCGTGGCGCCGCCGGATTGTTCGGCGCCCGCTCCGAAGCCCTGGAAGAAGCGGCAGACGACGAGCAACGCCGGTGCCAGCAGGCCGACTTGGGAGTAGGTCGGCAGCAGCCCGATGGCGAGGGTGGAGCCGCCCATGAGGAACAGGGTGGCGACCAGGACCCACTTGCGGCCCAGGCGGTCGCCGTAGCGGGAGAAGAACAGGCCGCCCAGTGGTCGGGCCGCGAACCCGACGGCGTACGCGGCGAAGCTGGCGAGCAGGGCGACGGCCGGCGAGACGTCGGGGAAGAACAGGTCGCCGAAGACCAGGGCCGACGCTGTGCCGTAGATGACGAAGTCGTACTGCTCGAGGGCAGTGCCGACCAGCCCGGCCCAGGCGGCCCGGCGGACCGCGCGGGGGTCCGCGGCCACGCTCTCGGCGGGTGCCGGGGGCGGAGTCGGCTCGTTCGTCATGGATTCGGTGGAAGTGTCCATCATCCATGCCTCCTTGGATGGGGATGGCCTCAGAACGGTGGGGGACGTCGAGGTGCGGCTCTGAGAGGGAACTGAGAGGGAAGGAACTGAGAGGGACTGAGAGGGGAGAGGAACAGCGGAGCGGTACCGGTGAGTTGATGTCTCCGGCCTCGCGATTCCCGTAGATCCGGCCGTCGTGGGGCCGTGGTTCAGGCGGTCGTGCCGCCGGGACGGACGACGACCTTGAGGTGGGTCGGGTCCGTGACCGGTGCGCGCAGCGCGTCGGTGGCGCCGTCGAGGGAGAAACGCCCGGTGAGCAGGGGAGCGAGGTCGACCCGGCCGTCGGCGGCCAGGGCGAGCGCGGTGGGGAAGGCGTGCGCGTAGCGGAACGCGGTGACGAGGTCGATCTCCCAGCGCTGCAGATGCGCCAGGGGCAGGCCGTCCACCGACGGGGCGGCCTGGCCGACGACGGTCGCACGGGCGGCGGGTCGCAGGGCCCGGATGCCTTGCCAGAGCGCGGCGGGATGAGCCGAGCACTCCACCAGCCGGTCCATACCGGAGAGTTGGAGCTCCTCGTCAGCGGTGTTCACCACCTGCGTGGCACCGAGGCCGCGTGCCTGCGCCAGCCTGGCGTCGTTGACATCGGTCACCATCACCTCGATGGCACCGGCGGCACGTGCCACCTGCGCGACGAGGATGCCGATCGGTCCGGCTCCCGTCACCAGTACCCGGTGGCCGAAGGCGATCCGGGCCCGGCGTACGGCCCATACGGCGACGGCCAACGGCTCTATCAGCGCGCCGAGTTCGAGGGGGAGCCCGTGGGGCAGCGGATGGACGGCGCGGACAGGGACGATGACCTGTCCGGCCATCAGTCCGTGTGTCGGCGGTGACCCGAAGCAGGTGCCGGCCGGACAGAGGTTGTACCGGCCCGCGCGGCAGGTCGCGCAGCCACCGCAGCCGACGGCCGGTTCGATCGCGACCGGGGTGCCGGGCCTGATGTCGGCGCCGGGCCCGGCTTCGGTGACGACCCCGGAGGCCTCGTGGCCCAGCACGGTCGGCCCGCGCAGGGTGTTCTGGCCGTTTTTGCCGGCGGCGAAGTAGTGCATGTCCGAGCCGCAGACGCCCACGGCGTCGATCTCCACGAGGACTTCGCCCGGGCCCGGCGGCCGTAGCGGTATCTCCTCGACACGCAGGTCCCGCGGGGCGTGGAGAACGGCGGCTCTGGTCGTGTTGGGGGCGGAAACTGACACGGTCTCACATCCTTGTGAGGGGAGGTGGGGCGGGCTCAGACGCCTGGCGGCGGATCCGAGTCCGTGGCTTGTGCCGCGGCGCCCGCCGCCGCGGCCGTCCCATGCCGTACGAGGACACCGATGAGCTCGGCGACCCGCTCGGCGAAGACGGGGTGTTCGGCGAGACCGTCCCCCAGCAGGCCGGTGTCGATCACAGCGGTCACGAAGTCGGGGACGGATGTGCTGCTTTCGGCGATCTCCTGGAGACGGCCGCGAGCCGGGTCCGCCATGGCGGCGGACTGCGGCCCCGCGTCGAGACCCGGTGGTGGGGCCATGCAGCACAGATACGCGGCGACGGTGAGGGCGAGGTGATGAGGCATCCGCCCGGCCCGCAGCTGGAGGAGTGCCGGTTCCGGAACGCGCTGGCGGAGCTTGACGGAGCCGTCGGAGCCCACCTGCCGGGTGCGATGGCCCAGCGCCGAGTTGGCCCAGCGGCCGAAGAGCTGCGCGACATACGCGTCGAGGTCGATGTCGTCGGGGACGGTCAGGCTGGGGAGGTACTCCCCGTGCAGCACCCGGTGCGCCGCCTCGGCGATATGGGGCCGTGCGATCGCCTCGGGGATGGTCGCCCTGCCGTCGAGCGCGCCGAGGTAGGCGATGAGCGAGTGGGTGCCGTTCAGCAGGCGGAGCTTGAGCAGCTCGTACGGCTCGACGTCGTCGGCGAAGAGAGCCCCGCCGTGCTCCCAGCCGGGCCGTCCCGCGGCGAAACGGTCCTGCAGGACCCACATGCTGAACGGCTCGGCGGGGACGGGGACCTCGTCCCGTACCCCGAACCGCTCGGCGACCGTGGCCCGGTAGGTGTCCGTGGTGGCCGGCACGATCCGGTCCACCATGGTGTCGGGGAACGCCACGCTCTCGTCCAGCCACGGGGCCAGCTCGTCCCGCTCGGCCGGAGGCAGTTCCTGGACGAACTCCCTCACCAGCCGCGCGGTCTGGGAACCGTTGGCTGCCAGGTTGTCACAGCTCAGCACGGTCACCGGGGTCGTGGACGAGCGCAGGCGGCGCTGTAGGCCGCGGACCACCTGGCCGATCGGGGTGCGCGGCGAAGCGTCACCGCGCAGATCGGCCCGTACGCCGTTGTGGTCGAGATCGAGGTGTCCGGTGCGCGGCGAGAAGGTGTAGCCGTGCTCGGTCACTGTGAGGGAGACGATCCGGGTGCGCGGGGCCGCGATGGCGGTGACGACGGCGTCCGGGTCGTGCGCCGCGACGAGCGCGCCGGTGTGCACGGCCGGTACGGTGAGCCGCTCTCCTTCCGGGGATATCTCGACGACGGAGTAACGGTGGTCCTGTGCGCGCAGCGCGTCGGCGACGGCGGCGGAACGGCTCGCCACGCCGAGGATTCCCCAGGGGCCGTCGGTGTGCGCCAACGCGGCGGCGGTGTAGACGGCCTGATGGGCGCGATGGAAGTTGCCGAGCCCGAGGTGCACGATGCCGGTCTCGGCGACCGCGCGACGGTGCAGCAGCGCGTGTTCCGGGACGGTGCCGGAGCCCAGGCGGGGCAGTGAGGTCGTGGTCGTCATCTCACCAGTCCGTCATCGAGCCGTCGCGGCGGCGGGCCACCGGCAGGTAGGCGGGTTCGTACGGGAAACGCGCCGCCAGCGCCTCGTCGACCTCGACGCCGAGTCCGGGGGCGTCGCCCGGATGCAGGTAGCCGTCGGCGTAGCGCCAGTCGTGCCGGAACACCTCGTGCACCAGAGGGTCGTACCCCATGTACTCCTGGATGGCGAAGTTGGGCGTGGACAGGCCGACGTGCAGTGATGCCGCGAGCGCCACCGGGGAGACGTCGGAGGGGCCGTGCGGTCCGAGCTTGACCTGCCAGACCTCGGCCAGCGCGGCGATGCGCCGCAGATGGCTGATCCCGCCGGCGTGGGTGACACACGTCCGTACGTAGTCGATCAACTGCTCGGTGATGAGCGACTGGCATTCCCAGACGGTGTTGAACACCTCGCCGATCGCGAGCGGAGTCGTGGTGTGCCGGCGGGTGTGCCGCAGCACTTCCTGGTTCTCCGCCGGAGTGACGTCCTCGAGCCAGAACAGGTCGACCTCCTCCAGCGCCTTCCCGAGGCGCGCGGCCTCGTTCGGGGTGAGCCGGTGGTGGGCGTCGTGGAGCAGATGCAGTCCGGGCCCCACATGCTCCCGGATCGCGGCGAGTGCGGCGGGCGCGTGCCGCAGGTAGGCGGCCGTGTCCCAGATCTCCACGCTCGGTGTGGAGCCCCGCCCGGCGGGTTCGTAACTCGCCCCCGCGGCCGTCCTGTTCACCCCGTAGACCGTGTCCAGACCGGGCACGCCCGTCTGCGCCCGGACCGCCAGGAAGCCGCGCTCGCGCTGCGCGTCCACGGACTCCAGCAGTTCGGGCACGTCCCAGCCGGTGGCGTGCGTGTACGTCAGGACGCGGTCACGGACCGGGCCGCCGAGGAGCTGGTGCACGGGCTGCCCGGTGACCTTGCCCTTGATGTCCCAGAGGGCCAGGTCCACCGCGCCGATGGCGGTCATGGTGACCGGGCCGCGCCGCCAGTAGACACCGCGGTACAGGTACTGCCAGGTGTCCTCGATCCGTGCGGGGTCGCGGCCCACGAGGAGCGGCGCGACATGGTCGCGCAGGTAGGAGGCGACGGCGAGTTCACGGCCGTTGAGGGTGGCGTCGCCCCAGCCGGTCACCCCCTGTTCGGTGGTGATCTTGAGAGCCACGAAATTGCGGCCGGGGCTCGTGACGACGACGTCCGCGGCGACGATGGTGTCCGGCTTGCTCATCGCGCCACCGCCACGATGTTGTCGAGCCCCTGACCGGCGGCGAGTCGGCGGATGTTGGTGGTGATGTCGTCCGCGCGCCTGGCGAAGGTGTGCCGGGAGAGCCCGGACGAATGGGGCGTCATCAGCACGTTGGGCAATGAGTGGAAGGGATGCCGGCTGGGCTTGCCGGTACGGCCGTCTGACGGGTAGTCGTACCAGACATCGAGGGCCGCGCCCCCGATCACACCGTCGTGCAGGGCGGCGTACAGCGCGTCCTCGTCGACGACCGGACCGCGGCCCACGTTGATCAGCACGCTTGATTCCCCCATCGAGGCCAGTCCCTTCGCGTCGATCAGTCCGGTGGTCTGTTCGGTGAGAGGTACGGACACCACGACGACGTCCGCGATCTCCAACAGGGCGTCCAGGTCGTCGAGGGACCCGGCCCAGACCAGCCGCTCCGCCACGGCGTCCACGCTGCCGCGGCGGGTGACGGCCACGCCGCGCGCGCCGAACGCGCGCAACCGCTGCCAGGCCCGGGAACCGATGTGTCCGAAGCCGACGAAGCCCACGACGGCCTCGCCCAGGAGTCCGGGGTACGCCGGCGGCTCCCACGTGCCCTTGCGCAGGGCCGTGTCCTGGCGCAGCAAGCCGCGGCGCAGCAGCACCGCGGAGGCCACGATGTACTCGGCGATCGCGTCCTCGTGGTGGAAGGTGTTGGCGACGAGGGTGCCCGGCGGCAGAGCGGCGACATCGATCCCGTCGATGCCCGCACCGGCGGCGTGCACGAGGCGCAGGTTCTTCCCGGCAGCGGCCACCTCCGCGGGACAGGCCCCCGACACCAGGACATCGGCGTCACCGAGGGCGGCCAGGAGAGTGTCGCGGTCCCCGGCGGCGGGCCAGCGCACGGTGGTCGCGGCCGGCAGAGCGGCCTCGAACCGCTCGCGGAAGCTCGGGAGATGAGGATCGCTGACGACCACGGTCAGACCGTCGGTGTTCGCGGTCTCGATCACTGGGTTCTGGTCTGTCATGCGTGCTGCTCCCTTGCGACGGAACGGGCGTGGCCGACGACCGGGCCGGTGGATCCGCGGACGACGAGTTGGGTGGGCAGCCGCAGAGTGCGTGGTTCCCGGCGCTCGCCGGACATGGACTGTGCGAGCAGTTCCAGGCTGAGCGAGCCGGCTCGGTCCATCGGGACCGCGATGCTGGTCAAGGACGGGTGCGCGGTCGCGGCGAGCGGCATGTCATCGATGCCCATGACACTGAGGTCGTCCGGCACCCGCACCCCGAGCTGACGGGCTCCGGCGATCACCCCGAGTGCCACGAGGTCGTTGTGCGCGATGACGGCGGACGCGCCGGAG
>Ga0307516_10004215_pt1 | contig 17908 bp, 18 predicted proteins | sample 19_EM_MG_FD_203310 | JGI IMG/M metagenome (GOLD analysis project Ga0307516, IMG submission 203310) | Populus trichocarpa ectomycorrhiza microbial communities from riparian zone in the Pacific Northwest, United States - 19_EM | ecosystem: Host-associated > Plants > Roots > Unclassified | place... | reverse complement strand
TCAGCGAACCCGCGGCGCGATCGTTCAAATCGACGCGACGCAGCGCCACCGTGATGAGCTCGGCCCCCGACGCCTCGAGCGCCGCCCGCGTTTGCGCGACGTCCGCGTACTTGCCGGTGCCAATGATGAGCCGCGATCCAAAACTAAACCGCCCAATTCGAAGCGGATCCGCCTGCGACATGCCGCTTCGCTAGCGCGGCCACCCCCCGCACGCAACCGGCCCCGCGGATTGACCGAACGAGCGGGATGCCACAGGGAGGCGGGGCCCCGCCCTTCGTCTTTCGCCCGTGCTCGGCCCCGATCAGTGAGCGCGGAAGGCGGTGACGCCGGGGGCGATTTCTTGGGCGCGTGCGCCGAGCGAGCGGACGATCGGGACCTCGCTGCGGGCGACGAGCAGGACGCCGTCGTCGGACAGAGAGCGCAGTAGATCTTGAACGAGGCGATCTTGCGCTTCATCGCCAAAGTAGATGAGCACGTTCTTGCAGACGATCAGCGAATAGCGACCGGGCGGCACGCCGCGCGTGAGGTCGCGGCATTGAAACGTCACCAGCCGCGCGAGCTCATCGACCAGGCGCACGCTGCCGTCGACGGCTGGCTTTAGAAAGCGTTGCGCGAGCTCTCGCGGAAGGTGCGCTTGGCTGCCCTCGTCGTAGGTGGCGGCTCGCGCCGTCACCAGCGCGGGCTCGCTGCGGTCGACGCCTACGACGCTCACGCGCGCGCGGGCGTTCGCGCTGCGTGGCGCCGCTTCGCTCAACAGCATGGCCAGCGTCCAGGCTTCTTCCCCCGTAGAGCAGCCGGCCGACAGCGCCGTGATGCGCTGCGCTTCGGGCGCGTGCTGCCAGAGCGCGGGTATGGCGCTACGGCGCAAGGCCTCCCACTGCGCGGCGTCGCGATAGAAGCGCGTTTCGCCGACGCGCAAAGCGTTGGCGAGCTCGACCAAAAGTGCAGGCTCGTCTTGGAGCGTCGCGAACAGCGCGGACAGCTCGAGCTGCCTTGCCGTTAGTAGCGCGCGGACGGCGTTGGTCAGTCGCTCTTCGAGCCAGAGCGGCAGCTGGTCACCTCTAACCCCAATGCCGTGGCGCTCTTCGAGCAGCTCCACGATCCTTTTCAGCTCGGGGCGAAGGCCTTCATTCAATCGACGCTCCCGAGAGCTCGCGCAGGGCAGGCGCGCTCAAGATGCCTTCGATGGAAAGCAACGCGAAGGCCGGAGGCTCGCTGACGATGCCAACGACCAACTCGCCGAGCCGCGCTGTGACAGAGGCCGGCACCTCGCCGCGCCCGGCGGCCGGCACCTCACGCAGACCCAAGAGCGCGTCGACCTTGAGCCCAACACGCCGCCGCGCACCCGTGCGCTCGCGCACCACCACGACGCGCGGTTCCGCCGCGGCCGGCCGCGCCTCGCCGCCGGCCTGGAGCAACTGAGCCAGGTCGATCACGGGTAACACTTCTCCGCGCAGGCTGGTGATGCCCGCCATGGCCGGGGAAGCATGAAATACGCGCGTTGGCGGCCGATACCCGACGACTTCCTGAACGTCGGCGACGGCGATGCCATAGGCGGAACCGGCCACCTCCACGCAGATGACCCCGCTGCCTTCGACCAGGCTCCTCAGACGAAGCCCGCCTTGCGTGAAGAGCCCTGGGTCTCCTCCACCGCGCCGGCGAAGATGTCTTCGAGAGCCAACACGAATAGCTCGCCCTTTTTCGTGCGGGCATGCACGAGCCCTTGTGCCTGACGCACGGCCTCGATGCGTTGGACGCTGAGCGTTGCGCTGGACGACGCCACGTACAAAGTGAGGAGTTTGCCTTCGGGTGGCGACAGAAAGCCCGACCCGTCCTGCTTGGCCCCAGAAGCTTCAATCAGCGCTGCCCAGTGTTCTTGCGTCATTCCTCGCGGCTCCTTCTCGGCACAAGTTATGCGGAGGGCGACAGGCCCGCGTCAAGCGCCAAGCACAGTGCTATCGTGCGGCGGCGCATGGCGGAGCCGCAAATCCTGGTCGAAGGGCTCGAAAAGCGCTTCGGCAGCACGACAGTGCTGAGTGGCGTGAACATGCGCGTCGAGCGCAGCGAAGTGGCCGTGATCATCGGCGGCTCGGGTGCTGGTAAGACGACCCTGCTGCGTGTTTTGATCGGCCTCGAGCGAGCAACGGCCGGTCGGGTCCTGGTGGCCGGAGTCGACTTGGCAGCGCTCTCCGAACGCGAGCTCAATCGGGCGCGCCGCAAATTCGGCATGGTATTTCAATACTCGGCGCTGCTCGATTCCATGAACGTGTTCGACAACGTGGCTTTTCCTCTGCGCGAGCACAGCAAGCTCAACGTGCGCGAGATCAAAGACAAGGTGCTCGACAAGCTGAAGGTGCTTGGCCTAGACGGCACCTCGCAGCGTTTTCCGAGCCAGCTCTCGGGCGGCATGCGCAAGCGCGTCGGTCTGGCGCGCGCGCTGATGCTCGAGCCCGAAGTGCTGATGTACGACGAGCCCACCAGCGGCCTCGACCCGATCACCAGCCGCACGGTCGACGAGCTAATCTTGGAGACGCGCGAACGCTTCGGCGTCACCAGCATCGTAATTTCTCACGACATGGCGGGCGCGCTGCAGATTGCCGACCGCATTTTCGTGCTGGACAAGGGCCGGGTCGCAGCGTCAGGAACGCCGCGCGAGCTGGCCAGCGGCAACAACGAAATCGTGGCCGAATACATCCAGTCGAGCGGTATTCAGGCCGATCGCTTGCTGCGCGAGCACGACGAGCGCGACGCTAAGCTAGGCCGCGGAACAGAGCCGGCGTAACCACCACGCACGCAAGCGCCTGACGCGACAACATCTCAGAGCTTGCTGCGGCAGGGCGCCAATGGTGTACGCTTGCCGAAGTGACGAGCAGGACAATCTTGGTGACAGGCGCCGCCGGCTTCATCGGCAGCCACACGGCCGTCGCGCTCTTGGCGCGTGGCGACCGCGTAGTCGGACTCGACAACCTCAACGACTACTACGACCCTGCGCGCAAGCGCTCCAACCTCGACGAGGTGCGCGCCGCGCCCGGAGGTGCCACCGGCTTCACCTTCATCGAAGGCGACATCCGCGACCGCCCCCTCGTGCGTCGCATCTTCGCCGAGCAAAAATTCACGGCCGTCGCGCACCTGGCGGCGATGGCAGGCGTGCGGGTCTCGGTCGAAGATCCCTGGCTTTACTACGACGTTAACTTGACCGGCACGCTCAATTTGCTCGACGCCGCGCGCGAGTACGGCGCACCGAACTTCGTGCTGGCCTCGACCTCTTCGGCGTACGGCAACACGCCGCAAGTACCATTCGTCGAAACGGACGCCGCTGATCGCCCGCTCGCCCCCTACCCCGCTAGCAAGCGCTCGGCGGAGCTGCTCGGTCACGCTTATCACCACATGCACGGTTCGGACTTCACCGCGCTGCGCTTCTTCACCGTCTACGGCCCGCGCGGTAGGCCTGATATGCTGGCCTACAAGATCCTCGACGCGATGCGCCTCGGTCAGCCGATGCCGCTTTACAACGGCGGCCAGATGCACCGAGATTGGACCTTCGTCAGCGACATCGTGCAGGGCGTCGTGGCGGCCACCGATCGCCGCTTGGGCTACGAAGTGATCAACATCGGCCGGGGCGAACCGGTACTGCTCGCGGACTTCGTGCGCGATCTCGAGGCCCTAGCCGGTGGTCTGGCGCCGGTTACGTCGGAGCCGATGATGCGCGCCGACGTGAGCTACACCTTCGCCGACATCGGCAAAGCCCGCCGGCTGCTCGACTACGCCCCGAAGGTGGGCGTGGCAGAAGGCGTGCGCCAATTCTACGACTGGTACTGCAGAGCCGTGGGCAAGCCCGTCGCCAGCTAGGCGGCGACCCTCACTGCGACGCGGCGTGCGCCGCGAGCTCGTCCATCCGCACGTAGCTGTAGCCTTTGTCGCGCAAGTAGCAGACGGCGGCGTCGATGGCGTCGAGCTTCTTGGTCCAGGGGATGCGCAGATCGCGTTGTCGCGACGCGAGCTCGCTCAACCCGTCGCGCTCGTCCAGCGCATCGATGCCGTGCAGCTCGAGGTTCAGCAGGGGTTCACCGAGCAGGCTTCGGGCGAGCAGCCGCGCCCCGAAAGTACCGGCCATGGTCAGAGCAGTACCGATGAAAGGTAGCCGCGCCTTGGGCGTGACTTGGATCGGAATTTCCCAAATGCCAGTGCCCCGAAACCAATATGGCTGCCCCACACGATACGGCGACGTGGGGGCGCGCATGACCTCGGGCACGTCGAGCACCGCTTTCGACTCCTGCCTGCGCGCCGCTACGGCTGCGAGCGCGGCCGCCTTGAGCGCGTAGTACGCCGGGCACGGAAACACCGACGAATCGTAGGCGAGCCCTGATTCGCGCAACAACGTGAGCAGCGTATCGGTCACGACGTAACCGGGTGCACGAAAGCCGCGCACCTTGGCACCCGTCGGGCCTTCAATCGCCGTGATCCCCTGTTCGACCTCCTGGCGCATCTCGGCGAAGCTGCGTCGTGTCAGGTCGTAGTGGTGTGACAGCGAATGGCAGGCCAATTCGTCACCAGCGCTGGCCAGTCGGCTCACGGCTTCGGCATTCCCCGGGGACGCCAGATCTCGACCCACGATGAACCAGGTCAAAGGGATGCCGCGTTGGCGCGCCCAATCGGCCAGCCGAGGCAGCGCCCGGGCGTAGACCTCGCCACGCGGCTCGTCCGCGGTCAGCCCGTGAATGGCTCGATAGTGATGGACCTCGTCGAGATCGACAGAGACGGAGACGCGCATCGGGACGCCTAGTCTACCCGACCCTCAAGCGCGAAGACGCCTTACGAACGAGGTATGTTTCGCATAGGCTCCCCCGCTCGTGACTGAGCGAGCCAAGTTGGGTCAAGGCGCGTATCGCGCCGATATCGACGGTCTGCGGGCCGTGGCGGTCGCGTCGGTGGTGCTCTTTCACTTGCACGTGCGCGGCTTCGGAGGCGGCTACGTCGGCGTCGACGTGTTCTTCGTGATCAGCGGCTACCTGATCACCGGCCTGCTGCGAAAGGACATCGAGCGCGGTGCGCTTTCGCTGAAGACCTTCTACCTGCGGCGCATCCGGCGCTTGGCGCCGGCGTTGCTAGCGACGTCGCTCGTCACGAGTCTGATGTCTTGGCTGCTGCTCTACCCCGAAGACATGAGCTCGTTCGCTGCGTCGCTCACGCTGCAGCCGCTCTCGCTGCAGAATTTCTTCTTCTTGGCCGACGGTGAATACTTTCGCGGCGCCGAGGCCAAGCCGCTCCTTCACACCTGGTCGCTGGCGGTCGAGGAACAGTTCTATCTCTTCTGGCCGCTGCTGCTGCTGCTGGCCAGTCGGTTGTCGTCCCGCGGCAGGGGCGTGCTGTTCGCGACACTGGCACTCGGGTCGTTTGCACTGAATTTGGCGCTATTCCACGTCTCGCCCAAGGCGTCTTTCTTTCTGTTACCCAGCCGGGCTTGGGAGCTGGGCCTTGGCGCAGCCGTGGCCTTGCTCGAGGAACGACGCGTGCTGGCTGGCTTTTTGACGCAAGGCCGGCGAAGCGCCGCCGCCGCGACTGGCTTTTTGGCGATCGCCGTCGCGGTGGCAAGTTTCAGCGATAGCACGCCGTTTCCGGGCGTCGCTGCCTTGCTGCCGGTGATCGGCAGCGCGCTGCTATTGCTGGCCGGTGCAGGCGACTCCCACGCGCTCACCCGCTGGTTGGCTTCTCCACCGCTGGTACGGCTGGGCTTGATCTCCTACCCACTTTACTTGTGGCATTGGCCGGTGCTGGTGTGTCTGCGCTATGGGCACCGGTTCCCCGCGACCTCGCTCGGGACGCTCGGCATTGTCGGCATCTCTGCCCTGCTGGCAGAGCTCACGTACCGCTACGTCGAGACGCCCATTCGCAAAGGTAAGGCGCTGCGCTCGCCGTCCGCCCTGGTTGGCACGAGCGCCGCGGCGGCGCTGGCGCTGGCTGTGTTCGGCATTCACACGTGGGCGAGCGATGGCGCCGCCTATCGGTATTCGGGCATAGCGCGAGCGCTACTGACTGCGCCCTTTCATGCGCGCACCGAGCGCTGCGGCATCATGTTCCGCACGCGACACCCCTTGGCACCCGTTTGCCCGCTCGTCGACGACGCCCGCCCCACACGCAAGATTCTACTATGGGGAAACAGTCACGCGGATCAGTGGTCGGGCGCGCTGGCCCAATTGGCGGAGCAGCACCACGCATCGCTGTATCTCAATGCCCGCAACTGCCGCGCGACGGCTGACAGCAGCTTCTGTGACAAAGACGTGCAGCAAGCGGTTTTGAGCTACGCCAGCCAGCACGGCATCACCGACGTCGTGCTCGCGTCATCGTGGTACGGCCGCTACCACGTGACCGACGAGACGTTCGAGCGTGAGCTAGCGAGCGTAGTAAGCGACCTCGCGCGACGAAAGATGCGCGCTTGGCTGGTGATCGACACGCCTACTGGTGCCGAGCTCGACCCGATCACGGCGTTCGAGGCGCACCGAGCTAGTCCAGAGTTCGGTGCCGTGCCCGCCGAACCCCAGCGTCTGCGACGCGAGAGCGAACGGGATTTGTTCCTCAAATTGGCCGCTATGAACCCGCACGGCATGGTGACCGCGCTGGACCCAAGCGAGGAGCTTTGTGGCGCTGGCAATTGCCCCGGCGGGCACGCCGGCGTCGCCTGGTACCGCGACGCCGAGCACTTGACGGACGACGGCGCCACGGTTGCCAGTCGCGGGTTCTCGGCGGTCTTTGACGGCGCCGCGCTCGTCGGCGAGTAGGCGCCGCGCCTGGTTCCCGACTGCGCAGCGCGGACTTTCGCGTCGCACAGTGGCTGCCGGACGAAACTTGCGCCAATATCGCGCCCGATGTTTTCGGCTTCCCAGGCTGGCTCGAGCTCCGTCTACGATCGCACCGTGGCCCAGCGTGGGCTGTCAAAGGCGCATCGTTGCGTGCTCGATCAAGTCCCCTCCCACGTGAGCGTGCTCGAGATCGGGCCAGCCTCCGGCTACCTGACCCGCGCGCTAGTCGAGCGCGGCTGCCAGGTCGACGCGATTGAGCTCAACCCTCGGGACGCCGAGAAAGCGGCGCCTTACTGTCGCAAGCTGGTGGTCGGATCGGCGGAAGACCCCCAGGTTTTCGGCCAGCTCAACGGCCCCTACCGCGTGGCCCTGCTGGCGGATGTCCTGGAGCACCTGCGCTCACCGGACGAAACGTTGCGCTGGGTGGCCGAGCGATTGGCGCCGGACGGCGAAGTGGTGGTTTCGCTCCCGAACGTCGCCCATTGGAAGGTGCGACTCGATCTGTTGCGCGGGCAATTCGAGTACCGCGACGACGGGGTCCTGGATCGTACCCACCTGCGCTTTTTCACCCGCAGCAGCGCGGAAGCCTTGTTCCGAGACGCCGGCTTGGAATTGCTGCAGGCGATCACGCCACCGCCCAAGGTTCGAGGACGCTTCGGGCCACTGAAGGAGCTGGCCAAGGCCAGCTGGCCCACGCTGTTCGCGCGTCAAATCGTCTATCGTCTGCGACGCGCGGCTGCACATCCAAGCACGTGATCCGTGCCGGAAGAGCGACTCAACCCTCGCGGGCGCGCTCGACAGCAAGACGCGTCGCCTCGAGGTAGGCCCGGCCCCATTTTTGGTCTGGTTCGAGATGATTGCCTTCCGCCCACTCGTTCCAGGCGTTGATGAAGACGAAGTCTTCGTCCGGGCCGAACGGCCGAAAGCGCAACAAGGTCTGCTCGAGCCAGTGCTGATAGGCGTCCGGAGTGCTGTTGATCCAGACATTGGCGCGCAGCAGCGGCGCCCGGCGGGGCGAGTTGTCCCACGCCGGGGTCACGCACGGGTAGCGCTTGTAGGCGGACGTCGGGCGAGCGAGCGCCCCCTTCACCAGGCGAGCGTAGTCTCGGATGTGGTGCTTGCCGTAGGCACCGGGCAACAGATCACGCGACCGTCCGCGTAACCAGACTGGCCTAGGCGCTCCCGCGGTACCGGTGCGCGGTTGGAATTCACACGCAGCGTCCAGCCCCAGCTGAGACATGTCACGTGACGTCCCTTGGTGGTTGCTCTCGATCCAGATCAAGTAGAGTCCGGGGATGCCAGCCTTGGCTAGCTCAGCGCGCCAAATGCGCTGAGTCGCTGCAAAGTCATCCAGGTCCTCTGCTCTATACATCAGAAATACCGGCTTACCTTGCACCTTGATATAGCGAGGGTCTCGAAAGTACGGGATCAGGAAGCGAATGTGCGCGAGGTCGTCTTCGCGTGAGTAGCGCTGCTCGAGAAGGATCTCGCGATCCCCTCCGCTCCAATTGCGGTTCCAATTGTGGTTGGCCCAGCACATGCAAAATGGAAAATCCGGCTGCCCCGTCTCGAGCACCTCGCGAAGCGGGCGTTCGAGCAGCCGTCTGCCATGAAGCCAGTAATGGTAGTAGCAGAAGCCATCGATGCCGTAGCTGCGCGCTAGATTGGCCTGAGCGACGCGGGTCTCCGGCAACCGAAGATCGTAAAAGCCCAGATCGGCGGGCAGGTGCGGCTGGTAGTGCCCGTGAAACAGCGGCCGCGCGCGCGTGACCGACGTCCACTCGGTGAAACCCTTCCCCCACCATTCGTCATTTTCAGGGATCGGGTAGAACTGCGGAAGGTAAAGCGAAAGCACGCGCGCCATGGATAAGTGAACGATAGGCGACGACGCGCCCCATGGGTACAACCCTCGACCGTCCACCCCCGTCAGGTTTCCACCCGCCGCCCGCGTGACCGCGACTTCTGGTAGAAATGCTGCCGCATTTCATGACGGAAGCACTCGTCGTTCGTCCACCCGCTACTTCGTCGGCCGCAGCATCGATCCAATCGGGCGTGGCGCACCTCCCCGTTGTAAGTGCCCTGCGCGGAGTCGCCGCGCTCTACGTGGTGCTATTCCACATGACCTACGTCCCGAAGCCTGGCCCACCGATTGCGGACTGGTTGCTACCTTTCGTGACCAACGGCTACTCGGGAGTCCCGCTATTTTTCATCATCAGCGCGTTCACGTTGTGTCACACGCTGCAGGGGCGCGTCGAGAGCCACCCGACTCTGCGCTTCTACGCACGTCGTGTGATCCGCATTATGCCGCTCTTCTATTTCGTGTTGCTCGTCTCGCTGGGCCGAAATCTGCTGCGCCATCGCATCACGTCCGTGCCGACTCTCCTTCTCAACCTATCGGTGCTGTTCAATCTGGTACCGACGAGAGAGCAGGGCATCGTCATGGCCAGCTGGTCGATTGGCGTAGAGATGCTGTTCTACGCCATGTTTCCGTGGCTGTTTCGCATCGTGAACAGCTTACGCAGAGCGCTCCTCTTTTTCGCGGCTGCCTTAATTCTGTCGGGAATATTTTGGATCGTCACGCAAAGGTTACCGTTGCCAGAAACGGTGCGCGACAACTTCTTCCGCTTCAGCCTGGCGCGAAGTCTCCCCTGCTTCGCAACAGGCATGGTCGTCTATTGGGCCTACAGGGCCTCGCTAAGCCAGCCGGCTCTGCGTCGGTTCGGCTATTGGCTGGTGGGGCTCGGCGCGACTGGATTCATCGCTCTGCTCTCGCTGAACTTGAACAATTCTGGCCGAGCCTTTGCGCTTCATTCGCTGGTGTACGGTGCGCTGGTGACCGGACTCTTGTTCACCAAGGGCTCATTTTTGGTGAATCGTGTGACCGAGCGCTTGGGCGACGTTAGCTACTCGCTCTATCTCTGGCATCCGCTCGTGATCGTCTCGATCATGGGTTTCTACCCTGTCTTCTACGCACACTTCCCCAAGACCTTGGCGTGGTTCGGTTGCCTGATCCTGACCCTGGCCGTGCTCGTTCCGGTCAGCCTCCTTTCGTACCGACTGATCGAAGAACCGTCGCGGAAGGCGGGACTCAGCCGACTTCGGCGCTGGAATTGACTCAGCTAGAGAGCCGACGCGCGAATGATCCGCGCAGGCACACCGTAGGCTACGACACGGTCGGGCAAGTCGCTCACTACCGCTGCCCCCACCCCCACCACTGTCCACGCCCCAATGCACAGTCCGTTGCGCACGTTGACGCCGACGCCCAGGTGCGTTCCTTCCCCGATCCGCACTTCGCCACCTGTACAGACGCCAGGCGAAACGTGCGCGTGGGCGCCGAGCACGTTGTCGTGATCGAGCCGCGCACCGGTGTTGACGATGGCGTTGTCCCCGATCTGCGAGCTAACGTTGATGACGGCACCCGCGAAAATGACCACGCCCGCGCCGACCGTGACATCGGACGCCAAAACGGCGGAAGGGTGAACCACCGTCGCCAAACGCAGGCCCCGCGAGCACAGTGCCTCGAATGCCGAACGGCGTCCGCGGTTCTGCCCGATCGCTACGACGACCTCGGCCCCCTCGTGCTCGCAGTACCGACAAAGCTCGTCGATTTGGCCGTCGATCACCGGCAGACCGAGGACCTCGGAGCCAAGCCGAGCCGTGTCCGAATCGGCAAACGCGAGCACTTGCGCCCCGCCGGCGCGCGCGGCATCGGCTACCACTTTGCCGTGCCCGCCGGCCCCGAGCACCACCAGGCGGCGGGTGCTCACGACGCCTCAGCGTGCGGCTGGTTACCCATGAATTTGGGCATGGTGGCCTCGGCTGCGTGGGCAATGCCTTCGCGAAGGAGCACCGACTTGGCCGTGCGCAGCAGAATCTGAAGGTCGAGCAGGTTGGTCCAATTGTCGACATACCAGCAGTCGAGCTCGAACTTCCGCTCCCATCCGAGGGCGTTTCTGCCGTTGATTTGAGCCCAGCCAGTAATGCCCGGAGCCACCTCGTGCCTGCGCGCCTGTTCGGCCGAGTAGCGCGGCAGGTACTCCATGAGCAGGGGCCGGGGGCCCACCAGGCTCATCTCCCCGCGGAGCACGTTAATCAGCTCTGGCAGCTCGTCCAGGCTCGCAGCGCGCAAGAAGCGCCCGACGGCCGTCAAGCGCGCGGCGTCTGGCAGCGGATTGCCGGCCGCATCCACGGCGGCCTTCATCGTTCGAAACTTGAGCATCCAAAACGGAGCAGCATGGCGTCCCGGTCGTTGTTGCTTGAAGAGCACCGGGGTGCCGAGTGCAAAGCGCACCACCACCGCCGTGCCGGCGAGCAGCGGCCAGGCTGCGCCGAGACAGGCACCCGCGACGACCAAGTCAATGCAGCGTTTTAACCTCTCCGAGCGCATGTTCGACGGACGAGCAGTGTACCCTGAAAATCTCGGGGGTAGATGCTCTCGGTTGAATGTGGAGCGGCTTCCGCGCTACACATCCCAACGCCATGCGGTTCTCGCTCGTCCCCTGCCGAACGCGTTAATTCGATGGCGGATTGGCTCTCGTTCGTCGTGCTTGGTGTACTCGCAATGGCCGGCGGCGGCCTGTGGGCCCAACGCGTGCTGCCGCCCAAGCTGGCGGGGGTGCTGATCATCGGGCTGGGGCTGCGGCTGATCGGCAGCATGGCTCGACTGGGCGTCCTCGACGAGATCTACTCGGGTCTCGGTGACTCCAAGATGTACTTCGAGATCGGTCGTGGCTACGCCGACCAGATTCGTTCGCTCGACTTCGGCTTCATGCTGGGCGAAGGCACCATGAGCGGCCAGTGGTGGGGCACCGAGTTCGTGCGCAGCGTGACCGGCGTCGTCATCTTTTTCACGGGCGAGAGCATCCGCGCCGGATTTCTGGTGTTTTCGTTGTTTGCATTCGCGGGCCTGGTGCTATGCGTGCGCGCCTTCGGTCGGGTCTTCGGCGAAGAGGCCGAGCTCAAGTTTGCGCGCTGGGTGTGGCTATGGCCCTCGCTTTGGTTCTGGCCCTCCAGTATCGGCAAGGAGGCGCTCATGTTGCTCGCGTCGGGCGTGACGATCTGGGGTTACATCGGCAAGGGCTCGCCGCGCTGGCCGATCGTCCTCGCGGGACTGCTGCTGACCGGCGCCATCCGCCCGCACGTGGCCACCGTCACCGCCGGCGCCCTGCTCGCGGCCGAGTCCCTCGGCAGTGGGTCATTGCTCAACTGGCGTAGAATTACGGGCATTCTCATCGCAGCCGCGCTCGCGGTGTACAGCGTCCGCACGGGTTTGAACCAAATGGGGCTCGGTGACGCCGATCTCGAAGGTGTCCAGGAGCATTTCGAGTTCCGGGCCGGCCAAACCGAACAAGGCGGTAGTCGCATCGCAACGACGTCGGGTTGGGCGTCCATACCGATGGCGTTCATCACGATTTTGGCGCGCCCGTTCTTGTGGGAAGCGCGTGGCATCGCGCTGCTCAGCGCGCTCGAGATCACCGCGTTCTGGGTGATCGTTTGGCGAAAACGCAGTACCGCGTGGCCGTTCCTGAAGAACTGGCGACACGATCCGTTCTCGCGTTTCGGCCTCGTCTTCACACTCGGTATCTCGCTGATGTACGGGCTGGCGTTCGCCAACTTGGGAATCATTGCGCGCCAGCGCGCCGTGATTCTTCCTTTCCTGATGACGCTGGTCACCGGCCACCTGCTCGGGGCCGAGTCGAGTAGCGAGTCGGCCCCGACTCGAGTCGCGGTCAACCGGCTGGGCAAGGTCGGCGCGTAATGCTCAGTCGGGTTTTGGCCAGCGCGCAGCGGCGCATGCCTGAGGCGAAGTCAGGTGCGTTGGTGCTCGCTTATCATCTCGTTGGGAGCGGCATCGACTCAGCGATCGACATCAGCGTGGATCGTTTTCGGTATCAGCTCGACGTGCTGCAGCGCCGTTTTCGGCTACTTCCTCTGGCCAGCGCCCTGGCCGCCTCCGCCGCCACGGCCGATCTGGCGCCGGCAACCCTGACCTTCGACGACGCTTACGCCAACTTCGCGGAAGTGGTCTGGCCGATCCTTCGCGAGCGTCGGATCCCGGCCATTCTCTACGTGCCGATCGGTTTCGTACGCGGCGACGCCCCTGCCCCGATCCGCGGCACCAAGCTGCGTGCTTGCACGTGGGCTGAGTTGCGCGAGCTGGCTCGCGAGGGTGTCGAGATCGGCTCTCACGGCGTCGACCACCTCAACTTGCGCCGCGCGTCGGCAACGAACTTGGAGCGCGAGCTGGCTGAGAGCCGCGCGACCCTCGAACGCGAGCTTCAGGTCAAGGTGCAGAGCTTTTGCTACCCGCAAGCCAAGTACGACGCCCGCTCCGCACGCGCAGTCTCGAGCCACTACGACAACGCGGTCGTCGCTGGCGGTCGCCGCTACACCGGCGGCGATCGCCACCGCGTTCCGCGCTTTCCGGTCAGGCGAGACGAGCCGGATTTCGAGGCCTTCGTTGGCTCACGATTGTGGTTGCGCGAGGCGATTGCCAGCGGCCTGCGCCAGTGGCAAAAATGAGCCGTCCGCTGCGGGTTTTCCAGCTAATCAAGAGCTTGGGCCGCGGCGGCGCCGAGATGCTCCTGGCCGATGGTCCTCGCAGCTCCGACCCCGCAGAGTTCGACTACGGGTTCGGCTACTTTCTTCCTCACAAGAACGCGCTGGTGCCGGAGCTCGAGCGACAGTTCGGGCATGTGGTCTGCTTTCCCGCGACTAGCGCCGCCGCCATGTTCGCGCAAACGGCCCGGGTTGCGGCGCACCTGCGCAGCTGGCGGGCCGATCTGGTCCATTGCCACCTGCCGTTGGCGGGCGTCGTCGGGCGCCTGGCGGGACTGATGGCGCGTGTTCCCGTGATCTACACCGAGCACAACGCCATCGAGCGCTACCACACCGCGACGCGCCTGGCGGCCCGCGCAACGTGGCGCCTACAACGTCGCGTGATTGCCGTGTCAGCCGACGTTGGCGCCTCGATTGCGCGAGCCTTCGGCGACGCCGTGCCGGTGCAGGTCGTGCTGAATGGCGTTTCGGTGGCTCGCTTCGTGCGGGACGACTTCGACCGTGACGGGGTCAGGCGCGAGCTGGGCATCCAACCAGATAGCGTCGTAGTCGGCAGCGTCGCGGTGTTTCGCAAGCAAAAACGCCTCGATTTGTGGCTAGAAGTGGCGCGGCGCGTGCTCGCCGATACGCCGAACGCGCGCTTTCTGTTGGTCGGCGACGGACCCGAGCGCGCCCTCGTGGAGCGCCGCATCGGCGAGCTCGGGCTCACCGGTCGCGTGCTGCTACCGGGCCTGCAGGCGGACGTGCGACCGTTCTTGGCCGCGATGGACGTCTATCTCATGAGCTCCGACTTCGAGGGCGTACCGATCGCCTTGCTCGAGGCGATGGCGATGCAACTGCCGCCCGTCGTCACCGACGCCGGCGGCATGCCCGAGATGATTCAGTCGGGCACACACGGCGTCGTGCTACCCCGAGGCGACGTGCTCGGCTTGGCGCGCGAAGTCCAAACCCTGCTTTCCGGCGGCGCCGAGCAGCGACAGCGTTACGGCGCTGCCGCCAGGCAACGTGTCCAGGATCAGTTCAGCACACGACGCATGATGAGCGAGCTCGAACAGGTGTATCGCAATGCCGTCGCCAGCTAGTCCCTATCAAATTCGTCCCGGCACCGACGCCGACATTCCGGCCGTCATCGAGCTGATGAGGGTCGCGCTCGGCGAGGGAAAAATCCCAAGAACGCGCGAGTTTTGGACCTGGAAGCACCGCACCAATCCCTTCGGTCCCTCACCGATGTGGCTGGCCAGCGCAAACGACGCGTTGGTCGGTGTGCGCTTGTTCATGCGCTGGCGCTGGCAATGGGCAGGTGGCCGAGAATCGCTGGCAGCGGTGCGCGCAGTCGATACGGCGACGCACCCGGACTGGCAAGGCAAGGGCATCTTCAAGCGACTGACGCTCAGCCTCGTCGACGACATGACCCGCGCCGGGACGGCGTTCGTTTTCAACACACCCAACGACCAAAGTCGTCCGGGCTACTTGAAGATGGGTTGGCAACAAGTGGGGCGAGTCTCGCTCTGGATCAAGCCCTATCGACCGCTGCGCGCGCTGCTGTCGATGCTCCGCGCGTCGGCCCCGAGCCACACGCCGGCCGACGTGGCGACGACCAACCCGAACGAAGCCCGCGCGCTGCTGGAAGATGCCGAACACGCGCGGCTCTTCGCGCGCGTGGCTACGCGCCAACCAGGCTACGCCACCCCACTTTCGGCCAGCTATTTGGCCTGGCGCTACCTCAGCTGTCCGGCCGCGGCGTACGAGCTAAGCTCGTTCGATCCTCGACGTGGGCTCGTCGTGCATCGCAACCGTATGCGGCGCGGTCTGCGCGAGCTTACGTTCACCGACCTCGTCGTAGAGTCGTCGCTCGGCGGCATCCGAACGGCCGTGGCAAACGTGCGCGCGGCGCTGCGCCAGGCCAAGCCCGACTACGCCGTGGCAGCACTCCGTCGCGACAGCAGCGAGGCTGCCGTGCTGGCCGCTTGCGGGTTCGTACCCGCCCCGAGGCTCGGCCCGATCTTCACGGTTCGCGAGCTTGCGAGAGCCGCCGACACGCCGGACCCGGCAACCGCCAACAACTTTCACACCTCAATCGGCGACCTCGAGCTGTTCTGAGCGATGCTCCGCGCGCGCCCGAAGAGAACCGGAACATGAAGGCACTATTCATCGTAGACACGCTCGGTGCGGGCGGCGCAGAGCGTTCGCTGCAGGAGCTACTGCCGCTTTTCCGGGCCCGCGGCGTCGACCCAATCGTGGCGTGTTTTCACACGCGCGAAGAAGGCGTCGAGCGGCTGGTGCTCCGCGAGCACGATGTGCGCATCCTGCCAGGTCGAAACCGACTCGCGAAAATGCGAGCGCTACGTGAGCTGGCCAAGACCGAGCGGGTCGAGCTGGCGCACACGACGCTATTCGAGGCCGATGTATTCGGCAGGAGCGCGCTCGGCGGCTGCAAAGTGCCCATCGTAACCAGCCTGGTCAACATGCCCTACGAGCCGGTCAGGCTTGCCAACGATCCGAACGTGGACCGCAAGCGACTCGCGCTCGCGCGGGCTCTTGAAATTGCCACCGGCCGGCTTTTTGCAGATCACTTTCACGCCATCACCCAGGCTGTCAAAGACAGCGCCGTCGAGCGACTATGGATCCCGCCTCAAAAGATCACGGTCGTGCACCGCGGCCGCGACGCCGTGCGTCTGGGCAGACGCTCGCCCGAGCGGCGCGAGCGCGCGCGGCGCGAGCTCGGGGTCGCAGCCGACGCCTTCGTGATCCTGAACGTCGCTCGCCAGGAATTTCAAAAAGGTCAACGGCATCTGATCGAAGCGTTCGCTCGCATGCGCCAGGAACAGCCGAAGGCAGAGCTCTTGATTGCCGGTCGCACGGGCAACGCCAGCAAGTCCCTCGCGGACGCAGCTCGCACCGCCGGTCCGGGCCTACGCTTCTTGGGACATCGCGACGACGTGCCCGAGCTGATGGCAGCCGCCGACGTCTTCGTGCTGCCCTCGCTGTGGGAGGGCTTAGGTGGAGTGCTGATCGAGGCCATGGCTCTCGAGCTGCCGATCGTGGCTAGCGACTTGCCACCCACCCGCGAGGTGCTCGCCGACGGCGCGCGCGGGCTGCTGGTGGCGGCTGGAAACGACGCCGGATTGGCGCAAGCGCTTGCGCGGCTCGGGCGCGACCGCGCTCTGGGCGAGGGCTTGAGCCGCGCAGGCCGCCGCGCGTTCGAGCAAGACTTCACCATCGAAGCCAGCGCCGAACGGCTACTGGGGGTGTTCGAGCGAACGCTTTCGAGACACTGATGCCGATGTTATACGAACGAGCCGCTACGCCCACGCCGCGCGCGGACACCAGACTGGGTTGAGCACCATGCCCGCGAAGGTTCTGCACGTTTTGCCCATCGACATGCCGCGCGGCGCGCAGCGCTATGCCAAGGCTCTACGCGACGCCCTGGATAGCCCAGCCGTCGCTCACCGCACGTTGGCTATCTTCGAGTCGTCTGCGCGCGCACTGGACGCCGACATCAAGTTGAGCGTCCGCCGCTCCAAGCTTGCTCGACTTGGACTCGAGCCGCGCGCGCTGCTCGCCCTTCGCGCGGCGCTCGCTAGCGAGCGGCCCGACGTGATCGTTGCTCACGGCGGCCAGCCACTCAAGTACGTCGTGCCCCTGGTGTCGAAGGCACTGCCCTTGGTTTATTACAAGATTGGCATGGCGACCCCCAACGCGCGATCGGGACCCAGACGCTGGCTGCACGCCGCGATGCTGGGACGAGCGCAGCGCATCGCTGGCGTCAGCCAAGAGTGCCTCGACGAAGCCGAACAGCTGTTCGGTGTGCCACGTGCGAAGCTGACCTTGATCGCCAATGGCCGGGATCCCGAGCAATTTCGGCCGCGCTCGGTCGGGGTGACGGACGCCGGACCACCGCGCTTGATTTACGTGGGGCAATTCGAGGGCGTCAAACGACCGGCGTGGTTTTTGGAGGTCGTCGCTCGGCTTCGTCGAGCCGGCGTCGCCTTTTCGGCGAGCATGGTCGGCGACGGGCCGCTCTTGGAGCCGCTGCGTGACTCGGCTCGCAGCTGCGATGTCGAGCTCTTGGGGCATCGCGACGACGTCGCGAGCTTGCTGCGCCAGCACGACCTGCTGCTGCTCACTAGTGAGCCGGGCAAAGAGGGCATGCCAGGCGTGTTCATCGAGGCCGGACTGTCTGCCCTGCCGGTGGTGACGACCGACGTTGGCGGCGCCCGAACCGTGCTCGAGGACGGCGTGACCGGCTACGTGATCCGCGATGACGACATCGCTGGCTTCGTCGAGCGCACGCGCAGCTTGCTCACGAATCCAGGGTTGCGAAAAATGTTGGGGCAAGCCGCCCGCGAGCGCTGCGTGTCCCGCTTCACGCTGAAGGCCAGCACCGACCGCTGGCAACACCTGCTAAATGAGCAGCTCACGGCGTCTCGGAGCCGCCCCCAAGAGAGTCACGCTTGACCTCCATCCGCATCCATCCGCAGTTCAACATCCCCTATTACTCGCTGTATTTGGAGGGCCTCGTTCGCCTGTTCGGCCGAGGCTCGATTCGCTTC
>Ga0307516_10004214_pt1 | contig 17908 bp, 21 predicted proteins | sample 19_EM_MG_FD_203310 | JGI IMG/M metagenome (GOLD analysis project Ga0307516, IMG submission 203310) | Populus trichocarpa ectomycorrhiza microbial communities from riparian zone in the Pacific Northwest, United States - 19_EM | ecosystem: Host-associated > Plants > Roots > Unclassified | place... | reverse complement strand
TTCCTAGTGACATTTGACGAAAACAGAATCCACCTTGTGAACAACACAACTCCCTGATCTAGACCCAGACTGTGTGATCAGAGAGGAGGTATTAACCCTATCATCCCCTGCTAATAGGAGGTAGGCTCACGGAGCCCCACACTCCCCGACTAACAACGGGGGGAGCATTTTTCGTCGGACCGGGTGCTTTAGGAGACCCCAATATAGCTTTATGTAGGACTAGACTTATCAGCCGCTACATAATATAAGCCAATTGTCCAAAAAAAAAAAAAAGAAAGGCGGCCGAATTCCCTGAGGCGCTCTTTCAGCCTGCACTTTTAAAAAAATGACCTCTCTGAATAGCGCCTGGACATGGCTCCGTTACCACAGAACTGACCCTTCAGCAGCCCCGCTCCTCCCCCCGGAGGGGAGGCCCTCCTCATATCTCAGTCTTGCAGCAGGCGAGCACGACGAGGATGGCGCTGACGCTGCTGACCTTGCGCGCGAAGGCGAAGGCGACCTCACAGTCGTTCAGCGTGCAAGCATCGAATCATTAGCAACACATACTACCAACCAGTTTCAAAATGGTTATCTCTCTCATTCCGACTTTTCAGTTCAGCAAAAAAGCTTGCTTCCTGCCCCCGTCCTCCAGTCCAACTCAACAGGCTTCAATGCACCATGGTGTAAGCACATGAAGAGCACCAAACGGTTTTTGATGCAGGAAATCGATGGATCACGCGCTTCTGCTCCTTTGATAGCCTACTGCTTCATGACCGGTTTCGTGTATGTCAGCGCTTCTCACTTAACATACTTCTTCATTTCAACGATTTCTCTTTGTCCAGCGATGTGGTCACCTATTCGGCCATTTACGTCTGGTGTGCGTTCCAAACTGGCAATTCTCTCCAGGTACGGGCCAGTCCGCTATCTTCCTACCGTTTGAGTTTCACACACTAACGCATCCGTGCATCACACCAGCTTGCCCTTTCTCTAGCGAGGTTATTCATTGATCCGCATAACTTTTCGCTCTTCATCACTGATCGCCAAGCCCTTTGCTCCGTTCTCTCCTTCTTCTTTGGCGCGTTCATGGGCCGACTCGGTGATAAACTAGGCTGCAAAACCCGTCTGTGGATGACTCTTGGTACATTTATCCAGACACTTTTCACCCTTGGAGCTGCCATCGCCATATGGAAGTCTGGCCAGCCCAGCATCGCAGACGGCCGTGCGGATCCAGTATGGACCAACACGCTCTCGTTCGTCTGTGTCGGGTTTCTGAGTGCTAGTATGGGTCTGCAAGGGATCATGGGCAAGAGGATGAATACGCACTTTACAGCTACAGGTTTGAAATTTACATCGTCTACCGTGCCTCATGCTGATTGCTGCTTCTTCCCCCCACAGTCGTCTTGACCACGACGTATTGCGAACTCATGACTGAGCCCCAGCTTTTCCACTTTTACCGCCCCGTCATCTCGCGCGACCATAAAATTATCGCGATTGTTTCCCTTTTCCTCGGAGCATTGTCTGGCCGGTCTCTCCTTGACAAGTTTGGGTCTGTGGGAACGCTCGGTGTCGGCACAGGTGTCCGATTGATCATAACTCTTTGGTGGCTCTTCGTCCCAGCGATCAAAACACTCGAGAACTAGTGGTGAACGGTATCACGCTTGAATGGAGAAGATACACTTATGTGTTGACTGATGTCGATAAACGACACGCTTAAACGAATATTGACGAACTCACCAAGTGACACTCATCAGCTACGTATACCTTTGAAGAATAGATAGGTAGAGGTTAGAGCATGGAAATGGAATACGGATTGGATTACTCGATCTGACCTGCCAGCAGGCATGCGACCAATGACCGCCAGGAGCGTAAGGGCGTTTATAAGAAGGCATGAAACGACAAGCACTGATAATAATTGCCAACCAGCGCGGCAGTGAATTTCCCAACACATTTGTAAAAATGATGATAAACAGAGAGCCGGGGTCCACGTCCAATATCACAAATTTTCAGCCGGCAGTCTGAATAAACCTGTATGTAGTGCAAATTGCTAGCAGTCCCCCAGGTCGCCGTGGGTATCCGGACAAGAAAAGGATTGTACTATCCACTGACAACTAAGACGAGCACATACATAAAACCCTGTCCAGGAAGTCCGGTGTGGGATGTTGGCGGTGTATGTGTGTTTGGTTTTAACTGTTAGCAGTCCCACGTACCAAAAGACAAAACCCCATTCCTCGTCTTGAGACTTGAACAAATCGGCCCCGATAACGAGGAAGAAGTCTACAGAGTTCTCAGCCATGTCTCTCATAAGGTCATACTATCCCGTTAACACTATTTATGTGGGCGGCGACAATGCCACGGGGGGAATAGTTCTGAACGTCGGGGAGGGTCGAGTTAACTGTAAAGTGTCCTTCAGCCTTCGTACCACATCCACTTACCGTCAAACCACATTTTTCTGAAAAAAGGTGCCATTGTGCCAAGCCCAGACAAGCCAACAAGCACGCATAGCGGTGGACACAGACGCTTGGGAGGACCAGTTGCCAATGGCTTGAGAACAGAGTCTGAAGCACAGCCTGAAAGGAGAGACTTGGTTAGCCATGTCTAGGTCGAGATCCGGGATAAACTCATAGCCTCCTCCATAAACTTATTCGCAGGAGCATCCAAGCCAGAGTGGGAAATGTTTTACAGGCTTGCAGAAATGTCAAGAAATTCATGGCGACGGCCTGGGGAGCACTGTTAAAACTTGGAAAGAAGTTATCTTGTACGCACGGTGCTGACTAGAGAAACCGTCATCCGACGATCAGAATATATGCCATCCCATTCACATTTTTTACTGTGTGGCATGTTCAATACATACCTTCTACGCCCATTGTTCACGGCCAGTTGGATCTTCCAAAGTCTGCCATTTTATAAATACCTCCTTTCGTAGCTTGGGCATGTCTCTGTCGCTATGTTGCCTCAGTTACAGCGTAGATCCGTTCTTCATGATCGCGAGTCCAAGAATGGAATGTCTTCTTGTTCCGGATGAGCCAGAACGAAGCAGTGAAAACAACGCCAGTAGTGCACAAGCTCTAGCATCATCAACGACATGCACGATGCCCTCGATGTGTACTCACCTGCATCAAGGAAAACCCATATTGAGGAAAGCGCCTTATTCTAGGTGCTGGGACGTCGTCACCCATCATAGAGGGCGTTCGGATAACCTGAAGCACAAATAGATTAAAAAAACTTGATGGCCAAAGAGATAAAACCCTACGCGCTGATTGATTCCCCTGGGCGTTTCATTGGCCAGGCCTACCGAGATTGGGGATGATGCAAATAATTCCTAGCATGGTGGCTGCATCACATCTTAAGCGTAAACCATACACGATGCAAGAAATTCGGGTTACTGTCGACATCGTCACCGGGAAGGTATCAAGATCAGGATTGTTTTACGCGAATAAAAGCCATACGGTGTGTACCACTGAATGTGCTTCTACCAATCAATATTCAGTGCTGTGTTACATATTGCATTCTTGCTGTTGTCAATTAGACCGGCCCCGATTCATTTTGTAGCACCCTTGGTCAACAAGTCAATACGTGATGGGGTCTTCTCGGGAAGCACATGTAGCGTCATTCGACGGTATTAACGGCGGACGAGTGCGATATTTGCTTTTTTCTATGGGTGTAAAACAGTATGGTTTGGTGTACGACCAGTCTCCTCACCCTCTCAATGAAACTTTCTCAATCGGGCCCTGAGTACTGAGTCCTGGCAACCTGAATTCCAGAACTGTACTTGCGGGCTTAATGGGGTTCATGCATCAAGGGACACCGCTTTCATATCTAGGGAAATGTGCAGTCAGGAGGAAATTGAATGAAAGTGAGAGGCCTCCAAGTGGCCATGGATACTTGTTTAACTGTTTGGTAGATATTTCGAGTCCCGCTGACGAACCTGGCCAACGACCACCAAAGTGACCATCGTCCACTCATTCTTGGATAGCTTATTATTTGGGCGGTGTAGTGAATATGTGACAAGTCCCTGTGGGAAGTTTTACGGAGCCATTAGAGAATGGTAATAGTTAGCGGAAATTTCAAGGAACGCATACGGGTGGATGGGTGACGACAGGTAATGCTGCAGATTCGTATACGCGTGTCGTGTTGCATGACGAATATGCATGATTGTTTGTCGTGCTTTCTCCTTTAAATGGGATGCAAACAACGAATGCGAACGAGATCGAAAGGAGACCTCAAAACCAGCGGAGTACACAGTCGGATCGGCTCTTCCGCCGAGGCTGTAGGGATAACTGGAACTCGGCTGGAAGTTCCGGGAAAGTCAGGAGTGAAGCACATGTTGTCATCCACGTACAGTGTGAACGAGCCCTTGGACTGTGACAATTTTCCCGCTTCCTGGAATTGCATCCAGTATAGAGATGGAGCATGAGAACGACGCCATCGAAATGAACTTGCATTCCTAGGTGGCTTATCCTGGGCAATCCCGTGGCCCAACGCGGAACAACGCCCTCGCTTCAGTCTTGATCTATTGTCACGAATAAACTAGGAAGTTGGTCAGCACAGAAGGTGAGACGTTGAAGAGAGTACCCTCAGTAAGGGGGAAAACATGGTATGCAGAGCAACGACAGTGAATTCCTTGGTTGGGCTACCCGTTCACGGTATAAGAAATAGTTCAACGTTCCTATTGAGGACGGTTTTGAAGGAATGACGGTTTTGCTCAGCTATGCAGGGCTGAACTTGCCGGACGCAGGCCGTGGGTGTGGCCGCGAGTGTTGGGAGAGAGAATAATTTAGACCAGAGTGATTTGGCACCGAGTGGGTGATGACTTGGCCAAAGGTGATAAGTTGGCCAAATGTGAGCAACTCCGACGCTTTGATAACTGGCCCCGTGGGATCCCATGACGAGTTCTGGTTTTAGGGGCATTACTATAATCATCATCATGTACCTTTGCTTGAACCGAACAAGTTTGGAATGAAAGGGGCTCACACAACGCTCCTAGAACAAATGTAGAAAGGCGGCCGCATTCAGGCGCTCTCCCAGCCAACCGTTATCTGCACTAAAAAAATGACCTCTCTGAATAGCGTCTGGACATGGCTCCGTTACCGCAGAACCGACCCTTCAGCAGCCCCGCTCCTCCCCTCGGAGGGGAGGCCCTCCTCGTATCTCAGTTTTTCAGCAGGCGAGCACGACGAGGATGTTGCGCGCGAAGGCGAAGGCGACCTCACGGTCGTTCAGCGTGCAAGCACCGTATCATTAGCACCATATACTACCCGCCAGTTGCAAAATGGTCACCCCTCTCATTCCGATTTTTCAGTCCAGCAAAAAGGCTTGCTTCCTGCCCCCGTCCTCCAGTCCAACTCAACAGGCTTCAATGCACCATGCTGTAAGCACATGAGGAGCACCAAACGGTTCTTGATGCAGGAAATCGATGGATCACGCGCTTCTGCTCCTTTGATAGCCTACTGCTTCATGACCGGTTTCGTGTATGTCACCGCTTATCACTTAACATACTTCTCGATTCCAATGATTTCCCTTTGTCCAGTGATGTGATCACCTACTCGGCCATTTATGTCTGGTGTGCGTTCCAAACTGGCAATTCTCTCCAGGTACGGGCCAGTTCGCTATCTTCCTATTGTTTCACACAACTAACACATGAGTCCGTGCATCACACCAGCTTGCCCTTGCCCTAGCGAGGTTATTCAGTGATCCGCTTAATTTTTCGTTCTTCATCACCGATCGCCAAGCCCTTTGCTCCGTTCTCTCCTTCTTCTTTGGCGCGTTCGTGGGTCGACTCGGTGACAAACTAGGCTGCAAAACCCGTCTGTGGATGACTCTTGGCACATTCATCCAGACACTTTTCACCCTTGGAGCTGCCATCGCCATATGGAAGTCTGACCAGCCCAGCATCGCAGACGGCCGCGCAAATCCAGTATGGACCAATGCGCTCTCGTTCGTCTGTGTCGGGTTTCTGAGTGCCAGTATGGGTCTGCAAGGGATCATGGGTAGGAGGATGAATACGCATTTTACAACTACAGGTTTGAAACTTACATCGTCCACCGTGCCTCATGCTGATTGCTTCTCCCCCCGCCTCCCCAGTCGTCTTGACCACGATGTATTGCGAACTCATGACCGAGCCCCAGCTCTTTCACTTCTACCGCCTCGTCATCTCGCGCGACCATAAAATCATCGCGATCGTTGCCCTTTTCCTCGGAGCATTGTCTGGCCGGTCTCTCCTTGACAAGTTTGGGTCTGTGGGGGCGCTCGGTGTTGGCACAGGTGTCCGATTGATCATAACTCTTTGGTGGTTCTTCGTCCCAGCGATCAAAACAGTCGGGAACTAGTCGGGGACGGTATCGCGCTTGAATGGAGAAGATACGCTTATATGTATTTATGGTTGATGTCGACGAACGAGCGGACACGCCTGAAACGAACAGTCACGAACTCACCAAGTGACATTCATCAGCCATGTATACCTTTGAGGAATAGATGGGTAGAGAAATGGAATATGAGTGGACATCTGATTGAGATTACTCGATCTGACCTGCCTGCAGAATGTCCTCATGGTGACATGCGACTCCAAGTGGCAATGATCGTCAGGGTGCCTTATCGCCTATTTCGTGATCCACAAATTCGATTCATCCGGTTATATTTCATGTCCATGGGGCATTATCTTTGTCTCCTCAAAGTTCCGTTTGCAACCCGTGACCCCACCGTGTGTATGCGGCCATAATCGCAGGAAGAGATGTGAAAGCTCAATAGATAAACAGTATGAAAATGAGGCAATATCGAGCATGCTCGTCAAGTTACGAGGATGAAGAAATGAAGACACCAGCATGTCACGGCGATCAATGACTGGTTAGCGCAAGGACGTTTATAGAAAGACATGAAAGACAACCATTGCCCACACGGCAGTGAAAATATGCCAACACATGTTTGTAAAGGTAATGATAAACGGACTAGAGTGCCGATGAGCCCATGGAGTCCAATACCATGAGCTTTTCAGCCCGCAGTCCGAGTAAACCCAAATGCTGTACAAATTACTATCAGAGTCCCCAGGCCAGCGTGTGCGAGTAATCGGATATCGACTGACCACAAGGATAGACTGACAACAAAGATGGATGTGGCTGTGTACTTATATTTCGCTAATTTACCACAAGACCAATCCCCACCTCTCGTCTCGAAACTTATTCAAACGACCCCGATAACTGGGAAGAAATCTGCAGTTACCAGTCATGCCTTTCATAGGATCATCATATCCCGTCTACAATATTCATGTGGGCGGCAAAGATGCCACGGGGGGAACGCCAGTAACTGTTATGATCGTCACGGACGGTCCAGTTAACTGTAAAATGAATGTCCTTCGGCCTTGGTACCACATCTACTTACCGTCAAACCACCTTTTCCTTAAAAAAAAAAGGTACTATTGGAGCCAGACCAAGAAGCACGCATAGCGATGGGCATGGGCACCCGGAGACCCGAGACGCCAACGACTTTCGAACAGAGTCTGAAACAGAGCCTGAAAGGAGAAACTCAGTTAGTTAGGTCTAGGTCGAGATCCGGGATAAACTCATGGCCTCTTCCATAAATTTGTTCGCAGGAGAATCCAAGCTACAGTGGGAAGTGGTTTACGGGCTTGCAGAAGATTGTCAAAAAATTCATGGCGACGGCCTGGGGAGCACTGTCAGAACTTGGGAAGAAGGTACCTTGTACGCACGGTGCTGAATAGGTATGCATATGTCCTGTCCATTATCACGTAGACCAAAATAACCCACATGCCTTTGATTAGCGGGGCTAAGCTACCACGATGACCACCGTTGAGAAGATATTAGATGAGAGATCGGAGCCAACTGAGAAAGACAACAATATTACACATACGCTTTGGCAGCAGATGAGAGTGGAGCGCCGGGGCGATGGAGTTTACTGTTGCTAGAAGCGATGACTAGAGAAACCGTCATCCGACAATCAGCACATGTCATTCTATTCACATTTTTTACTGTATGCCATATTCAATACATACCTTCTACACCATTGTTCAAGACCAGTTGGACCTCCCAGGGTCTGCCATTGTATAAATGCCTCCTTCATAGCTTGGGTCTGTCTTTGTCGCTGTGGCCTCAGCAGGTACAGCGGTACAAATTTGTCCTCGATGATCGTGGCCCAAGAATAGAATATCTTCTTGCTCCGGTTGAGCCCGCAGCGATGGAAACAACGCCAGTAGCACACAAGTTGTGTCTCTGTCGTGGTGGCACAGGCTCTAGCATCATCAATGACATGCACGATGCCCTTGTGCACTTACCTGCACCAAGGAAGACCCATATCGAGGACAGCGCTTTATTCTGGAGGCCGGGACATGGTCACCCATCATAGAGGGCATGCGGATAACTTGAAGCACAAATAGATATGCCCAGAGAGATATAACCCTACGCGCCAATTGATTCCCCTGAGCATTTTCAACCCAATTCGGTGCTGTGCTACATGTTGCATTCTTGCTGTTCTCAATTAGACCGGTCCCGATTCATTTTTGTAGCACTCTTGGTACACAAGTCAAAATGCGACCACGTGTAGCCTCATTCGCTGGTACTAGCGGCGGACGAGTTCCGTATTTGCTCTTCTTCTATGGATGGAGACAGTATGGTTTGATGTACGACCAGTCTGCTCACCTTCCCAATAAAACTTTCTCAATTGAGCCCCGAGTCCTGGCAACCTGGATTCTAGCGGATACCGCTTTCGTAGGTAGAGAGGAGATGCGCAGTTATGAAGAAACTGAATGAAAGTGAGAGGCTTTCATCAAATGGCCATGAATATTCGTTTAACTGCTTGGTGGATATTTCGAGTCCCGCTGACGGACCTGGCCAACGACCACCAACACTGATGTGTATACTCCGTCCTCCACCCATTCTTGGATAACTTGGTATTGCTCTTCGGTCGAGTCTGTCGAGATGACTGGAACTCAGTCGGGGTTCCGGGAAAGTCAGCAATAGAACACATGTTGTCATCCACGTACAGTGTGAAGCCTTTAACAATTCTCCCGTTTCCCGGGATTGCATCCAGTATGGAGAATATGGGAAGTACATCATCGAAATGAACTTGCATTTCTAGATGGCTTATCCTGGGCAATCCCGTGGCCCCTGACAATGGGTCAAAACTGAAGCGAGTGCGAAATGTTCCGGGTTGGGTAAACCAGCTTGGAAGTTGGTCAGCACAGAGGGTAAGACGTTGAAAAGAGTACCTTGTGTTCCTCTCAGAAAAGGACGAACAGCGCAAAAACAGTGAATTCCTGAGCGGTTTTGAAAGAAATGAAACGAGGTGATATTACGGCCTGGTCAGTGGCGTCACATGATGATGCGAACTGTCATACGGCCAAAGCTTGCAGGCAGTGTAAGCAGTCAGTGAGACTGAGCTGCAATTGACAACTAAGGGTCCCGGCTGCGTCCCAAAAGGTAGTCTCGAACGAATCTCGAACCTTATGGTAGAGCACCTTGCGTATATAGAAGCAGTACCTCCTTGGCAGTTCCCGTTGACAACCTCCCAAGCAAATCCAACCAGTGGCCAGTCTCGATCCAAACATTATAGTGACACCTCTGGCATCCTGTGGAAACTATAAATGTATGTATCTAAGATGTTGACATGTGCGACATTCCAGAGATGACATACGCTACAGAAAAATAACTTGAAATGTAGCAACTCCGGTAAAGGAACGCAGCCCCACCGCTCGTACACACGAACAGGGCGCGCTCCAGCTGAGCCGCCTCCCAATTAACAGTTGCTCTGGGACCCGCGGTAGACTCCTGCATGTAAGAAAAGAATGAAACCTGCAGGGGGACAATAGTGCGAGTTCGTACAAATGAGTTGAAGAGAAAAAAATCCGTCTTCGCGCTGAATTTGAATGCGATAAAGGGTTTAGGGCAGGCTGGTATGAACCAGCTCAATTCGCAACACAATGGGACAGCGCAACTATGTACATATCTATCGATTCTTTGCGTAATCGGTCAACTAACTCGCCTCCCCTTTCTTCGAATCCTGGGATTAAAATGACTTGTCTGTAACTGTGCAAGAAAGAAAACTGGGATGCCGGTTTGAACTTTCTGAAAAACCATAAAAGTCGTAAAAAAAAAGCGTGAGATGTGAATGTGGGTATTTTCTGTTCCGCTTGCAAAAAAACTGTGACGATGATGAATGGGCATGCATGCATAGAGAGCAAGAAAGACAAGAACATCAAAAAGCAATGTGTAACGAGTCGATAGCACGAGATGTAAAGCGTGAATGGATGCACTTGAAGATGATCCTCCCTAGCGAGAACCCGTGTAGAAAATTAGAATTAGGAAATATATAACAATCCTATAGGAGACAGCATGAGTCCGTCGTCAGCAATCTATGCACACATATACGAGGCGAAGACGACTCACCTGAAACCTCATAAATCTCCACCAACCTACGAATTATAGCATACAGCGGACCAGCGCAGAAATGAGGGGTACAATACTTTCATGCAGATGAAGGCAACCACCGAGAATGTTCACGCACGTAACGTGGCCATGATCGAGGCTGATCGTCGATTTCGATAGCTGCGAGACGATAATATAAACATCGATAGCTTTCAGGATCGTGTATGCCTGGTCGTTAGAAATTCTTCTCTCTGTAGTTGATTGATGAAACGTCGATAAAGGGGCCATTTGCGCAGCTCGGGATGTCCTGTCGTCATACTTTTAAGTCATACAGAGTTGCGGATGCATGGTGAAATGGAGGTGCTGGGTAACGATGCATGAAACGAGGCAGTCCGATCCTATCGTGAGGGACGTGTAGGCAGCTGAGGACTCTCATTCGCGAGCCAACTGTCCGTCGGCCTATCCATCGGCGTGCCAAACACATCCGCAGAATCCCCATCAGTATCACCAGCCTCTTCGGGGAGCTCATGACGCGTCTCGAGGACAGGAGTTGACTCGCCATTCTCCAAAGTTCCGAACGTCGTCGTACTGTGCATACGGTGGTTCACAAGCTGCAGAGAGATACGTTAGTCAAATATAACCTGAGAAAAAGGACAACGACTTACACCTCCAATCGGGCGCGAGTAGTCCTCGAAATCGCGCAAACTGGTGACACTGCGACCTTCGACTTGGAGCCGGGGATGCAATAGACCGTCTGGGAGACGCGACGCTTCCGTGGGTGCAGGCGAAGGTACAGATGTCCTGCATGCATACGGAGCAACAGGGGGATACATCGAATCCAGCGGGTCATACAGCGTCGCATCGGATGAGACCTCTCCAAGGGCCACCGATGGCAGCGGGTCCCTCATACCAGAGTGAGCCGAAGGCGTGCGAGGATCAGGATTGAAGAGAACAAATGAGCGCGATGGCGCTGTGACAGGTCCTGGGGCCTCTGTTACCGTCATGTCTTCACCAGCTGCCGCCGCCTTCTCGATATCGACGTCCTCAGTAGTCCTCGGCGACGAAGTAGGTAGACCTCTGGATGACGACATCGGCGAGGGCGTATGGCCTCTCCGCAGACGCCCCAGCAGCGCACGAACGCCGTTTACAGGACTTGACCGGCCCCTCTTCTCGTCTACGCTTCCAGAACCAGACACAGACACACTGCTTGCTCCACTCCGCCTTCGGTCCTTTTCCTTTGTATCTTCGGGTCCATCTCTGTTCCGCACAGATGACCCAAGCTCCTTCCATCTAAAGCTCGATTGTGGATTCCCAAACCCAGCCCGTTGCTTTTTCTTTCCCGAACTCGCGCTCGACCCACTTCCGAAACCGAATCTGAATCCCTGGCTATGCCCATGGCTGTACGAACTGGACAGCGCTCCTTGCGACGACACGCTCCTCAGCACGTCGAAGCTGTTTGGTGTCCCGCTCCTCGCGTAACCATACGAGCCGCTCCCCGTCATGCTCCCGCTCCTCGCATCGTGCGAATAACTCGGACTAGAGATCGATCCATCTGCACACCCAAATGCGGAGCCCAGTCCCAGTCTGTTCCCACTCGGTAGTTGCTGTCCTCGAGGGTGCGTGTGTGCAGGTGCAGGTGCACCCACTTCTGACGGACGGCGGATGCCAAGAAGGTGCTCGTCGCTTCCTGTATGTGTCCGCGTAAGCATGTCGACGGAGCACGACCCAGACCGGACCCCATTGTCTGCGAACGCGCATATTGGGATGCACACGACGGAGAAATGCTATGCCCTCCGAGCCACGCTGCAGCGTCTGGCCCAGGAGAGCTTCTCCGGCACGTGGCTACCTGTGGATCTACATAGGCCGAGGGGGGAACAGAAGTGCGCGAACGTAATGACGCAACAACGGCGGACGGAGAAGAGAGAGGTTGGATAGATGGTCGATCGTCATTGGATGCAAGTACATCAAGCGGAGGCGTAGGCGAAGATGGCGGACACCTGAGTGGCCGTCTTCGTTCGTCGCACGTTCTCGTCGCGATCCATAAACCCCTTCCGAGCTCCAGCATGGGACCCAGTATGTAGTGCTGCCAGTATACCCCCGTATCGTTCCTCCATAATGGGTGGACCGCCACTTCCAAGGCTACTGTTGACATATTCCGGTTGGTCTCCATCAAACACTTCGCCTTCCTGAGGCCCCAAATGACGCGTAGACCCGAGTAGGGCGGCATCTCTCTCGAGCTTCCGCTGACGTCTGCGAGCACAAAAGATCCAAAGCGCAGCACATACAATGGCAATCATGATCCCGAGGACAACGGCAGTAATCTTTCCCGGAGAGGCATGAAATGCAAATCCAAGTTGATCGAGAACAACAATTGCACAGCCCCAAGAAAGGAACCAAATTGAGAGCGACGTAGGCATGACGATTAACACCGGATCCGGGTGTAGATGAACAGAACGGAGAAACGTTATCGAAATGGGAAGGAGATCGAGAATGGAGACATAAGAGGAAACCCGTCAACAGTCACTGATCATATAAATCCAAAGGGGCCGTCATTGCAAATCCAACCTCCAGTGTGATCGGGAGAGATGTTAGTCGGAAGGGCTTAACCTCTGCAGCCCAGCGCCTAGATGACATCAGACAGAGCTTACCTGTAATCACTGTTCCCACTGGTACTCAGGACCCCACTCGCCGAGATTGTGAGTGCCGTTGCTCCATTATCCCCGATAAAACGGAGATTAGGGTATATCGACGTAGGTGGTGTCCAAGGGGGGTGAAAACACCGTCCCAGACAGCGATAACGTCGTGTGGGTCTGGGCTATCGGTGTTTGGGAGGAAGAAGCGGACACAAGGAGCAATGAGGATGTGCTTGTCGTTGTGGTTGACCGGGTTGGAATGGCTGATCTGAGTTGGGAGCGGAAAGTATATCAATTTCTCATGCTCAGCCTGAAAAGGAACCACTCAAAAGTTGCAGGTTCTCGCACACTTTCTCACGAATTAAGCTCTTCTTGCTTGGAAAGCGAGAGAACTACGTACATGCACTTCTGTTATCATAGATATCTCCAAGTTTTTCGAATTACAATACAGGGGTTGAAATTCTGGTTTCTTTCGGTACAGTATTCCGCAGCAACTTGGTTTTAGGGGCATTACTGTATTACATAAAACGTTATTGATCCTATGTACCGTATAATAAAAGGTCACCGAACACTCCTAGAAGCTCCTAGAGCACGCAAGACTCTGGGGCTGTGTAGGCGTCTGAGCTAAAGGTCCTCTCTGAATAACATCTGGACATGGCTCCGCTACCGCAGGATCGATCCCTCTAGTAGCAGCCCCACTCCTCCCTCGGAGGGGGGGCCTTCTTTGTATCTCAGTCTTGCTACCCCTACAGCAGGTGAGTACAACGAAGATGCCGCTGCCGCCGCTGACCTTGTGCACGAAGGCGAAGGTGACCTCACAGTCGTTCACCGTGCAGGCCACCCAATTACAGAATTGTCTTCCGTCTCATTCCGGCTTTCCAGTTCAGCAAAGAGGCTTGCTTCCTGCCCCAGCCGTCCAGCCCAGCCCAATCAGATCCAATGTACCATGGCCTGCGTACACGAAGAGCATCAAACGGTTCCTGGTGCAGGAAATCGATGGATCATGCGCTCCTGCTCCTTTAACAACCTCACTGCTTCATGACGGGTTTCGTGTATGTCACCGCTATCACCCAACGTACTTCTTCATTCCAACGATTTCTCTTTGTCCAGCGACGCAATCACCTACTCGGCCATTTTCGTCTGGTGTGCATTCCAAACTGGCAAGAATTTCTCTCCAGGTACACAGTCCGCTGTCTTCCCATCGTTTCATCCACTAACGCATCCGTGCATCATACCAGCTTCCCCTTGCGCTAGCAAGGCTGCTGAATGATCCGCATAACTCCTTTGGCGCGTTCGTGGGCCGACTCGGTGATAAGCTAGGCTGCAAAAGACGCTGTGGATATCTCTTGGCACATCCATCCAGACGCTTTTCACCATGGGAGCTGCCATCGCCATATGGAAATCTGGCCAGCCCAGCATCGCAGACGGCCGCGCGAACCCAGTATGGACCAATGCGCTCTCGGTCGTCTGTGTCGGGTTTCTGAGTGCTAGTATGGGTCTGCAAGGGATTATGGGCAAGAGGATGAATACGCACTTTACGACTCCAAGTTTGTAATCTACGTCGTCCCCCATGTCCCAAGCTGATTACTTTCCCACCCACAGTCGTCTTGACCACAACATATTGCGAACTCATGACCGAGCCCCAGCTATTCCACTTCTACCGCCTCAACATCTCGCACGACCATACGCCATCGCTGCCCTTTTCAGCGGAGCATTGTCTGGCCGGTCTATCCCTGAAATGTTGGGTCTACGGGGGCACTCGGTGTCGGTACAGGTATCGGATTGATCACGGGTTCTTTGTCCCAGCGAAGAAAGGACTCGACGACCAGTGGTGAACGGTATCGCGCTTGAATGGAGAAGATGTATTTGTGTGTTTGTGGTTGATATTGATGAACGAGCGAGCCCGCCTTTCAGGAAACGAACAGTGACAAACTCACCAAGTGATATTTATCAGCTACCTTGGACGAGTAGACGGGTAGATGCTAGAGCGTGGAAATGGAATACAGGTGAATATCTGATTGAGATTGGCCGATCTGACCTGCCTGTAGTAGGATGTCCTCAGGACGACTTCAAGTGACGACGATCGCCAGGGTGCCTCGTCGCCTATCTCGTGATAGAAAAATCTGATCCATCCGGATATATTTCATGTCCGTGGGGGATTCTCTTCGTTTTCTCCTCAAAGCTTCCGTTTTCAACCCGCGCCGCACTGTGTACAGTCATGGTCGCAGTGTGAAAGCTCTTTTCGAAATAGATAAAGGGGATCAAAATGGAGTAATATCGCGCAATGCTCAACAGGTTACGAGGGTGAAGAAGTGAAGTTACGAAGTAATCTCTGATCCGCGGCTGATTAGCGCAAGGGCGTTTATAGGAAGCTATGCACCGACCATAATTTCCCCGACACGACCATTGCGGTAGTGAATATTCCAACATGTTTGTGACGATGATGGTGAACGGACTAGAGAGTCGATGTGCATGGAGTCCAATATCATAAGCATTTTTCAGCCCGTAGTTTGAATAAGCCCATATGTTGTGCAATTTGCTGCCAGTCGCCCAAGTCGCTGTGTGTGCAAGTATCTGGACAAAAAAAGGGCTGTAGTATCCACTGACAATGAATACATACATAAAAAATCTGTCAAGAAGGTTCAGTGTGGGAGGTTAGTGTGTTTGTGTTTGGTTGCCAATCGCATCGCTGTCGACATACCACCACTCCTAGTCTTGAGGCCTCGATAAAGCGACCACGAAAGCCGGAAAGAGTCATGCCTCACATAAAGACACACCATCCCGACAACAGTAATCATGTGGGCCGCGATGATGCTACGGGGGGGATCGCGATCGCGATTCGGAACGACGGGGAGGATCGACTCAACTGTGAAGTATCCTTCAGTCTTGGTATCGCATCCACTTACCGTCAAACCTTTTCCTGAAAAATGGTTACAATCATTGTGACAGACGAAGTCAGACCAAGTAGCACGCACAGAGGGGGTAATAAGCGTGCGCAAGAACCAGACGCCAACTACTGTCGGATAGACTCTGTTTCAGAGTCTCAAAGGAGAAACTCAGTTAGTTAGGTGTGGGTCGAAATCCGGGATATACTCATAGCTTCCTCCGTAAACTTGTTCGCAGGAGCATCCGAGCCGCAGTGGGAAATGGTCTACGGGCCTGCAGGTGATCGTCAGGAAATTCACGGCGACAGCCTGGGGAACATTGTCTGAGCTTGGGAATAAATTATCCTGTACGCGGGGTACTGAATAGGTATGCATGTTCTGTCCATTATCACGTAAACCGAGTTAACCCACGTGCGTTTGGTTGAAGCTACTGCGATGACCACCATTAAGATACTAGAAGAGACCCAAATGGAGAAGAAAACCATATTGCACATACGCTTGAGCAGCAGAGAACTAAAGAAACGGTCATTTGATATTTAGCCAGATGTTATTGTACTTCCAGGGCTTGCCATTTTATAAATCCCCCTTTGTTTTTGTGCTATGTGGCCACAAGGGTGCAAATTTGTCCTATCGCGATTCCAAAAATGGAATGGCTTCTTGCTTCGGATGAGTCAGATCGCAGCGTAGCATCAACGATATGCACGAGGGCCTCGATGTGTACCTACCTGCACCAAGGAAGACCCATATCGAGGACAGCGCTTTATTCTGGATGCTGGGTCATGGTCACCCATGATAGTGTGTGGATAACCTGAAGCGCAAACAGATTTTAAAAATCGGTGCCTAGAGAGATTTAACGCTGGTTGATTCTCCTTGGCATTTCATTGACCAGGCCTAGTAACTGAGATTGAGGATGAATCAAATAATTCCTGATATCAGGTCCTTGGCGTGAACCATACACGACGTCCAATGCAAGAAGTGAGACTCACTGTTGCCATGAATAGACACCATACAATGTGTGCCACATATCGCAGTGTTGCTGTGACCGTTCATTTTTGTAGAACCCTTGGTCAATAGTTCAACCGGGTGTTCTCGGCGTAAGGTCCGAAATTAGTACACAAGGCGACATGGCTTACGTGTGCTGTATATCCTTCACAGACCATATGCCACCCCAGTGTTCGGTGAAGGTATTCACGATGCCCTAGCGAAAATTTAAATTATCGAAAGAAACATCGACACGGTGGACACGACCCGCAGCGTCATTCGCCGGTACTAATGGCGGATGAGTGCCGTAATTTTTTTTCCTATCGATGTAAAACAAGATAGTTTGGCGTACAACCAGTCTCCTCACCTTCTCAGTCGGTCTCCGAGTCCTGGAAACCTGGACTCAAAAACTGTATTGGCGGCTTAAGCAGTTCACACATCAGGAGGAGATGCATAATCATGAAGAAACTGAACGAAACTGACGGATAGGCTGTTCCTTCGAGTCTGTAGGAGTAACTGGAACTCAGTTGAGATTCCGGGAAACCCAGGAATAAAGCACATGTTATCACCCACGGGCGGTGTGAACAAGTCCCAAGTTGGACTGCGACAATTCAACGTTTTTTCTGCGTTGGATAAACCAGCTAGTTGGTCAGCACAAAGGGTGAGACGTCGAATAGAGCACCTCGTGTTCTTCTCAGTAAGGGGACAGTTAATATGCAGCGCAGAAAAAGTGAATTCCTTTGGTGCAACGGAGCCATTGATATACAACAAATAGCTAAACATTTCCAGTGAGAAGGTTTTGAGGGAGTGTCCGACGGGTCTTGCCCAGCTATGCAGGGCTGACCTTGTAGGATAGGGTTGCGATAGGGTTGCGATACGAAACAACTGTTCAACTGCTCTTTTTCAATCGAGCAAACCCTCCCACGAGTCCAAGTTAGTGTTGCCGCCGAACCGGACTAAATTCGAAGTGAGTTCGAATCCGGTTCGAAAGTGATGGAGTTCGGTGGAGTTCGGTAAAACTAACCACAACGAGTTGACATACAAACTAAAACGAATTGGG
>Ga0307516_10004213_pt1 | contig 17914 bp, 26 predicted proteins | sample 19_EM_MG_FD_203310 | JGI IMG/M metagenome (GOLD analysis project Ga0307516, IMG submission 203310) | Populus trichocarpa ectomycorrhiza microbial communities from riparian zone in the Pacific Northwest, United States - 19_EM | ecosystem: Host-associated > Plants > Roots > Unclassified | place... | reverse complement strand
CAGTCCACATTGAACTCGGCGGACCTGAGAGAGTTACTCTCCCGAGTCGAGCGAGCGCGAGCTGCGCCAACCTCAGTTTCGCCTCCTGCACTGCTATCGTCTGGACACTCTGCCCTTACATCTTTTGCCCGCGCAAATCAACGTACGCTGCAACACGTGCTTCTTTCTCCCCTCTTTGTACACCTCTCTACTTATGCGTCGCTTTCCCTCTGGTCGTCGGCACGCCAACAAGATCTACTCCCTGGCCTAGCAGGTGTAAACATTCCAACGTTCTCGCTAAGCCCCAGCGAAGCCATTCAGCGTGTTGGTGACGGACTGCTCAACCTTCCGAGGCTATTCGAGGTGTATGCAGAGGACGATGCCCTCGGATTCGAGATGGATGCGTTGGCTGCCGAGGATGGCCAGGGTCACAGCCCTAGCGGAGATGATGTTACCGCGGCACAGAGAGTGCAGCAGCAAGCGCATTCTCCAGAAGCGGTCACCGCTACGTGGCTGTCGTCTCTTGGACGTAACACGCTTGATCACTTGACTGGGAAAGCTCTGCCACAGATCAGGGTTCTGAGTGCTGCTGGTTCTGCACAGCTCGCAGCCGACCTGGGCTATTTATCGACGATCATTCGTGCACTTGGTGTGGGGGAAGGGGATCTGGAACGATGGAAGACGTATGTTTCTATGGGAGACGAGCAGGGGCGCGCAGCGCTTGCAGCCGAGGACATGAATGAGGTTCTCACATGTGTCGCAAGGATGAGAGGCTGGTCATCATAAGTAGCATCCAATCATAAATACTGCGAGTGATAAGTCCATCCACTGCAATAATTAGTCTGTTGCACTTGTACAGGCAGCTGGACACATGAAACTAATAGTTAAGCAGGATATATGGTACAGAATAACGCAGCGGGCCTAACGGCCCAGCAATGGAGACGATCAAACCAAAAAATAACCTCGGCCCTACCGAGCATAAGGATGGAACGAGTGCTGCCCGCGTGTCGACATTCTGGAGGGTCCCAGCCCCGCGTTCACTTGCATGCGACCCGCATTGGCATTGGTACCCATCATATTGGCCATCCCCATCCCCATCCCTTGCCTCATCCTCATGCCCATGTTTCCCATACCCATCGCTCCAGCCGCAGCAGCGGGCTGCATCATGCCCATAGCCATTGGCCCGCCCATGCCCATACGCATGCCCATGGGATTCATCCCCATCATCGGGTTCATTCCAGCGTTCCCCATCATCCCGCCCATTCCTCCCATACCCATCCCGCCAAGGTTGCCCATACCCATGCCCATACCAGCGGCGCCCATGTTCATGCCTCCGCCCATGCCCATGCCCATCATCATCGGGTTCATCATGCCCATGTTCCCGGCGCCCGCGCCTGCAGCCATCGGCATCTGGTTCATTATGCGCTGGTACATCATGGACGCTGCCGGGTTCGCGGCCTGCTGCGCGTTGAAAGACATCGATCCGGGGGATGCGGACGTGCGCATGTCTTGTTCAGCGAATCCGTCGCGGGCCCCTACGTTTCGCGCTTGGTCGCGCTGACTCCGGGGCTGCGCCGCCTTCACTTCGATCTGGGTTGGAAAATGATCAGTGCCAGACCGTGTAACCGCACGAAGAGAGCAAGGGGGATAATAACATACCTCCTTGTCATCTAGAACAAGCCCCAATTTGCCAACAAAGCGCTCCTGATTGCTCGAGTCTTCGAACGTCACGAATCCAAAACCCTTGGACCGACCGGTCTCTCGGTCAACCATCACAGTGGCATCGACGACCTTGCCATACACAGCGAAGAACTCCCGCATGGACTCTGCTGTCGTAGTATGCGAGAGCCCGCCCACGAAATACCGTGTATTTCTCAAATGTTCTTCCCGCGGTATCGCCCGCTTGGGATCGATCTGCGGAAAAACACAATGGGTCGTCAACGACGAAGACAGGGAAAACCGTCCATGAATTTAACCCACGGTCTTTCCGTCCAGGACGTGCTCCCGGGCCTGCACGGCATTCACGGACTCTGGGTCTTCAAACGTCAGGAACGCAAACCCTCGCGACCGGCCATCGGGGTCACGCATAATCGTACAGGCATCCACCTCAACAAGAGGAACAACAATTTTTGTCAGTACATCCCGCCGCCAGCAGAATAAAGTCTTGACACAACACGTGCCAAGTCATAGTAGAAGTCACCTTGCCAAACTGCGTGAAGTATTTCCTCAGACCTTCTGCTCGGGCCGTACAAGTCATATAAAGAGAGAGGGAGGGACACAAAAAGTTTGAGGTTAGTCCAGGGGGGATGGATTCTATATGGGCAGGAGTATATACCATCTGTAGTGTCCCAACTAAGTCCTCCGATAAACATTTTGCTAGTAACCGAGAGAGTGTTTTGTTTTCCACAGGCAAGAGCAAGAACGAGTGAGTAGTTTAAGAGTAGGGGCAGTGAGTGACGTGAATTTTAGAGTGGGTCGGAGTGCGCCAGAGCGATGATAATTGCGATATCGTGAGTAAGTGAGTTTACGCCAGAGAAGTGTATGCAGGTACGGCCAGAGTAGCCAAGTAACGAGGGGCCAGTAATCAGAGTGAGTGAGAGTAAAGGGGTCATAGCAAAAATTAGCAGATTAGCTCGACAGATAACCAAAGCAACCAGTAGAGAAAAGCCGGAGAAAGGAGGCATGATGTACTGTAACGAAAGTGCCATACGTCCACGAAATGATGTTCGAGGTACTATATGCGGGCAATACAACGTGGGTATAGTCGGGACAACCACCGCACAGAAAAACGTGCGCGCATGCCCAGAAATACGAGCCAACGCTCCGTATGCTAGCTGCTGTCACGTAAAAAAAAGAGGGGGAGAAATCTGCTTACCCTTCGTCCTTCATTTCGGACGGCCGTATGGGCCTGTCGGCCCGCGAGCGGTCAGACTCGTGCGTAGCTATAGCAGACGGCCCAGCCTGAGGAATACCGTTAGCAGGTCGTTGCTGACGCTCCTGACTTGGCGTCTGTTGATAGACAGAGAACTGTTTCGCGACCTGGGCCGAGTACGACAGACTTGCAGCGTCTGCTGCGGCGAGCGGCTTTGCAGGTAGCGAGGGACTATCTATGGGGTCTGACTTGGGCGCTGGCTCGGAAGAAGGGTGCTGGTCATCTTGCGGGTGTTCCTTGGGTTCAACGGGTGACTGGACGTCGTCCTCCAAAGGAATAGTGAACCCGTCATCATACAAATCTGCGAGGGGAGGCATGAATCTGGTGCATGTGCCAATAAATTCATCTCACCCACCTCCGTAAAGGTCAGAATCGGAGTTCTCTTTCTTTACAGTCGTCATGGTTTGATTGCGATAGTCGCTGGCTGGCACGAACAACGAAACGGCGCCAGAGTAATGTGGTTTGAAATGAAGCTAACAAGGAGGCGATGCTTGGCCAAACACAGCCTCAGGATAAGTGTTACCAATGATAATAAGTACCTAGGATGCTAGTAGGAGGGCAGACCAAATGCCAATAGAGAAAGTACAAGCTACTTATACAGCAAAATACAACGCGTCCGGGAGAGCATCTATGAACTATCGAAAAAAAGAATATAAACCAACACCGACTAATGCACTCCGTTGACAAGAACACTAACATGCCCTTCTTTGAGATGTTGTGCAGTGCGTTCCGCCGCAGCATCATACACGTACCGCACAGGGGGACGCTTCACCGGGTACCCCGACTCGTCAGAGTCAGAGTCCACGGCCGAGTCCCGCACGGATGCAGCACCGTTCCTGTCCCGTGACTGGTCCCACACATCACAGGCTATCGCGACAATCAGCAGTTACTCAGCGGGCACGTTCAAGAGATACACACGCATACTTTCAGTGTCCTCAATGACCCTCCGTTTCCCGAGCGCCTTTGCGCTCGGTCGGATCGGCGTATGCACTTCCTCACCCTCCGACAGCTCGTTTTCGAGTTGCATCCGTTCCACACCTTCCAGCAACGGATCACCCCTGCTATCCGGCGAGTCGGTTCCTGAGGGACGCTGCATACGATCAGGAGAGGGTGTGCGAGAGTGGCCCTGTATTTGTGCAGGAGAACGAGGGCCAAGGGGATGTGGCGGAGCCAGCAACGTTGGCGTGTTGGCCTGCGAATGGTAGTGTTGCGACGTCATCTGGGCTAGCGACGGTGTGCCTGGCATCAAGTTTGGCGGTACCCGGGGTAAGGGGTGGGTGGGCGAGGGCACGACGATTGGCATCTCGAACGGCTGACGTGGAGATGTCGGCGGCGAGGAAAGAGGCGGGGACCCGCCTCTTGTTGATCCAGCGAACCCACTCAAGGGTTCTCCCAGCTGCTCCTCAAGTGGCTTTACGTCGATTGTCAGCGGAGACGGGAGAGACAGGGGGATCGACTGACCCTTCGACTCATCCTTACCTCTCTTTTGCTCCTCTCCTCCGTCGCCTTTTCCAAAGCGACTCTTTCTAGATCTTCGTACATTCCTAGCGCACCAAGAAGCCTTTCATTAGCATCCAAGAGATCAGCAAGAAGCCTTTCTTCGATTGTGAGTTCTTGGGGTGTTTCCTCCTCGCTTGCGAGAAGATCCTGATGGGAACCATGGGTCGACAGTCCGCGTCCGCGCTCAAGGGCCCTCTCCGCTCGAGACCGCTCTGCACCTGCTGATGCCCATGGTATCTGCCCGAAGATCAAATCTCGTGATCCACGACATTTTGCAAGGAACTCCTGCATAAATCCGCACTTAGATAAGGGCGAACAGATACAGGGAGCAAACGCACGGGGATCAAACCTGCATCAAGCGCCTCAGGCTTGGCAAAGGCCAATGCCTCGGATAGTAGGAGAGCGTTTCCTCGGGCGATTTTGCACTCTTGGAAAAGACGCCGCATATCCTCCTCCAAAGGAATAATTCGTTGATGACGTTCGGGTTGCTTGGTTTGGTGAGCGACCTGGTGTGGAATGGGATGCGTGTGACATACCTGAGCCTGCTCCACTGATGGTGGAGGAGTTGGTGATAACTCTCGCGTAAAGGCATGCTGAGCAAAAGTAGGTGTTTCGAGCGAGTACTGTGAAAGGGGTCTCGGTAAGGTTGGAACAGGTGGACTGAACATTGCATCTTCGGTATCGAATGGAATTCCAGCCTCGGGTTTATCTGCCGGCTTGAGGCGACACCATAAAGCTCGAAATCCCTCCCTGTCCCTGTCCCTGTCCCTGTCCTTGTCTCTGGGACCAGACTGCGAACCTGGTGGGACCAGTCAGCCGTTGACATGAGGGAAGCCATGACGACATACGCGATGTAATATACGCTGCGGCTGCCAGGACCTCCATCAGCCGTTCACGCACGACCGGCGAGGTACGTGGCGACGTGAGGACATCCTCTAGCGTCTCTATAAACTTTCTTTGGGAGATCTGGGCAAGGAAGATATCTGAAGCGTTCCGAAGCATGATCGCCCACAGCTATGAGGTAAGGTGGTGGGTGTGACATGGAATAAAATGAAGAAGCCACGTGGCACGTACTCTGGCTGCAGCCAACTGAGACTTTGGGCCTGCATATCTAAGTAAAATGAGGGGTATCAATACAACGTTAGGAGAGCGATCGAAATCAAAAACTTGCTTAAACTCGCGTCTGAGGGCCCTTGACGCCTCTTTGGCGTTGGCTTCACTGGAAGATGCTCTCTCGCAGACTTCCAGTACGATGTTCCAATCCTCGGAAGCAGTTGCGGTTAGATAGCCTCCATGCCTGGGTTAATTTTGCCTGGTCGGAGTGAGATATGCTGCTGCACGTACCAATCATTTTGGTAAGTTCGGCAGTAGCAACGTCATCGTCCTGTCTATCTCGGTCCCGAGTGCGATCCCTGTCCTTGAGCCTGTCCTTGTCCTTTGCCTTGCTGTCGCGATCTCCCAGCACACCGCCCCAGAAGGATTTCTTCTTGTCTTTATCTACTAGACGTACAGTTTCACACTGTGTATGGTAGTCATCTGAAAAATCCGGGTGATGCAAAGACTGAGAGTCTTGATGGCTGGGTTCCAAAGACTTGAGGATGTGCAAGGCAGTGACATTTGGTGGTGCAGGGGGTTTCTTGCGAGAACCGTCACGCTCGCTGCGCTGGCTGCGAGTCGGATGCTGGATGGAAGTTGGGTGAGATGCGACGCTAAACGGAGAGGAAGAGCGCGGGATGGTTGCGGCAGCATTTGGGATGGGAGGAGATGCGCCTGGGGGGAGGGATCCGAGCGAAGAGGAGCGGGATGGGATGACTGGGGGAGGGAAGTGCTGTTGGTGTGGATGTGGGCTCATGTTGGGCGGTTGTTCTTCGCGTGGGGGTACGACTTCCCAGTGATCGTCAGCTGATGGGTGCGGTCCAAGACGAGACTGAAACGGAGGCGATGGCAGGACTGCTGCGGACTGGAATGTCGCGCGGTGTGCGTTGACCGCGTCCTGTAGGCATCAGATGTGTGATGAGGCGGACTGATGGCGACAACAGACTCCAGGACTCGCCTCGTCAATGGCAGCCTGCACAGGCGCTTCAAGTTCCCGTGCGAGGGGAGCCACCTTGGATGGTTTGGGCTTGTGACTGAAAAACTTCTGGAGCTTCATCCTTGCGAGACCGCCCCGCGCTGAAACAGACAGCAGAGTGGAAGCAAACGCTTGTACGCGGACTGGTGCAAGGCTGTGCTCACAGCTATCACGACCGTGCACGTGATCTCAGACAGTGTCGACGGTGCCCTGCGACCAACTCGACCCCTTCCTCGTCGATTTCTCGGATTCAATCCCGGGGAGACACGCGCGGAGACGAGCACAGTACTATTTTACTTGGAGTGACTCGACCAACGACTAAAACACACCCTAATAGAGGTAACCTGCCGGAAACTGCCGAAGTCGTGTACAGTCTTTCTCAGCCACACTCTCGCCAATCATCCAAACAACCATCGGCGCCGTCCTCGACGATCCTCAAGACTCAGGGTATGTTCACTCGTCACATCCATGGCTCTCGAACTGAACCAGTTTCGCAGGTATAATCATTGTAGGCTCCCTTGACTTCGTGATGGCAGCGGGGAACTTATCGTTCACCCAGAATCCGAAATGGCCCAACGAGTAACCCTCCGCAAGCGTCAGCCATACAACACCACCTCGAACCGCCGTCGTGTCGTCAAGACACCCGGTGGCCGCCTTGTGTACCATCACCTCAAGAAGATCCCCACACAACCAAAATGCGGTGACTGCGGGATCGGTCTCCCTGGTGTACGTCTTGGACCTGCTTTCGTGTATTCATTGCTTACGGGGTATGCTCTGTGGAACAGGTTCCTGCTCTTCGTCCCCGCCAGTACGCGACCGTCTCGAAGCGCATAAAGACCGTCCGACGAGCATATGGTGGATCCCGCTGTGGTGACTGTGTCAAGTCACGGTACGTCCCCGTATCCTCTAGGTCACCTCTATCATCCCAACCCTCCACCTCAGCATCCTCCGTGCATTCTTGGTGGAGGAAGCCAAGATCGTGAAAAAGGTTATCAAGAGCCAGCAGCAGCAGCAAAAGCCCGCTCAACGCAAGTAAAAGTGATTTGGTTGCTTGAGGTCGCGCTATGACTATCATATCATACTTGCCCCATTCCTTGTCACTCTATTCCATGCATGTACGGCGTCGCAACTATGATCCAAAGCTAACATCTATGCCAATTATGACGACACCTGAAACCGCAGTCTATACTCTTCATGGGATCCACAAGGTCAGTGTGAAGGCAATCTTTTAGCAGACCGTCCAAAGGTGATGTGCCAATGCAATGAGTGGCAGGGTATGTACACACTGGAACTTGCTCCGTCTCATTCAGAGCTCTAGCAACTTTTCTTCCAATCCTGCGTAGTCTTGCCCTATGATGAACGACTTCTTCCACCAGCATTCTAACAAGTGTGCGTACCTTTGCACGCCGCCTTAGCCTGCCGCAGCGCTTCTACCTGGCTCTCTTCGAGGTCTTGGCCGATTTCGATCACCTTCTGGTGATTTTGGACAGACAATGCCTGCGTCCAAATAACAATGAGCTTCATGTCAGCAAGTCGATGGAGCCATTGACAAGCATGATTTTCTGTTTCTCGATGATGGCCACCATCACAGCCCGCATCTTATCTTCGGTAGCAGTCGTTTTTAGCAGATATTCTTGGTATGCTTGTTCTCTGGAGCGAAAAAAAAAAATCCTTGTCAGGTCGGGCTTTGGAACGCATATATGCACCCACATCTTGGCGACGATCCCTTCCAGCTCTGCCCGCTTGTCGTTTATCTGTATGCGCGCTGCACTCAGCAAATTGAAAGAAGGTTATCCTTGCTAAGGAATGGAACGCCGACATGTTTGTCCAGTTCAGTCTGAGCAGCCTGCAAGAACTTTTTCTCCCTTTCCCGTCTGTGTTTCTGCCAAGTGACTGGGAGGGATGAGGCGGACGAACGCGATAGAGGGAAACTCGGCTCCTCACCTTTGAATTCAGCGGCGGCCCTGGCGTAGAACCTGGATAGGTTCAGCTCTGGGTGAATAGGATAAAATACTATGGATGAGATTGGGTACTCTAGTTCATGGTCGTCGCTACTCGGGGCTCTGCTCTCCAAGGATAACTGCATTCCAGCTGACGTCGTGCGAGCTTTTTCAGTCCGCTTGGATGTCATTGGATGTGGTGGCTGGAAGTACACTCGGACTGGTCTTGGATCATGTTTGTCGAACGCGGTCCAGAATTAGGGGATATGTCCTTTTCAGGAAATATTGATAGTCACCGGTCACGTGGTATTTAGTCTTCAGTCATGGTGTAGTCGGCCGTAATCTCAGTTCATTTCATTTCGTCGTTTCACTTCAAGGTGCGTCATCGTTCGTCGTTCTCATTGTAATGGACTGACCTTGGTACTGTACCAGACCTTGTATTGTGTACATTAGCCGTTGTTCACCAACACTGGGACCTCGAGGCCTTGTTAGCCAACACATGGGACTTGTTTTTCAGAATCCAACGCGTCCATTTGCCAGCTTACAACGCCATCTAACGCCATGTGACAGCAGTGGAGCGAACCTGCCAGGTGCCGTGGTCCCATCATCACTTGGAGTCACTGATCTGGTTTGAGGGCTCCCCTGAATTCGAAGATGATTGTTATTTTACATTTGTCACGCTCCTCGCCCCGCTCCCAACACAACATGGACGACATTGATCGGGTATCCCGCCTCTGGGCCCTGGGAGCCCTCGAAAGACCAGCCCCACGCTCCTATCAGCGATTATTTGGGACATCAAGATTAAACGGTTTCACTAAGTGCGAAAAAAGTTGAGGTAATCGACGATTGGAATCACTACACGACGCACACCTTTATCAAAGTCCAAGGGTTATACGCGCTTCTGCTGCCCTTCCTATGGGCTCCGCCTTCCTAACTGGGCCAGTGGTCAAATTCCCACTGACTCCGATGAGCTGCTTCCACATCATCGAGGACCACTTTATTCAGTTGCCACAGGAATTTGGCAATGCACGTAGTTGACAGCGGAAACGTGTTCCACTTGTCTTTTTTTATTAATCGATGACAAGGTCCACTCCGTGCGTTCAGACTTTGGATCCAGATAAGCTCGGGCTATACTTGCTGTTTGTTGTCGTTACACGACGGCAGTTGACGTGCATTTTTTTCAGCCTTTATGGAAAATGTATATAGGCGAGCTATGCAACATGATCAAGTTTTCATCCAACCCCCATGATGACCTCCCCACAATCTGTTTACGCCAGACTCTTAACACGCGTGGAACCAGAACGAGGTTGGTTTCCTAAACCTAACAACAGATTACCCCATGAATACCGTGTCTCTGGATTGGAGACGTAGGCGTGGTGACCGCACGCGGCACCTTTGATGTCTTCTTCAATATATGCCTTCCGAAGAATCATCCTCTCCATGCGACTTACGGAGTTTCAGATGGATTCCAGCAGGTCGTGCTTGAGGGTCATGATATCGAGAGTATTCAACCTGGAGACCACCGTGGCCGAGTGATCGCCGCTCAGTCTATCAGTCAAAAAAGGGTGACTGTTGGCGTGGCTACGGAAAGCCATGCATGAGTAGCGATAACAATACCGATACCTCCATACACCCATTCTGAAACATCCCCTTGACAGGGCTGTGGCACATGGTTCCATTGGCATTGAATTTAGCTCATCCTCAAATGAAGGCGTAGACCAACGATCTCTGCAATCTGCGGCCTTTCGAACGCAATGCGATGCGATGTGCAAAGTCGTGGTACCAATTTGCAGTGATGAGGGCGCACCAGGATCAGTGCCAATTCACTGTACCTCATCACGGGATGTCATAAGACAAGTTCATGGTCGCTTGCGGCCTTCCATCAATCCGGTAGTAGTTGCTGCTTCTTTTACAGCAAACTCTGTCCAGCGTGCTAAAATATGGCCAGTGAACAAGGGCAAGAATCATCTGACGAATACACCACCTGGAGGATCCAATTTGGATCTGGCGCACAGAGTTGAATCGTGGGCTGGTAGTGAAAGCGATGAAGCACACCAACAAGACAGTCTCTCATTTGCTTTGGATGTGACCCTTTCACCGATGCCAGGGACTAAGGAGGTAGGCTTTGGTGGCCCTTTGTCATCATTGAACTGAGTTCATATCCTAGATTTACCACCCATCTGATTTACTGCTCAAGTGTATAATGCGGAATGAAGTATCTGCATCTACATGTCTTCCTTTCTCCACAGATTAGTGCTGTTTCCCTCAGTCCGACTGTGAAGCAAGGATCATTCATGATCGTGTTTGGAGTTTGTACCGGGAGGTAATGTTGCTTTGTTGTCGCCACTCTCGCTGAGCAGCTGACAGGACCGTACCCAAGCCTGAGTCCACCAACAGTTTCTCTGCTGCTGATACAAAATGTATTGTGCACGTCCCCAGCTTCTTCGATTAGCCTAGAAATTGACAAGGACACACGAATCTAGCCTAGCTCCTCTGCACCCCGACGTTTTGAGTTCGGTAGCTTCGCGGACTGTAGACTTCGCAAACGCAGTGGAGAGATGTGTGAGAGATGTGCAGCACAAGTCATCAACCTTGAAATCAGTGTTGGAATCAGAAGAAATGTTTATGCTTCAGCAATTTAAGGCGGATTTACATCCTAGGACATCCACTCTTGGGACTTGGGTTAATGCCCGACACGGTATGAAGATCGTGAGTGAAACTTTGGTTTATGTGTACGCATTTACTGACTGTTTTCTTTAGCTTGCTCATGAGCTTGAGACTATTTTATGTATGTATCCTAAGCACACATTTTGGATCTGGAGTGAAAAATATATAAAGCGTTCTGGTGAGAGCTATGCGTATCAATATGCTCTTGCTGATATAACAACAGAGGTCTTGAATGCGATTTTGGCATCTACGAAGGAAGACGTCACTGGTATGGATACCATGGTGAGCTGGTTTATACCAATTATCGATGCTCTCGGGAGTATGGAGGACGTCATTCACCGCATGGGGGAAGTGAATGGCATCGATGATAGTGCTGTCATGGTGTCTATCACCCCGTATCGTCCATGCGCTGGACTCGTATTGCGAAGCAGTAAGTTTATCAGACCACTACAGTGATATAATACCATCAGTTGTACTTGAAGACGAGTTAGGCGTCTAATATTGTATCGAAAATTTGTCACGGCCGGTCCGCTCTACTGATGGGACCTACATACATGGTCAAATTCCAGTCAGACTTACACTACAACTACTAGTTAGTTGTAGTATATTTGAGGGCAGTCGTTTGGACAAAGTTTATGTCGATTGGCATTAAATTTGGCATAGAAGGATCCGATTTTGCTTCGTCGGAAGTAAACGAGATGTCTGTGGATTAACTGCATCTAGGTGCATGATCATGATTTGGTGTGCAGAATTATATGATTCAGTGTAGCAGACAAGAGATTGAGAGGCCTGGCTGAAGCACAAAAGGTACATTGTAATGCATATCGCTGCATGAAAACAGGTATGAATAGACAAACTAAAGCAGATTGAGCTGGACCTAGTACTACGAATGTGCATATCAGTGTAAGAAACAACAATCGAGGCATCTCAACGAAAACACCTCATGAGATATGATTAAAGACAAACAACAATACGGGGAACATCACTGCCAGTACCCTTGCTGCTGGCGCGCTTGGTACTGATAAAAGTTCCCGTCCGAGTTCTCTTGTGGATACCCCACGTTCACGTGGCCTTGCGGTGCACCACCCTGCTGGGCACCCTGTTGATGTTGATGTTGTTGGTGTTGGTGTTGTTGGTGCTGCCCATGGGGACCGCCACCAGACGACCCGAATCGGTTGGCGCCGGCACCGTAGAAGCCACCGCCTTGACCGTGACCCTGTTGCAGGCCGACCCGTCCTCCTTGGGATTGGCCAACACCGACGCCAACGCCCGGTGTGGCGTCCTTGACCCCAACATTTTGCGAGTATGGTTTGTAAGGCGCCTCAGGGGACGCACCTCCAGCACGTTGCCCAAGTGTCGGTCCCGACGTCGCATTGTTGCCTTGACCAAGCCCCATGAAGCCTTGGATACCCTGGTTACCATATAGCTGCGGGTGTTTGTACTCACCGCCCAGACTACCCACACCCGGCGTATGATGTTGCTGATGCTGGTATAGCTCATCATAACCGGGCTGATGTTGGTGCTGACTGCCATACAAACCGCGGCCATAGTGATCCTGCTGTACGTTTCCTTGTTTGCCTGCACCTGCACCTTGCGCTGGTGGGGGCTGGAACATGGTGGGATACTTGACGAACGTCTGGGGGACACCGTAGCCGGAATTGTATGGGGATCCGTAGTACTGGTGATTTTGAGGATAGGGGTAGTAATACGGCATCGCATGGGGTGGATAGGACTGTTGAGGGCCCTGTGCACCCGAGGGCTGAGGTGCACCCGAGCCTTGTGGTGCCAACTGTGTCGACTGAGAGGAAGATGGAGGAAGGACGTTGACACTAGCAGACGGAAGCTGGTTGGAGGCTGGAAGGCCTTTAACATCGTCGTGGCCGAGGACATTGCGGCCGCCACCAAATCCGGGGGACTGGGCATAGTCATAGAAACCCTGTATGGCTCAGTTGATGGGTGTACGCGAAGTATAAAATGAATGACGTTACCCGTTGACCTTCATATCCATAATCGCCGCTTCCGAAACCACTGAGGTGGGAAGCTTGCCCTGGATGTTGCTGCCCGATCTGGCCACCGAAGACACCTACAGCGTACTCCTGGCCAGCGGCAGGCGGCGTCGGTGTGTGGAAGTAAGGAGCTTCGGCTTGTCGAAAATACGTTGATGCCGGTTGCTGGGGTTGTTGCGGCGCACTCTGGACCTGTGTGGCTGTCTGGGAGGATTGCTGCGTGGCAGTGTCAGAGAGATGTGTTGGGAAGCCGTGGTGTGCAAACTGATGTTGGGTTGGAACTTGCTGTTGCGGTTGAGAGAGTGGTACGGTGGCCTGGGGCTGGTGTGACGTAGCTAGCGAGGAATGCAGTGGCACTTGGGTGGGGAGTTGTTGAGGTTGAGTGGGTTGCTGGGGTTGACTTTGCGACAACGCTTGCGAGTTGCTGCTCGTCACTGGCTGGCTCACAGATGAAGGAATCGAGGATTGGGATACCGAAGGGGTGAGGGGGGATTGCGAAGGTTGTACTGGTGCGGTTATAGGAGTTGGTACGGAGGCAGCTGCAGCCACGGAAGCAGGGGTGACAGGACCAGGAGCGGAGACATGCTGAGCAGTCGAGATGGACGGCGAAGTCGATGCTGCCGTGCGCACCGGAGAAGTAGCCGATGCCGTATCTTGGGTCGATGATTGTGGGGTACCTTGAGGCAATGCTTGAATGGGTTGTTGAGGCGACTCTTTCGTGTTTTGTGATACGACTTCGGCCGAAAAAGGCTCCACACTGTGTAATGTATCATGAGTATGAAAATACAAGAGGAAAGGGCGTACGTACGGAGAAGCGTCGAAGAGATCGCCTCCTAAGCTCAGACTGCCAAATTGCACACCGACCTTGTCAAGACCCGATGAGAAGCTTGACGAAGGCATGACCACCGCTTGATCGATGGATTTGTACTTGTTGGCGTTACGATGGGAAGTCGCAGATGACCGCAGGGAAACGGGAGGGGGCGATTTCGATGGGGGTGGAGCAATACCTGACTGTTCTGGCGGTTGAGGCGTTTCAGAGGGTAGTGATATCGACGGGGCTGGTTCTTCTTCGGGAGCTGAGTCTGGCAATTCATCTTGAGGCTCTGGTTGTGGGTGTGCTGGCCAAGTATCTTCTAACGGAGGTTTGACCAGTGGCTCGTTGTCCCATGTTGGGGGTTGGACTGTTGTGGGACTTTCCCAACCGATGTTGCCTGGTTCCTCAACGATGTGCGCAGGCGCCAGTTCCATCAACCCCTCAGTTGATGGAGCGAGGGGAGCGGGGGGAAGCAGCTGAATGGGCGGTTTCTCTTGTGGTCTAACAGTATGTGAGTCAATTCAGGACATAACCAAGTAGTAGAACGACTAGCCTTGCCACCTGAGCCCATGAGAGTTTGGAAGTAGCGGGTAATTTGGTAGCCTTGGGAGCAGACACCGTGGAGGCAGGCCTTGCTACGGTGGTTGCGGTATCGGCACCCCAAGTGGACGTATTGCCCCATCCCGTGTTCGGTGTCGCTTCTGAAGTGGTATGGTCTGAATGCCAGCCCTGCACGGATGAAGGGGGCTCTTGCGAGAGAGGGAGTAACCTATCTGCAGGGGTTGCAAGAATATCAGCGTTACCGGGAGTAGGCTCCTTATCGGCTGACTCCGGCGCAGGAGACGATGTCTTTGGGGTGTGTGGACGAGGTGTGCGTCCGTTAACCCCAGACCCACCTCGAGCAGCGCCCCGACCCCGGGAGGATGGACCACCGCGAGCTCCCCCGCCACGACCACCACGACCGCCACGACCTCCGCGAGAGTCTTGACGATCATGGGAGATGCTTGAATCCTTTGAATGGGCGGTAGTGGTTGGCTTTTTGTCCTTTTTGCTTTTCACTGAGCCCCACTGTTCTGCGTGGCCTGGAGAGAGTAAATAGGTGAAAAGTGAAGGGCAGGTGGTCCTACCTTCGCTGATTCGGGTTGCAGCAAGCTCAACGTCGCCACCGGCCTCATCCAAGATAGACTGGAGATCTGTGGACAGTCAAAATTGGCGCAGGGGGGTGAATTAGACTGCACACACCGTCTAAAGAGTAGTCGGGGAAAAATTCCTTCAACTTCTGAACCTTCGGGCGATATTTCGCCTGGTCTGGCTCTGCTTGAGCTTGGAATCGAAAAGACGCGGACTTGTAAGACATTTGGAAGAGTGGAAAAGCAAAACTGGATTGACAAAACAAACCGGGGGTTTCAAAAGTCGAGTGGACCCGTTCGAGGGGGGTCAACTCGACACCGTCGACGACAACGACGGGCTACGACGACGAAAGCAGGGACGCAGACGCAGACACTGGCGATGGCGACGGCGACAATGAAACGCGCGCGTCCAGCGAATCTCACTCTTCTGCCAGACACGAGCAGAACATTCTATCCAGCCATCGCACTCGACGCCGACGATGCTCCCGACTCGCCGCCATCGTCCTCGACGCTCTCCTCGTCGCCAAGTCCGTCTCTCGTCCTCTCTCCAGCACCCGATTTTTCTCTCGGCGTCGACGCAGACGATCTCTCCAGAGACTTGGCCGATCTTGCGAGACTGCGAAAGAGCGTCCAGCGCAACCTGCGTCTGCGTCCAATCCGCTCCTTCAACACCCTCCCAAATGTTTCTTCCCACCGCGACCATGCATGCCGCTCAGCCCGCCCAAGTTCGCCCAGCTCGTCTAGCGCGACGTCCAGCGTGTACTATACTCCAGTCGACCCGATTCCATCCAGCCCACTCCACTCACCACCCCCGTCTGTTCTTGCCGCGTCTGCTTGGGATCCAGGCTTGCTCGCAGACCGTCTATCCTCCTCAAAGCGGCCCATTCTCATCGATACACGTCCCTACGCCACATATCAGGCATCTCATCTCGCTGGCAGTGTGAACATTGCCATCCCCTCTCTTATACTCAAACGATACAGAAAACCAGGCGGTGGATTCCACTCCCTCGACTCCCTTCGCCAATACATCACATCGGAAGAGGACAAGCAACAATGGGACATCCAGTCCGCTCCAGGAGGGGACAGATGGGATGGCGACATTGTCATCATTCACGGGGAGGAAACAGATGAGTCTGACAAGGATAATCTACAGGTTACTGCATGGGCACTCCTTCCCGTCCTCTCTGTCCTACTCGGACCAGGCCGGGTACACTACCTCAGAGGAGGGATGCCTGCAGCTCAACTCCATCCCCGACTCTCACTCCACATCGTTGCACAGAGCACCCTCAACACAGACGTCTCTGAACATCCTTTAAAAAGTGCAAAAGGAAAGGGCGTATTTCAGATCAACACCGCTGCACCGACCACTGCCACATTCCCTGATATCACTGCACCTGAATCATCTCTCTTTGCATACCAGTTATCAGACAGCCCCAACGAGCCCACATCGTCCCCCTCTCAGCCCATCCACCGCCCACGCTCTGTACCCTCTCGGCGCCCTAGTGCACAAAATCTTTGGCGTGCAGGAGACCAACCTCTGACTTTGCCCCGTCTCCAAATTCGCACAGAACCCACATGCCTCGCAACAGTGCCAGTCACCCCAACTCAATTCACCACTTCTATTAGCACGCACATACCCTTACCCCCACAATCTCCATCCCACTTGACTCTCTTGCACTCAAACCACACGCCTCCCGCAGCGTCACCTCGATGGACATCTAGTCCTGGAGAATTTCTTCCCCCTCCCTCGGTGTTCACGCAGTCATCGTATTCGCTTACTCCCCCCCGCACACCAGATACACCCATGCCCAATATACCCGTGCGGTCTCCAGGTACATCCCGCCCCTTCAATATGGCTCCTCCCTCGACCGGATCCGACCTTTCAGAAGAACTCCCCACATTCAGCGTCTCTACGATCCTCCCAGGCTTCCTCTACCTCGGTCCCGAACTTAGCCTCCCCGCGCACGTGGTTGAACTCAAAGAACTCGGCATCCGTCGTATCCTCAACATCGCTGCCGAGTGCGACGCGGACGACTATGGGCTCGCTCTGGACCACGAGTTTGAGCGGTATGTCCGTGTGCCCATGCGCGACACGGTTGAGGAAGAAAAGGTCCGTGACTGCCTACGCCTCGTATGCCAGATCCTGGGTGCGTCTTCTCTGTGCTTTATCCGTTCTACTAGCGAGACCAACGCATACTCCCTCAACAGACGAAGCTGCACTTTACAACGCAGCAACATACGTCCATTGCAAAGCTGGGCGCTCCCGCAGCGTTGCAGCAGTCATGGCCTACCTCATCCACGCCCACCACTGGCCTCTCTCACGCGCATACGCGTTCGTCGTCGATCGCCGCCGCGGCGTATCCCCCAACATCGGATTCGTCTCGGAACTCATGGTATTCGAGGCTCGTGAACTCGGAGGACGGCCGGGCGGGACAGGGATAGGCGCAGATGACGAGGAACAAAACAGCCAGGGACGCAGACTACCGCATGCCCGTGAAAGTCTGCCGCCTATGCTCTCCCAGGAAGTCGAGGAAGATGCAGACGTTGGGCTCGTCGTAGGACAAGATATGGAGGTCATGGACGCAGAAGGACGTTGGCGTCATGTACGGCGTGCTCCTGTAGACGAGGCGACGCTACAGCCCATGCGGCGAGTGAGTAAAGCGGGGTTAGAGAGCACCACAGGACCTTCCAATAACGTGCCTCACAGTGACAATGGAATAGTAGCTGGCTAGCCTACTGCGATACCTGCTTTTTCTGACTATTTCCCCATGTATTAGAGGCGTGTGCTAATAGTGTTGGAGTTTCAATGTATTTTTCTGTTGGGATACCCCCAGCTTCTTATTCGTTTTAAGATATTTGAAAGGTTTCCCTTCTT
>Ga0307516_10004212_pt1 | contig 17915 bp, 18 predicted proteins | sample 19_EM_MG_FD_203310 | JGI IMG/M metagenome (GOLD analysis project Ga0307516, IMG submission 203310) | Populus trichocarpa ectomycorrhiza microbial communities from riparian zone in the Pacific Northwest, United States - 19_EM | ecosystem: Host-associated > Plants > Roots > Unclassified | place... | reverse complement strand
TGGGCCGCCCGCCAGGCCAAGGACGGCAACCAGATCGGCGACCCCGCCCGCGCTGCCAAGGCCCTGCTCACCGTCCTGGACGCTGACAAGCCCCCGGTTCACCTGGTCCTGGGCACCGACGCCCTGGACCTGATCGAACAGGGCCGGCAGCGCCTGAGCGACGACATCGCCGCCTGGGCCGACCTGAGCACCTCCACCAGCCACCCCGTCGGCACATGACCCGCCCGCCGCGCACCAAGGCGCGGCCGATGTTCGGAGGCCAGCAATGAGCGACTCCCCTACCTCTACCCCGATCCCTACCGCCGTCGACTTCTGGTTCGACGCCGTCTGCCCATGGACCTGGCTGACCTCCCGCTGGATGCTCGAGGTCCAAAAGACCCGCCCGGTCCAGATCACCTGGCACGTCATGAGCCTGGCCGTCCTCAACGAGAGCCGTCTGGACCAACTCCCGCCGGCCAACCGCGAACTGATGGGCCAGGCATGGGCGCCCGTCCGGGTACTGATCGCCGCACAGGAGGCCTTCGGCCCCGGCGTCCTGGAACCTCTCTACACCGCGCTCGGCACCCGCTACCACCCACAGGGCCTCCCCAAGAACCGCGCCACCATCGAGGCCGCCCTACGTGAGGCGGGACTGCCCGAGCGCCTCGCCGAGGCCGGCGACACCGACACCTACGATCCGGCTCTGCGCCGCTCCCACCAGGAAGGCATCACCCTGGTCGGCCAGGAGGTCGGCAGCCCCATCATCGCCATCCCCGGCCCCGACAGCGACGACAAAATCGCCTTCTTCGGACCCGTCGTCACCCCCACACCCACAGGCGAGCAGGCCGCCCGACTGTGGGACGGCACCCTCGCTGTCGCCTCCACACCCGGCTTCTACGAGATCAAGCGGACCCGCACCGTCGGCCCGATCTTCGACTAGGCCGCAAGACCGGGATGGACAGCGCGATATCAGCGGCGTTGGCGCCATGGCGCGGACCTGGGCAGCAACACCGCCGCCGACCACATCATCGCCCCCCAACTGGCCCTGGCCCAGCTCCCGAAGAGGTTCCGGCGCGGGCGCGGCACATTGCCCGGCCATCGACCATCTGCTGCATCTCTGGATGCCGGCCCACGTGGACCCCGCGCTGCGTCACCTGTGGGACGTGCTGGAACGGGATCCGGGGTTCACGCGGCAGTGGCAGAACCTGGTCCAGCGGATCCGTGACCAACTGGCCGTCCACGCCATTCGAGGAAGCGCCGCTACTTGAGAAGGCCGAGGAAGCCGGTCCAGGCGTGTGCGGGGAAGGCGAGGACGGGGCTGTCCGAGGCGAGTTTGGAGTCCCGGACGGGTACGACGCCGGGGACTCCGTCGGCGACCTCGACGCAACTGCCGCCCTCGCCGTTGCTGTACGTGCTCTTGCGCCAGCGGGCGGCACCAGGGAAGTCGTACGCGATCTCGACGCACGACTCGCCGCCGCTTCCGCCGCTGTAGGTGCTCTTGCGCCAACGGGCGTTGGTCAGGTCGTACCCGCGCATCGTCTGTAGCCCTCCGCCGCCGACTCGATCAGGGTCAGGGACGCCTCCAGCGATACAGCGGCGACCCTGAGCAGATCGTAATCCGCCTGTGTCCGCTTCACTACGGCCGGATCATCCAGCAGGCTCCCCGAAAGCACGCCCTCTGTATAGGTGGCTGGCGGGGCGTCCTCGAACTCCATGAGCGTCATCAGCTTGCCCATCTGCGGATGCGCTCCTGCTGAGAACGGCAGTACCTGCACCAGCAGCTTGCGGCTTTGAGTCAACTCCGCGATGTGCTCAAGCTGTTGGGCCATCACTGCCGGAGAGCCGACCGGGACGCGTAGCACCGCCTCGTGCAGGATGACCCAATGCACCGGCCGTGTAGCGTCCTTGAGGAGCTGGGCACGCTCCATGCGGAGGCTGACCATCTCCTGGACGTAGGCGTCCGTGACGAGTGGGTTGCTCGCAAGGTAGATCGCACGTGCGTATTCAGGTGTTTGCAGGAGGCCCGGTACCACGGCGGGCGCCCACTCGCAGATGCTCGTCGCCAGCCGCTCCAGCTCCGCAGCGTGAGCGAAGTAATCCGCGTACCGCTGCTCTTTGATGAGCTTGCGCCACAGCCGCTCGAAAATACCGTCGGTTTGTAGGGCCTCGTCAATCCGCTGCGCGACATCCAATTGTGGTTTCCGAATGGCCTGTTCGAACTGCCCGATGTACCCACCGGACACGAAAACCCTCAAGCCCAGCTCCACTTGAGTGATCCCCGCGTCCTCCCGTCGCCGCTTCAGCTCCGTCCCGAAGAACTCCCACACCGCTTGGCGTGAACCATTGGCCACAGCCAACCACCTTCCGCTGACCGGCACTTGTAGTGCACAGACTCCTGCCGAGTGTAGGTCCCGCAGGGCACTCTGGAGACGAGAAGAGTGAAACTCGGAAATGAAGGGGAGCACGGTGGGGTCTGTGGAGTCACAGCACTCGGCGTACTGCGTCGAGTCGGCGGAGGAAACGGTGAAAGAATTGCGCGAGGCACTCCTTACGGCGGGAATTAATCTTCCGTCGCTGGGGCTTGATCCGGTGAGTCTCGCGCGGGAGGCGCCCTGTCCGCTCGTGGAATTGGGGCGGTGTTCCGTGGAGACCGCGCGGCGACTCGCCCCGGTGTTGCGGTGAAGCCGCCGGTGGGGGCGTATGTCGTGGACACCGGGAGTGAGCGGGTGGGGATCGTCATGGGGCACGAGGGGCCGTATGTGCAACTGAGACCCCACGGCGGGGGCCGGGAGTGGGACGCCGATCCGGGTGCCGTACGGCATGCCACCTCGGCCGAGCGGCTGAGCGCGATGACGGCGTACGCCAACGCGCGCAGCCGCGGTGAGGTGCCCTGAAGCACGGGGGCGACGGGGGACAGCCGGCGTAGGCGAGAATGGGGCCATGAGTCTGTTCCGCGACGACGGCATCGTGCTGCGCACCCAGAAGCTGGGTGAGGCGGACCGGATCATCACCCTGCTCACGCGCGGTCACGGACGGGTACGGGCCGTGGCCCGCGGGGTACGACGGACCAAGTCGAAGTTCGGGGCCCGGCTGGAGCCGTTCTCCCACGTCGACGTGCAGTTCTTCGCGCGGGGCAGCGAACTGATCGGGCGCGGGCTGCCGCTGTGTACGCAGAGCGAGACCATCGCGCCGTACGGGGGCGGGATCGTCGCGGACTACACGCGGTACACCGCCGGTACGGCCATGCTGGAGACCGCCGAGCGGTTCACCGACCACGAGGGCGAGCCGGCGGTGCAGCAGTATCTGCTGCTCGTCGGGGCGCTGCGGACACTCGCCCGCGGCGAGCACGCCCCGCATCTCGTCCTGGACGCGTTCCTGCTGCGCTCGCTCGCGGTCAACGGGTACGCGCCCACCTTCAGCGACTGCGCGAAGTGCGGTATGCCCGGTCCGAACCGGTTCTTCTCGGTCGCGTCCGGAGGGTCGGTCTGCGTGGACTGCCGGGTGCCCGGGAGCGTCGTACCGTCGCCGCAGACCCTGGAACTCCTCGGGGCGCTGCTTACGGGAGACTGGGAGACCGCGGACGCGTGCGAGCCGCGGCATGTGCGGGAGGGGAGCGGGCTGGTGTCCGCCTATCTGCACTGGCATCTGGAGCGCGGGCTGCGTTCGCTCCGGTACGTGGAAAAGTAAGCGCCGAACTCAGTCAGAGGGATCAGAGGGAGACGAGAAGCACATGGCCGTACGCGGGATCCTCGGGCGCCAGCGCCGTGAGTACAAGACGCCGGAACCGCATCCGTCCGGAGCCCGTGCGCCGAAGCTCCCGGGTGAGCTGATCGCGAAGCATGTGGCGATCGTCATGGACGGCAACGGACGCTGGGCGAAGGAACGCGGACTGCCGCGCACCGAGGGGCACAAGGTCGGTGCCGAGCGGGTGCTGGACGTGCTGCAGGGCGCGATCGAGATGGGCGTCGGGAGCATCTCGCTGTACGCCTTCTCCACCGAGAACTGGAAGCGCTCGCCCGACGAGGTGCGCTTCCTGATGAACTTCAACCGGGACTTCATCCGCAAGACCCGGGACCAGCTCGACGAACTCGGGATCCGGGTGCGGTGGGTGGGGCGGATGCCCAAGCTGTGGAAGTCCGTCGCCAAGGAGCTCCAGGTCGCCCAGGAGCAGACCAAGGACAACGACAAGCTGACGCTGTACTTCTGCATGAACTACGGCGGCCGGGCCGAGCTCGCGGACGCCATGCAGGCCATCGCGGAGGATGTGAAGGCCGGTCGGCTCGACCCGTCGAAGGTCTCCGAGAAGACCATCCAGAAGTACCTGTACTACCCGGACATGCCGGACGTGGACCTGTTCCTGCGGCCCAGCGGCGAGCAGCGCACCTCCAACTACCTTCTCTGGCAGAGCGCTTACGCCGAGATGGTCTTCCAGAACGTGCTCTGGCCGGATTTCGACCGGCGGGACCTTTGGCGGGCGTGTGTGGAGTTCGCCTCGCGTGACCGGCGCTTCGGTGGTGCGATTCCGAATGAGGAGCTGCTCGCGATGGAGGGTAAGCAGGAGTAGGGCTGACAGGCGCCCGGTGTCGCTGCTGGGGGGTGGGTGTGCGCAACCCGGCGCCGGCGGGGTGCCGCTGCGCCCACCCTCCCCCACTCTCGACTTCGCTCGAGCGGGGGGACCCCCGTCGCCCCTGCGGCACGATTGCCCGCAGTTACGCGGCAGCGCACTCCGCGCACGTGCCGAAGATCTCCACCGTGTGGGCCACGTTCACGAAGCCGTGTTCCGCCGCGATGGCGTCCGCCCACTTCTCCACCGCCGGGCCCTCGACCTCGACGGCCTTGCCGCAGACGCGGCAGACCAGGTGGTGGTGGTGTTCGCCGGTGGAACAGCGGCGGTAGACGGACTCGCCGTCGGAGGTGCGCAGGACGTCGACCTCGCCGGCGTCGGCGAGTGACTGGAGCGTGCGGTAGACCGTGGTCAGCCCGACGGAGTCGCCCTTGTGCTTGAGCATGTCGTGGAGATCCTGCGCGCTGCGGAACTCGTCGACCTCGTCGAGCGCCGCCGCCACGGCGGCCCGCTGCCGGGTCGCGCGGCCCTTCACTGGCGGTCCAGCGGTCGTCACCGAATGCCTCCTCACGTCTGCGCCTGCCGGGCCATTGTGCCAGCCCGGCCTGTCAACGGTCAGACGCCGACCTTCGAGTCCGGTTCACGGCCGGCCGGAATCACGCACTCCGCCGGGTCTCCGGCGGGCTGCCGGGCGGCGAGGGCCCGCGCGCGGCGCCGGGCCAGCGGGGTCGCCAGCACGGTCAGCGCGATGAACGCCCCGATGGTCAGCAGCACGATCGTCGCGCCGGGCGGTACGTCCTGGTAGTACGACGTGACGGTCCCGCCGATCGTCACGCTCACGCCGATCGCCACCGCGACCGCGAACGTCGCCGCGAAGCTGCGGGTGAGCTGCTGGGCCGCCGCCACCGGCACCACCATCAGCGCCGACACCAGCAACAGGCCCACGACCCGCATGGCGACCGTCACCGTCACCGCCGCGGTGATCGCCGTCAGCAGGTTCAGCGCGCGCACCGGCAGACCGGTGACGCGCGCGAACTCCTCGTCCTGGCTGACCGCGAACAGCTGGCGGCGCAGGCCCACCGTGATGAGGAGCACAAAGGCGGCGAGGCAGCAGATCGCGGTGACGTCCGCCGGGCTCACCGTCGACAGGGAGCCGAACAGGTACGACATCAGGTTCGCGTTGGAGCCGCCCGGCGCGAGGTTGGTGAACATCACGCCGGCCGCCATACCGCCGTAGAAGAGCATCGCGAGGGCGATGTCGCCGCGGGTCTTGCCGTACCAGCGGATCAGCTCCATCACCACGGTGCCGAGGACGGAGACCGCCATCGCCATCCACACCGGGGACGCGGACAGCAGGAAGCCGAGGCCGACGCCGGTCATCGCCACATGGCCGATGCCGTCGCCCATCAGGGCCTGGCGGCGCTGGACGAGGTAGATGCCGACCGCGGGGGCGGTGACGCCGACCAGGACGGCGGCGAGCAGGGCCCGCTGCATGAAGGCGTAGTTCAGGATGTCCATCAGCTCAGCAGTCCCGTCCGGATCGGTTCGGCGTCGTGAGCCGCGTGCGGGTGTACGTGGTCGTGGCCGGGCAGGGCGTGCTGACCGAGGGCCTGTGGGGGCGGGCCGTCGTGCGTCACGCAGCCGTCGCGCAGGACGACCGCCCGGTCGATCAGGGGCTCCAGGGGGCCGAGTTCATGGAGGACGAGCAGCACCGTCGTACCGGATGCCACCTGGTCCCGCAGCGTCCGCGCGAGGACCTCCTGGCTGGCCAGGTCCACGCCCGCCATCGGCTCGTCCATGATCAGCAGTTCGGGTTCGGCGGCGAGGGCGCGGGCGATCAGCACGCGCTGGTGCTGGCCGCCGGACAGGGCGTTGACGGAGTCCTTTGCGTGGTCGGCCATGCCGACCAGCTCCAGGGCCCGGCGTACGGCCTCGCGGTCGGCCTTGCGCAGCACGCCGAAGCGGGCCCGGGACAGCCGGCCGGAGGAGACGATCTCGGTGACCGTGGCGGGCACACCGCCCGCGGCGGTGGTGCGCTGCGGTACGTAGCCGACGCGGGCCCAGTCGCGGAAGTCGCGGCGCGGGGTGCCGAACAGCCTGATCTCGCCGCCGGTGAGCGGCACCTGGCCGATGACGGTGCGGATCGCGGTCGACTTGCCGGAGCCGTTGGCGCCGAGCAGCGCGACGACCTCGCCGTGGTCCACGGTGAGGTCGATGCCGCGCAGGACGGGGCGCGAGCCCAGCTCGGCCCGGGCGCCGCGCAGGGATACGACGGGCTCGCTCACGAGGTCCTCCGTGGGGATCACTGGGCGCCCAGTGCGGTCTGCAGCGCCTTGAGGTTGGAGTCCATGACCTGGAAGTAGTCGTCGCCCTCGGACTTGGACGTGATGCCCTCGATCGGGTCGAGGACGTCCGTCCTGAGCCCGGCGTCCGCGGCGATGGTCTTCGCGGTCTTGTCGCTGACGAGCGTCTCGTAGAAGACCGTGGAGACGCCGTCGGCCTTCGCCATCTTCTCAAGGCCCCTGACGCGGTTGGCGCTGGGCTCCGACTCGGGGTCGAGGCCGCTGATGGCCTCCTCGGTCAGGCCGTAGCGCTCCGCGAGGTAGCCGAAGGCGGCGTGCGTGGTGACGAAGACCTTGGTCCTGGTGTTCTTCAGGCCGTCCTTGAACCGGGTGTCGAGGGCGCCGAGCTTCCTGACCAGGGCGGCGGTGTTCTTCTTGTAGTCGGCCGCGTGGTCCGGGTCGGCCTTCTCGAAGGCCTTGCCGACGCCGCCGGCGACCTCGGCGTAGCGCACCGGGTCGAGCCAGACGTGGGGGTCGAGGCCGGCCAGTTCCTCGTCCGCGTGGTCGTCGTGCCCGGCCGCGTGGCCGCCGACCTCGTTGCCGTGCTTCTCCAGCGAGGTGAGGGAGGCGGCGTCGATCTTCGTCCCGATCCCGGACTGGCCCACAGCGTCGTCGACGGCGGGCTGGAGGTTCTTGAGGTAGAGCACCGCGTCGGACTCCTGGAGCTGCGCGGTCTGCTTGGCGCTGATCTCCAGGTCGTGCGGTTCCTGGCCGGGTTTGGTGAGGCTGGTGACATTCACATGGTCCCCGCCGATCTGCTGGGCGAGGAACTGCAGTGGGTAGAACGACGCGACGACGTCGAACTTGTCCGTGTTGCCCACGGCGGCGCTGTCGGTGGAGCAGGCGGAGAGGGTGCCGAGGCTCAGCGCGGTGACGGCGGTCACGGCGGCCGTGGGTATGAGGCGACGTCGTACGTTCATGACAGTCATTTTCAACTAACCTGGAAATGATTGTCAACAAAGCTGACCGGAAGGGGGGTGGCGGGGACCGGAGCCCGGACCGATTTGATTGGAGGGGAGCCCTCGCCGGTAACCTGAAGCATTCGCTCTGAAGCAATGCTCCGAAGCACCTCCTGAAGCATCTCGCTTCGTCGCCCGTCGTCGTAATGAAGAGAGCACCGTGGCCGCCGACAAGATCGACACCATCGTCAGCCTGAGCAAGCGCCGTGGCTTCGTATTCCCCTGCAGTGAGATCTACGGCGGACAGCGCGCCGCCTGGGACTACGGGCCGCTGGGTGTCGAGCTCAAGGAGAACCTCAAGCGCCAGTGGTGGCGCTACATGGTGACGTCGCGCGAGGACGTCGTCGGTATCGACTCGTCCGTGATCCTGGCCCCCGAGGTCTGGCAGGCATCCGGCCACGTCGCCACCTTCACGGACCCGCTCACCGAGTGCACCTCCTGCCACAAGCGGTTCCGCGCGGACCACCTGGAAGAGGCCTACGAGGCCAAGCACAACCGCCCGCCGGAGAACGGCCTGGCGGACGTGAACTGCCCCAACTGCGGCAACAAGGGCCAGTTCACCGAGCCCAAGCAGTTCTCGGGCCTGCTCTCCACCCACCTCGGCCCGACCCAGGACAGCGGCTCCGTCGCCTACCTGCGTCCCGAGACCGCACAGGGTATCTTCACCAACTTCGCCCAGGTGCAGACCACTTCGCGCCGCAAGCCGCCGTTCGGCATCGCCCAGATGGGCAAGTCCTTCCGCAACGAGATCACGCCCGGCAACTTCATCTTCCGCACCCGCGAGTTCGAGCAGATGGAGATGGAGTTCTTCGTCAAGCCGGGCGAGGACGAGAAGTGGCAGGAGTACTGGATGGAGCAGCGCTGGAACTGGTACACCGGCCTGGGCCTGCGTGAGGAGAACATGCGGTGGTTCGACCACCCGGCCGAGAAGCTCTCCCACTACTCCAAGCGCACCGCCGACATCGAGTACCGCTTCCAGTTCGGCGGCAACGAGTGGGGTGAGCTGGAGGGCGTCGCCAACCGCACCGACTACGACCTCGGCGCCCACTCCAAGGCCTCCGGCCAGGACCTCTCCTACTTCGACCAGGAGGCCGGCGAGCGCTGGACGCCGTACGTCATCGAGCCGGCCGCCGGTGTGGGCCGCGCGATGCTGGCGTTCCTGCTCGACGCGTACATCGAGGACGAGGCACCCAACGCCAAGGGCAAGCTGGAGAAGCGCACGGTGCTGCGCCTCGACCCGCGGCTGTCCCCGGTGAAGGTCGCGGTGCTGCCGCTGTCCCGCAACCCGGAGCTGTCCCCGAAGGCCAAGGGCCTCGCCCAGGCGCTGCGCCAGAACTGGAACATCGACTTCGACGACGCCGGCGCCATCGGCCGCCGCTACCGCCGCCAGGACGAGATCGGCACGCCGTTCTGCGTGACCGTCGACTTCGACACCCTGGACGACAACGCGGTCACCGTCCGCGAGCGCGACTCGATGAAGCAGGAGCGGGTGTCGCTGGACCAGATCGAGGGCTACCTGGCCAGCCGGCTGATCGGCTGCTAGGGCCTGTCCCAGGAGTGCAGGCCGCTTGATCGGCTGTTGAATCGGCCCTTGATACGGGTTCCGTTGTGGACCTGTGTCAAGGGCCGACGCGCGTCCAGGACGAACGCGTGAGCATCGCGTTCCCGCTGACCACTCTCATCGTCGTCGTGACGCCCGGTACCGGGCTCGTCCACACCCTGGCCGCCGGGCCGGAGGGGGCTCCGACAGGTCTACGTCCCCTCCCGATCCACCGTCGCCTGGTGGGCCTCCGTGAGATGTTCCTCCGCCTTCAGCCAGGGCAGGAACTGGGCCGGCCGGCGCCAGCCGCACGTGTCACATGTGATCGTGCGCCGCGTTCCCGCACGCCGCACCCGCACGACGTGTTCACGCCCGTGCTGGTCCCAGCGGCTCACCTTGCTCGTGTTGCTCTCCAGCATGCTGCCTCCAGAGGCCGCGCCCTGTGGGCCTGTTGACGCAGCAAGGAGTGTGCAGCAAGACCAACATCAACGGGGGTTCCTTCACCTGTTTCTCGCGGCTTGGCCAACCCGTGTTCCGGGCCCAGGCCTCCTGGGCCCGGCTTCCCAACCCCCAGTCGCAGGGCCTCAGTCGATCGTCCTCGGCAGGCGCAGGCTCAGCAGACCGGTCAGCGCGATCGCCGCCAGCTGCACGAGAAGCGTGATGAGCAGGGCGTCCCGCATTCCCAGGCCCGGTACGAGGGAGAGGAACAGGGTGCCGAGCGTGGCGACGCCGAGTGCCAGCGCGGACTGCTGTGCGGTGGTCAACACCCCGCTGCCGACGCCGGCCCGCGCGGGCGGCACCTCGGACAGCACGATCCGGAAGATCACCGGGAGTTGCAGCGCCTGCCCCACGCCCGCGATCGCGCCGCCCGGCAGCAGGGCCACCAGACCGAGGTCCGGCCAGGAAAGCCACGCGGCCAGCGCGATCAGGCCCACGCCCACGCCCTGGAGCAGGGCGCCCGCGGCCACCACCCTGGAGCCGTACCGGGCGATGAGCCGTGGTCCGGCGATGGAGGTGAACAGGAACGTCACCGCCAGGGGAGCCAGCGCCAGGCCCGCCCGCACGGGGCTGAGGCCCGCGCCCTGTTGCAGGGCCACCGCGATCACGAACATGAAGCCGCTGAACCCGACGGAGAGCGGCAGGATCACCACAAGTCCGCGTCGCAGCGACACCAGCGCGAACAGACTCGGCGGCACCAGTGGCGTACGGCCCAGCCGGTCCGCCCTGCGCTCCACCGCGTAGAAGGCCGCCGCCACGAACGGGAACGCCGCCAGCGACAGCCACGTCCACAGCGGCCAGCCCGCCGCCCGGCCCTCGGTCAGCGGGGCCAGCAACGTGAGGAGAGCGGTCGCCAGCAGGACCGTGCCCGGGACGTCCACCGGCTCCGGACGCCGCGCCCGGGTCTCCGGGACCGTACGGGCCGCCAGGACCAGACCGACGAGGACGACCGGCACGTTCACCAGGAACACCGCGCGCCAGCCGCCGCCCGCGCCGAAGAGGAACGACAGCGGTGTCGCGGCCACGAGGACGCCGCCGAGGATCTGGCCGAGCACCATGGACAGGCCCGCCGTCGCTCCGTACAGGCCCATCGCCTTGGCGCGGCGGGGGCCCGCGGTGGCCGCCTGGATGGTGGCGAGTACCTGCGGCAGCATCGCGGCCGACGCCGCGCCCTGCGCGATCCGGGCCGCGACCAGGGTCCAGGCGGTGGGCGCGAGCCCGCAGGCCAGCGAGGTCAGGCCGAAGGCGGCCATGCCGCCCAGGAAGAACCGCCGCCGCCCGAACAGGTCGCCGAGACGGCCCCCGAGAACGAGCAGGACGGCGTACGCGAGGCCGTACCCGGCGACGACGAGTTCGAGGACCGACTCGCTCGCGGAGAGGTCCGCGGCGATCGTGGGCAGGGCGACGTTGACGATGAAGAAGTCGATGAGGGGCAGTGCCGCGGCCAGCAGCACGGTGAAGAGTCCGAGTCCGCCGAGCGCGGGTGGTGCCACGGAGGAGGAGCGGACCTGGTGCGAAGAGATGGTTTCGGTCACGCTCATCAGCCTGGGACCGCTCGGAGAGGGGTACCAGAGTCTTCTTATCCTGGTAGCGGAACCACCTGGAAACAGGGTCCGTGTGAGTGGCAGGCTGGTGGTCATGACGACCACGGCCCAGGAGACGGCGCTCGAAACCCCGCGCGGTACGGCCGTGTCGGAGATCCGGCGGCACGAACTCGCCGCCTTCCTGCGCCACCGCCGCGAGCACATCGCCCCCGAGCGGGTCGGCCTGCCCCGTGGCCGCCGACGCCGTACCCCGGGACTGCGCCGCGAGGAGGTCGCCCACCTCTCCGCGGTCGGGGTCACCTGGTACACCTGGCTCGAGCAGGCCCGGGACATCCAGGTCTCCGTCCAGGTCCTGGACGCGCTCGCCCGCACCCTGCTGCTCGACCCCAGTGAACGCGCACACCTCTTCCAGCTCGCCGGAGCCGTGGACCCGACGCCGGCCACCAGCTGCTCGGCGGTCACCCCGGCGCTGCGGACGGTACTGGAGCAGCTGGAGCCGGTGCCGGCCTGTGTGCAGAACAGCCGGTACGACATCCTCGCCCACAACCGCACCTACGGGCTGCTGCTGTGCGACCTGGAGGCGGTGCCGCCCGAGGACCGCAACTGCATGATCCTCTGCTACACGCACGCGGAGTGGCGCTCCTCGATCGTGCACCTGGAGCAGACCCAGCGGCTGATGGCGGCCCGGTTCCGCGCCACGATGGCGGGGCATCTCGCCGAGCCCGCCTGGAAGATGCTGCTGAAGCGGCTGAGCGCGGAGTCCCCGGACTTCCGTGAGGCCTGGGAACGGCACGAGATCGGCACGCACCGGGTGCGGCGCAAGGAGTTCCTCAACCGGTACGTCGGCCGCGTCGTCGTCGACCACACCGACCTGTGGCTGGGACCGGAGGCAGGTCCGCGCATGGTGACGTACGTGCCCTCGGACGAGAAGTCACGGCGCCGGCTGGAGCGGCTGCACACGATCGCGCTGGAACGGGAAGGAGCCGGGGGAGGGCAAGGGGAGCGGGAGTTGGAGTTCGAGAGCGAGACCGCTCTGTCCCGCGGTTGACTCCCGGGCCCTGGTCACGCCCCGTGGGCCCTACGCCCCGTGGGCCCTACGCCCCACGGGACCTACGGCACCCGCGCCCCGACCCCCGCGGCCTGACGCACCTCCGTGGACGACAGCCGCTCAGCCGTCCGTTCGGCGGTCCCGCGAGCCCACCGCCCACTGGTCAACGCCCCCACCACCAGCACGGCGAACCCGCATACGGCGAGCACCCACCACCCGGGCATCGCGGCGGACACGAACGTCTCCCGGTACGGAGAGGAACCGATCCGCGCCGCCAGCACCGCGCCGATCACCGCGACCCCCAGGGTCTGCCCCAGCTGCCGGCTCGTGGACGCGACAGCCGCGGCCACCCCGGCCTGGCTGCGCGGCATCCCCGAGACCGCCGTATTGGTGATCGGCGCGTTGACGAAGCCGAAGCCGATGCCGAACAGCACGAACCCGACGAACAGTGTGACGTTCGACGTCTCGGCCTCGAACGCGGCGAACAGCACACCGCTCAACGTCATCGCGACCCCCGCGATCAGCAGCGGCACGCGCGGCCCGAGGGTCCCGACCAGGCGCCCGGACAGCGGTGCGCACAGGAAGGTCGGTACGGCCATGGGCAGCATCCACAGGCCCGCGTGCAGAGCGTCCAGGCCCCGCACGTTCTGCAGGTACAGCGTCGACAGGAACAGGAACCCGCCGAGCGCCGCGAACCCGCAGACCGCGATCACCGTCGCGCCGCTGAACGGAGCCGACCGGAAGAACCGCAGATCGATCAGCGGCTCGTCCCGCCGGGGCTCGTACCAGAGCAGACCCGCGAGCGCGGCGAGCGCGACCACCGCGAACGGCAGCACCGCGACCAGGCCCGCGCTCGGCGCCTCGATGATCGCGTACGTCAGCGCACCGAACAGCGCGATCACCAGGACCTGCCCGACCGGGTCGGGGCGGCGGGCCTTCGGGGCGCGGGACTCGGCGATGTAGCGGAGGGTGAGGAAGAAGGCCGCCAGGCCCACCGGCAGGTTGATCCAGAAGATCGAGCGCCAGCCGACCGACTCCACGAGCAGGCCGCCGATCAGCGGCCCGGCGGCCATGGAGAGACCGACCACCGCACCCCACGCGCCGATCGCCCGCGCCCGCTCGCGCGGGTCCGTGAAGGTGTTGGTGATGATCGACATGGCGACCGGGTTCAGCATCGATCCGCCCACCGCCTGAACCATGCGGAAGGCGATCAGCGCGTCGAGGTTCGGCGCGATCGAGCACAGCGCGGAGCCGATGGTGAAGACGACAAGCCCCGCCATGAAGACCCGCTTGCGGCCCAGCCGGTCGGCGGTGGAACCGGCCAGCATCAGCAGTGAGGCGAGGACGAGTGTGTAGGCGTCGATGGTCCACTGCAGGCCCGCCGTGCTCGCGTGCAGGTCCTTCTGCACGGAGGGCAGGGCGACGTTCAGGACGGTGTTGTCGAGGCTCACGATCAGCAGACTCATACAGCAGATCGCGAGCACCAGCATGCGTCGACGGTGGCTGAGCTCGGGCATGCGCCCCAGAGTACGCCGACTTCGATAGTGCGTCTAACTAATGACTGTTCATGATCTTCACGCCTGACGCCGGAGCTGACGGAGCTGTCGGCCGAGTGAGGGACAATGGCCTCTTGCCCTCTGTCGTACGTCCGTCCCGGAGCCCCCTGATGACCCACCCGCTCTCGATCGGCCCCCACGTCGTCGCGCCGCCCGTGGTGCTGGCGCCGATGGCCGGGATCACCAACGCGCCCTTCCGCACCCTGTGCCGGGAGTTCAGCGGCGGCAAGGGCCTGTTCGTGAGCGAGATGATCACGACCCGGGCGCTGGTCGAGCGCAACGAGAAGACCATGCAGCTGATCCACTTCGACGCGACCGAGAAGCCGCGCTCGGTCCAGCTGTACGGCGTCGACCCGGCGACCGTCGGCAAGGCCGTCCGCATGATCGCGGAGGAGGACCTCGCCGACCACATCGACCTGAACTTCGGCTGCCCGGTCCCGAAGGTGACCAGGAAGGGCGGCGGCTCCGCCCTCCCGTACAAGCGCCACCTGCTGCGGTCGATCCTGCGGGAGGCGGTCAGCGGGGCGGGTGACCTGCCCGTCACGATGAAGATGCGCAAGGGCATCGACGACGACCACATCACCTACCTCGACGCCGGCCGTATCGCCGTCGAGGAGGGGGTCACCGCCATCGCGCTGCACGGCCGCACCGCCGCCCAGCACTACGGCGGCACCGCCGACTGGGACGCCATCGCCCGCCTCAAGGAGCACGTCCCGGAGATCCCCGTGCTCGGCAACGGCGACATCTGGTCGGCCGAGGACGCGCTGCGGATGGTGCGGGAGACCGGCTGCGACGGCGTGGTCGTGGGGCGCGGATGCCTCGGGCGGCCGTGGCTGTTCGCCGATCTGGTCGCGGCCTTCGAGGGACGTACGGAGGCCATCGCGCGGCCCTCCCTCCGCGAGGTCGCCGACATCATGGTCCGGCACGCCACGCTGCTCGGCGAGTGGATCGGCGACGAGCCCCGCGGGGTCATCGACTTCCGCAAGCACGTGGCCTGGTACCTGAAGGGCTTCGCGGTCGGTTCCGACATGCGCAAGCGGCTCGCGATCACCTCGTCGCTGGCCGAACTGCGAGCCGGGCTGGACGAGTTGGACCTCGACCAGCCCTGGCCCGCCGGCGCCGACGGGCCCCGCGGCCGTACCTCCGGCAACAACCGGGTGGTGCTGCCGGACGGCTGGCTGAAGGACCCGTACGACTGCGCGGGCATCGGCGAGGACGCGGAACTGGACACCTCCGGGGGCTGAACCGCCCAGGTGGGCTCAGTCCTTGGACGGGTGCGGTGTCGAGCCGTACGCCGTCAGGAAGCGGTCGCGGAACGAACTCATCTTCCACACCGGGGCGTTCTTGGCGGGCTTCAGGCCCTCCGTCCAGTTCCACCCGGCGATCTTGTCGAGGACCTTCGGGTCCTTGGCGACGATCGAGACGGGCACGTCACGGCTGGCGTGGTTGCCGCTGACCCGGGCGATCGGCTGGTGGTCGCCGAGGAAGACGAGAACGGTGTCGTCGGTGCCGTAGCGCTCCAGCCACTGGGTGAGGCTGGTGACGGAGTACTGGATCGACTTGCCGTACTCCTCCTTGGAGCGGGCGGAGTCGGTGATGACGTCCGACGGGTTGGTGCCGGCCTTCTGGATGGGGCCGAACACCGAGCCGTCGCCGAGTTCGTCCCAGCCGACCATCTTCGGGATCGGGGACCAGGGCTGGTGGCTGGAGGTCAGGATGATCTCCGACATCAGCGGCTTGTCACGCTTCTTGCTGTGCTCCAGACGCTGGAACGCCTCCAGCGCGTACTGGTCGGGCATCGTCGACCAGCTGAACTTCGGGCCCTGGTAGCCCATCTGGAAGGCGTTGTAGACCTTGTCGAGGCCGTAGAAGCTCTGTTCCGGCCAGTTCTTCTGGACACCGGGCATCACCCCGACCGTGTCCCAGTCGCCGGTCTTCTGGAAGGCCTTGGTGAGGCTGAGGTGGTCGCTGGAGGTGACCGTGCGGTAGCGCTGCTGGTTGTCGACCCACAGGCCGGACATGGTGGTGGAGTGGCCGAGCCAGCTGCTGCCGCCGTAGGTCGCCGAGGTCAGCCAGCCGCTCTTGGCGCGGAAGCCGGCCTTCTCCAGTGACGCGGTACTGGCGTCGAGCGTCCTGTCGACGCCGGGCGCGATGCCCGGGTCCTCGATCGCGCTGCGGCCGTAGCTCTCGATGAAGGTGAAGATCATGTCCTTGCCGCGCAGGTCCGGCACCAGCTGGTCGGCGGGCGTGTTGCCGAACTGGTCGGCCTTGGCCTCCTTCTGGAACGCCGCCTCGTCCCGCACGGTGTCCCTGACCCGCCTCGCCTGGATCGCCAGGGCTCCGGCGGCCCGTTCGGAGGCGACCGGCATGCCGTCGACCTGGAGGCCGAGGGTGGCGCAGGTGATCCACACGGTGCCGGCGATCAGGGTGGCCCGGGTGGCGGTCCGGGTGTCACGTACGAGCAGGTTGCTCAGCCGGACCGTCGCCAGGGCCATCAGCACCAGCACCAGCAGGACGAGGACGACGGCGCCGACGGCGGCACCGACGGCGGTCGCCCGGCCCATCGAGTCCTCGACGTAGGACTGGGCGTCGTCCAGCAGGCCCCAGTCCAGAACGAGGTTGAAGCCCCGGCCCAGGTACTCGCTGAACTCCATGTCGAGGACGTTCAGGATGGTCAGCGCACCCAGCACCGCCCCGGAGACGGCCGCCAGGATCACCCGCGGCCGCCGCGGCAGGGCGAGCATCACGGCCGCCACCACGATCGCCTCCGCCGGCAGCCGCGTGAACCGGTTGGGCTCCAGCGCGGCGAGCCTGTTCGGCATGACCAGCCCGGCGAACACCAGGACGGCGGCGAGCACCGTGGTCGACCAGCGGAGGACGAGGGCGGCGGTGGGGTAACGGGCGCGCCAGGCAGGCCAGTTGGCGAGGCGGGCTCTGAGGGGGGTGCTCTTGCCCGTGCCGGTGGCGTCGTCCTCAGCCATAGCGGAGGGTGCGGCTTCGGCGGGCTTCGCCTGGTCGGCTCCGGTCTGGTCGGCCCCGGTCTCGTCCGGTGCGGCGTCGTCCGGTACGGCCTTGTCGTGTACGGCTTCGTCAGGCGCGACTTCGCCCGCTACGGCCTCGTCCGGCGTCGCCTCGTTCGCCGCCTCTGTCGCTTCCTCGCTCGCGGGTGGGACGGAGGGTGTGTCGTCGGCCTTGGCCGGCGATTGGCGAAAGCGCGTGAAGACAGGCACCCGAAGGTCCTTCCGTACGAAGCCCGGCGGAGGGGTGGATCCGGTCCGAGGGGGGGACCGGACCCACCGCATTTCCGTACGGTTCGCCTCCGTCGGGTGTTCAGCCCTTTTGCCCACTGCTCGGCAAACACCGGGCAAACCACTCCCCAACCGGCGCGTCAGGCGCCCCCGACCGCCGTGAGCAGCGCCAGCGGTGCCGCCGCCGACCGGGACTCCCGTACACACGCGTGCGGATACGGGACCGGCTCCGCGTGGGTGTCGCGGCCGTAGCCCGCGAGGACCTCCGGGAGGCGGTGGCCGGTCGCGGTCGCCGCGTCGACCAGGGCGTGGGCGACCGAGCGGGCCTCGTCGTGCAGGCCGTAGCGGGCGAGCCCCAGGGCGATCAGCGCGTTGTCGTGCGGCCAGACCGAGCCGCGGTGGTAGGAGAGGGGGTGATACGCCGGTTGTCCCGCGGCGAGCGTGCGGACGCCCCAGCCGGAGAAGAAGTCCGGGTCCAGCAACCGCCGGCCGACCTCCTCGCCGTACTCCTTGTCCAGCAGCCCCGACCAGAGCAGATGTCCGGCGTCCGAGGCGAGCGCGGTCACCTGGCGGCCCTCCCCGTCCAGCGCGAGCGCGGGAAAGGAACGGTCCGGCATCCAGAAGTCGCGCTGGAAGC
>Ga0307516_10004211_pt1 | contig 17915 bp, 15 predicted proteins | sample 19_EM_MG_FD_203310 | JGI IMG/M metagenome (GOLD analysis project Ga0307516, IMG submission 203310) | Populus trichocarpa ectomycorrhiza microbial communities from riparian zone in the Pacific Northwest, United States - 19_EM | ecosystem: Host-associated > Plants > Roots > Unclassified | place... | reverse complement strand
TGTTCCAGGCCGAACGTTCCCTGACCCGCGTTCCGACTCCGGCCTTGGCGTTGAGCAATCCCTTGGCCGACAGCGTTTTGACGCTTTCGCGCAGCACTGTTCGCGAGACGTTGAACATCGCCGTCAGCTCCGCATCCCGCGGCAGCGGCGTGCCTTCAGCGTAACGGCCAACGATGATGTCGATCCCGATGGTGCGCGTCACCTCAAGCTGGCTGGAATGGCCGCGGCCCGGCGGAATCACGACGAGATTGGAGGTCATGGCGGTTAAGCGTGACCGGCCGTCGCTATTTGCGGTAGATTTTGCTGGAAGGATTCATGGCTGGTTTCGCTCCCTACTTTACGGACAGCCGTCCTGCCTCTCCGGGCACAATCAAGCTGACGAGGGAGTTCATGCCATATCGCGGAATCCTTGTATAGAAGATTATCATATTAGTATGACTTACTAGGGTTCGCGGCGCGCGAAATTGGACCGCCCGGCGGAGCTAGATGTTGTGTTTAAGCACGTACGAGGCCCCAACTTTCTACTGTACATGGGGTTGTTTTCGCAATTTTTCGCGCCCGGCTTCAGTGGTGCATCGTGTCTTGGGACGCGAGCTTGTGCAAGCCGCGAGGTTCGCCAAATGCCCGGCGAACCTCACCCTCCATCAAAATATGTGCGGTGATGTCGAACCGTCGAAGCCTCACCCCAACGTTACAGCGACGATCGAAATCACTCCCAGGCCCATTCCGAGAAATCGTTGGCGTACAGGGGGACCTGGCTCCACAAGCCCTTCAACTTCTTGTTGGCGATCGTGATCAGTTGCGGCTGGAACAGAAAGCCGGCGGCGGCATCCGTCGCGAGCAGGCGCTGGGCGTCACCCAATAGCTTGGCGCGATCGGCTTCGTTGGCGGCTTCCGTGATCTTCTTGTAGAGCGCGTTGAACGCTTCCGACTTGTAGCCGGTGTAATAATTGTCCTCGGTGTACTTCACGAGATCGAACGGTTCGACGTGGGAGACGATGGTGAGATCGTAGTTTTGCGGACCGGTGGGGTTGAACACCCCCGACAGCCATTGCGCCCATTCCAGATTCTCGATCTTTGCAACGATGCCAACTTTCGCAAGCTGCGCCGCCAGCACTTCGCCGCCCTGCCGCGCGTAAACCGGCGGCGGAAGCTTCAGGCTCACTTCCAGCGGTGTGGTGACGCCGGCTTCCGCCAGCAGTTTTTTCGCCTTTTCGGGATCGAAGGGATTGATGTCCGTGGTGTCGACGTAACCGAGCGAGCCTGGCGTATAGAAACTGCCGATCGGCACGCCGAAACCGTCGGATGCCCCCTCGATCATGGCTTTGCGGTCGATCGCGGCGAGGACCGCACGGCGAACCCGCACGTCGTCAAACGGCTTCTTCTTGTTGTTGATGGTGACGATGGTTTTGGACCGCGAACCGCCGATCAGGACAGCGAATCTCGGATCGGCCTTGAATTGAGCGAGGCTGCGCGCGGCGGCCACGCGCGGGAAGGCGTCGACGTCGCCCGACAGCAATGACGCCACCTGGGCCGACGGATCGCTGATGAAGCGGATCACGACCTTGTTGAGCTTGATCGCCGCCGCATCGCGGTATTCCGGCCATTTGGCCAGCGTGATCGATGAACCCTTGGCCCAGGCGGCAACCGTGTACGGCCCGGTGCCAACCGGCTTGGTGCCATTGCTATCCACACTCTTCGGCTCGACGATCGAAGCGGGCGCCTGCCCAAGCAGGAACGGCAGGTTCGGCTCCGGGTTCTTCATCTTGATGACGACGGTATCGGCATCCGGCGTGGTGATTTCTGCGATACTCTGGAACAGGCTCTTGTCCTTGCTGGTGCTGGCTGGCGCTGCCGACCGCTCAAACGAGAACTTCACCGTCTCTGCGCTCAACGGTTCGCCGTTCTGGAACTTGATGCCCTTACGCAGTTTGAAGGTGTAGGTCTTCAGGTCCGGCGTCGTTGTCCAGCTTTCGGCGAGCAATGGCACAGCCGAGCCGTCTTCCTTCACCTTGGTCAGGGTCTCATACACGTTGTAGAGCGTGACCTCGCCAATGGCCGCCGCCGCGCCGCTGGTCGGATCGAGTCCGGGCGGTTCCAGCTGCATCGCCATCACCACGCTGTCTTTCTTGCCCTGCGCGCCAACCGGTTGCGACAGCAGGGAAAGCGCGGCGAACGTCGCCGCTGCCATCAAAGCGAGTTTTCCGGACATGCAAACGCTCCTTAACGGGACGGACCGAAGGGGCCGCCAAACCTGAATCCTGCGCCACCCTATCATGCTTCGCCTGCAAGGCGAGGCAGCGCCATGATCGTCTCGGCATGGTGGCATGCGGCGGAATGGTCCGGCCCCACACTGCGCATAACGGGGGCTACCGCCCTGCAATGCGCGTCGGCAAAAGGGCATCTCCCGGCGTAAGCACAGCCCATTGCTTCTACAGATTGCGACACGATGACCTGTTTGCCACGGCGCCGTTGGCGCCCTGGACGGGCGCGCGGCACGGCTTCGAGCAGCGCGCGGGTATAGGGATGGGCGCAGTGGTTCAGCAGGTCCTCCGGGGTGCCCTGCTCCACGATACGCCCGAGATAGATCACGGCGATCTCGTCGCAGAGATACTCCACCACGGCGAGGTCGTGGCTGATCAGCACGTAGCTCAGTCCGAACTCATCCTGTAGATCTTCCAGCAAATTGAGCACCTGCGCCTGAACCGAGACGTCGAGCGCGCTGACCGGCTCGTCGGCGACGATCAGCTTGGGCTGCGTGATCAAGGCCCGTGCGATCGCGATCCGCTGCCGCTGGCCGCCGGAAAATTCGTGCGGAAACTTGTCCATGTCGGCGTCGCGCATGCCCACCTGCTTCAGCACCGTGGCCACGCGGGCGCGCTGTTCGGCACGATCGACATCGCCGATCGCGGTCAGCGGTTCGGCGACGATCCGTGCCACCGTCTGGCGCGGATCGAGCGATCCATAGGGATCCTGAAACACCATCTGGAAATCGCGCCGGGCGCGGCGAAGCTCGCCTGCCGGCAGCCGATGCAGATCCCGCCCGAGCAACCGCACCGAGCCCGACGTCGGCGTCTCCAGCGCCATCACCGCGCGCGCCAGTGTGGACTTGCCCGAACCCGATTCACCGACGACGCCGAGACTCTTTCCCGCCATGAGTTGCACGCTGACGCCGTTGAGCGCCAGCACCTGGGCCGCCGGCCGGAACAGGTTTTCCCGCGGCAGCGTATAGCGCTGCACGAGGTCGTCGACTTCGAGCAGCGGCGGTTGCCGCACAATATCCACTGATATCGTCGTGTTCATGCGGTTACGGCCCCGATCCGGTTCGCCATCGAGACGTCGGTCCGCAGGCAGCGCACGGTATGACCTGCATTGACCGTGACGGGTGCGGGAAAAATAGCGCGGCAGCGCGCTTCGGCGATGTCGCAGCGGTCGGCAAAGGCGCAACCCGCAGGAAGGTCTGCGAGCTCAGGCACGGTGCCAGGGATGGTCTGCAGACGGGTGCCTTTGGTGGCGCCGAGTTTTGGCCGCGCGCGGAACAGGCCCTGGCTGTAGGGATGACCGAGGCCGGCGAACAGCATTTCGGTGGTGCCGTTCTCCACTACCGTGCCGCCATACATCACCATCATGCGCTGCACGTTTTCGGCGATGACACCGAGGTCATGGGAAATCAGGATCATCGACATGCCGCGCTCGGCCACGAGATCGGCGATCAAATCGAGGATCTGCCCCTGGATGGTGACGTCGAGCGCGGTGGTCGGCTCGTCCGCAATCAACAGATCCGGCTCGCAGGCCAGCGCCATGGCGATGGTGATACGCTGGCGTTGGCCACCGGAAAACTGGTGCGGATAGGCATCGACGCGCTTAGTAGCATCAGGAAGCCCAACTCGATCGAGTAGCGCGATCGCCTCATTACGCGCCTGCGCGGCCGAAAGCCCTTTGTGCCGCCGCAGCGGCTCGCCAATCTGACGGCCGATCGTGTGCATGGGGTTGAGCGCCGTCATCGGCTCCTGAAAGATCATGCTGACGCGGTTGCCGCGCAATTTACAGTAGACGGACTCGGCAAGGCCAACCAGTTCCTGCCCGTCGAGCCGGATGCTGCCGCTGATCACCGCGCTATCCGGCAACAGCCCCATCAGCGCCATCGCAGTCACCGACTTGCCGCAGCCGGACTCGCCGATCAGGCCAAGCGTTCCGCCGCGAGCGAGCGAAAAGCTGACGCCGCGCACCGCGTCGGCCGGGCCGCGGCTGGTATTGAGCCGGACACGCAAATTCTCGACTTCGATCAGCGGTGCCTTGTCGCTCATCACCGCTCCCGCGCCAGCCGCGGATCGAACAGATCCCGCAAGCCATCGCCCAACAGATTGAGTCCAAGTACCGCAGTCGCGATCGACAGACCCGGATAGACCGCCAGCATCGGCGACTGAAACAGCAGGCTCTGCGCGTCGTTGAGCATGCGGCCCCAGGACGGTTGCGGCGGCTGGGTGCCGAGACCGAGATAGGACAGCGCCGCCTCCGCCAGGATCGCCGTTGCGAAATGGATCGTCGCCTGCACGATCAGGATGGAGAGGATATTGGGCAGCACATGCTCGATGGTAATGCGGAATTTGCCCTTGCCGGAGGCCCGCGCCGCCAGCACGAATTCCCGGGCCCAGATCGCGTTGGCGGAGCCCCGCGTGATGCGCACAAAGATCGGAATCTGGAAGATGCCGATCGCCGTAATCGACGTCACCACGCCCGGCCCTGCCACCGCCGCCAGCATGATCGCGGAGAGCAGCGCCGGAAACGCGAAGGTGAAATCGCTGAGCCGCATGATCAGCTCCTCGACCCATCCCCTGCGCGCGGCTGCCAGCAGCCCGACCGAGGCCCCGACCAACAGGCCGATGCCCACTGCTATGAATCCGACCACGATCGAGGTTCGGGCGCCGACCATCAGCAGCGAGACGATGTCGCGGCCCAGCATGTCGGTGCCGAGCCAATGTGCCGACGAAGGCGGATTGAGCTTGTGCGCCATGTCGATCTCGTAGACCGGCCATGGCGTCCAGAATAGCGACAGCAGCGCCGCCGAGATCACCAACAGGGTGAGCGCGCCTCCCACCACAAAACTGCGGTGGCGAAGTGCACGCCGCCAAAAGCCTTTGCCTGAAACAGGCGGCTGCGGCACGCCCGCATCGCCAGAGGGAGCGGCGTTCAGCGGCACCACCGTTGCAGGCTGAATGCTGTTCATAGCTCGCTGGCCTTGATACGGGGGTCGACCACGGCATAGAGCACGTCGACCACGAAGTTGACGATCACCACCATCGCCGCCAGCAGCATCACGCAATTGCGGATCACGATCAGGTCGCGGTTGGCGATCGATTGCAGGATCAGCCGCCCGAGACCGGGCAGATAAAACACGTTCTCGATCACGATGGCGCCGGCGAGCAAATTGGCGAATTGCAGCCCCATCAGCGTCATGACCGGAATCATCGCGTTGCGCAGCACGTGTCCCCACAGCACCTGGCGGCGGGTGAGGCCCTTGGCGCGCGCCGTGCGCACGAAATCCTCGCGCAATACTTCCAGCACCGCCGAACGCGTGACCCGCGCCAGGATCGCGGCCTGCACCACCGCGAGCGAAATCGCCGGCAACAGCAGCGAACAGATGCCCGGTAGAATTCCCTCCCCCCATCCTGCGAAGCCGCCGGCGGAGAGCCATTGCAGCTTCACCGAGAACAGCAGGATCAAGAGGATGGCGAACCAGAAATTCGGAATCGCAATGCCGAACTGCGTCACCGCCATCACGCCGACATCGCCGACCTTGTTGTGATTGGCCGCCGTGTAGACGCCCGCGGCCAGCGCCAGCACGACGGTCAGCAGCATCGCCATGACCGCCAGCGGAATGGTCAGCGCCAGCCGTTCGGCGATCAACTCCGCCACCGGCGTCCCGTAGGAATAGCTGTTGCCGAGATCGCCAACGAGCAGCCCGCCGATCCAGTGCAAATAGCGCACGATCAGCGGCTGATCGAGGCCGAGCTTGATCGTCATGGCGCGGAGCGCCTCGGGCGAGGAATCGGCCCCCATCAGCATCTCGGCGGCGTTGCCCGGCAGCGCATCGAGGACGAGGAAGATGATCACCGAGGCGCCCACAAGCGTTGCAAGCAGCGTCAGAAGGCGTCGAAGAATGAAGACACTCACGCGCCGCTTCCCCTTGCGCCGTACCTAGGTAAACCAAATCGCTTCACTGATCATCCGATCTTTGCGAACAGCATTCAATAGGGTTGCGCCAGGTTCCGGCGCAGCTCGCTTCCGGACCATTACTGCGGCCAACGGTCGAGCGAATTCTGCGCCGCTTCGAACAACGCGCACACCCGCAGCAACTCGGCATCGCAGCGAAACTGTCCGACCAGCTGGAGGCCGATCGGCAGCCCGTCGGCGCCGAAGCCACAGGGCATGCTCACCGCGGGATGTCCGGTCATGTTGAATGGCATGGTCCAGGGAAACCAGTTCGGCCGGACATCGTCAAAACTTTCGCCATCGATGTCGATCGTGCCGAACAGATCTTGTTCAATCGGCAGCGCGGTCCGCGTTATCGTCGGCATCACAAGCAGATCGGCGCGCGCCAGCAGCGATTGCACGCGCCGGAACAGGTTGGTGCGGTCGAACATCGCCTGCTGGTAGTCGACGCTGCTCATTCTTTGCGCCAGCGCCAACTGCTTGAGAAAGGTTTCGCTGAGTTCGTTCGGGTGCTCGGCCGCGAGCTTCCCGAAGCGCGCCCGCCAGGCGGTGTGATTGATCGCGCGCCAGATCGGCTCGACCTCAAAGCCATCGCCCGGCATTTCCTCCAGCTCGGCGCCGCAAGCCTCAAGGGTCTTCAGGCTGGTGCGGAACGCTGCGGCGACGTCGGCTGACACCTTGCGACCTGACGGGGTGAGGCAGAACAGGATTTTCTTATCCCTGAGGTCGCCATCCGGTAAGGCACCGCCGATGAAATCGCTTGCGGGAATTCCGATCGACCAGGGATCGGAGGCATCCTCTCCTGCCATCGCCTGCATCATCAGCGCGGTATCGGCGACGGTGCGCGTCATCGGCGTCACATAGGTCTGGTTGCCGAAGGCGTCCTGCACCTGGCTGTGCGGGATCACCCCATTGCTCTGCTTGATCCCGACGACGCCATTGCACGCCGCCGGGATCCGGGTCGATCCGCCGCCGTCGGTTGCGACCGCGAGCGGCGCAAGGCCGCTGGCGACCGCGACCGCTGCACCTCCACTGGAGCCGCCGCTCGAGCGCTCGGCGCTCCAGGCATTTCGGGTGCGGCCGAACAACGGCGAGTCGGTCAGACATTTGGTGCCGAATTCCGGCGTCGTGGTCTTGCCGATCAGGATGCCACCCGCCTCGCGCAGCCGCGCCACGGCGACGGCGTCATGGTCGGGGATGTTATTCTTGTACGGAACAGCTCCGAATGTCGTTCGCACGCCCCTGGTATTGACGATGTCCTTGACGGTGAACGGAATGCCTTCGAGTACCCCCAAGGGTTCGCCAGCCATGATCCTGCGTTCGGACTCCCTGGCTTGCGCCAGCGCCGGTTCGGCACAGAGCGTGATGAAGCAATTCAGCTCAGGCTGTAATCGCTCCGCCCGCGCCAGTACGGCGTTCGTCACCTCGATCGGCGAGATCTGCTTGCGGCTGATGCGCCCTCGCAGGTCGGCGGCGGATAGGAAGCAGAGATCGTCGCTCATCTTGAACCATCTCTCCATCCTCCGAAGGGAGGTGCATAGACACCGAGAATGACACTCATGCTTACTTGCAGTCCAATGCGATTTTTTGCGCCAACCCATACGACTTCGGTATACCCATGGATCTCCGCCGACTTCGCTACTTCGTGGCCGCTGAGCGTAGCGTCGGCCCGGGCCGCCCGTCTTCAAGGGAACTTTTGAAATGCGGATTGCCTTGTGCAACGAGGTGCCCACCGGCATGCCGCTGGAGCGGCAATGCGAGTACGCCGCGCGTCTCGGCTATGACGGCCTCGAGATCGCGCCGTTTACGCTCAGCTATACTCCGGAGCAGATATCGACGACGGACGCCGCCAACATTCGCAGGGTTGTCGAAGCATCCGGCCTGGTCGGGACGAAGAGCTGGCCGCAGTCGAACAAAAAGGTGACTGCCCATCCCTGACACACACACATCCCCCATGTGAGCAATCCACTCTTTCTTTTTGCCGCGCGATGGATTGCTTCGCTGCGCTCGCAATGACGGAATTAGTTAGGACCCGGGCTTACCCAAACCGGTGATCGTACCGCGTGATCGCAAGCTCGCTTGCATCGATGTCGGGCTTGCGGCCCGACAACATATCCGCGAGCACCCTCCCCGAGCCGCACGCCATGGTCCAGCCGAGCGTGCCGTGGCCGGTGTTGAGATGCAGGTTGGCGTAGCGCGTAGGCCCGATCACCGGCGGGCCGTCCGGCGTCATCGGGCGCAGGCCGCTCCAGAATGTCGCCTTGCCGAGATCGCCGCCGCGCGGGAACAGCTCGGTGAGCGAATGATCGAGCGTCGCGCGCCGTGCCGGATAGAGCTTGTCGGAATAGCCCGAGATTTCCGCGGTGCCGCCGACGCGGATGCGGTCGCCAAGCCGGGTGATCGCGACCTTGTAGCTTTCGTCCATTACGGTCGAGACTGGGGCGGCGTCCGGATTCGAGATCGGGACCGTGATCGAATAACCCTTGACCGGATAGACAGGTAGCGAAATGCCGAGCGGTCGCACCAGCCGCGGCGACCAGCTGCCGAGCGCCAGCACATAGGCGTCGGCCTGCAACATACCGATAGAGGTCGCTACGCCGGCGATGCGCGTGGCATCCGCGTTCAGGCCCTCGATCCCGACATTGAAGACAAAGCGCACGCCGAGCTTTTCAGCTTCCAGGGCGAGCGCTTGCGTGAACATGTGGCAATCGCCGGTCTCGTCCTGCGGCAGTCGCAATCCGCCAGCGATCTTGTCCTGCACCGCTGCTAGCGCCGGCTCTGCGGCGACGCAGCCAGCGCGATCGAGCACCTCGAACGGCACGCCATATTGCTTGAGCACCGCGATGTCGTCGGCGGTGTGGTCGAGCTGAGCGGCGTAGCGGAACAGTTGCAGCGTGCCGCGGTCGCGCTCGTCATAGCGAATGCCTATCTGGCTGCGCAGCGCGCGCAGACAGTCGCGGCTGTATTCGGCGATCGGAATCATCCGCCGCTTGTTGACCGTGTAACGCTCCGCGGTGCAGTTGCGCAGCATCTTCAACAGCCAGATCCCCATTACGGGATCAAGCTTGGGGCGGATCACCAGCGGGCCGTGCTTCATCAATAACCACTTGATCGCCTTGACCGGCACGCCCGGCCCGGCCCATGGCGAGGAGTAGCCCGGCGATACCTCGCCGGCATTGGCAAAGCTGGTTTCCAGCGCCGGCTTCGGCTGACGGTCGACGACCGTGACCTCATGGCCGGCTTTGGCGAGGTAATAGGCTGAGGTGACGCCGATGACGCCACTGCCGAGAATCAGGACTTTCACGATCCCTCATGCTTCTGCTGCGGTATCGTTCGATCACCGCAAGTTATTCGATACCACAGCATTTTCACGGGGAGCTAGAGCAAGGGTCAGGCCACGCGCTTGATGGCGTCGCCGAGGATCGAGACGATGTCGTCGATGTGGCTGCGCTCGACGATCAAGGGCGGCGACATTGCAAAGGAATCGCCGCTCTGCCGCAAATAAAGCCCGCGATTGAAGCAATCGACCATGACGTCATAGCCCCGCGCCCCCGCCGCGTCCTTGCGTGGCGCGACCTCGACGGCGCCCATCAGGCCTTCGTTGCGGATGTCGATCACGTTCGGCAGGCCCTTGAGCGAATGAAGGCCATCTTGCCAGTAGGCGGCAAGCGATGCGCCGCGCGTCAGCAGGCCCTCGTCCTTGTAGATGTCGAGCGTGGCGAGGCCGGCGGCGCAGGCCACCGGATGCGCCGAATAGGTGTAGCCGTGGAACAGCTCGATCTGGCTTTGCGGACCCGTCATCAGGGTGTCGTGAATCTTGCGGCTGGCAAACACAGCACCGCAGGGAATGGTGCCGTTGGTGATGCCCTTGGCGGTCGTCATCAGGTCCGGCGTGACGCCGTAATATTGCGCGGCGAACGGCGCGCCGAGCCGCCCGAAGCCGGTGATGACTTCGTCAAAGATCAAGAGGATGCCGTGCTTGTCGCACAATTCGCGCAGGCGCTTGAGGTAGTTTTTCGGCGGCGGCAACACCGCAGTCGAGCCCGGTACCGGCTCGACGATGACGGCGGCGATGGTTTCGGCGCCATGCAACGCCACCAGCCGCTCGATATCGTCGGCGAGTTCGGCGCCATGCTCGGGCTGGCCCTTCGCGAAGGCGTTGCGGGCGAGGTCATGGGTGTGGCGGATATGGTCGACGCCTGGCAGATGGGTCGCGAACGCGCGGCGGTTGTTGACCATGCCGCCGACCGACATGCCGCCGAAGCCGACGCCGTGATAGCCGCGCTCGCGGCCGATCAGGCGGGTGCGGGTCGGCTGGCCGGCGGCGCGCTGATAGGCCAGCGCGATCTTTAGCGCGGTATCGACCGATTCAGAGCCGGAATTGGTGAAGAAGATGCGATCGAGGCCCTTAGGGGCGATCTCGGCCAGCCGCTCGGCGAAATCGAACGCAAGCGGATGGCCCATGTTGAACGAGGGCGCGAAGTCGAGGTTCATCAGCTGTCGCTCGACGGCCGCCGCGATCTGCCGGCGGCCGTGGCCGGCATTGACGCACCATAGCCCGGCCGAGCCGTCGATCACCTTGCGGCCGTCGATGGTGGTGTAGTGCATGCCCTCTGCGGAGGCGAACAGCCGGGGCTCGGCCTTGAATTGCCGGTTGGCCGTGAACGGCATCCAGAACGATTCGAGCTTCACGGTGTTTGGAATCTGGTGAATCGTCATGGGCGCGCTCCTTTGCGGGTTCGTCGCATCGACATCATGTTGATGAATGTGCAGCAAGTCCTTTTCTGACGCTATCCAAGCCATTGAATTCGCTTAGGTAGATCGATACTATTCGTTCGATCCGCAACACCCTCAACAGCCCGTCCCCAACCCCGGAGGCAACGATGAGCATCGATGTCGGCGAACGGCTACGCTTTGTCCGCGCCCGCAACAAGATTTCGCAGCGTGAACTCGCCAAGCGTTCGGGGGTGACCAACTCGACGATTTCGCTGATCGAATCCAACCAGATGAACCCGTCGGTCGGCGCGCTGAAGCGAATCCTCGACGGCATCCCGATGGGCATGGCGGAGTTCTTCGCCCTCGAACCCGATCGGCAACGCAAGGCGTTTTACCGCGCCGACGAGTTGACCGAGATCGGCAAGGGCAAGATCTCGTTTCGCCAGGTCGGCGATAATCTGTTCGGCCGCAGCTTGCAGATCCTGAAGGAGCGTTACGAACCGGGCGGTGACACTGGACGCGTTCCGCTGGTTCACGACGGCGAAGAGGGCGGCATCGTACTGTCAGGCCGGCTGGAGGTGACCGTGGAGAGCGAACGCCGCATCCTCGGGCCCGGCGACGCCTATTATTTCGAAAGCCGCCGGCCGCACCGTTTCCGCTGCATCGGCGCCAAGCCGTGCGAGGTGATCAGCGCCGGCACACCGCCGTCATTCTGATGGCGAGGCCCGATCTCAATAGCTGGCCGCCATCAGTCCGAGCCGTGGATAGAGCTTGTCGATCGCCGCGATGTCGTGGCGCATCTCGCCTATAATCCAGTCCCTGACCTCGACGGCGACGGGGCGGATCGAGCGGTTGCGCGGATTGATGAACTCGCAGACCCGCCGCGTCCTCACGAGCTTGGCCGACGCCGGCACCAGCGCGCCGGTCAACAGCCAATGCGCAACCACCGTGATCCAGCCGAGCGTCACGCCCTGCCCAAGCAGCGCCGCCTGCACCACGACGGCATAATCGGAGAAGCTCAGCGCCTTGGACGTATCCGTCCCGCCTGTCAGCGCGCCCGGATATTGCATCACCCAATCTTCGGGCGTGTCGGCCAGCTTGATGATGGTGCGCCCTTCGGCCGCCTTCTTAGCGACATTCGTATCCCGGTAGCTCGGGCTACAGATCGGCAGCATGACTTCCTTCATGACAAGGGCACCGCTGGCCACGGTGTCGTCCCGGTCACGAAACCGCATGCCGACGTCGACATTCTCGACCGCGCCCCGCAACGAACCCGAGATCAACTGGAAGCGGAGGTCAACGCCCGGAAACTCGCGCTGCAATTTGTCGATCCGCGGCATCAGCCAATGGGTGGTGAAGGCCGAGGAGACCGACAGCGTGACGGTTTCGGTGCCGCGGCGCCGCCGGTCGATCTCGATCAGACCGCTCTCGATGCTGCGAAATCCGTCCGTGACGCGCCGATAGAGCAGTTCGCCCTCTTCCGTCAGGGTCGCGCCACCGGCGCTGCGGTCGAATAGCCGCACGCCGAGGTGATCCTCGAAACGCCCGAGCATGCGGCTCACCGCCGGCTGGGTCACGTTCAACTCGGCCGCCGCCGCCGTGAAGCTGCCGTTGCGCGCGGCCGCATCAAAGACGAACAGCGCATTGCTGGAAGGCAGCATCCGGCGCAGGTCAGGCATAACTTCAAGTTATGCTGTGCGTGATAATTTGGCAATTGCCGGACTTGCCTATTTTTGATTGCTTTACGGATCAAGGAGTCCGACAGAAAGCGGTGCATTCCGATGATACCGCGGTCAGGGGGATTGCCTCTGTCGCGCGGGACGTGTCCGCCTATAAATTGAGATCATGCCAGTTAAACTGTCTCTTGCAATGAAGCAGGGACGTCGTGGGACCGCGTCGTGCGGGACCTGCGAGGAGCAACAGGAAGGTCGTTCATTGGGCAGCGGCGGCGAAAGCGTCGAAATCAGGTCCGCGAGCAAGAGCTACGGCGCGGTTCGCGTGCTGGACAACATCACGCTCCATGTCGCGCCACGCGAATTCGTTTCGCTGCTCGGACCTTCCGGATCAGGCAAGACCACGCTGCTTGGCCTGCTCGGCGGCTTCATCCAGCCCTCATCGGGTTCGATCCATTTCGGCGACCGCGACGTCACCCTCGAGCCGCCGCACAAGCGCAACATCGGCGTCGTGTTCCAGAACTACGCGCTGTTTCCTCATATGAGCGTCGGCGAGAACGTCGCCTTCCCCTTAAGGGCGCGGCGGCTTCCCAAGGCCGACTGGCCTGAAAAAGTGCGCGCGGCGCTGGCGATGGTCGGCCTTACCGGTTACGAGGCGCGCGGCGTGGCGCAACTCTCCGGCGGCCAGCGCCAGCGCGTGGCGCTCGCTCGCGCGATGATCTTCGAGCCCCGCCTGATCCTGATGGACGAGCCGCTGTCGGCGCTCGACAAGCAGCTGCGCGAAGCGATGCAGATCGAGCTGCGCGAACTGCACAAACGCATCGGCGCCACCATTATCTACGTCACGCACGACCAGCGCGAGGCGCTAACCATGAGCGACCGCGTCGCCATCCTGAAAGACGGGCGCCTGGTGCAGATCGACCGGCCCGAACGGCTGCACGATCATCCGGCGGATTCGTTCGTGGCAAGCTTCATCGGCGAGGCGAGCCTGCTGCCGGTTCGCCGCATCGACAGCGGTAGCGTGGCGCTAGGTTCTTCGATTCTGCGCAGCGCGCGGCCGATCCCGAGCGGCGAGGCGCTGATTCTGGCCGTGCACAGTGAAAAGCTCTTGATCGACGACGGCAGCGGCGACGCCACCCGTAACCGCCTGACCGGCACCGTCACCGACATCGTCTACCAGGGCGAAAGCCAGCGCATTTTTCTGGCGCTGCCCGATGGCACCGCACTGAGCCTGCGCCAACCGAGCCACCACGAAGCCTATCGCCGCATCCCGCCGGTCGGCGGCCCCCTCACCGTGACCCTCCATCCGGAGGACACGATCATCGTGCCGAAAGCACCGGAATGAACGTCCATCACCAGCCTAGCCCCAGCACCAGAGAAGAAACGCAGATGTCATTCAGCAATTTCAAGGTTCTCACCTTCGATGTCGTCGGCACCCTGATCGACTTCGAAACCGGCGTGCTCAGCGCCGTTCGCAAAATTTCCGGCAAGAGTGTCGCCGAGCTCAGCGACAACAAGATCTTCGCTGCCTACTTGCGCGGCCGCGACAAGCATCCGGAGCGCTCCAGCGAAGTGATGTTCCACGTCTACCGCCATCTCGCCAGGGAACTCGACCTGCCCGCAGACGACGCCGCCTGCGATTCCTTCCAGCTCGCGGTGCTGCGCTGGCAGCCGTTTTCGGATTCGGTCGAAGCGCTGAAGCGCCTTCGCACCAAATTCCGTCTCGTTGCCATGACTAATGCCGACCGTGTCGCGTTGTCCTGCTACGCGCACGCGCTCGGCGATCCCTTCGACGATACGGTTTGCGCCGACGAGACCGGCGTCGCCAAGCCGAACCCGGAATTCTTCGCCTATAACAAGGGGCGGCAATCGGCGCTCGGCTACAAGCAGTCCGACATCCTGCATGTGGCACAGAGCCAGTATCACGACATCGGGATCGCGCGAAAACTCGGCTACAAAGTGTGCTGGATCGAGCGCCGTCAGGGCATGGCCGGTTTCGGCGCCACGCCCGAAGTGCTCAATCTGACCAAACCCGACTTTCACTTCGCGACGCTGAAGGCACTTGCCGACGCGGCGGTCGGGCACTGAGGGGCGCGCGGCGATGACGCAGCCCTGGACCCCAATGGCGTCGGCCAACTCGCTGTGGGCGAGCACGGCCACGCCGTTGCGGATTTTTCCGTCGCTGGCGGGCGAGGTCCAAGCCGACGTCGCCATCATCGGCGCCGGCTATACCGGGCTTTCGGCCGCGCATCACATCGCCAAAAGCGGGCTGGTGCCTGTCGTGCTCGAGGCCAATCGTCCCGGCTGGGGCGCGAGCGGCCGCAATGGCGGCGTCATCACGGCAAAGTTCCGGCAGTCGTTCCGCAGCATCGATGCAAGCTTCGGCCGCGCGATGGCCAAGCGCATGTACGAGATCGCGTACGAATCGACCGAGATTGTCGAGGAGCTGGTTTCCGAGTTCGGCATTACGAGCGCACGGCTGACGCGGACCGGACAGGTCAAGGCCGCGCATAATCAGGCAACGCTCCGCGCGGCGATCGATGAAGCCGAATGGATGAAGCGCGAGATGGGCGATGCTGAGGTCCGGATCCTCGACGCCCATGAGGTGCGCGAGGAAACCGGTTCGCACGCCTTCGTCGGCGGCGTGCTCAATCCGGGCTCCGGCGGTATTCATCCGCTGAACTATTTGCATGGCCTGGCCGAAGGTCTCGCGGCGTGCGGTGTCGCGATCTATCAGGAAAGCCCGGCGCTGCGGCTGCGGCATGAAGGCAATGGCGTCGTCGCCGAAACACCTGATGGCGCAGTACGGGCACACCAGGTCATCATCGCCACCAACAGCTATTCTGATCTTACGCCTGCCACGCGTCATATGCAGCACACGCTGGTGCCGTTCCGCAGCGCCATCATCGCTACCGACCGGCTGCCGCATAACCTTGCAGGCAGCCTGATGCCGACAGGACGCACCTACAGCGAAACGAAGCGCATGATGCGCTGGTTCCGCATGGTCGACGATCGCGTCGTCTTTGGCGGCCGCGGCGCCTTCGGCAAGCAGGACTCCGAGCCAACCTTCGACGCGCTTCGCAAGGCCATGGCCGGCATCTTCCCCGAACTCTCCGACGTGCCGCTAGCCTACAAATGGTCGGGCCTGGTCGGCATGACGCTGGATTCGATGCCGCATATCGGCCGCCTCGACGATCGAACCCTGTTCTCGATGGGCTACAACGGCGCCGGCGTCGCGATGTCGAGCCTGATGGGACGTTATCTCGCGGCCTTCGTCCGCGGCGAAAAGCCCGACGTCGGCCTGCTCGATGCGCGCCGCTTGAAAGTCATTCCATTCTATCCGTTGCGCGAACCGGCCGTCCGCATGGTGGCCGGCTGGTATCAATTTCTGGACGCGATCGGGCAATAGCCCGGTCTCAACACGAGGGGAACGCAAGATGGCTGTTGTATCCAATCCAGGATTCGGGCGCGCGTTGTTCGCAATCTCGCTGGGGCTTTTCGCATCGACGAGTATTTCGGCAAACGCGGCCGAGCAGATCACCTTCGTTTCGCAAGGCGGCGCCTATCAGAAGGCGCAGACGATTGCGATCCTCGATCCTGCCGCCAAAAAACTCGGCATCACGGTCAACCAGGACAGCATTCCCGACGCCTGGCCGGTGATCAAATCGCAGGTCGCCAGCGGCAAGCCGATCTGGGACGTGGTCGACGTGCCGACCGGCTATTGCTTGCGCGGCGGCGATCAGGGGCTGATCGAAAAACTCGACTTCTCCAAGATCCCCAATGCGGCGGCGATGCCGGAGGGCTATCGCAATGCGTATTCGGTGGCGTATGAGTTCTATTCCAGCGTTCTCGCCTACAGCCAGAAGAAGTATCCTGAAGGCGCCGCGCCGAACAGCTGGGCCGATTTCTGGGACGTGAAGAAATTCCCCGGCCGCCGCGCGCTGCGCAACCACCCGATTGCTACGCTGGAGGCCGCGCTGATGGCCGACGGCGTCGCGCCCGACAAGCTCTATCCGCTCGATGTCGACCGCGCGTTCAAAAAGCTCGAAGAGATCAAGCCCAACATCACGGTGTGGTGGACATCAGGCGCGCAATCCGCGCAGCTGCTGAACGATGGCGAGGTCGACATGGTGATGGCCTGGAACGGCCGCGTCAGCGCGCTGACCAAGGAAGGTGCCAAGGTCGCTTTTACCTATAACCAGGGCATCCTTCAGAGCACGTCGCTCTGCATCCTCAAGGGCGCGCCGAATCTTGCCACCGCGATCAGTTTCCTCAACGAGGCGGTCGATCCGGTCAACCAGGCCAATCTGCCGCTGCATATCGAATACGGCCCGGGCAATCCGAAGGCATTTAGTACCGGCGTGATCAAGCCGGAACTCGCCACCGTGCTGCCGAGTGCGCCTGACAACGCCAAGAAGCAGGCGCTGATGTCCTATGCCTGGTGGTCGTCGCCGGAAGGCGAAGCCGCCGAGAAGCGTTGGGTGTCCTTCGTGCAGAAATAGGCGGATCGATTGCCGGCGGGGTTCGGCTAGCACGAACCGCGCCGCCCCTTCACCAACAACGGGAAACGGCATTGAGCAGTCCCACACCAGACCTCTCCTTGCGGCATCAGCGCCGCGAACAAGGCCTGATGCTGGCATTGGCTTCGCCGGCGCTGCTCGTAATCCTGCTGCTGATCGTGCTGCCGGTGGGCTGGCTCGCCTGGCAATCGATCTATCATGATGGTTTCACGCTGGAGAACTACCGCCGCATCTTCAGCGAAGCCATCTACTGGCGCAGCTTCGCGCTGACCTTCGAGATCAGCGTGCTGGTGACGGTGCTGGCGCTGTTGCTCGGCTATCCCGTCGCCTATGCCGCGAGCGTCGTTCCCAAGGGATGGAGCATCCTGATTCTGGCGCTGGTGATCCTGCCGTTCTGGACCAGCGTGCTGGTGCGAGCCTATGCCTGGCTGGCGCTGCTGCAACGGACCGGCGTGATCAACCAGTTCCTGCAATATCTCGGAATCATCGACGACCCGCTGGCGCTGGTTCACAACAGCTTCGGCACCGTGGTTGCGACCGTGCATATCCTGCTGCCCTTCATGGTGCTGCCGCTCTACGCCACCATGCAGAAGATCCCGCACGAGCTGATGCAGGCAGGCTCAAGCCTCGGCGGCAGCCCTTCGCATACGTTCTGGCGGATTTTCCTGCCGCTGTCGCTGCCCGGCGTGCTCGCCGGCACGACCCTGGTATTCGTGTTGTGCCTCGGCTTCTATATCACGCCCGAACTGCTCGGCGGCGGCCGCACCGTGATGGTGTCGATGCTGGTGAGCCG
>Ga0307516_10004210_pt1 | contig 17917 bp, 14 predicted proteins | sample 19_EM_MG_FD_203310 | JGI IMG/M metagenome (GOLD analysis project Ga0307516, IMG submission 203310) | Populus trichocarpa ectomycorrhiza microbial communities from riparian zone in the Pacific Northwest, United States - 19_EM | ecosystem: Host-associated > Plants > Roots > Unclassified | place... | reverse complement strand
CGAGCAGCTCGGCCACCTCGAGCACCCGGTCGTCGAGCTGCGGAACGACCTCGACCACGCCGTCGTCCGCCCAGCGGCGGACCACCATGCGTTCGTTCGAGGTCAGGTCGGCGTCGGAGAGCAGGCCGCGGGGCACCACGGCGTAGACCGGAACGTTCTCCTCCGAGACGTGCCGGCCCAGCGCGTCGATGACCAGACCGAGGCGCAGCATGCTGGCCGGACGTCCGCCGTCGAGATCGGCATATCGCACGATCTCGGACAGATCAACAACGGCTCGGGCGAGGGCCGGGTCGGTGGTGAGCCGGACCTCGATCGCGTCGAGGACCTTGCTGACCTCGAATCTCACGGGGCCTCCCTGTACGTGCGCGTGCGGCTACCTCGGGCCATCATGCCGTCTGGTGCCGGTGGGCGGCCAGTCAGGGGCGCTCAGGACGCATCGGCGAGGATCCGGTCGATGCGATTGGCGAGCGCGATGTCGCGGGTAGTGACGCCGCCCGCCGCGTGCGTGACGCAACGGAAGGTCAGCGTGCGCCACCGGATGTCGATGTCCGGATGGTGGTCCATCTCCTCGGCGACCTTCGCGACCCGGTCGACGACCGCGATCGCCGCCGGGAAACTGCGCAGGCCGACAGTGCGCACGATCGCGTCAGTCCCGCCCTCCCAGCCGTCGAGGACGGCCACGGCACTGCGTACGGAATCGGCGTCGAGCAGGTCTGCCATGACACAACCTTAGTGCCCACGCGCCCCCCGACCATGGCGCCTCGGAGCAGGAGTCGCGCCTCTTCGCTAACAGTGAGCGGCTTGGTGCCCGTTTGCGCCTCGGTCACATCGGGCAATCCAGTCCCCGACCGTCGTCACCCCCGGACGCGCGGCAGGGCAGGAAGGACTGACATGCGGACGCCACGACTCGCCGGACTCGGCCTCGCATCAATGGCCGCGGTCGCTTTCGCGATGGCCGGCTGCGCGGCTGACAGCGACGCCACCCCGGGCGCGAGCGCCCCGGCGGCGGACACCCCCAGCGCGTCCGCCAGCGCGGGCAACGCCGACCCGGCAGCCGCGGCCGCGCTGGCCACCGCCGCCGCCAAGCTCGGCACCACGAGCTTCAAGCTCACCATGACCTCCGGCCCCGGCTTCAAGATGACCGGCATGCTGGACGCCCCGAACGGCACCGGCACCGCGGACGTCGTCGCCACCGGGCCGAACACGGAGATCACCGTGAAGACCCTGCTGGTCGGCCAGGACCTCTACCTCAAGGTGCCCGGCATCACCAAGGGCGACACGTGGACCCACGTCGACGTGTCCCGGCTGCCCGAGGGCGCCAACGTGGGCCTGCGGCCCGGCCAGATCGACCCGGCCAACACCGCGAAGCTGCTCACCTCGACGACCGACGTGCGGCAGGTCGACTCGCGCGGCTACCAGGGCACCCTGGACCTGACCAAGGCCGCCGGTGTCGCCGGCGTGGACCAGACGCTGGTCAAGACCTGGGGCGCGCAGGCCCAGAACGTGCCGTTCACGGCCGGCCTGGACGAGCAGGGCCGGCTGTCGGCGCTGACGATCCAACTCCCGGCGGTCGAGGGCCAGCAGGCCCAGCCGCTCGAGGTGCTCTACACCGACTACGGCATCAAGGTGACGGCCCAGAAGCCGGCCGCCGCCGAGATCACCGAGGCGCCGGACAGCCTGTACACGAGCCTGGGCGGCTGACCCCTCCCTCGGAAGGCCCGGGCGCCGTCTGCGCCCGGGCCTTTTCAGCGCCGCCGCGCGGACCAGTCGGTGCCCAGCGGGCGCGATTGCGGCCGGTTCTCCTCGATCCAGCGGTCGATCAGCGCCCACCAGTCGTAGAGCCAGGTGACCCGCTCCTCCTCGCCGGTCGGCACCTCCTCGGGCGGGACGCTCCAGAACCGCATCACCAACTGCTTGTCCATCGGCAGCTCGCGCCACACGTCACGGATCGTGACCATCCGGTCCAAACCGGTGTGCGCGACGAAGATGACCCCCGCGTCCGGTGCCGCGTCGATCGCGGTGAACAGCCCGGCCGGCTTCGGCGGCAGCACGTTGCGCAGGCCCTCGGCCCGCACCGCCATGTCCTCCATGCCCTTGGCCCGCAGGAAAGCGATGGCCCGGGTGCGCCGGCGCGGGGTGAAGTTGCCGCCCTCCGGAAAGATCACAAACGCGTCGTTGTGGTCCAGCCCGGTCGCCAGGTCGCTGATCTCCTCCGCCAGCGAGGCCGTCCGCGTGTGGCCCGGCGAGATGAACCTGTTCGGCAGCCGGTTGAGCAGGATGTCCACCGCCGGATCCCACTGCAGCGTCGCCTTGAGCACGATCCGCGGCTCGCGGTCGAACCAGTTGACCAGCCCGTGGATGAGGACGAACGAGTCACCCGGGCCCGCGTGCCGGCTCACCACGACCTCCGGGCGCCCCGGCATCCCGGTGTCCGGGTCGGTGCCGACCACGTCGATGGTCAGGTGCAGCGACCACCTGGCCAGCCAGAACAGCGCGTCGAGAAACCAGCCGGTGACCACGTAGTGCGCGCGCTGAAAGGTGGGGTTGCGGATCTTCCACCCGAAACCCGAGGCCAGCCAGAGCGCGGCCAGGCACACCAGCGCGGCGGCGTCCCAGACCAGGTAGGCGATCGCCAGGAAGACCAGCCGCGGCACCCGCAGATGCCCCGGCACCAGCGGCGAGGCGGCCAGCGCCAGGAGCAGCCACACCGGCAGGGTGACCAGCAGCACAACGGACAGCACCACCACGGCCGGGGCGATGACCAGCCGGCGAACCCAGACGGGCGGCAGCATCAGGCGCCGTCGGCGGAGGCGGGGGTGACGTTGGCGGCGAGGTAGCGGCGCGAGGCGGTGTAGGCGCGACTGATCCGGCGACCGGCAGCCGCCATGTCCCGGTACGCCCACGGCGAGTCGTCGCGGCTGTCGCCACCGCCGGTCGGCAGAACATGCACCCGTACATCGTCGGGCAGCGATGCAACATCGCGGGCGAACCGGTGCCGCCGGGCGATCTCGAACGCCACCTGAGCCACCTCCCACGGCCGCTTCGGCGCCACCAGCGGCCGCTCGATCCGCCCGACCTGGAGCACGAAGATCTGCTTGGCGCCGACCCGCACCGCCTCCCCGATCGGGATCGAATTGACGATGCCACCGTCGACGAAATGCTCACCGCCGATCTCCATCGGCGGCAGCAGCCCGGGCACCGACGACGAGGCGAGCACGGCGTCGACCAAAGGACCGCTGTCGAACCAGTGCTCGGCCGCCCGCTCGATGCTGGCGGCACAGCAACGGAACGGCACCTTCAGGTCGGCGAAGGTGGACTGCTCGCCGAGCTCACCGGTGAGCAGCCGACGCAACGGCATCGGCGAGTGCAGGTGGGTGCGGGCGGCGAAACGGCGTAGCTGGCGGGCGAGCGAGTCGCCGTACACCTCGGCGGCCTCGGGCGAGGACCAGAGCCGGACCAGACGCTCGGTCACAGCCTCGGTGGGGTCGGCGGCGACCAGCGCGCCGTTGACGGCGCCGATGGAGGTGCCGACCACGACATCGGGCCGATAGCCCGCCCGGAACAGGGCACGCAGCATGCCCACCTGCACGGCGCCGAGCACGCCACCGCCACCGAGCACAAACGCAACCGGGCTGTCCATCAGCTCATCGTGTCACGCGGGGCCGCAAGATCAAGATCAAGATCCAGGCGATGTCGTGCCTGGTTGCATGGTGCTGACCGTCGCTCCCGCCGCCGACAGGTGCGTGATCGCAAGACCGCGAACGGCCCGCGCGAACCTACTACGCCCGGCCCGGGCGTGCCATCATCATCGCCGTGAAGAATCGTCGGCGGTCCGCGCCCGGCAGCGAGCCTGCCGGGGCGGAGATTCCTCGCCCGCCCGCGCCCGGCAACGAGCCTGCCGGCACGGAGACTCCTCGCCCACCCGCGCCCGGCGGCGGGCTCGCCAGCACGAAGACTCCTCGCCCACCCATGCTCGGCGGCGGGCTCGCCGGGGCGGAGATTCGTCGCCGGGCCGTGCTCGGTGGCGGGCTCGCCGTCGCGGCGGCGGGCCTCACCGGTTGCACGGACCAGGCGAAGCCCGCCTGGAACGAGCCGGCACCGGCGGCACTGCCCGTCGCGGATCAGGTCACGGTCGCACCGTCGAGGGCGTCCGCCGCGGCGAAGCCCGCGCCGGGCCAGGCCCGCGCCGCGGCGCCGCCGGCGTATGCGGCCCGGGTGCAGAACGTGCTGACGAAGTACCTGAAGCCGACCCCCGACAACCCGAGACACCCCGGCTACGCGGGGGCGGTCGCGCTCGTCATGGTCGACGGCAAGACGACCCTGCACTCGGCCGTCGGCCACGCCCTGCGATACCGGGCCGGACCGGTGGAACTGCCCGCGAGCAAGCGCGTGGCGATGAAACCGGACTCGATCTTCGACCTGGCCTCGCTGACCAAGGTCTACACCGCGTTGCTCGTGCTGCAACTCGCCGACCGGGGCAAGATCGAGCTCGACGCGCCCCTGCGGAAATACCTGCCGGAGTTCACCGGCACCGGCAAGGCCGCGATCACCATCGCCATGCTGCTCGCACACACCTCGGCGCTGCCGGTCGGCGCGAAGGTCACCGGCTTCGCCGACAACCCGGCCCGCTGGCATGCGGTGTTGACCACCCCGCTGGTCAAGGGCGGGGTGCCCGGCACGACGTTCCGCTACTCCAGCGTGGGGCTGATGGTGCTGGGCCGGCTCGTCGAGAAACTGACCGGCAAGAGCCTGGACAAGGCGCTACGCGACAACCTGCTGACGCCGCTGGGCCTCAAGGACACCGGCTTCCAACCACTGAAGTGGGTCAGCACCAAGGAACGCCTGGTCGCCACCGACGCGCGCTCATCCCGTGGCCTGCTGCGCGGCACGGTCCACGACGACGTCTGCAACCGCCTGGGCGGCGTCGCCGGGCACGCGGGCCTCTTCGGCACGGCCAGGGACGTGGCCGCGATCGGCCAGCTGATGCTGGGCGGCGGCACCTACAACGGCAGGCGCCTGCTGTCCGCCGACATCCTCAAGAAGGCCCTGACCAACGTCAACAAGGGCAAGAAAGCCATCGACGCGGACCGCCCAAACCGCACGGCGGACCACGGCCTCGGCTTCGAGCTCAACCAGCCCTGGTTCATGGGCCGGCTCGCAACACCCACCACGTACGGCCACACCGGCTTCACCGGCACCTCCCTACTGGTCAGCCCGGCCCGGCGGACAGTGGTGGTACTGCTGACAAACCGCGCCCACCCTAACTGGAGCTGGTCCAATCCGGACACCCACCGCGCGGCAATCCACAACGCCATCGCCTGACACCACCACGACGATCCGTGGTCGCCGGCCACACCTCGGAGCCCGCACCGCCCGGGGAGGGTCAGCCGAGCCCGTTGAGGAACCCCTCGTGGTTGGTGCGGAATTCCCAGTTGTAGAACCTGTCCCAGTTGATCGACCAGGTCATCAGGCCGCGGAAGTTCGGGTTGGTGCCGCTGCGGACCGGGTAGCTTCCGCAATTCGTCCCCTTGACCAGGCACGTCACCGCCTGCTGCACCCCCGCCGGAGCGACGTAGCCGTTGCCCGCGCTGACCGAGGACGGTGCGCCGAAGGCGATCTGGTCCTCGCGCAGGGCTGGGAACATGTTCGCCGTGTTGCCGGCTACCGGGAAGCCGGCCAGCAGCATGTCCGTCATCGCGATGTGGAAGTCGGCGCCGCCCATGGTGTGGTACTGGTTGTCCAGGCCCATGATCGGGCCGGAGTTGTAGTCCTGGACGTGCAGCACCGTCAGGTCGTTGCGCATCGCGTAGATCACCGGCAGGTACGAGCCCGCGCGCGGGTCCTGCCCGCCCCATGGGCCCGAGCCGTAGTACTGGTAGCCGAGTTGGACGAAGAACGTCTCCGGGGCCATCGTCAGCACGAAGGCCGCGCCGTACCTGCTCTTCAGGGACTTCAGCGCGGCGATCAGGTTGACGATCACCGGGGTCGTCGGGCTCTTGAAGTCGGTGTCTCCGGTGTTCAGCGACAGCGAGTGGCCTTCGAAGTCGATGTCCACGCCGTCCAGGCCGTATCTGTCGATGATCGCGCCGACCGAGCTGACGAACTTGTCGCGGGCCGCGGTCGTGGTGAGCTGGACCTGGCCGTTCGCGCCGCCGATGGAGAGCAGCACCTTCTTTCCCGCCGCGCGCTTGGCCCGGATCGCGGCGATGAAGTCGGCCTCGCTCTCCACGCCGGGGCATTCCGCAGCCGGGCAGAGGGTGAAGCGGATGTCGCCGGACGTCGCGGTGGTCGGCTCACCGAAGGCCAGGTTGATGATGTCCCAGTCGGCCGGGACGTCGGCCATGCTGAGGTAGCCGGAGCCGTTGGCGAAGCTCGAGTGCAGGTAGCCGATCAGCGCGTGCTTAGGGAGCCCGGTGACCGGAGGCGGCGGGGTGGTCGGCGGGGGCGTGGTCGGCGGCGGGGTCGTGGGTGGCGGGGTGGTCGGCGGGGGTGTGGTGCCGCCGCAGGCGCCCTTGTCCGCCCAGACACCCCACTCGCCGCTGGCCGTGGGCACCTCGCCCTGCGTCCACCACTTCGCGGTGTAGTTCTTCGATTGGTACGAGACCGAGTTGTCCTTGACGTACACGGCCGTGGCACTCCACGCCGGGGCACAGGCGACGGCGGCGCTCGCGGACGAGGCTATGTAGACGGTGGGACCGGCGGTCGCGAGCGCGGCCGTGACGGCGAGGATGAGTGAACGGCGCATGGGGGTGGCCTCCACGTCGGTATATCGACAGTTGGCCAATTATTAGGACTGTTAACTGTTTCTGTCCAGTGATCGTTTTTTTCACGCCTCCGCGAAGCGGATCCGCCGGCCCGCGCGGTCGAACAGCAGCAGGTCCGCCGGCCCCATCCCGACGGTGAGTTCGTCGCCGATCCGCACCCGGGCGGGCACCGGCATCCGGACCATCACCTCACCGGTCGGCGGCGCGTCCACCAGGTCGTACGTGGGATAGAACCCGTACGGCGTGCTCGCGGCGACCGGTCGGGACGGCGGCGCCGGCGCGTCCAGCCGGGTGCTCGGCACCCCGCCCACGTCGATGTGCACCAGCAACTCGTGCCCCAGGTTCTCCACCGAGCGGACCGTGCCCCGCACCGACATGCCCAGCAACTGGGGCTGGAGCGGCAGCGCCCGCAACGCCAGGGTCACCCGCTCGGTGTGGTGCTCCGCCAGCCGCGCGGTGCGCGGGTCCCCCGGCGGCAGTTCCAGCACCTGCGAACCCAGGTCGAGCACCACCCGGCCGTCCTCGGCGTACACCGCGGCCTCCAGCAGGCTGGTCCGCGGCATGCCGAGGAACGCCGCCACGAACAGGGTGTCCGGGTCCGCGTACACCTCGGCGGGCGGCCCGATCTGTTGCAGCACGCCCAGCCGCAGCACGGCGATCCGGTCCGCCATGCTCATCGCCTCGGTCTGGTCGTGCGTCACGTAGATCGTCGTCACCGCGAGCCGCCGGGCCAGCGCCACGATCTCGCCGCGCAGCGCCGCGCGGGCCCCCGCATCCACGTTGGACAGCGGCTCGTCGAGCAGGAACACCGCCGGCCGCCGGACCAGCGCGCGGGCCATCGCGGCGCGCTGGCGCTGACCGCCGGACAGGTGCTCGGGATAGCGGTTGAGCAGGTCCGCGATGCCCACCATGCGGGCCACCTCGGCGACCCGGGCGGCGATCTCCGGGCCCGGGCCGGACCCCGCGCGCAGCGGGAAGCCGATGTTCTGGGCGACCGTCAGGTGCGGGTAGAGGGCGAAGTTCTGGAACACCATCGCGATGTTCCGCTCACGGGGATCGATATCCGTGACCGGCGCGCCGTCGAACAGCACCTTCCCGGCGGTCGGCTCCTCGAACCCGGCCAGCAGGCGCAGCAGCGTCGACTTCCCGCAGCCGGTCGGCCCGACCACCACCAGGAACTCACCCGGTGCCACATCCAGGTCGACGCCCTGCACCGCGACGACATCGCCGAAGGTCTTCGTGAGCTCGCGCGCGGCGATCGCCACCATGCCACCATGGTGAGGCTTCGGCAGGCGTCAATGCCAGGGCTTTGCGGCCCCCGCTCCTACTGCAGCACCGTTCGGTCGAGGAAGCCGTCACCGTCGTCGTCGAACATCCGCTTCTCGAAGACGCCGTCGTGGTCCTTGTCGTAGTCGGCGAAGTCCACCCGGTTGTCCAGATCCTCGTCGACCCCGACGAAGTCGGCCTGGCCGTCGCGGTCGAAATCCACCCGGATCTCCACGCCGCCGTCCTCGCGGCCCCGGTAGGTCGCCTTGTCCATGCTGCCGTCGCCGTCCGCGTCGACCCGGTTGTGATAGCCCTTCGGCGGAGCGAGGTGCTCGGCCTCCCCCTGCCCGATCTGCGCGTTGCCCGGCTCGCCGAGGCCGCTGCGCGGCGCGTCGCCGAAGCCGGACTCCGCCGGCAGGCCGTCCAGGTCGGGGGCCGAGCCGAAGCCCGACTGAGCCGCCAGGTCGCCGCCGCCGGCGCCCCACGCGTCCGGCGCCGAGCCGAAACCCTCGTTGGCCGGATAGTCCGCGGCCGCCCCGGCGGCACTGCCGAACTCCAACCACTCGCCGAGGCTGGCCGGGCTGTCGGCGGGCGCCGAGCCGGCACCTCCCAAGCCGTCGGCGGGCGCCGAGCCGAACCCCTGCCGGGCCATCCCGCTGCCCACCGCGTCGGCCACCCCGCCGATGCTGAACGAGTCGAACAGGCCGAACGTGCTCGACTTGGTGACCCTGTCCTCCACGACCGCGCTCTGCGCACCCGGATCGGCGCTGACCTGCTGGCGCAGCAGGTCGGACTCCTCCGCGTCCAGGTCGAAACCGGACAGCGCCCCCGCCGGATCGGCGGCGAGCCGAGCCTGGAACGACGGGTCGGTAAGCAGCAGCTCCAGCACCGCGTCGAAGTCACTCATGACCACCACCGTAGGAGCCCGGGTCCAGTGACCGCTAGTGGCGCGTCGGACGATCCCGCGGAACCTGGCGGGTCGGTCAGTCCAACTCCGGCATAGCCACCGGCTGCGGCCTGGGGCGACAGGTGCCGCACTGCACGGCGTCCTCGACCACCAGAGCCTCGGCGCGGTCCCGGCTCATGGAACGGCTCACCTGAAGGAGGTACGGCCCGAACCGGGCGTGGTCCTCGCAGACTCCCCGGCCGCAGAACCGGCAGGTCCCCCGGGCAGCCTTGGCACAGAACCAGCAGATCACGTGTGTTTCCCCTCGTCAGCCGATGATTGTTTCAGAGATCCTCGGCGTGGGCGAAGTCGAGGTCGAGGTCGAGGGCGAAGGCGACGTCGACGGCGTCGTCGAAGGTGACGGCGTGGTCGTAGGTGGCCGGGTCGTCGGCGGAGTCGTGGTCGGCGCCGGCGTCGTCGTCGGCGGCCGGGTCGTCGCACGGGTGGTGGTCGGGGCCGGGTCGTCCGGCGTGGCCGGGTCGACCGGGTCGTCTGTCGGCTCCGGCTCCGTCGTCGCCTCGGTCGGCGGCACCGTGGTCGGCGACGGGGTGACCTCGCTGGGCAGGTCGGAGGGGAGCGGCTCGTCGCTCGGCGACGGGCTGGGCGAACCGGCGGGCGGCTCGACCTTGACGCCGTCACCGCAGCTCAGGTCGGTGCCGATGGGCTGGCTCGGGGTGCCGCCGACGTAGACGCGGCCGGTGGCGACGGACAGGCCGCCGGGCTCGACCGCATACCAGGAGGCGCCGCTGTTGGTGACCACGCCCGCGGGCCGGCCGACGGCCAGGGCGAGCGGCTGGTAGGCGCCGCTGGTGCTGGCCGTGTCGGCGAGCAGGCGGCCGGCCTCCAGCGAGAGGGCGCCGTGCGGCACCCGCCGGCGGCTGGCGTCCGTGTACAGCCGGCCGACCTGGGCCTGCGAACCGGCGCAGAACAGCGTGGCCGAGCCGCCCTGGAAGGTCAGCCGGCCGGTGGCCTTGGCCGGGACGACGATCCGGGCGCCCTCGTCGACGTACCGGCGGTCGCCCTCGGCGAGGGTCACGGTGCGACCGTCGATGGTCGCGGTGATCCTGCCCCGGTCCGAGGTGAGCAGCGCCCGGTCGGTGGGCATCTCGGCCCAGGCCGGGCCGGGTGCGAAGTTGACCACGGTGAGCAGCAGCGAGAGCAGGAGCAGCAGCAGGACCAGCCACCACATCCGGCGTTCGAAGCGGCGGTCCACGTCGGGGTTCTCGGTGCCGTCCGGCGGGCCCGGCGGCGCGGCGAGCGGCGGGTAGACACCGGCGGAGTGCACCCCGACGGCGGCCGGCCCGCTGCCGGCGGGACCGCCGGCCATGTGGCCGGGCGTGCCGACCAGCGGCGGCAGGTCGGAGGCGTCGGGAATGACCCAGAGCCGTACGGGCGTACGGGCCTGCGCGACCATCCCCGGAACGCCGTCGCCGACCGGGCCGACCAGCGTGCCGCGGCGCAGCTCGACGCCGTCGGGCATGGCGATGACGCCGGACTCCACGACGACCGCGTGGGTGGGGCCCTGCAGGAGGACGGGCGCGCCGGGCTCGAGGTCCACCGGGTGCGCGGACGCGATCAGCGCGAGCCGCTCGTCCCCGGCCAGACCGGACAGCGCGGGAGTGTCGGCGAACAGCGCCTCGGCCTCGGCGCGGTCGGCCGGCGGCGGACCGGGCAGCGGGCCGACGACCGTGGCGACGGTGGCGGTGGGCACGGAGAGCAGCGTGGTGCCGGCCGTGTGCCAGTCCAGCGACGTGGCCCGGCCGGTGAGCGCGTTGGCCAGCCCGACCACCCCACCGGCGCCGACGTGCTGCCGGATCGTGCCGCCGGGGTCGCCGGGCTTGCGGGCCTGGACCGCGCCGTCGACGACGACGTACACGGCCTGCTGGGCGCTGCCCGCCACGACGAGCTGGGTCCCGGACCGCGGTCGCACCCAGCGGGCCCGGGCGGCGAGGCCGGCCAGCGCGTGCTCGGGCAGGCCACCGAGGTCGGAGGCGCGCAGCGCGGCCAGCCGGCGCGGGGCGTCGGCCTCCCGGCGCTTCTCGACGGACCGCTCGCGGAAGAGCCGCCACCAGCGGGCCAGCCGGCCGACGGCGAGATAGACCAGCGGGGCACAGAGGCCGCCGACGATCAGCGTCAGCAGCAACTGGGCGGCGAGGCCGCTGTGCCACAGGCCGGTGACCAGTCCGGCGACCCGGTCGGCCCAGATCCGGTACGCGAGGTTCGCGGCCACCGTCACCCAGAGCAGCGCCAGCACCCCGTACAGGGCGACGATGCGGCCCTCCCGGTCCAGCCCCGCCCACTTCGGCGGGCGGCCGCGCAGCCGGCTGGACACCCAGGCGAGGCCGCGGCCGCGCAGGTTGGGGATCTCCAGCCAGTCCATCAGCAGGTAGTAGCCGTCGAGGGCGAGCAGCGGGTTCAGGTTGAACAACGAGTTGAGATACCAGGCGAAGGCCAGCTTGAAGGCCAGTGGGCCGAGCGCCGGCACGGCGAGGCCGATGAGCTGCATCGACCCGGCGAGCACCAGGCCGGTGGCCGGACCGGCGGCGGTGACCAGCATCCGGGCGCGCCGCCCGGCCATCCACACGTCGGTGGTGTCCACGAAGACCGACGGGATGCCGAAGTACACGAGCACGCCGGCCGCGGGCACTTCCCGCCCGGCGTGCTTGGTGGCCAGCGCGTGACCCAGCTCGTGGCTGGCCAGGGCGAGCAGGTTGAGCAGCAGCAGGACGATCGCGCCGAGCAGATAGGAGCCGCCGGACAGGAAGACCGCCTGGCTGCCCCGCCACCAGGTGGTGACGAAGAGGCCGAGCCCGGTCACCGCGAAGATCGCCATGATGATCGCCGCGGGCCTGGTGAAGAGGAACCGGCCGCCGGCCCGGTACAGCGCCGAGATCACGCCGTCGATGTCGAAGACCAGCATCCGGCGCCCGCGGGCCGCCGCGAGCAGCCCGCTGCCGACCCGCTTGGGCAGCGGCTGCCGCTCCAGCTCCTGCAGCGGGCGGAAAGCGTCCACCGGCAGCTCGTCGAGCATCCGGTTGCCGGCCAGGTCGGCCACGACCCGGCGGACCTGGTCGGGGGCGAGCCGGCCGGCGAGCCGCGCGAACTCGGCGACGAGGCGGGCCACCGTGTGGGTGCCGTCCATCATCAGCGCGAGCTGCCACTCGTCCGGGGTCAGCCGCAGATAGCAGGCGCGACCGCCGTCGTCGGGCGAGCGAAGCATCACGTACGCCGAGCCGCGCACGCTGGTCAGCTCGACGGCCTCGATACCGGCGCGCAGCACGGGCCGGGCCCGGGCAGGGTTGAGCCGCTCGACCACCGCGCCCCAGAGTCCGGGGTCGGCTGGTCCGAGCGGCTCACCCGGCGCGCGTCCGGCCAGGGCTTCCCAGACACTTATCCGGGTCTCGACGGCAGTCACGTCTTCAGTCCGATCGGGGATTTACGCTCCGCTATAGCGAATGGAGAGTAGGCGGTCAGCCAGGCGAAAGGCGAGCCCCTGTTATGCCGATCGCCAGGAGAAACCGGATAGATCAGACATAAAGGTGGCGGTGGGTGGTCGCGACCAACCCCCTTGGTCGCGCCCACCCACCGCCGTGGGGAGGTGATGCTCGTCCGATGGCCCGGAGAGCATCAGGTTGGCTCTAGGCGGACTCCGCCAGCGTCGCGCTGATCGTCTGCTGCTGCCCGTTGCGGGTGAAGACGATCGTCACCTTGTCGCCGACCTTGGCGGACTGGATGATCCCCACCAGGTCGTCGGAGTCGTTGACGCCCTTGCCGTTCACCGAGTTGATGACGTCACCCTGCTGCAGGCCTGCCTTCGCGGCCGCGCTGTTCGCGGTGACCTGGCTGACCAGGGCGCCGCCGCCCTCGGCCTCAGTGACGCTGACCCCCAGCGCCGGGTGGCTGACCTTCTTGCCGGCCATCAGGGCGTCCGCGACGTCCTTGGCCTTGTTGCTCGGGATGGCGAAGCCGAGGCCGATGTTGCCCGAGCTCTGCCCGGAGGTGGCGATCGCCGAGTTGATGCCGATCACCTCGCCGCTGGTGTTGACCAGCGCGCCGCCGGAGTTGCCCGGGTTGATCGGGGCGTCGGTCTGCAGCAGCCCGGACATCGAGGTCGTCCCGCCGCTCTGCTGCTGTTGTTGCTGCTGCTGCTGGCCGCCGAACGGGTTCTGCGGGGTCTGCGGGGTCTGCTCCTCGCTGCTGGACTGGATGGTGCGGTCCTTGGCGCTGATGATGCCCTGGGTGACCGAGCCCTCCAGGCCGAGCGGGCTGCCCAGCGCGAGCACGGTGTCGCCGACCTGCATCTTCGAGCTGTCGCCGAACGTCGCGGCGGCCAGGTCGCTGACCCCGTCGGCCTTGATGACGGCGAGGTCGGTCCGCGGGTCGGTACCGACGATCTTCGCCTGCGCCTTCTTGCCGTTGGCGAAGATCACGGTGACCGTGTCGCCGGTGGCGGTGGCGACCACGTGGTTGTTGGTCACGATGTAGCCGTCGGCGCTGATCACGACGCCCGAGCCCTCACCGGTCTGCGTGGTGATCGAGACGACGCTGTCCTTGACCTTCGAGACGATCTGGGCGAGCGACGAGCGGTCGACCACCCGGTTGACCGAGGCGTCGGAGGCCTGCACGGTCCTGGTGCTGTTGTCGTCGTTGAACGCCAGCGCGGTGGCCGCGCCGACGCCGCCGGCGCCGAGGGCGATCAGGACCGCGGCCGCGCCGGCCACGAAGATCTTGCGGCCGCGGCCGGCCTGCGCGGGGTCGCGCTGGTCGGTCCCGACGGCCTGGGCCCAGGCCGGGGCCTCCGACTGCGGGGGTACGCCGGCACCGGGCGCCCACTGACCGGGCTGGCCGGGCACTCCCTGCGCCGCGTACTGCTGGTGGGGCTGGCCGGCGTAGGCACCCGCGTAGGGCGGCTGCGGCTGGCCCGGATACTGCTGCCCCGCGCCGTACTGCTGCTGGCCGTAGGGCTGCGGCTGGTTGGGATGCGGCTGCTGGCCCGGGTGGGGCTGCTGCGCCGGGTGCTGGGCGCCGCGCTGCCAGGGCGACGCGAGCCACCCGCCGTGCTGCTGGGGCACGCCGGACTGCGGCGCGCCGGACTGAGGGGCACCAGACTGCGGTGCACCGGACTGAGGGGCACCGGACTGAGGAACGCCGGACTGGGGTGCGTCCGGCAGGCTCAGCATGGGCTGCTGCGCCGTAGTGTCGGACTGTCCCCGCTCCGGGCTGCTGCTCGCGTGGGAGGCGTCCGCGGGCCGGTGCGACTGCTCCTCGGTCGGGGAGCTTTCGTGCCGCTGCGGGTCGGTCTCGTACTCGTTCATGGGGATTACTTTGCCCCTGCCCGCTCCGACCCACCTGTGTTACCCCTGGACGTTTTCTGTGAATGGCGCTGCCCGAAAGGTCAGGACTCGTCCGGCTCCAGAGCGGGCAAAGCCACCCGGAACGTCGCGCCCTTGCCCGGCTCACTCAGCACTTCCACAGTGCCGTGGTGGGCCCGGACGATCGCCGCCACGATGGCCAGGCCCAGCCCGGTGCCGGTGGCCGCGCGGTCCGTATGCCTGGTCCTGGCCTCGTCGGCACGGTAGAAGCGCTCGAAGACGTGCTCGCGCTGTTCCGCGGACAAACCGGGCCCGGTGTCGGTGATCTCGACGACGGCGCGGTTGCCCGACTCCGGATAGAGCGAGAGCGTCACCGCGGCATCCGCCGGCGTGTGCACCAGCGCGTTGGTCATCAGGTTGCCGATGACCTGCCGCAGCCGGGCGTCGTCGCCGTAGGCCACCAGCTTCTCCGGCGACTCGCGCACGTCCAGCTCGATCTTGCGGTCCGGGGCCGTGGCCCTCGCCGCCTGGACCGCGTCCATCGCCAGCACCGGCAACTCCACCGGGGCCAGGGTGACCGGGCGTTCCCGGTCCAGCCGGGCGAGCAGCAACAGGTCCTCGACCAGCAGGCCCATCCGGGCGGCCTCGTCCTCGATCCGGCGCACCAGCTTGGAGGTGTCCTCCGGATTGGCGACGGCGCCCTGGCGGTACAGCTCGGCGAAGCCGCGGATGGAGGTCAGCGGCGTCCGCAGCTCGTGCGAGGCGTCCGCGACGAACTGCCGCATCTTCTGCTCCGAGCGCACCGCGCGGGCCTCGGAGATCTGCGCGGCCTCGGCGGCGTCGCGGGCCTGCGACTCCGCGGAACGGGCCGCGGTCTCGGACAGCGCGCGGGCGGTGAACGCGGCCTCGATCTGGGCCAGCATCGCGTTCAGGGCCCGAGACAGCCGGCCCAGCTCGGTCTTCGGTTCGCCCTCGTCGGGCTCCGGATCGGGGACGCGCTGGGTGAGGTCGCCGGCCGCGATGGCCGCGGCGGTCCGTTCGATCTGCAACAGCGGGATCAGGCTCTGCCGCACGATGGCCGCGCCCACCGCCGCGAGCGCGAAGAGCACCCCGGCGCCGACCAGTATGTCGACCCAGACCAGGCGGCCGATCGCATCGTCGATGCCGACCAGCCGCTGCCCGACGTGCAGCAGGGTGCCACCGCCGAAGTAGGTGACCAGCACCCGCCAGACCACAGTCCCGTCGGCGGACTTGACCGTGTACGGCTTGTCGATGTGCTTGTTGACCTCGTCCACGCCCTTGAGCAGCGGGGGCAGCTGGCTGGGCTTGAGCGCGGGATCGTACTTGAGGGCATCCGGGTCGCCGACGCCGTCGACCGTGGTCAGGTTGGCGTAGTAGTCGGCGGGCAACAGCAGCTTCGCCCTGCCCTGCACATCCTCCGCCGTCTCGGCGAACCGCACGAGCCCGGCGTCGAGCCGGCCGATCATGTAGCTGTGCAGCGCGTACGTGCTCGCGATGCTGATCAGGGTCAGCGCCGCCAGCACGAGGACGAGCACGGCCGCGATGAGCTTGGTGAGCAGCGGGATCCGCCGCAGGCTGGTCTCCGGGACGACCCTGCGGACTCGGTCGGAAAGGGTCAGGGCCACGATCTGGCTCAGGCCGCGGGTTTGCGCAGCACGTAGCCGACGCCGCGGAGCGTGTGGATCAGTCGCGGCTGCACGTTGTCGACCTTGCGCCGCAGGTAGGAGATGTACGACTCGACGATGTTGTCGTCGCCCCGGAAGTCGTACTTCCACACGTGGTCGAGGATCTGTGCCTTGGAGAGCACCCGGTTGGCGTTGAGCATCAGGTAGCGCAGCAGCTTGAACTCGGTCGGCGAGAGCTGCACGCGCTGGCCGGCCCGGTAGACCTCGTGCGTCTCCTCGTCGAGCTCGAGGTCGGCGAAGACCAGGCGCGAGGGCTCCTCGTCGCCGGTGGTGGTGCGGCGCAGCACGGCCCGGATCCGGGCGGTGAGCTCCTCGAGGCTGAACGGCTTGGTCACATAGTCGTCGCCGCCCAGCGTCAGGCCCCGGATCTTGTCGTCGGTGCCGTCGCGGGCGGTCAGGAAGACCACGGGGGTGCGGGCGCCACCCTCGCGCATGAGCCGGATGACCTCGAAGCCGTCGAGGTCGGGCAGCATCACGTCGAGGACGACGAGGTCAGGGGTGGCGCTCTTGGCCGCGCTGACGGCGGCGCTGCCGCTGGTGGCGGTGCTGACGTCGAACCCCGCGAAGCGCAGGCTGGCGGAGAGCAGCTCGAGGATGTTCGCGTCGTCCTCGACGACGAGGAGCTTCGCCTCGCTCTGCTTTCCCTGGGTCTGAGTAGCGGCCATGCGCACCATCCTCACCCAGGTCGCTGCACTCGCGCTGCACGGTACCTGAAAGTTTTCTGTGAGCCTGCTAAGCGGCAAGATCAAACGTGGCCGACCGGAGCCCGGCCGAAGCCTGGGCTGCGCGAGCCAGCACCCGCCGGTCGGCACCCGGCTCCGGGCGCAGCGCCGGCGAGCCGATCAGCGTCACGGTCAGGCCGCGCAGGCCGGCCACCCGCCGGACCGAGGACCAGAGTGTGTCGTCGCCGACGAAGGACGCTTCCGGGGAACCGTACCGGATCGTGATCGGCACGACCGGCGCCCCGGCGTCCACCGCCGCCTGGAAGACAGCGGGCCGGAAGCGTCCCCGCTCCGCGCCGCAGAACGTCGTTCCCTCCGGGAAGACCGCGACCGAGCGACCGGCCCGCAGCGCCGCCGCGACCTCGGCCACCAGCGCGGGCAGCCGCTTCGGCCGGGTCCGGTCGACGAAGATCGACCCGGCCCGGGTCGCCAGCACACCCACCGCGGGCCAGCCGCGCACGTCATGCTTGGCGACCAGCCGGACCGGCGTCACCGCCAGCAGCGCGACGACGTCCAGCCAGGAGACGTGGTTGGCTACCAGCAGGCTGCCGGGCCGCGGCACCGGGCCGCGCCAGACCAGCTTGACCCCCAGGGCCGCGAGGATGCCGCGCGAGACCATCCGGGCGGCGCCGCGCCGCAGGAGCGGCACCAGGATCAGAGCACCGAGCAGTACGCCGAAGAGCGCCGACAACCGCACCAGCGCGGTACCGGTTCGCACAGCCGGAGCACCGGCCGGGCGGCATTGCGGACCGCACGCGGACGTGGGCTGCCAGGCTGTATTCACCCGCGGCGGACAACCCAGTGCGAGGGCGGCCTTGGATGTGTTCATCGGGTCGCACCCAGGAAGTGCCGCCGGTAGCGCGGGTCCATCCGGTCCATGGAGAACAGCACGTAGAAGTCCGCGCAGTTGAAGTCCGGGTCGTAGGCCGGCTCACCGCACACCCAGCTGCCCAGCCGCAGGTAGCCCTTGAGCAGCGGCGGCGGCTGCGTCCTCGGGTCGCCGACGTGGTCGGTCTCCGCGAGCCAGCCACGGCGCGGCTGGACCCGCAGGGCGGGCGGCGAGAGGTGCCTGGCGGAGACCCGGGCCCAGACCCCGGCCGCGGTCGCCCCGCCGTCGTCGAGGCCGACCGAGGCGCAGCCGCCGAGCCAGCGCAGGTTGTTCAGGTGCAGGTAGCGGGCGATGCCCGCCCACATCAGGTTG
>Ga0307516_10004209_pt1 | contig 17920 bp, 30 predicted proteins | sample 19_EM_MG_FD_203310 | JGI IMG/M metagenome (GOLD analysis project Ga0307516, IMG submission 203310) | Populus trichocarpa ectomycorrhiza microbial communities from riparian zone in the Pacific Northwest, United States - 19_EM | ecosystem: Host-associated > Plants > Roots > Unclassified | place... | reverse complement strand
TTCACATTCTCCTCTGTTAAACTATCAGAAAAGCGCAAAAACGGGAATAAAAGCGTAAAATTGACCTTGGAATAGAGGGACGGTCGTTCCTGCAACTATATTATCTAGTGGCAGGGATATCTGTTCAAGCAAACACGTTGAACCAAACACTGGCGGTCGAGGGAGACCGAAGAAATTCACACCTTGAGATAGATCTTGATACTAGCTCCATCTTCGCCTTGTTTAGCCCAACCCTCTATCGCGACGCGTGTTACGACATTGAGCTTCTGCTGTTGGCCGCCTGCTGTGATAGTGGGAGAAGAGCTCGTGCTGGTCTGAGCAGTCGTGATCAGATATAAATGTTTGTTGCGCGCTGGGGTGGTTGCATGGGAGGATATGGGAGGACTAGAAGGGCGACCGTGACGCGAAAGGGTCGATGAAGGCATGGCCCCGTTTAACGTTAGTGCAGGTCGTACTGACTGTCGAGAGCGTTGAATCGTAGTGTTAGTCGCGGGTTCGAATTCCTTGAGGCCAGCGAGATGGAAGTCAGGGAAAGAAGCAGGGGACGATGACAGTGGGCAGTGAGGAGCAACTGCCCGCTTGAGAGCCTCGGGCAAACAAAAAGGTTCGAGCGCGCCAGACGCGTCCACAATGGGAAACGCTCAAACAAAGTGCCACAAAAATCTGTCACGACCGTCGGTACCGCCAAAGTACTGAAACTATTATACAACAAACGAACCACGGGAGAGCGCTCCCAACTACTGCGTCCAGGTAGAATGAAGCAGATTACGCAAAGGCCATTGCTTCTTCCTTGGAAATACCGTAGCGGGTGCGTGGTGTCCCCTGAAACTTATCGATATAATGAGCATCATGAAAGATGCAGGGATGAGAAGATGCACGTTGTACTCGTCGTTCATCTTTCATCTTGAGAGTACGAGCTTGGTCTGATTTCAGTATTTCTATCGCCTCTGCAAAAAGAGGTTTAAATTTCCTTCCTAGAAATGGCGGCATGAGCCTCTTGAAGTTCCTAGAGAGCTGCTGCCTGCGCTGCCTACGATTCAGAGAGAGAACCCTCGCGCACAATCTCGGTCATTCGTATCTCGCTAGCATGCTCCTCGCGTAATCTGTCGAGTGGCATTGACTAAAATTCGGATAGTACTACATACTCTTCTTCGGTACGTTGAAGGACAGAGTTCGCCTCCGCTGCCTTTTGTCTTAAGATCTCTGCATGCTCGCTTAGGATTTTGGCCAGGGCCTTGGAATACTCCTCGCGAGTTATATCAAGGACATCGTTCACTGCCTTACCACGCCGGGAAAGTTCCTCCTCATGTTCGGCCTTGAGAGCTCTCACGAGTTCTTCGTGATCGCGACGGGACTTTTCAAGAGCAGCAGATGCCGCTGAAAGCGTGGCATTGAGTTCCAACGTGTGCTGCTTCAGGGTCTCAGCGCGGTCTCCCCGAATTTTAGTCAGAGCATCGTAGTACTCTTCTTCGGTACGTTGAAGCACAGCGTTCGCCCCTGCATCCTTTTGTTTTAAGATCTCGGTATGCTCGCTCTGGACTTTGGCCAGGGCCTTGGAATGCTCCTCGCGAGTTTCGTCAAGGACATCGTTCACTGCCTTACCACGCCGGGAAAGCTCCTCCTCATGTTCGGCTTTAAGAGCCCTCACGAGCTCTGCGTGATCGCGAAGTGAGTTCTCAAGAGCAGCAGATGCCGCTGAAAGCTGGTCGCGAGTATCAGAGAGGGTAGAATCGTGTTCCAGCTTGAGACGGCTCATCAGCTCATCAACCTCAAGAGCCTTGGCCTCCAAGGCTTTCTGGTGTGCCCTCCTTAACTCTTCCACTTCCTTGGCATGTGCAGCTCGAGCAGCTTCGAGTGACTCTTGAAGGGAAGGGGCGACTGATGACGAGATCGCTGTCGGAACCTGTGCGAGGGTCTCTGTGATCTGCGTGGGATCCCCAATTTTTTCGGCGGCTGTTTCCAGTACACGGAGAGCAAGGATAATGACGAGCCTGAGACATAGAGTGGTCAGATGAAGGCTGTGCATCCAGAACGCTTCGCGTACCGTTTCTCTTGAACATAATTGCACGTGAGCTTCTCAATGACTGCCACGGTGTTTTTTCCAATGGAATTATCGTTGACCAGGCTATTCAGCTGGGTGGCGAGCATGGCTAGAATGAAGTGGATACCATCGGACATCACGATGCCATATCTGTCGGAACCACCAGGATTGTTTACTTTCTTGATGGAGAGAAACTGGACGATATGTTCCTGGTTGAAGAGGGGGTCGTCCTCTGGCGTGGCATAGAACAGGCGGGAGCAGCAACCTGCAGTAAGTTGAACCATGTGGTGGGATGTGCCTCGGGTGTGACAGATGTAAGGCGCGACTGATGGGGAGACCGCTGACGGAGCCTGTGCGAGGGCGTCTGTGATTTGCATGGGATCCCCAATTTTTTCGGCGGCTGTTTCCAGTACACGGAGAGCAAGGATAATGATAAGCCTGATGCATAGAGTGGTCAGATCAAAATTGTGCATCCAGAACGCTTCGCGTACCGCCTCCCTAGAACAGAATTGTACATGAGCTTCTCAATGACTGCCACGGTGTTTTTTCCAATGGAATTATCGTTGACCAGGCTATTCAGCTGGGTGCCGAGCATGGCTTGAATGAAGTGGATACCATCAGAGATGACGATGCGATATCTGTCGGGACCACTAGGATTGTTTACTTTCTTGATGGAGAGAAACTGGACGATATGTTCCTGGTCGAACGAGAGGCCGTCCTCTGGCGTGGCATAGAGTAGATGGGAACAGCAACCTACACTGAGCTGAACCATGTGGTGGGACGCGTACAGATGTGACGAGACGCGTCAGAGACTGACTACGACAAGACTTCTGGTCAGAACTACACACGTCAAGTTTGAACCCACCCCTGGATCTTCGACACCACCTGCGCCGGTCCAATTCAGCACATTGGGAACTATGGGAACATCATAATACTTTTGCAGAAAAATGAAAGATTTATTACAGAACATGACCAGACTGGGGATTGAACCCAGGAACTCCTGGTTATATAAAGTCATCAACCGGCCACCGAGACACCACCAGCCGCTGAGACACTTGGCCTTTTTTCAAGCTCCCGTCAGGTTTTGGGCTCGGAGATTTTTGCAACAGCTACCTAGATACATTTTCAGCTATCTCGAGAGTCTGTAGTCTATGCTCAACATGAATGCCTCTTGGGAGAGGCATCAGTACCGAAAAATTACATGTTTTGAATCTATGGCTCAACAATGTTCAAATAACTTAAATATTTTGACATAATCCTGACCAGTAGATCTATTACACCCTGTACAGTAGGTAGATCAGCTCAAAATATGCTGAAGAAGGTCAAGATCGAGAGGAGGACGAGGGAAGATGATAAATGTGTGTCACGTCACGCTCCAAAAGTGGAAAATCACCGTCGCATCTCTGTGAAAATGCCGAGCGTGGTGTTACTGTCTCACTAGCCGGGTATTGACATGATAACAAGATTTTCGACTGATTCCCTCATCGCGGTGCAAGTACAGGTGATATCGTGGCGATTGTCAGGTACAAATTGCTCTTTACTACTAAAAGATGATTTATATAACACTAGTTTGTCGGAGATTTGGGTAAGTAGTTTTTCCGGGGCCATTTTAAATTTCAGTGTCTCAATGGCCAGGTGATGACTGTACCAAGCACTCTAACCAACTGAGCCATCAGGTCTTACTAGATACAACTTGGATTGTACTCAACATACTACACAAGCATCCAATACTAATTGCAGTATCAACTCTCCCTGGGACTAACACCCAGAAGACAAGCAACTTGCAAACATGGCATGTAACCAATGTGAGTTATGTGACAGACTACACATCCAACAAGATTTGCATCGGAAACCTTGGCGGACGTGGCCACAATCTGTCACGGCCCCAAGGTATACATTTTCCGGGAAACTATTATACAGCGTATACAATAAACGAACCATGGCAGACCAAAGCAAACCGCCCTCCCACTACCGCGCCCAGGTAGAGTGAAGCAGATCACGCAAAGCCATTGCTTCTTCCTTGTAATCCAGGCGGCTAATCGACGAAATACCGTAACGGGTACGCGTTGTCCCCTGAAATTTATCAATAACTATGGGTATCACAAAAGACCCAGGGACGAAAAGACGCACGTTATACTCGTCTTGCTTGGCGCGACAAGCAAAGTTGAACGTCGTACAATTAGCCTTATGGAGGATAACATTGTACTTGGCATCATTGTTCTCCTGCAAGAGATGAGGTATTCATGTCCGCGGGGAACAAAGGGTGTGCCGACCTTGATTTCGATCAGGTCATTGGCAGGCATCCCGAAAACAGCAAGCCCAACATCGTTGAAACCTTGTAACCAGGCCTGCCCAGACCAATCAGCAACGGCAAGAGACATGATATATCTGGGCATGGTTAGTAATACTGACGGAAAGGAAAAGCGCCGACGAACCGATGGTCTGGCGATGGGAAGCTTTTATCGCACTTCTCACATCTCCAACTTCCATTGACTTCAATCACCTTCTTGCTACAACCCGGGGTTTGACACGCCGGATAAGAAATATTATCCGATTTGATGTGCATGATCGTGGCGCGAGTAGAGAAATAGTCAACTCTGTCTTGTTGCCCAAGTTGGGCCTCCTTGACTTCATTTATGCTGCGCAGTTCAGCACGCTTGAAACCACTCATCATTCCAACCCCGGTGTTGGCAGGAGCTTGGAAAGCTTGGCCAGCTCCGACCGAGTCGTACCATCCCCGAAGGGAAAAGCATTCGTCAATATCAGGATTGATGCTCATGCTGCTTGAGCTGAACATGGAAAGGGAACGACCTATTCATTTGCTAAGGATACAGGGTAATGAAAAGAGGTTGTTAAATGACACACCTCCCCAGTCTCCGACCTTCACGCCCTTGAATGCAATGACAGGGGCATCTTCAGCGCTATACTGTTCAGCCTGTTTGCCCCACAAGGTTAAACGGACCGAATATCCGGACTGATCAACCAGTGAAAGCTCGCGTTTGGGAATCTACGAAACAAGGAATTCACGGAACCCTTAAAGCAGTATGAACCCTGACGTACAGCCTTGTTTTGAGCCTTCGAAACAATCTCCGTTACGGGTGAGACATCCTTGACGACAGCGATCACGTCTAGCCATCAGTCATGAGATGAGGCAAATGGCACCAAGCGGAGGAGTGGACCGCACCACAGATAGAGTCCTTTGGTAAATCCTCGAGGCCCCTGAGAGGGACAAAGTGGTACTTGACCATCGGAAGGTTGGTGGTCTCGTGGCACTGGTGATCAGTGTCAGTGGGGCACTCCCATTACAGATCAGAACCCACTTCTTCCACCTCTGTGTTGCGGTCAAAGTTCAGCTCGTAATCGTTCGTGAGGTTGGAAAACTTTTTTTTCGCCAGATTGACGCGAGCTTTCGAGATGTAGTAAACTTTTCCCTCCTCAAGCTTCGGATAAAGCTCGTCGACGGCGAGGTTGAATGCGGTTCCCCGAATTTCGCCAGTGTCGTCCATCAGAGTGACATTGAACAATTTCCCCTCGCCTCTAGTGTTGGACCAAGTCTTGATGTCCGATTTCTGGGTGACTCGGGCTTTGATTGTCCAACTGTTCTGGTACGGACTGAGACCCTCGATGGGAAATATACCGGTTTTTCCAGAAGGTGGAGCCGCTGGAGGAGGGTTGCTCTTTTGTTGTTGCTGCTGTTGGACGACCGGCTTTGGAGGCAAGGGCGCTGGAGCGGAAGGCGCGACTGATGGCGAGACCGCTGCCGGAGCCTGTGCGGGGGTGTCTGTCATCTGCGTGGGATCCCCAATTTTTTCATGAGATAATTCCAATACACGAAGAGCAAGGATAATGATGAGCCTGAGGCATGGAGTGTTCAGGTTAGTGACGGTGCAGCCAGGACGCTTCGCGTACCGTTTCTCTTGAACATAATTGCACGTGAGCTTCTCAATGACTGCCACAGTGTTTTTTCCAATAGAGTTGTCGTTGACCAGGCTATTCAGCTGGGTGGCGAGCATGGCTTGAATGAAGTGGATGCCATCGGAGATGATGATGCGATATCTGTCGAGGCCATTAGGATTGTTGGCGTTTACTTTCTTGATGGAGAGAAACTGGACGATGTGTTCCTGGTCGAACAGGAGGTCGTCCTCGGGCGTGGCGTGGAATAGGCGGGAACAGCAACCTGCAGTGAGCTGGACCATGTGGTGGTTAGACGTGTTCCGGGTGTGACAGATGTGACGAGACGCGTCGAGGTCGCTCCACCCCACCAGCAGACCTGAGTGCGCAAGTATGGCAGCTCCAAAATGCACCCGTCAACTCATTCCGGATCTTCGACACCACTTCCGCCGGTCCTCAGCAGCACAGAGCGACGATCCACCTTTTGTGGCAAGGCTCGCGGTGCTGGAACCTGTACCTCGGTCTCGACCGACCAGAACGGGCCCAAACAAAGCAAATACCTCGTGACGGAAGATGCTCAACTTCTGTAGTTTACTCCCTGCACATGTCCCACCGCCCACGGACCACGACCACACGCCCATCTCCAATGTGACCTCATATTCGGACCCTATACGACACGAGCCAAATCGATATCGGCACCCCATAAAATCCCTTAAAGCTTCCGGCGGGTGCCTTTCCGACTCGTCACCGGTTTCCGCTCTCGCCAACCTCGAGTGCAAGCACTGATGGATACACGATTAGTAGATACAGTTTGGATAAAATAAGGTAAGTACTATCGCCATATATATAAGTGATTAATCGACTATACCAAACAACTAGGTACTTAGTTAGAACGGAATTATGATTCATTCAATAAACTCTCCTTGCGCTCACACCCTCCGCAGAGCTGCACGTCTCGTTGCGTCTCGGCCGGCCTTGAGCAGCGCTGACAGCTCGTTCCCTCCCGTCCCCCTCACCGGGCTTCTTCCAGAGGTATTTTCTGCTACCATCTTGTCCATCATCCTCGCCACGGGACACGCCGCCCGGCCAGATGTTGATCGTGACATCGTCACGATATACAGACACGCGATCTTCATGTGCTGATCTCTCAACCGTTTCAGAGCCAGCACCGCAGTGTCATACGGCTCTTGAAGGGTCGGAACCCTCTCCGCCAACTCCCGTACAGATCTCGGAGTGCCAACCAGATGATGAAGGTATTCTCGATGTGACCCCGGCATGTACCGGCGCATTCTCTCCATGAACCCATGGTCCGCCTTCTTGTTACCCTCCGAAGGTGCGGGATACCTTTTTTGCCCTAGCTTGTGATCAATATCCAAGAAGATGTCAACCGCATGCATAATGCTGCTCTGTCCCGCAGATGGTCCACTGAGATCGAGTTCATCGGAGCGCTCTACCCCCTCGTATATCCACTTTGGGTATGTCGGCCCTTTTGCCCCACTTCCTTCAAACCACGGACGAATCTCCCAGTAGAAAACATGTGGGTCACACATCGGACGAACCGATTGAATAATTTCGCTTATATCGTCGATTATCACCGCCAGCTTCTTCAGGTCTCTCGACACCTTTGCAATCGAGGTCAAATCGGTGAAACCGGGCATTTTGTTGTAGTCGTCGATGATCCGGAGCATCTCCACGCCGCGCAGTTCGGCATTGGCAGAAGCAGCGTAAAAATTCTGTTCATCCTCTGTCCCAGAAAAGAGATGCAGGAAGCGCATGTTATCCATGGATAGCGGCTGATCCGGCTGCGCAGGTTCACAATTCCATAGGACTGTATCTGCGAACGTCAAGACAGGCGCGATGGCGAGGTGCCGCGACACGGCGACGAGTGGGATGGCGAGGGCTTTTGGAACGATGATGGGGTCGCTGCTCTCTGATGGCGGTTGCGAATGCACGTAAAAGTTGACGAGCCATGCCAAGACGAGGTGAGCTCGTTGTAGCAGACGATGGTCACATTGCAAGGGCTCAACATCGAGAACAGGCCACTAAAGGGAACCGAAAGTGGGTGACGTTTGGCGGACAGGGTTGCGGCTACTAACCGTTCTAATTTTGCGTCGCCAGACCTCTCCGAGGTGCCGCTTCGAGGTGGCTTCCTGCCGGACGTCTGAGCCGAGGGCCAGAGAGTCATTGGCATCGGCCAACGCCTGTTCCCAGATCGAGAACGCGTCGCGGAGGCGGGGGAGAGGGCGTGGAGGAAAAAACCCTGTTTCAGTGTTAATGTCGAATTCAATGTGTGATCTCCGGCCGAGTATGGGCCGGCGGTAGTTGGCGTTGACGAGAGAGGTGAGTAGGGATAAGGCGAGCCTGAAGAAGAGAGTGAATAAGTGTGGCTGCGAGGGGAGGAGATTGACGGTGTCCATGTCGTGTGCAGGGAATGAAGAAGACGGTTCCTTTCTCCCTTTATAACAAATCAAATTCGAGCCGATCGCCCAGATCGGCATGAGCCCAAACACTTAAATCGGCTGTCATATATTATCGCCTCGTTCATCATCGTCCCTTTCGGGTTCCATGCCGCTCGGCTACGACTGACGTGGGGCCACTGGAAAAATAGCTCCTTAAGCTTGAAGTAAGCTTGAAGCTTGAGCTTCGAAACGCCCCTCGATCGCGATCACTTTTGAGACGGAAAACATACGCGAGAGTGGATGAGGAAAAAGGCGTCGTCATGCTTGCTTGGAGCATAGCACAGCACAAACCCGTCGCTCCGCTACATGCCAAGTCATGGCTGAACAGGTTTATGGCACCACAGCAATTGATGTCTATTAATACAGCAATGCTGCACCTGATCATAATAATGACATCCAAATGAAAAAAAATTGCCTTTTTTTTTTCATCGCTTCGTTCCTGTTGTCCAACGCCAACCTTCACCTTGCAATGTGTCTGCCACTCCTCCCCGGCTTTTTTGCCTTTGACCTTTTGGCTCTAACCGCTTTTGCACCTGTCCCACCGCTTGTATTTAAAGTACCTGTGTCACTAAACCTAGCAACGACGATCCCCACCCACAAGCGGGGTTGTGTACCTGATCGTGAAGGCCTCGATGCGACGCCATTACTATATGACTTTGACATGTGATGATTTCGGATATGATTCCGTCGAACGCCTGAAGGGCCGTTGGGGATACTCGACAGACCGACAGATGAATACCTTGGGCCTCGCCGAAATGAACACAGTCAATTACGTATAAATGACACATTTAATGCACTCCTCCCCAAAAATTCTGGCTGCCTGTTGTCCACCCGCCATCGTATGTACCGATGCCTGGAATAACAAACCATGGGAAGGATAGCCAAGCCAAACTGCGGATCGCCAAAATAAACACCCATTCAACATCGTGCATCAAGGACGATCGAGTGGGTGTTTCCATTGGAGCCAAACTGCATTCCCATCCCCCCCATTATCCACGACATCACATTTACGGCCGGCTACTTCAATGACCTTTTCCTTGACACCCGATTTGTGCGGGCGCAGGTTCTCGAACTTTGCAATGAGCTCCTCCAACGTGATGGTCGTCGTGCCGCCGGCACTATGCGAACCCCGGACCATGGTACCAATTTCATCCTCCGTTGGCAAGGCATATTTCATGAGAGGTTTCGGTGTGACCGAAGCAAAAGTCTTGGGGATGGCCAGGCTCGGTACTGACTCGGTGAAAGACGACGCTGGAGAAAAAAATCTTGACACGATCTCATCGGTAACTCCTTGCAGTGAATCGGGGCTCCACTGAGGCCGCTCTTTGATTTTCTGCACGAGCACCGCCCGGACACCCGTCACAAAATCAGGGGTTGCACCATTCTTCACATGCTCATGAGCCTGATACAGTAACGAACCCGAATTCACGTACGCAGAAGGCTCCCGCAATCTTGACCTCCATTTGTAATGCTTCCAAAAGGGTCATTTGGCGGCCCGTCCTTATAGCTTTGAGTGCCACCTTCAAACTGGTAGGGCTGCGGAGATGGAGTGAACCTAGCGTCTTATGTGCCCATTGTGAAACAGAGGAATTAGAGTGGTCTTTAAGAGATTCCAGATCCGCCAAAATGTCCTCTACTCTGTCGTGACGGAAGGCCCAATCAAGTGCAATCCGTGTTTCACCAGTCAACGGCGTCAGAGGTTCCTCTGGTAAACGCTCAGAAGCAAATTCCTCAATGGCCCTGTCAATCACGCTGATATGAGCATCCTCCAAGGAGGCTAATCGATCGAGCAGAATGGGTATCCGTCGTGAAGGAATGTAATGCGTTGCAAATCCAAGTTCGCTGTGCTCATCAGGATTATGCAAACGATGACAGAAGCAGAATCTTACAAAACAGCCCTCCCATGGAGATTCTCGGAGGTGAGGCCGAGATAAGTCCCCAGTTCACCATCCAACCTGGACAAAAAATAACTTGCACCCACATCAGGGAAGTAACCAATTTTGGTTTCAGGCATCGAGAAGATCGTGTTCTCAGTGGCGATCCGGAAGGGAGCATTTGCGGACAATCCCACGCCACCTCCCACTACGTATGCGTTGGATAACAGTTTCACTCGTAAGAAACTTATCACCCACTTGTGATGCCATCCAAAATGGCGACATAAGGTTTTTGCAGGGTTGCAAGGATATAGTCCATTTCGAACCTGTGAATTGTTAGTAATGACGGTGGAACAAAACGCCCGAACCTCACTCTCGGTTGAAGTAATCAATTGCCGCGGGGCGAGTGGCTGGATCGACGGCAGCATTGACGACATCTTGGGATGACCAGCGGGTGGTCAGATGGCTCGCAACTAATTGCAGCGCACTTACTCACTTGAAACGTCACCGCCAACACAGAAGGCCTTCCCTATACCAGTACCGACGATGGTTCTGCACAGGTCAGAAGCGTTCCATTCCTTAAGGCTGTGTTTATCCAAGGGTTTATACGCAGGCGAATTGACAGGTACCTCAATTTTGGGACGCAGAAGCGAGAGCATATTTTCATCGAGGGCATTCAACTTGTCCGGTCGGTTGAGCGCATACAGGCGCGTTGCCAAGTTAGATTCGAATAAGACCTTGGGCTGGCGATGCAGGGGAGCGTGTGAGTGAGTGAGCGAACAGCAGACCCGAGCTCCATTGCATACCTCGGATCTAGCGGCTGTCGACATCATGTGGTGTGCTAGAGCTCGAGTCCGCTGCGTTGCGCGGGCTCCACTGCGGGACATGGAGTTGAGGAAGGTTGTAGTCAGCATCCGGGTTGAACAAGGCGGTTGAAAGTTGAAGGAATTGTTCCGGGAACCGGCCCGGCCATCACTTGCCACCGAATATGGCAGTGACGAGTCTGCAACGACTCCATGGACCTGCCTGCCGAAGGATCCCGCATCCGCCTGGCAGAGCATTTTGGTACTGTCAGATTCGTGGGCCAGGTAGACGGCACCACCGGTATCTGGCTAGGCGTCGAGTGGGATGACCCAAAGCGAGGTCGCCATGACGGAGTCAGGGATAACAAACGATATTTCACTTGCAGGTAAAGTCGGTCTCAGAAACGTCTCCTCGTCGCTCCCTGATTAGCGCGATCACTCAGGCAGTCCAATGCAGGATCCTTTATCCGGCCATCGGCGGCCAATATTTGCTACGGGAGGTTCTTTCTGGAAGCTCTCGTCTCCAAATATGTAGAGACTCTTCATGGCGGCGAATCTCCAGAGACGACCGTTCTGGGATCCTCTCAGGGGGCAATCCTAGTCGAAGCAGTCAATTTGGACAAAATAAGAGGCAACCTTGCCAATCTATCACGTTTACGAGAGGTCAGCTTGGACGACGAAAATGTTGCCAAATGCGATTCGGCAGGATCAATCCAAGCGACATGCCCAAGTGAGTGATTAATGACATGAAAAATTTCACATAATACATGTCACGACGATTCTATAGACATCCACGGCCTTGACCTGTCGCTGTCTCTCATTGCGGGCTGGGATGTCGTCGCCCTGATCGCCAGGGAACTCCCTGCCCTGCAACGCCTAGCTTTGAAGTCAGCGAGCAACCTCTCCGCGCTTCATATTGACTTGCTAAACACGTAAACTAATGACAGTCGAAACCGCCTTCAACCCGCTACAGACTTGGGCACCATGAGAACGGCATTCTTGCACTTGAAAGAACTCCTCCTCAACGGCACTCAAATGACCTGGCCGGAGACCCAGGTGGTATTCGCTTTCATGCCCAACCTCCGTGTCGTCGAGATGGGATACAATTCCTTGACACGCTTGCGGTCACAGGACGTAATCGGGGGGCCCCACAATGACGCGCTTCAAGTCATCAACCTGGACAGCAACTCCTGCTTTGACTGGATTGATATTTGGAACTCTATTGAGCAATATAGATCGTGGGTCATCCTATTTCCGCCTATGTACCCAAATCAATCGCGCCGTAATAAATGACAAGTTTGCAGCGGCTCATCTTGACATCTAACTGTTTCCAAAACATCCCGTTCTCCAAACGCCCACCCCAGAAACGACAAGCCCTTCGACACATCTCACTCTCACACAATGCCATAAGTGACTGGAATAGTATCGATGCGCTCTCGTCATGGTGCCCAGCGCTAGAGACCCTGACTTTGACAGGGAACCCGCTATTCAGTTCAGCTTCCTGCCCTCTTTTTTACCCCTCCAAACCCCCGCTAAGCCAGGGCCTACATAGACAATGACTTGCGGCATACACGACCCTTGATAATAGCAAGAATACCTTCCTTGGTGACGCTCGATGGGGCCCCGGTCAGAACACACCGTTCAAATCAAGGGAATCGAATCTCATATACTCATATACAGATATCCCCCCGAGAACGCAACGATTCCGAGATGTTTTATCAGTCGTATATAGTGCGACATGGTCCGAAATCGGAGGATGAACGACGTCAGGCACATCCGCAGTGGGACAACTTGTGTTTCAGTGCGTAACTTAATCTGTTACAACGTTAGCAACTAGCCCTGTAAATCTCTTCCCACTAGAACATGGCATACCTGAGCCCAGTGACAAGGAAACCCCCACCTTAGGGGACAAGCTCAGCCATAAACTGATCAGTGCGTGTCATCACATTTCCAACCAACCCCATCATTATGACCACAGCCCTAAACATGTATGAGAGCCTCGTTGCCGCCGAGGAAAAGATCCAACCTGTACCACTTGCACTGAAAGTACTGCCATCAATGGCACTGAAAACACTCCGGATAAAGCTGTCTAAAGCCCTCAAATGCGGCAAGGCAACCATTCGGCTGTGGGTTCGACACACGAATGGCGATCTGCAGGAGTTGGGTTTTGAACACGACCAACAGGTCCTAGACTGGTTGGGGATAATGGATGGATCAGACTTCGTATTCTCAGTCACGGAAGAATTACATTGAATAGCTACATATACATTAGAAGGATACATGTTCTGGAGTGACCTAGGTGAGCGGTCTCGGCCGAGAGCTTACATGCGGAGACCGTGTGATCTGGCTGACGGTGACAAGTATCAGGGCCGGGGATGAGATGAGTGCCTCGTCGGCCGAAACGTCCAGATCGTAAATGGTGCCAGCCGGGTAGGACTCATGAGGTGTGAAGCTTTGAAGCGTTACCAATGGTGGTCAGGGCGTTGAAGGATTTCACGATACCGTTGGAACCACATGGAAAATGTACGTCCGCGTAAACAACAACAGCCAATTTCGAATTCGAGACCAATTTTCTGAAGGAAATAACCATCGACCACCGTTCGTTCCTCATTGCGCCTTCATCCAGAAATCTAGATTTACTCAACGGGACCATCCGCCATCCCCGTTCGCGTGCCTTGGAGCCCTCTCTTCGAAGCGTTCATCCTTCTCTTCGCGTCTTCTGTCATCTCTGCGCCTGCTGTCTTGTTCATCCCTGCGGCGGTCAACATAATAGTCAGGCCCTCTGCGGTCATCATAGCCTCCTCGCCGGTAATCATCGTACCCTGCAGGCCTTCTATCATCAACCTCCCTCCTGGGGGGCGGAGACCTGGGACGACGATCGTCATATTCTTGTGCTCGGCGAGGAGATCTAGATCGGTCGCGGCGGTAATTTCTGTCCTCTTTGTAACGATCATCCCTGTGGTGGCGGTCTTCTCGACGATCATCCCGACGATAGTTGTCGGGACCGGCACGCTATGTGTCATTAGCACATGTCAGCTTTTGCAAAGTTTGGATCAACCCACAGAGTCGTCAAATGCAACTCGCACGGGCCGGCCGCGAAGTTCCCGACCATCGAGTTCCTTGACAGCTCGGTCGGCATCCTCACGGTTCAAATACTCAAGGATTCTGCTAGACAATGTAACGACGGTGAGTCGAGGAAAGGTGTCGATGACTCACCCTTGTCCGGGGACATCGCGATCGATGTCAGCAAAAGAGACACTGCCAGCATCGCGGCCAAAATCCTTCAGGTCCTAAGGATAGTGATGACAGATTAGGGCCTGTCCTTCAACGTGACACAGTTCGGAGGAAGAGGGTCCATAATCGCAAAAAATCGACAACAGCCAATGGTGAGAGCCAGGGACGCAACCCATCCTGGGACGCTAGAGTCGGCCGAAAGCCACCAACCGGATCGACAATAAAGGGACCATCCATCGGGGGCCGTCAAGAAAATTCCCAAATGGACCGTAGAACACCAGTGAACACCCGGGAGGAAGGACTCCATACCTGCCAACTTGTATCACGGGAAACGCCGGTTACCAGAACGCGAATACCAGGGGGCCTGCGGGACCGAGGGGCACTGAAAATGGGCATTAGAATGGTCTTTCGTTATGATGTTCCTTCCTACCCATGGTTCCGGTCTCCTTCATAGACGTCGCGGCGGGGACGACTTTCCTTTGCGAACTCAACAACGATACTGAGCACTGGATAAGCATGGTGCACAAGGGAAGACTATACTGTAACTCACGTTGTCCCCATAAAGGATTTTCCATTGAGGTTGTGGACCGCATCTTCGGCATCTTTGGAGTTCTCAAACTCAACAAAACCAAAGCCTGGGGACTGGGGATGAACTTGGATCTTCGTGGTACTCCGGGAAGCTTGACTGACCAGTCATGACGCGGCAGTCGACAATACGGCCATAGCCGTCGAAGAACTTGTTTACCTCTTCGGAACGGGCATCCGGAGGGAGTCCTAGTAAAAAAAATGGGTCCCGGATGTCTCTGGGTAAAAAGGGAAGGACGTACTTCCAAGGTAAAGTCGTCGAGCCATGGTGGTGAGAAGGCAAGAAAGTTGAACAATGAGAAAACAGCCAACTGAGTTTGAAAACCTAACAACAATCAATAATCCAGCGCACAGACCACCCATGGCCAATAATTATAACGTCGATTGACGATGTAAATACAAGTAGAACTGTAGGCATAGAGCAAGTAAATCGAAACAGTTCTATTAGTGCTGCGACCAGTCAATGGAATTGATGTCGATGCCCTCCTGGACCATTTCCCACAGTGGGCTGCAACTGCATTAAAGGGAGAACTGAAGAGCAACACTGGCCCACGTACCTCATGTCACGTAGTCGATTGACTGTTCGGATGATGTGGCTCACAACGAAATCGATTTCAGCCTCGGTAGTAAATCGGCCAATACCAAATCTGAGAGAAGAATGAGCCATATCCTCGGCAGCGCCTGCGAAAAGATCAGCGACACAAAATACTCGGCAGGATTTTCATACCCAGGGCTCGTAAGACATAGGATGGCTCCAACGACGCTGATGTACAAGCACTGCCTGATGAGAGAGCAATGTCCTTCGGGGGAAAATACATCAATACCGTTTCCATAAGCCAACGGTCTAGCTGCACGCACTTTTAATGCCATCAATAGACTTTCACCCTCTACATAAGAAAAACTGAGGTTGACGCATCCCGGATAGCCACTGACATCTCCATTTCGGACTACATGTTCAACCTGAGCATTGATGCTTTGAATCAAGCGATTCGCAAGGCCCTGGATCCACTCATGGTCCCTCTGAAAAAGTGGGCAAGTCAGCAGAAAGTTCACGAGACATACTTTTCTGACATATCAGTACCCCTGCACGAAAGTCACGGCCAAGCGAGCAGGCGGTTGTGTGAGCACAACCGCCCATCGCCCCCCAGCTCCTGCGCCTAGGCGCAGCTTTACGTGCGGATCTCATCACACAACGAAGGGTAAAGACATTGACATTACCTTCATTTCCTGTTTCGCGATCCGAGCAGCTTCGCCAAGCCCGACGACCAACGCAGTCGGCAGAGTGCCACTTCTTAGACCCCGCTCTTGTCCTCCACCGCTGAAAATGGGATCAAGCCGGACTCTTGGCCGTCTTCGGACGTATGCAGCTCCTACACCCTTCGGACCATACAGCTTGTGCCCAGATATACTCATCAGATCAATGTTCATATCATTGACATCGAGCGGGATTTTCCCGGCGGCTTGTGCAGCGTCCGTATGGAAATAAACTCCACGATGTTTGCGCAACAGGGCACCGATTTCTTTTATGGGCTGAATGACGCCCGTTTCGTTGTTGACGGTCATGATAGAAACGAGGGATGTATCAGGTCGGATAGCTGCCCGAAGAACATCCAAGGACACAACTCCATTTTGCTGCACAGGTAGATAGCTAATCTCGAAACCTTCTTCTCCCAGTTTTCGGCAAGAATCCAAAACGCATTTGTGTTCCTAGTGAGGTTAAAAAGAGGCGCAAAAGTGAGGGTTGGAGATACCGGCGCACCGTTTGTAGGGTGATGACATGTTTCTTTTTCTCCTGGTGAAATCGAGCAACGCCTTTGATAGCCATATTGTTCGTCTCCGTTGCTCCAGAGGTGAATATGATGTCTTTTGGGTCAGCACCAATCAAATCCGCCACATGCTAGATGCAGAGGTTGTTGAGCGGCATAGGTTATGACGATTGTGAAGAAAACCACCTTGCGTGCATCTTCCACGGCTTGCTCTGCCTCCCAGCCATATGCGTGGGTGCGACTATGCGGGTTACCGAACAGATCCGTGAAATAAGGAAGCATGGCATCCAATACACGCGGATCAACGGGTGTTGTAGCCTTGAGACATTTCATGAAGTGCTTCCACTCATAGGACCAACCCAGAAACGCACCTGCAGGTCGAGATAGATGGGCCGTATTTTCGTCGTCAAAGAGCCTTCTCGGCGAGGTACCTCGAGCTTGAAACCTAGCATGTCTGGGAAAGAAGCCATATAGTAGTCATAAGTGACGTTGCAGTGCAAAAAAGTACCTGATCTGGGAGTGAAGTGCGCTTCATCCTGGTAGGTGGCGGGCAAGTCCACGACACTTGCTCGATCAGCATTAGAGGGTTGAACAAGTCCACGACGAGGTGCGACCGCTAATGGCGCTCTCGTCACGGACCTACGAACAGCAGTGCGGGGTAGTCGTGACAACATGGAGAAATGAGTAGGTCAGAGAGCGTCAATGACAAATGACTCCGAAAGACGATTAGTAAGCAACGATGTCGAAAGGATCACGTCGACAATGAGCGGGGCTCGGCTGAGCACTGGGTTCAACGTTTCACTATAAAATCGTTGGCACAACGGGGCTGGCCAAGACTACTAACCAGCCGTCGTTGGCTGCTCGTTCCAAGAATCCGAGGATGTGCGCGATGCTGGATATGAGGAGGACGATTAGATGCAACGGAACTTACCGAGACTTGATCACATGAGAGTGTCGGTAAGTTCCACCATCATTGATCAGATCAAGCACTGTGTCCTCCAAGCATCGCGCAGTGCGCACATCCTCGGATTATTGGAACGAGCAGCCAACGACGGCTGGTTAGGAGCCTTGGGCCGGCCCAATGTTCCGCGCAAAAACATTGTGAACACAAGCAACCCTAATCATATCATGAGCCCTTATTACATCAGGAAAAACTCACTTGAGTATGTAGCACTATGGAAACTTGGTAGGCGGCATAGCTGTGTAGACAAGTCCCCGTTTCATAGCACTCCGTAGCTCGTCCGTAGGTCATAGCCACATGTCTGTA
>Ga0307516_10004208_pt1 | contig 17920 bp, 25 predicted proteins | sample 19_EM_MG_FD_203310 | JGI IMG/M metagenome (GOLD analysis project Ga0307516, IMG submission 203310) | Populus trichocarpa ectomycorrhiza microbial communities from riparian zone in the Pacific Northwest, United States - 19_EM | ecosystem: Host-associated > Plants > Roots > Unclassified | place... | reverse complement strand
CTAAGGGCTGCGATCAGGAGCACGAGGGTGACGACGCCTACAAGGGGGTGCAAACGAAGATTGTTCGCAAGCACTCAGATCGAAGATCTTCTGGGTCCATACCTATCAATCAGTGCTACATCCCAATCAACCATATCTCCCTCGGATGAGGAGAGACGCTGCTGCGTAATACCGAGGTATTGCGCTTCCCGAGTCAGTCCAAGGGAGGACGGCCAAAGAGTCGGCGCAACATTTAAAGAGTACCAGTTTCCTACGTAGAGAGGCATCAGCAACGATCAGTCGGAAGTTGAGCCTTAACAATATTACATTGTTTCTGGGATCAACTCTCTAGTGATATTTCGAACGCATATCTCTTAGTGAATTTTCCCACCCGCTCCCGTGCGAATCCTTCGGAACTACACAGTCGCTCCGCTGCCATCATACAAGTGTTGCCCGCTCAAGGGTGATAGACTGTTGGTGACCACCTGGGCGATTGTGCCGTTGGTGAAACACCCGAATGTTACACCAGCGAGGTCTTGTGGTATCGTGATGGGGTTGCAGCGGATCGGGGTACGGTGGATACGGATGGGTTAGCTAGCCTGCTGCTGGGCTCGGAGTCGTCCGTTGATTCGTTGTTGCTCGGCGATGATTGTTTCAGGCGTGTTGGCCATCTGCTGGAGTTGCTGTTGGTCTGCGTCATGGAATTCGTTCATGCGCTGGGCGAGCGTCCGGTGCACCACGTGATTGCGGCAGGCGTCCTGGGTGGTCATTTGGTGTATCATGGTGACTATTTCTCCCAGTAGGGTGAGTCGTTTGTCTTGTATCGTGGCGGCCATAGTGGCAGCCTTGTCAGGGTTGGTGGGGATTTCTTCTTGGTCCTCCTGAGGGGGTGTAAGGTCAGCCAGGGGTTCACGGGGAGGGGCCACGCTGCAGCGGAGGTGGTGATTGTCCATGTTTACGAGGAACCGGCATTCGGAGCAGACCCGCTTTCTTCAGTGCCAGTCTGCGCATGCTTTGACAGGGTTGAGATGTTGTTCACAGGTTACCCTGAGCAGTTCGTCCGGGTGTGGGAGAGGACAGTCGCAGATCTGTGCCCGACGGCGCCGGCGGGCGCTGTTGGAGGCATGCCCCAATTGTTGTCAGGTTCAGTTGTGGTGGGGAATTCGGCGTTGTCATCGGGGAAGGTCCAGCCTTTATTGGTGTCGACAGTGGCAGTGGGGACATTTTGCTAGTTCTGGGGGGCTGATTTCAACGTGTATTCCTTGTGGAATTGGTGGATGAGGTCTGGTGAGTTTTCGAAGTTGCGGGCAAGGTACCAGGTACGGTCTGGGTCGTGGAAACCGGTCTACTTGACTCGATACTGGATCTGATTTCTATGGCATCGGGAGTCGAGAATTTTTTGCACTTCTCACTCTTGTTGTTCTTGGATGATGACGGGGGGTGGTGGCGGCTGGCTGTGTCTGGAGATAGGTTCTGTACTGGCTGTAGGTTCGAGGAGGCTGATGTGGAAGACTGGGTGGATTCTGACTGTGGGCGGTAGGTCTGGCTTATATGCTCTTGAGCCTATCTTCTCGAGGATGGTATATGGGCCTATCTGTTTGTGGTCCAGCTTGTTCGAGGGTTAGGTCATTCGGATGTGTTTTCGTCACAGCCAGACCTGGTCGCCTGGGTTCAACACCGGGTCCGGATGTCATGCTTTGTTGGCCTACTCCGTTTGAGCCATTTGCGCTTCTTTGATTTCTGCTCTAAGGTCCTCATGCAGCTTCCTTAATGCCTCAATGTATTCTGATACTTCCAGTGTTTCGTCGTTCCTGATGCCGAGGTCTGGCAGAAATCGCGGATGGTATCCATAGTTGGCGAAGAAGGGGGTTATTTTTGTGGTTCCGGTTTGTGTGTTGTTGTAGCAGAATTCGGCAATTGGTAGTAGTCTTTCCCAGTCGTCCTGTTGATAGTTGCAGTATGCCCGGAGATACTTCTCCAGGGTGGTATTGGCCCTTTCCGTTTGTCCATTCGTTTGCGGGTGGAAGGCTGTACTGAGGTTACGTGATATCCCAAGTGCTTTCGTCGCTCGTTTCCCGAAGTCGGAGGTGAATAGGGACCCTCGGTCTCATACAATGTCGCTGGGTAGTCCGTGGGGTCTAATTACTTGCCGGAGGAAGTGATCTGCCAGGTCTTCGGGGTTTATGGTGCTGTGGCATGTGACAAAATGTCCCATTTTGGTTAGCCAGTCGATTATTACCCACAGTATGTCTTTCCCATTGCTTATCGGCAGTGCTGTGATGAAGTCCATTGATATCGTGTCCTATGGTCGGTGCAGGAGTTCTAGTGGCTTTAGCAGTCCAAATGGCGTGTGTCGGATTGGCTTGATGCGATGGCTGGTGTCACAGTGGTCGACATATCTGTGGACGTACTTCCATTGCCCTGGCCAGTAGAAATTTCGGCTAATGAATTCCAGGGTTCTTGCTTGGCCCAGGTGTCCCGTGGCTTGCACATCATGGTGGTCTCTTAGTATGCGAAGTCGCAGGATGTCGTTGTCAGGGATCCATATGAAGCTGTTGTACATTAGCAACCCGCTGTTTTCCTCGCATAACCCTAGCGCAATCTTCCCGTCGCGGGTGGTCCCGTTCGCCTTTTCCCTCCGGATTTCTTAAATCTCTTTATCTGTGGCGCTTAGGGTCTGGATTTCATTCAGGAGTTCCTTGTCTATCTGAAGGCTGATGGTTTCTGTTGTATTAGCCCCTTCCCAGGGAGAGTCTCCTGACTCTCTCAAGAGGATGTCCGGTTTACCGGCTATCTTCCCAGGTCCATATCTGATTGTGAAGTCGTAGTTGGCTAATTGCTCACCCCACCGGGCTTGCCGTAGGTTGAGGTCTTTCATTGTTTTTGAATGTTCGAGGTTCTTGTGGTCCGTCAGAATCGTGATTTTGGGTCCCATTGTCTTGCAGTAGGTATCCCATTTGCGCAGTGCGTCCACAATCGCCAGTAGCTCCTTGTCGTGGATATCGTAGTTGTGCTCTGAGTCCTTTAGTTTCCTTGAGTAGTATGCTTTCGGATGCAAGATTCCCTTTTCGTTGGGCTGTGAACATATTGCCCCTATGGTGTAATCCGAGGCATCCATTTTGATGGTGACAGGTTGTTCCGGATTGAAGTGTTGCAGTATTGGTTCTGTGATCATTGCTTCTTTGAGTGTTTCAAATGCCTCCTGCTGTTTGTCACCCCATTCCCATGCCTTTTCTTTCCTTGTGAGGGAAGACAGGGGTGTCGTGATTTTACTGTAGTCTGTGATAAAACGCCTATAGAAGTTGGCGAACCCTAAGAAGCTCTGGACTCCTTTCACATTCGTTGGTTCTTTCCATTCCTTGATTGTTCGGATCTTCTCTTGGTCCATTCGCAGTCCCTTTGGTGATATGACATATCCCAAGTATTCTGTTTCCCTTGTATGGAATTCGCATTGGGATGCTTTCAGCGTGCGCCCAGCCTCCTCAACTCTCCTTAAGATTGTCCAGACGTGCTTCCGGTGGTCTTCCAGATTTTGCGAGAAGATGAGGACGTCATCCAGATATGCCACGTAAAAGATATCCAGGTATTCGCTCAGAATCTCGTTCATCCATTGTTGGAACGACGCTGGTGCATTGGTCAATCCGAAAGGCATGACGCAGTACTCGTACAGTCCGTACTGGGTTTGGAAGGCTGTTTTCCATTCATCTCCTGCTGCGATTCGCAGGTGGTAATAGGTGTCTTGGATATTGAGTTTGGTGTAGATGGTGGCACTGGATAGTTGATCCAGAGACTCTCCGATCAATGGTAGTGGCGTCCGGTCTTTGATCGTGATTTCGTTCAATTGTCGGTAATCCACGCACAAGCGTAGTCCTCTATCCTTCTTTTTCACAAAGTGGATCGGCGCTCTGGCCGGGGAAGTGGAGGCGTGGATCCATCCTCGTTTTTCATTGATATCCAAGTATTCTTTGAGAGCTTTCATTTTCTCCTCGTTCAGGGGTCGCAAGGGCTCATATGGGGGCGTTTTCCCCTTCTCTAGTGGAATATGATGGTCCTGGGTCCAGTGGGGCAAAGGTGCTGTAGGCTCTTTTTTGGTGAATACTTCGAGAAATTCATGATATTCCAGTGGGATTGGATTTCTGTTGGTTTTGGATGTTTCCTTGATTTTGTTGATTATGGTCTGGCATACTTCACATGGGTCTGTTTTGCCGATCTCCCAATTTTCAGGTGTTTTTCTGTGGTATTGCTCTGTGGCCTTTTCTTCCGGGACTGTATTGGCTTTCGGTGAGCGAGGTAAGCATTTTTCGGCACAGTGGTCCGAGTGGAATTTCACAGTATGATTCTTCCATCCTATCACCGGGTTCTGGAGCTTGAGCCATGGGAGTCCTAGGATGATTGGTGCATTTTCGATCATGATACAGTGTAGCCGGATGTCTTCCTCATGATGATTGATTGTGAGGTGGACTTACACGTCGTGGGTTGCTGGCCCGCCAGTGATCTCACTCCCGTCTACAGTCAGAACCCGTCTTGGTGTCGCTTTTTGAGGCATTGGAATTCCACTGGCTTCGGCATAGGCTTTGTCGATGAAGTTCTCTGATGCCCCACTGTCTACTAGGGATGTGGTATTGTGTTCGTTTCCGTCTGTTCCCATAATTGGTACTTTGATCATGATTTTTTCTTCGCGGTCGTACCTGGTTGTTCGTATCCTGTAGGGTGGATCTGATTCTGCAACGGGTTACTCCCTCGGGTGGCTGTTGCTTAGGCCTGCTCCCGAGGGCTGTCGTTTCCCACCGGTTTCCGTTCTTCTTCTGCTTCATTGCTTATGGTATCTTCTTCGTACGTGGCTTCCGCTGCCCGGTATGGCCTCCTCCATGGAACTCATACTTTCTTGGGCTGGGGGCATTCCTTCGCAAAGTGCCCCTATTTCCCACAATTGTAGCATTCGTCCATTTGTGGTCGTCGGGGAAACCGGTTCGGTGTTCTTGGTGCGAAGTTGAATTGCCAGGTGGCGTCTAGATCCATCGGCTCCCCTGGAGGTACTGACGGTGGTTCTTTTATGGCGACATGGAAGCACACTTCTGGGCTAGCTGCAGGTCGTGGACTAATGACTCCGAGGTTGCATAGGCAGCTATCTGTTTTGATGGCTGGGGTGGCATAGTCTACCAGAACGGTGGCTGGTACTTCGCTCACGACCAAGTGCCTTTTTACTTCTGGGTGTAATCCATCTCGAAATCGAGCGATGCACACGTTGTCTGCATATTGGAGATCTGCTTTGATTCACTGGAATTCCACCCAATAGGTTGCTGCTGTTCGGTTTCCCTGCTGGATTATCTGGAATTTCTCGAACGCTATTTCCTCAGTGTCTACTTGGCCGAAAGCATGCCTCATGTTGGTTTTCAGTTCTTCCCATGTTAGGTTGATTCCTCCTTCCTGGTTGAGAAAAGTTTCCTCCCAGTTCCATGCCACCCCTCGGAGTAAGGAGGATGCATATCCCATCTTTTTTTCATCGTCGTCAAATCGGTTCCCCTCTGTCCTGAACTTCAGCTCACACAGAGCCAGGAATGTTTTGAATTTTGCTTTTTCTCCTTCGAACGGTTCAGGGTCCCAGAGCTTTGGGTAACTATTCTGGGGTGGTCTGTCGCATGCTGCTAAGAGTGTTGCAGCATCTCCGTAGTTAGCCAGTGGGGTCCGCTTCCCCCTGTGCCTGATCCTTCCACCATTCTTCTAGGTTGTTCTGGTGACTTGGGTGTCTGTGGTCTTGATTGTGGTTCCAGTGTCACAGGGCTCGGGGCCCGCTGGTCATCGGGGACTTCCCTGAATTCTCGGAGGTTGAGGGGGTCCTCGGAGTCTTCGTTGTGGGACTCCACTATGGGTGTTGTCTTGCTACGTCAGGTGTCGATTTGGAGACGCAATCTAGTGTCAAGATCCTGCCCTGACTACTCCGTGCTGCTCAACAGGTAATGTAGACTTGACTCTTCAGGGTGTCGCTCGTTTCCTCACATGCCTTTGCGTGGGCTCGTTGTCCTCACGGTATCCGTCACACCCAGTGTGGTCTCGTCGCAGTCTTCTCACATACCTTTGCGTGGGCTCGTTGTTCTCATGGTATCCGTTACACTTGGCATGGTCTTGTCACGGTCCTCTCACACGCCTTTGCGTGGGCTCGTTCTTCTCGTGGTATCCGTCACGTCTGGCGTGGTCTCGTCGCAGTCTTCTCACACGCCTTTGCGTGGGCTCGTTGTTCTCACGGTATCCGTCACGCCTGGCATGGTCTCGTCACAGTATTCTTACATGCCTTTGCATGGGCTCGTTGTTCTTGCGGTATCTGTCACGCGCGGCGTGGTCTCATCGCAGTCTTCTCACACGCCTTTGCACGGGCTCGTTGTTCTTGTGGGGGTTTGGTGGTCGCAGTGCCAGTCACAGGTAGAGAGGTAGGTTTGTGGAGAGAGATAATAGATTGCGTGGAGAAAGAATCTCCAGACTAGCTACTGCGCCCTTCCTTTATACCTTTTCCTTTACCGTGGAATCACAGTCCTGCCCACAAGACTGACTTAGAGCGTTCCATCTTGACTCCATCACCGCGCCCCAGAAACACATGATCCTGCTCGGCCCCTTCTTTCCTCCGCAACAGAAAACGCAAGGCAGACTCGCAATGGTAAAGGAACAACCAGGGAAACAACAATGGAAGCAATAAACATAATACAGGCGAAAGCGAGGCAGACACGCAACGGTAAAGGAACAACCAAGGAAACCACAAGGGAAGCAATAAACATAACACTGAATGATACGAGGCAGGCACACACACGTTTTACCCAATCTTGGTGGCCAGCGACCGGGTCAGGGTTCTGAGGAATATCGCTCCCGGAGTGATATTTGCAAGGACTAGGATGTTGTGTCTAGGCATGTAGGATAATCGTGGCCACGGCGGCGGAGACAAGGATGAGCCACATAGTGGTCAGGGTTACAGCAGCACCTTCGGCGGCTCCGGAAAGCCTGTCACTCCAGGTTCGTGACACAGTGTCACACTTTAATCTTCGATCCAAAATCACCATACTTGGCAATGGATGCCCTTGTTTGAGCAAGATTATCTCTGCTTACTTGAACTATCCAATATACTCGAACCAAAAAGACAATACTCATTCGACTTCACATTCTCCTCGATCAGCAAACTAGCTAGCCTCGACGCATGGGACGAGGAAATCGATGGCCCCACACCAGTCGAGAAAAACAATAGCACACCACAGAACTGGTATACCTAGTGCTGGTTCAACTGGGCAATCAATAATCTGTATGCCGACCTTGACAGATACGAATTCTGAGAAATCTGCAAATATACTTTTGAAGACGACAAAACTATCTACACAGGACACTTTCTGGACCTATATTGAGAAAAATGTCTACCACCTCCGACTTCAACATATTCCGCTTGGAGGCTCTCTGGGATCTGCTACAGATCAAGAATGATGAAGAAATACAAACCGAGGTTATGGAAATAGCCAACCGAGTGGATTGGATGCGGGCGATTGTCAACCAGCAACGTCAGGCCGAGCAAGACCTACGCTAGTTCATGGAGGTATGCGGCAACACGGTAGACCAAATGGACCATCGAATTCAATGGATTGAAAAAGCCTACTATAAGCTATCACAGGGAACACAATACATCTATGAAAGAATGGAAGCAAAGGAAGAAATAGCGGAAGCATGGGTAAGAAATGAGCTCATAGCAGCCACTAATGTATATCAGACATTTGCCCAACAAGACTGGGAAGTTATCATCGAACGAACTCAGGAAGCCGAGGTCCAGCGGCTGCACCAGGCAACCCAAGTGGCGTGAATGAAGGACGCTGTAGCCTTCCTGGGAGAAGCCGATGTGGCCAGAAATCAACACCTGGCAGTGTTCCAATGTAATGTAGAGAAATGGGCCACTGACCACCAACAGAAAGTAGCTAGCCTTGAGCAACAGCGGCAAAAAGACCAAGAAAGAGTGGCCAGGCTGGAGGAGCAACTGACCAAGGCTCAAGAAAAAATCCGAAAAGTAGCCATAGTTATCCCACTGCCCCAAATCCCGACGAAACTGGTACCAACACAGCCAATGGGCCGTCCACTGATAACACCCCTCTTCTCTAATGCAACAACAGAACCAGCAAAGACAGGCAGCGCCATTCCTTGACTACAAACTTGCGAAAGATCTGCTGGAGGCACAGGAGGAGGCAGGGGCCCACCCCGAAGGCTGCAGAGGCCAGCTGTATCCCTATCACCCTCGCACCTGCCAAGCGGTGAAGATACCGACGATGAAGATCTATACGAACAAAACCTACCAACTGGGAAACCACCGCCAGACACGAAAGAACCAATAGAGGGACAGTTAGCAACCATGCTCACCCCGGCAGAGACAGCAAGGTTGGTAGGAGCCGGAATCACAGCAGCATAAACACGGAAGCAACCTGTGAACGAAGCAAGGATTACTACCTCCAGGTTGAAATTGGAAAATCCAGAGAAATTCGATGGGAAAAACTCAACCACCTTCAACTAATGGTGGGAGTCGGTCACTATGTACCTGGGATTCTATCCAGAAATGGTCGATCGACAGAAAATTGCATGGGTCAGAACTCTACTAACAGATACGGCCCTGGTATGGCACCTTCACCGTCACCGAGAACTCTGGAATAACGACACCTGGGCCAACTACGCGGCAGCAATCAGAACAGAGTACCACAATGAGCGGGAGGCTGCTGACGTGCAGCTGAACCTCAGGCAGCTCCGATATCAGGGGTCCATCCGAACCTACCTCACGGAGTTCCAAGCCCTCAACAATTTTGCCAGAGCCACCAGGGAAGGTCTGAGGGAAAACATTGATCTGGCAATGACCTCAGAAATCCTGAAGTTAAGATTCTCCCACTAGCTGGGAGAATTTGCGGACGACGAAGGTTTCCTGCAGGCCACCTACCAAGCAGGTCTACAGGTCGAACGAATGAAGGTCCTGGAAAAAGCACGAGAAACTGCCAGACCCAGCCAGACGGAGGATAAAAAGAAGGACGTCCTATCAAAGGACACTCAACATATGGAATCAAGGAAAGAAACTTGAATGGAGAACCAAGGAAAAAAAGAATTCTTCAGCAAAAAGGAAGCATGGGACACCAAGGATGCGGCGCTCAAAGGGGTCCTGCCAAAAGAACAAGAGGAGTATGGGAAAAGCAGGGAGGATTGTTGGCGATGTGGGAGGAATGGCCACAAAACCTTCGAATGCTTTTCCTTTAACACGATTAAGGGAACCGTCCTACCAAAAGCACCATGGTCAGTATCAGCAGTAACCCAGGGCAAAAGGATGAGATCCGAAAAACTGGAGGAACCACCCATAGTTAAATAGCAGAAGGTAGCGGCTGTCGAAACCATGGACGTCAACACCAGCACCTCCCAACTCTGGGACGACTCTGAATTGGATTTTTAGAAGGCCAGGGCAAGCTGCACCCTAAGAGCCACGAAATAGTTTACGGCATCTCCAAGAAAAAATGCAAAAATGAGGAACCAAGCGTTGGAACCTCGACAAAAAAGACGCACCGCAGCGACACCCGTCCCATAATTTTGATGATTTTACATTGGGACAACAAGGAACATACATTACGAACACTATTGGACACCGGATGCTCAATAGCTATAATCAACCAGCAAACAGTGGAACGTCTTGGAATCACCCGGAAAGAACATGACCACCCAATACAAGTGGAAAACTTTATAGGAGAAATCGTTAAAGGCGCTGGACAGTGGTATACGGAGTCTCCGCGCTTACAACACCAAAAGCACTTCACGAAAGAAAGCTTTGAGATATTGCCAATGGAGAAAGGTGTCGATATATTACTCCCTTTCCAATGGATAACAAACCACCTGCCTCAGGGCGCATGGACAATGAAGGAAGTAAGGTTCAACAGTGCTCGATGCTTGAAAGAATGCACCAGGTTGGAAACCAACCAATTTTCCCTAAAGTGGGATGAGTCGGTACTACATGACACCAAAGTCCAGGTCATTGGCCATGTGTTGGCAATACAAAGCAAGGACCCTCTGGAACAAGTGCTGACAGAATTCTGGCAATACCTGCGAATAATAGGAAAAGAAGCAGCAGATGCACTGCCAGAACACCGACCATATGATTACAAAATCGACCTAAAAGAAGGGGCTACAGTGCCTTGGGGGCCAATTTATCCACTCTCTGAAGTAGAGCTCCAGATACTTCGAGAATGGCTAAGCGAAATGGAAAGAACAGGAAAGATAAAAAGATCAACATCACTGGTAGGATCGCCTATTCTGTTTGTAGCGAAACTAAACAGATATCATACCCCAGTAGCGCGGGGATGACAGTGGAGGATTCGAGTAAAGATTCGTGGATAAAAGCTCACGCAGTAGGCGGCACAGCAGCAGCTAGCATACTGCAAGCACGCCATGTGTCGCTTGTCCCTCGACGCCACCGGACGATTTCGAGCCAACTATCGGTCTAGAACTGAGAAAGCACAGACGCTGTCATCAAGGGAAAGGTGCTCCTGCAGACAAAGACTGCATACCGGAAGCAGAGCAAACAGAACACTGAAAGGGAATGAGAGTCTAGGCCACGGGGTCGAGGAATGTGGGAAGGCGAGCACACCATGTCGCCACGACTGAATGGTAGCTGTGCATCGGAACAAATTCCGCGCGGGCCAGGCCGAGAGTTCTCGAGCCAGAGCGCTCACGCCGAGGAATCTCCATGCCTTCCATGTAACACTCAGGTGTTTCACCAACGGCACAATCGCCCAGGTGGTCACCAACAGTCTATCACCCTTGAGCGGGCAACACTTGTATGATGGTAGCAGAGCGACTGTGTAGTTCCAAAGGATTCGCACGGGAGCGGGTGGCAAAATTCACTAAGAGATTCGTGTTCGAAATATCACTAGAGAGTTGATCCCAGAAACAATGTAATATTGTTAAGGCTCAACTTCCGACTGATCGTTGCTTATGCCTCTCTACAAAGGAAACTGGCGCTCTTTAAATGTCGCGCCGACTCTTTGGCTGTACTCCCTCGGGCTGACTTGGGAAGCGCAATACCTTGGTATTACGCAGCAGCGTCTCTCCTCGTCCGTGGGAGATATGGTTGATTGGGACGTGGCACTGATTGATATGTATGGACCCAGAAGATCTTCAATCTGAGTGCCTGCAAACAATCTTCGTTTGCACCCCCTTGTAGGTGTCGTCACCCTCGTGCTCCTTATCGCAGCCCTTACTGGCTAAATGCTTCTCAGGTGCACCCGTGGTCGCAATCTATGAGTCTAGATGCTTCCAGGAATGTCTGGTGATGTTGGTACAAGTGCCGCAGCAATCGCAGTTAACTGAAGAATACATCTCTGTAACTTAACAAGTTAAGGTCTGATCTTCTTCAAACAACTGACAGATGGTCTGGCTCCCCTCATATACCCACCGGACCCGTTCTGCGTCGTGCGTCCTGCACGACCGCTCGTGAGTTATATTGTACCCAGAAAAAGTTGACATTTTTGCTGGTATACGGCAACTAGTAGCTTTTAGTATGGGTCTTGCGGAGGATAACCTTGACACCTCCCAGGGATGTGACCAGACCCCCGTCTGAGGCTGCCACTCATCCCCTTTCCCTTTGGTAACCTTGAGTTACCACCTGGCTGCTGTTGGGTCGGTAATACTCCTCTCTTTCAGAGCTTGCCCCAGCCTGTGAATTTCACTCATAAAATCACACTCGGCCTCAATCCTCAGATTGAGTCCGGCTAGTCATACTAATTGCATGTCTTGGGGTGTCACCAGCGCCCTGGGTGTAACATTCCGAGAGTTGGATGGGGGCGCCGGTGCAAGCGGTACCACTGTGACGCAATCCATTCCAGAATGACAGGAATGTCGGCGGAGGCAGGAACGCGAGTGCCCTGGGGAATGAGAGGGCGACGTGGGTGAACAAAGAAGCAGTGGTGTTCGCCATTCTCAATGGCAACGCACTGCTCTGGAAGTCTGCTCTGGAAGTTCACTCTCACTCCTTCCACATCGGCGTGCGCATATCCGGAGCCATTCTATAAGATGACCCGTACTTGCGTCACAGACAGTAGGCAGCATCGAGAACATCTACCAAAATTACCAAACCGAACCCCTTGAGTTTATTCTGTTGTGAATTGACAAAAGAACCTGACTGCTCGGATTTGTTTACGCATACATTCGTCTCTACCGTGATTCTAGTGCCCCGCCGGACTCTAGTCTCACACTATAAACTCAAGAAGGACAGTCACCTTCTTCAAAAAAAAAAAAAAATGTCGGCTTCAGGGCACACCTCCTCCAGCGTCGACATGCTCCGTCTGGAATACCCAGAACAGCTACGGACCTTGTCACCAATATTCCTGCCAATAACGAATCGGTGGACCTGCCTAATCCACCGACTTGGATCTGACCTATGGCAGGCATGTACCGGTAAGCACAACGCGATCTTTTGGAGTACCAGCGCCTACTCGGAGAAGCATACGACTGCACCAATGTCCAAATCCAGACGATCGAACATAATTATGACGTGTTGACAGACGCTATCCGATACATCTACCAGCAAGCGCAAGCAGACCGGACTGCATCTCAGGACTGGGTACAAACCGAACTGATCCAAGTTGCCAACGCAGCCCATGACTTCACCATGGACATGTGGCAGGAGATGGCAGTGCATGCGGAAGATGTACCCGGGGCAAACCACTACCAGGCCGTCCAACTCACCCGTCTGGATGACGCATTAGCCCTCCTCCAAAGTGCCAACCACCACCGCAACCAGCAACAGGCAGCTTTGCAGAGCAATGTGGAAGACTGGGCGGTGCGTCAAGAACACACCACCACCCTGCTGGCTGTCAAACAGCAACGACTAGCTACGGAACTCTCGGCAACACAGGCCACTTTGCAGTGTGCCTCACAGTTCCACCAGCCACCGCTGGCTCTGCAGGGGGATGCGGAAGGAGGACCAGGCAACCGGCCCCCCCCCCCTGGCACCGCCACGAGGACCTCGTGCTGCAGGCTTGGCTGACCCATCCAATGCCGACAGGACTATCCCAGAAGAACCAGAAAACCTGGAGTGGCTAATTGCCAGAACAGTTGCCACTGCAGAAGCGGGCGTCCTTGCCACTGCCCCACTGTCAGCAGCTCCTCGAGCCCAAGGAGACACCATGTTAACGGCCCGGTTCAAAATGAGGGATCCAGTCGAATTCGATGGCAAACCAAAGAGCGACTTCAGATCCTGGTGGCGAATGGTCGAAGCGTACTTCCGCTGCTACCAGAACACATTGGACATGCAGTATATCGTATGGGTAGGGTCCCTCCTGACTAATAAAGCACAGAAATGGCACCTGGCCTGAGAACTCCATACAAGGCTACAAGACACATGGAACGCGTATTCCGAAGCAATCCAGGAGCAGTACCTTGACCCGGAAGAAACCTCCACTGCCTACGACACTTTAGCAGCACTACAGTACAAGGGCGACATTAAGGCTTACCTAGTAACGTTTGAAGCACTAAATCACCAGGCTCAGATCACAGGGCAACCACTGCGTAAGATGGTCGACCTGGCATTACCATTGGAAATTATCAGCATGCGATTCAATCAGAACCCCAGGCCACTACTGGAAGATGGCCCATTCCTAAACGCAACATACGAGGCAGGACGACACTACAAGAGTCTGAAGAAATTCACTCTGCAAAAAGCAACATTCAACAAGGACCATTCCGAATCCGATGCAGGACCAAGTAAATCGGGTCCCAAGGAGGGGAAGGGAAGCAGTAAGGAGAGAACAATGGATGCCCCCCCAAAGGTTCCCTTTCCTGGCAATGGTAAGAAAATATACACATCGTGGAAGGAAGCCCTCATGGGTGTACCTGCAGTGGACCTGACGGCCCATAAAGTGGCCACAGCTAGCTGCTTCCGCTGTGGACGGGACAACCACCACTCTACTGAGTGTTACGCAAGAACAACAACAGGAAGATCCGCACTGCCCCCGGCCCCCAGAACAATTTCAGCGGCAGAGGTCTGGAAGCGTAAGGCAAGTGACCCTATCGGAGCACCCAACAGGAAAGCTATCTGTGCCACTGCCACAGCAGTACAGCATGAAGAAGAGAGGGAAGTACCCCTTTAGCAGCAAGACTCGGAGAACAAGGATTTTTAGCTATGCGGGACCTGCCACAGCCCGACGCAATAATATGTGACATATCTAGGAAACGTGGATCCAAACAGCAAGAAACCCCATCCACAAAACACCCAAAATCATCCAAAAAACTGAACTGTGGCAATCGACCGATTGTCCCCATGATCCTCGAATGGGAAGAAGACGGAAGCCACCACCTCACGGTGAATACCCTCCTAGACACAGGCTGTACGACACCATTGCTCAGTCGAGCCTGTACCGACCGATTTCGCATACCATGAGTGTACGGAGAAGAAAAGGTAGGTCTTCGTAACTTTGCCGGAGAGCTCTTCAAAGGTGCGGGAGAAGCGTATTCGGTACCGCTACTGTTACGCCACAAACAACACTACACCAAAGAAGTATTTGAGATCGCCCCCTTGGAACCAGGTGTCGACCTATTCCTCCCCTTCTGGTGGATTGTCAAGCATGCTCTGCAAGGAACATAGGATAGTATGGGTCTACGGTTTAATAGCGACAGCTGTCAAAAGCACTGTACCCGGGAAGCCGCATCGGCGTTCGCACTCCAGCTCGACCCTGACATCCTGCAACACCCCGAGGTACAAGTGATTGGGTATGTCTCTGTGGCCACCGAGAGCGACGAGATCGCACAAGTACCAGTAGAATTTCGACCCTTTCTCGATATTATGGGCAAAGAAGCAGCTGACGCCCTATCAGAACACCGCTCCTACGATCACGAGATTCGTGTAAAGGAAGGAGAAACTGCCTCCTGGGGACCGATATACCTGCTCTCGAAGGCGGAGTTAGAAACCCTACGAGAATTGCTCTAAGAAATGCTGCGAACAGAGAAGATCCGCCAATCGACATCAAGTGTGAACTCACCGATCCTATTTGTCCCCAAACCGCATGGCTGTGGGTTACGGCTCTACGTGGATTATAGAGGATTAAACCGAGTTTCCATTGCAAACCGCTACCCACTGCCATTAATGTCGGAACTGCAGGACCGGATTCGGGGAGCCCAGTTCTTCACGAAAATCGACCACATGTATGGATATCACATAGTATGAATCAAGGAAGGAGACGAGTGGAAAACAGACTTCTGAACTCGCTATGGCTTATATGAGTTTTTGGTAATGCCTTTCGGCCTATACAATGCACCGGCTATGTTCCAGGACATGATCAATCATATCTTCCGGGATTTACATGACCAGGGCCTTGTGGCATATATCGATGACCTTTTTATCTACACCAGCACCAGAGAAGAGCATGACAAAATTGTCACCAAAGTCCTTTAGCGGCTACGAGACAACCGGTTAGTGGTATCCGCAGAAAAATGCGAGTGGGCCAAGGAAGAGGTGTAATTCCTAGGCTACGTAATAGGACGAGATGGGATCAAAATGTCGCAAGAAAAAGTGGAAGGAGTACTGGAATGGAAGTCCCCCAAATCGCTTGTCGAAGTCCAGCAGTTCTTGGGATTCGCTAAGTTCTACCGACGCTTTATCCGAGACTACTCACAGATAGCCTGGCCCTTAACGGAACTGACAAAAGGAGACGGGAAAAGCTGGACCTGGACCAACGAAGCAGAACAGGCATTCACTGAGCTGAAGCATCGATTTACGACAGCCCCGATCTTGGCCCATTTCGACCCAACTTGACCAGTAATTGTAGAATCCGATGCCTCCGACTTCGCACTAGATGCTGTCCTCTCGCAGCGGGACAATGAAAACCGATTACACCCCGTGGCATTCCACTCAAGGAAGTTCTCCCCCACTGAGATCAATTATGAAATCCATGACAAAGAGTTGCTAGCAATCGCCGACTGTTTCAAACACTGATGGCGGTACCTCGAAGGTGCGGCACACCAAGTGCAAGTGTTCTCAGACCACCAGAACCTGGAGTACTTCACCACCACAAAGGTACTCAACCGCCGACAAGCACGCTGGGCACAAAAGCTAGCAGGTATTGACTTCAAAATCTTCTATCGACCCGAAGTAAAGAACGGCAAACCAGATGCGCTCTCCAGGCGACCAGAGTATCGCCCTGAGAAAGGGGGAGATGAAGATCAACCGATCACGATGGTGTTGCACCCAAAGCACTTCGAACACAGCACCTCAGCAGCCCAATGGTTTATCATCTCAGCTGCACAAATGAAATCAATCCCAGCGATCAGATGGAGCGAGGACTTCCTAACACTTGTGAAAGAGGCAGCAAAGGACGACATGAAATATTGTAAGGCGATAGCACTGGCAGCGCAGGATGGGAGGACAAGGATAGACGGGAGGACAAGGATGGATGGGAGGGCAAGGACAGACGGGATCCTGGAGATTCAGGAGGGCTGTATGTATAGAAAGGAGAAGTTGTGGGTACCGGAGGGAAAGGGACTACGACAAGGGATTCTGGAGTTGGAGCACGATACAAAGGTTGCCGGGTATATGGGACAGGACAAAACGATCGAACTGATCCGCCGAAACTTCTGGTGGCCTAAGATGGACAAGGACATCATCGACTTCATATGCAGCTGCCCGGAATGCCAAAAGAATAAAGCAGTGCACCACTAGCCTTACGGACTACTTAACCCACTGGAGCTTCCCTATACTCCGTGGCAGTCGATCGTAATGGATTTCATCACAGATCTACCACTCTCAGAAGGATGCGACCAGCTGTGGGTAGTCATCGACAGGTTCACCAAAATGGCCCATTTCATTGTGCTCCCAACGAACGGCAAGACAGCATCCGACCTGGCGAGGATATTCGCACGAGAGGTCTGGAAGTACCATGGCCTGCCAGCTGACATCGTGTCAGATCAGGACTCCCACTTTAGGTCTGCAGTGTGGAAGGAATTCCTTCGGCTATCTGGAATTCGGTCGCGAATGTCGATGGCTTTCCACCCGCAGACAGACGGACAGACAGAACGCCTCAATTAGACCACCGAGGCATACCTCCGATCCTTTGTCAACTACGAGCAAGACGACTGGGTGAACCTCCTGCTGATGGCAGAGTTGCCTACAACAACTCAGTCACCACAGCAACAGGACTTTCGCCATTCTACGCAAATTACGGTTTCCACCCCATCGCTGCAAACCTGTCAGTGACTGGACCACTCAATTCAGCAAGTAAGGTGTATGCCCACTGGATGCGTTCGGTACAAAACGAAGTCGCCAAATCGATGGAAGCAACAGAAGAGCGTACGCATCGCTACGCAGACCTCCACCGGAAGGATCCCCCCCACTATCAAATCGGAGACCTAGTGATGCTGAATGGGAAGAACATCCAGACACACATTCCATCGAGGAAGCTGGATCATAAGAACCATGGCCCTTTCCAAGTCGAGAAGGTTGTATTGCCCTTAGCGGTCAAGCTCACTCTCCCAAGGAAATGGAAAATTCACAACGTCTTCCACATCTCACTCGTGGAGCCCTACAGAGTTGGCTCGCGAGGGACCCCCGATCCTTCGAAATTACTTCGAGAAGCCGATGACATCGAAACCAGTGAGGAGTATGATGTCGACGAAGTAATCGCAAGCACCAAGAAGGGACGACGGGTACTCTACCTCATCAAGTGGCTCGACTACCCAGACCGATGGGACTGGACAAAGGAACCTTTCGACAACTTCTCAGTAGGCGGTTTGGAGAAGCTGCGGGAGTTCCACCGAGTGAATCCAGACGTGCTGAGAGACTACCAGTGTCAAGATCCTGCCTCGACTACTCCGTTCGGCTCGACAGGCAACGTAGGCTTTCGGTATTTGGAGCTGGCGCTCCTACTCACACTTCCGGCGTCCTCACACTTCCGGCGTACTCACACTTCCG
>Ga0307516_10004207_pt1 | contig 17920 bp, 21 predicted proteins | sample 19_EM_MG_FD_203310 | JGI IMG/M metagenome (GOLD analysis project Ga0307516, IMG submission 203310) | Populus trichocarpa ectomycorrhiza microbial communities from riparian zone in the Pacific Northwest, United States - 19_EM | ecosystem: Host-associated > Plants > Roots > Unclassified | place... | reverse complement strand
AGGAAAGGATTTGCCAATATAATGCTGCATTTGCATTCACTTCCATAGGTGTGAAGTTTGATGAGAGTGTCACACAACCATCAGGTCCTTATGCTTTTAAAATCCATGGTGCACTTTACCATGGGACTGGAGCATTAGTCCCAGAGGGAGAATGAAATCCATCATATGCACAGTTGTACAACCTTGACCCAGAGGAAGCACTCAACCAAAGAGTAGAGAATAACCATGGACCTGATGGTCTGCTTCTCTTGGATGGCCCCACAGTGCAGATTTTTACATGATATTGTTACGTGAGGTCAAACCATACATTGATCTATACAAAACCGCTTATCAAACAATGAGTGAAAAGCCTCCAGAAGAGCTGAATTCCTGAATTCCCGAGTAATGTCTGGATTGCCACCGGCACACCTAAAGCTCCAGGGGTGTCCACTTATGCTCCTTCAGAATCTTGAACCTTCAGTTGGGCTATGTATGGAATGAGGTTTGTTCTTACAGGAATGCGGCCACAGGTATTGAAATGTTGTATCTGGGGTAGGAAGATTGCTGGGACACCACATATCACACTTAAACCATCAGACCAGACCTTACCAGTCCCATTCTCTTGACATCAGTTCCCTGTTCGACTTGCATTTGCAATGACAGTCAACAAGTCACAAGGCCAGTCTGTGAAGAATGTGGGGCTTGACTTGCGTATGCCTGTATTTTAATGTGGACAACTCTATGTTGCACTTCCAAAGATCATATTAAGATTATCCTGCCTGCTGAGGCCAATGGACAATTGTCTATCAGGAAGTCCTTACCGGAGTTATAAATGGTATGCCATCTCACCCCTTGATCTAGCATAGGTTTAACCTCACATCCCTACAGATCAAATTTGACACCTTTCTTCCCTCCTGCTCAAGACAAGATAAGCTATATGCACAAACCATACATATTGGGTTGTCTACCAGTTACTCCACATATATATTGTTGTATCCACAGGCCGACCAAGCTCCACCTCAGCGATTTACCACTACGTTTTGTAAACTTTTTAGATTGCGTTGTGTATCAGACACCATATCATGGATTAAATCAAATGTTACAGCATCTAGGTTTTATTCAATGAGAAGGCATGGAACAAGGTTTTAATGTCAACAAAGTGAGTGCAGAGAGCCAAGTGAATAAAGTGAATAAAAGCAAGTGCTGTGAGCCAACTCAATAATCCATGGCGTAGCCACGGGTATATAAGCTTGTGTTCTGGCAGTGCACCCTGTCCTGGTGGAGAACCACAAGTCCAACTTCAACGGCCATTCACACTTTGACCACAACCAACCATTACCATTTCTGCCAGCTTAAGCCCGGATGCAGGCTGTTGATCCCAAATAAGGAGTTTGGGAACCTGTTCCTGAGGGAGTGCCATTAGATGGAGGATCAGGTTAATCCAAAGATGGAGTTGAGTTATGGGTACACTGGGCTAACCAGGGGATCAGTTACACCAACAAAGTGGTAGGTACACTGGGGAATCTAGCCACTAGTACCTGTTTGCATGTTTGCAGCTGGCTGCTCATCCCTTGCGGTTCACTCAGGGAACCACTCTTGTGGCCCCCAATATAACCTTGCTAATCCTATAGTTGCATTTTACCAAACCTAACCTGCGAATGGGTAGTTAAGGCTGCTTCTGGGGGGGGGATAATGTTGAGCAGATGCGAGGTCAGCGCCAGACAGGACGCAATGACTTACCTGGTAAGGGTGAGAGGGTTGCTGAGTGGATGGTGAGAGTAGAGAGCAAGAAGTGTTAGATCATATTCACACGCCTAATGTGGTATATATACAAACATAGGAGTGACGTTCACACGTTACTGATGTGTGACATATGATCACGTGACTATCTACTGGCTGCCCTCTAACGGCGCCATTACACAATGCAGCCGTAAGGCACATGCCATAAAGGCGGGTCGAACTTCCCGAGTTCAACAGCTAATAGCATTTAACCCACTAACCTATAAAAAAAAGAAAAAACCTAACCCCAACCCAAACCTGCAAATGGATAGACTGCAGTTGCTCAACTGCAGTCCACCATAGTCCTCAGGTTAACAACATAGGTTATGGAAACATCTGGACTGTAGTTGGCCAACTACAGTCCAGATGTTTCCAACCCATGAGAAAAAAAATATTGCCCCCCAATACCACAGGGTTAAAGTCATAGGGGCTAATGTTGAGAACCAGGCTCAGTGGTCAGGTCAGGTTGAGCCAACCCAACAAACGTCCCAGGGTTAGACATGACGATGAGGTTTCTCTTGAATGGAGCTCTGACAATGACGTCGAAATGTTCTTGGAGAGCTCTGCAGGTCCCAGCTCACGGTGCGCAAAACCAGCCTCTCCTTTGTTGGAAGCTACTGATCTCTTCCCACTAGGGTATAACACAACACATGCTATGATTGATATTACAAGTGTTGTGCCCCACATAGAGAATGTTATTTGCTGCCCCAACGTGATAAGCGATTTCGCTGCTGAGGACCATATGAACAGAGTAGATTGGATCCTTGACTCCGGTGCCTCTCTCCATTTCACTGGTGATATGAACAACTTCATTGATTACATACCACTGGAAAACAACATCACCCCAAATACAGCCACTTCTGAAAACACCCAAATCATTGGGAAAGGAACAGTAATGATGGCAGTCGAAGGATCAGAACACATGGTTAGAATCGCCCCTGTGTTCTATGTACCAGATCTATCTATGCGGCTCCTCTCTTTAGGTGTTTTTCTAAGAGGAGGCCTGCAACTGAACGGAAACACTGAGCGCATTTCATTGCTGCAGAACGGACAAGAGTTTCTTACCTTTCTCCCGAGGTGGAATGGAGCGACTATATTCATAATCCGCACCTATATTGGTGCCAAACCCTCTATTAGGGCTGCTGAACAAATATTCCACCCAGACTTTGAGACATACCATCAAAGATTTGCGCATCCATCAAACAATGTGCTACATAAAATCAGGAAGTACACAAACAGCCTACCTGGCCAAATCCAAATCCCACAAAGCCATATTTGTCCAGGTTGCGAACAGGGAAAGAAAACAAATAAAACATTTCCCTCAACCAAAACCCATGTGAACAAACCCTTTGAACTTGTCCACTCAGATCTCAAGTCCCTCCCTGTGGAATCTTATCACAGTACAAGTATGCAATTGTATTCCTGGATGACTTCTCCTCCAATGCCTGGACCATCAACCTGCGCACTAAGGATGCTGCACTTCCGGCAACGAAGCGATTCATCACTATGGTGAAGAATCAATTCAACACCAATATTGTCGAATGGATGTCCGATGCAGGAGGAGAGTACAAATCAAAGGCCTTTTTGGATATGTTGGGGAACGAAGGAATTAAGGTTTCCCAAAGCATCCCCTACGTACACCAACAGAATGGGCGAGCTGAGAGGCTGATCCGCACCCTCACTGAAAAAGCCAAAACCATGTGGTTTCAGGCTTGCCTACCCCCTTCTTGGTGGGAATTCTCCCTTGATCACGCAGTCCATGTCTACAACAGGACCCCCATGCGGCACCTGGAATGGCGTACACCACATGAATGGTTCACTGGGGAGCGACCTTCTACCGAACGTCTCTGAGTCCTAGGTTGTGGGGCCTACGTCTTCATTCCCTCTGAAGTATGAGAAAACAAAATGGCTCCCAAAGCTGAACTGATGGTATTCCTCAGTATGCACTCCGGAGGAAAAGGCTACATCTTTATGTGCAGACCAAATGACATCATCTTCTCTGCCGTACATGCCACTTTCGACAAGTCCTTGTTTCCAAGGTGTCCTAAAAAGACCCTTCAAAACAACACCAGGCTGCAGGAAATTGCGCCCCCTGTCGCGCCCTGTGGCGGCGACGACTGTCATTGTCCCCTTCCTAATATGGAAGATGATGACGATACAGCTCATCTCTACTCCCGAACGTAGAGAAAGGTCATATCTGAGGCTCAAAAGGAATTAGATTGGAGGTTGCAAGATGTTGGGGTTACACCCTCACAGCGACATGGTATGAGGGTGCCTTCCCCCTGTACTTCTGCTTGGCAGGATTGTCCTCCTACCCCTGAAAACATCCGACACAAACGAGCACAATTGGAGCAACCCCTCAGCAAACCTGGTCCATCCAAACCTCCCCAACGGAAGCGCCAACCAGCTGCTTTACCTCCTCCTCGGGAAAAATCCACTAGGAAGAAAACTGTTCCTGAGCGATACACCAACGGCAACGTTTATGGGAAGAAGCATCCTGTTGAGGTTGAAAAGGACATCCTCCGTCAGAGAGACTGGAAAAAGGTTGTTGGCGAGGAGTCTAGTTGCCCTTGCTGACAGAATATTCCAGGGGGAGTCCCTGTTCCCAATTCTGTTCCCTACTACAGCAGTGACGAGGAGGGAGGAGATGATGGTGACAAGTCTGAATCAGATGACTCTGAGGATGAGACTTGCGAAATGCTTGGGTCTCCCTCTCCCTCTGAAGAAGAGGAGGCCGTTGTCTCCAGGCTCTCCCAGGAAGGGGGAGTCAATTTCCTGTCGTTCCTTGTTTCCAAAGCTATTCCAGTCCACGAGGATAAGGAGCCAAAAGAATGGACCTATAAAGACATGATTGGGCTTCCTGCTGGCCAACTAGAGGAATGGCGAGCCGCCTGCCAGCGGGAAATAGAGACCCTTACCAAACGCCACGTCTTTGACATGGTGGTGTGCCTAGTGGCTGCAGAGTCATAAAGAACTGTTGGGTTTTTGACGTTAAACCTGATGGGAGAAAGAGAGCCCACCTCGTAGCAAAGGGCTTCTCCCAGGTCGAAGGAAAAGACTTTGACCAGATCTTCTCCCCCGTTGTATGATTCTAGACTGTGCACCTCATCCTTGCTTTAGCTGCACTTGAGGGTTGGTATCTCTCTGGTCTTGATGTTCGAAACGCATACCTTTATGGGGAATTAGAGGAGGAGATCTACATGGAACAACCAGAAGGGTTCCATGCCAGAGGCAAAGAAAGGCACCTTCTCCAACTTCATCATGCCCTGTACAACCTTGAACAAGCAGGTCTCGCATGGTGGCAAGCCCTAAAGAAGTCAATGGAAGAGTTAGGTTTCGTCAACCTAGACTCAGATGCAGGTCTCTTCAAGTGCTTTGACTAAGCCTCCCAGACATTCATCATCGCAGTTGTCTATGTTGATGACGCCATATTCCTCAGGCCATCAAAGCCGCAGTTGAAGTAATGAAGAAGAGGTTTATGGAGTGTTGGAAGTCAAGAGACCTGGGGGAGCTGAAAGAGTACCTCCACATGCACATAGGTCGTGCTGGTCAAACTATCCATATTGACCAAGCACAGTACCTGCAGGCCGTGCTGCAACAGTGTGGAATGGTTAACGCCAAGGCTGTTCCCACTCCTCTCCCTGTTGGTTATGCGCCAGTAAAATCTTTAGACAAGGCAGCAGACCCAGAGCTACAGAAGAGATATCAGACCGTAATTGGTTCTTTGCTCCATCTTATGCTTGGTACAAGACCAGACATTTTGTTCGTGGTTACCAAAATGGCACAGTTCACTGCCAACCCAATGGAAGACCATTTGAGTCATGCGCTCTACATCTGCCGCTACCTTGTTGGCACCCCCAACTACAGACTCAGGTATGATGGTGCATCTGGTCAAGGACTCAATGCGTGTACAGATTCGGACTGGGCCTCCGATGTAAACACGCAACAATCCACTTCAGGTTACTTCATCAAGTTAGCAGGTGGTCTTATATCATGGACAACAAAGGCACAAAAGACTGTTGCCTTGTCCTCCACCAAGGCTGAATACATGGCACTCTCTGACTGCAGTCGTCAAGTAGTCTGGATGCATACCCTTATGGGGGAGCTAGGATACAACCTCAAGCCGATCCCTATCTGTGGGGACAACCAGGGTTCAATCTTTATCGCTTCCAATCCTGTCACCGAACAAAGTTCCAAACACATTGACATTTGATACCATTACATCAGGGAGGTCATCTCCCGGAAGTATGCTCGTGTCTTCTTCATAAACAGTGATCAAAACCCCGCAGACATGTTTACCAAGAACCTGGGTTCTGTTGATCGGGCTCACCACTGGGTCGCTCGTTGAGCCAGCGGATGAGGATCGAGGAGAGGGGGGGTCGTCTCGTTCTGGAGTGCCTTCCAGAGGCGACGCGAGGACGAGGAGGAGGGCGCGAGGGAGAGGGCAAGAACACGAGGAGACTCTAAGAAAACGCGAGGGCAAGAGGAGAAACTTGAGGAGAAGAGAAGAAAAATGCGAGAGCGATGAGGTGGAAGACGAGGGGAGACCTTCTTCTTGTTTAGGGGTAGCTAGGGTACATCTTATATACCAGACTCTGAGAAATGTGGAAGGCACAACTCCGAAACTAAACCACTACCCCTCCGAAGCTCCGGCGCTTCGACGGGCGCTTCGACTGCGTGTTGCGAGTCGCGACGCTCCTGCGCTTCGACCCTACGAGTTGCGACGTGTCCCTACGATGTTGCGATGTTTCTCTACGACATTGCGACGTTTTCCCTACGTCGTTGCGACTTATCTTCACGATGTTGCGACGTATCTTCATGATGTTGCAACATATCTTCACGATGTTCTGATGCTTTGTACAGAGGGTCTTGACCGGTTTCGAGGGTTGCCATCGTACGCGAGATTCGGCCGATCTGACCGCACCCAGAAACGACACGGAACACCGTCAAGTTCCTCAAGTACCGAGGAGAACTTGGATTAGAGTTCCTGGAGTGAATACCAACACCATCAACCATGGTATATCTCTCTTCCATCACAGGCTCTCCTTCTTTGTTATGCTCATGCGCATACCCACTGCTTAGCATGGGGGAGTGTTGAACTTGGGAAGTTTGACCCGTCTTTATGGCATGCACCTTACGGCTGCATTGTGTAATGGCTCCGTTAGAGGGCAGCCAGTAGATAGTCACATGATCATATGTCACACATCAGTAACGTGTGAACATCACTCTTATGTTTGTATATATACCACATTAGGCGTGTGAATATGATCAAACACTTCTTGCTCTCTACTCTCACCATCTAAGTCCCAACAGCCTAACACCTTCAGGTAAGTCCTTGTGTCTTATATGGCGCTGACCTTGCATCTGCTCAACAGCAATGTCCTTGCGCGAGTGAGTCTGCCCTCATGACCACCCCACCCACCTCCATTAAGAGTGGCCCATGGCCCTTCCATCAGGTTGCACTCCGAGTCTTCCGCAACAAGACCGCTGTCCAGGCCGATAGGATGGGTGAATGGTTTGACCTGAAAGCAAAGAACAAAGGGCGCAAGGACTTCCTGACCAGCCATAGCATCACCAAGATCACCCCTCACCTGGTCACATATGTGGCTCTCCAGGCACATCCATCCGTGTATTGTACTCCATCTCTGACCCTCCATTGTCCCCAGACATACGTTGGACTCTCATCCATGAGGCAGTGGGCCACCGCGGATGGGGTGTTCAACCTCATCCACCTCTACCACCTGATAATCAAGACCCTTTCACACAACACCGATCCATGGGTGACTGATACCATGGACTGGTGGAACAAGTAACCACCTCACCCCTACCCTACCCTTGTCCATGCACGACCTCACGCTCATTGCCCTACAGGAAGATCTTTGGTGATAAAACCGAGGTTACTACTGCACCAACACACAGGCTCCGAATCACAAGCCAGACTGCCTATAGGCTAATGAGGTGACAGGTGGCTGGTGCCAGCGAGCAGGAGGGCCAGGTGTGTATGCCTCAATACCCAAGGAAACGAGATGCCTGACCGGACAATCTAGGATGCTCCCCCCAACTACACATTCCAGCAATGGACTCAGCGGCGTATACCACAGGAGCCAGATGGCAATCGCACTGTAAGTAACATGGATGGGCATGCAGCCAAGAGCTGACCAAATCAACACACCCCAGGATGACAACACAGATCTCCAAACAAGCAACCACAAAGGGCCAGATTGACAGGGAGAGGAGAGAGGGGAGTGCGAGAACAGGCAGGAGGATGGGGAGCGGGGAGACGATGAGCAGGAGGATATGCAGGAGGATAGGCAGGAGGATAGGCAAGGTGATAGGGAACAGGAGGATAGGCAGGAGGGTGGAGAGCATGAGGGTAGGCAGGAGGATGAGGAGCAGGAGAGTAGGTGGGAGGACAAGGAGCAGGAGGGCAGGCAGGAGGACAATGAGCAAGGGAGCAGTCTGGGTATGTGGCCACTTGTCTTCCTCGCCAGTCACCACCAATGAAATCGATTGATTACATCACAGCAGGTGCCAGGGATGACTGCGACAACACTACACAAGGTGGAGGTGGACCTGGATTGTCCAACCCACCCCAGACTGGCATTGACGAAAGACCCCCCTCAGAGGACGGCAACCACCCCCAGAAGAAGCGGAAGCGGAAGGGTACAGGAAGGAAGGGACCTCCAAAGGCAACCAAGAAGGGCAAGAAGGTGGTAAATGGTGGTGAGGGCAGCAACCAACCCGGCCAATGACGTAGCGGAAGAGGTGCTGGAAAGCCCTGTGAGTCCTGGTCTCTGGCCTTTCACTCCATCCCTGCGCTCTGCTGCTTACTGTAAGGTCAATAGGACCTGCACCTAGCTGCGACGGCAGTTCTCGTAGTTCTCCTAGCCAATCCCCCTTTCATATAACAGTATACCCATCCAATACTATTTGTTTTGAATCTCTTAAATCCACGGTGGAGCGTTGGAGTCCTCAAAATGAATCGCAATTGAGAATATACTTTCCAGTACCATTCAGCATTGTATTGCCTGTTGAGAATGAGAACAGGTGGTTGGGATTGGAAAACGGCCACTAACCAACCAATTAAGGTCTCAACTTGCAACTCATCCAGTTGTTCCAAGGTGGGGCCTAATTGCAATGGCGATATGTGATTGTAAAGAAACTGTCTAAATTTGCAACTCATCCAGTGGTTCCAAGGGGGTGTTGAACGGAGGTCTGGGCGCAGCCCAGACTGGAGGTCAGTCGAGTCACCAGGTCACTGCATAGCAGACTTGATGCTGAGAGCGCTCTAGAAGTGGCTCTGAAGGGACCGGATCACTTATGTAATAGATCCAACTTCTATCCAGTCCAGACTTGGTCTAGACGTGGCCTCAAGCCACCGATGGTAACAGCTGTATAGCTGTAACTGTCACACGTGTACTATGTATATATTGTTGAGCAGATGCGAGGTCAGCGCCATACAGGACATAATGACTTACCTGGTAGGGTGAGAGGGTTGCTTAGTGGATGGTAGAAGTTAAGAGCAAGAAGTGTTAGATCATATTCACACGCCCTATGTGGTATATATACAAACATGGGAGTGACATTCACACGTTACTGATGTGTGACATATGATCACGTGACTATCTACTGGCTGCCCTCTAACGGCGCCATTACACAATGCAGCCGTAAGGTGCATGCCATAAAGGCGGGTCGAACTTCCCAAGTTCAACACTCCCCCATGCTAAGCAGTGAGTACGCGCATAAGTATAAGAACGAAGAAGGAGAGCCTGTGACGAAAGAGATATATATACCGCGGTTGATGGTGTAGATATCCACCTTTACTCTAGGAACTCTAATCCGAGTTCTCCTCGGTACTTGAGGAACTTGACAGAACCCAGGTTCTTTGTAAACATGTCTGCGGGGTTTTGATCACCGTTTATGAAGAAAACACGAGCATATTTCCGGGAGATGACCTTGCTAACATAATGATACCTGATGTCAATATGTTTGGAACGTCGCTCGGTGACAGGGTTGGATGTGATGAAGATCGAACCCTGGTTGTCCCCGCAGATTGGGATTGGCTTGAGGCTATATCCGAGCTCCCCCATAATGGTATGCATCCAGACAACTTGACGGCTGCAATCGGAGAGCGCCATGTACCCAGCCTCGGTGGAGGACAAGGCAACAGTTTTTTGTGCTTTTGTTGTCCATGATATAAGACCACCTGCCAATTTAATAAAGAAACCTGAAGTGGACCGTCGCATGTTCACGTCGGAGGCCCAGTCCGAGTCTGTACACGCATTGAGTCCTTGACCAGATGCACCATCATATTTGAGTCTGTAGTTGGGGGTGCCAACAAGATAGCGGCATATGTAAAGCGCATGACTCAAATGATCTTCCGTTGGGTTAGCAGCAAACTGCGCCATTTTGGTAACCGCAAACAAAATGTCTGGTCTTGTTCCAAGCATGAGGTAGAGCAGAGAACCAATTACGGTTTGGTATCTCTTCCGTAGCTCTGGGTCTGCTGCCTTATCTAAAGACTTTACTGGCGCATAACCAACAGGGAGAGGAGTGGGAACAGCCTTGGCATTAACCATTCCACATCGTTGCAGCACGGCCTGCAGATATTGTGCTTGGTCAATATAGATGTTCTGACCAGCACGGCCTATGCACATATGGAGAAATTCTTTTAGCTCCCCCAGGTCTCTTGACTCCCAACGTTCCATAAACCTCTTTTTCATTACTTCAACTGCGGCTTTTGATGGCCCAAGGAAAATGGCGTCATCGACATAGACAACTGCGATGATGAATGTTTGGGAGGCTTCGTCAAAGCACTTGAAGAGACCTGCATCTGAGTCTAGGTTGACGAAACCTAACTCTTCCATTGACTTCTTTAAGGCTCGCCACCATGCGAGACCTGCCTGTTTGAGGCCATATAGGGCTCGGCGAAGTCGGAGAACATGTCTTTCTTTACCTCTGGCATGGAATCCTTCTGGTTGTTCCATGTATATCTCCTCTTCTAGTTCCCCGTAGAGGTAGGCATTTCGAACGTCGAGACCGGAGAGGTACCAACCTTCAAGTGCAGCCAATGCAAGGATGAGGCGCACAGTCTCGAATCGTACAACGGGGGAGAAGATTTGGTCGAAGTCCTTTCCTTCGACCTGAGAGAAGCCCTTTGCTACAAGGCGGGCTCTCTTTCTACCATCGGGTTTAACGTCAAATACCCAACGGTTTTTGATGACCCTGCAGCCACTAGGGCGCACCACCATGTCAAAGACGTGTCGCTTAGTGAGGGTTTCTATTTCTCGCTGGCAGGCAGCTCGCCATTCTTCTAATTGGCCAGCGGGAAGTCCAATCATGTCCTTGTAGGTCCATTCTTTTGGTTCCTTCTCTTCACGGACCAGAACAGCTTTGGAAACAAGGAACGACAGGAAACTGACTCCCCCTTCCCGGGAGAGTCTGGAGACGACAGCCTCTTCTCCCTCGGAGGGAGAGGGAGACTCAAGCATCTCGCGAGTCTCATCCTCAGAGTCATTCAACTTGTCGTCGTCTCCTCCTTCCTCGTCACTGCTGTAATAGGGAACCAAGTCAGGGACAGGGACTCCCCTGGGAATGTTCTGTCGGCAAGGACGACTGGACTCCTCGCCAACAACCCTTTTCCAATCCCTTTGATGGAGGATGTCCTTCTCAACCTCAACAGGATGTTTCTTCCCGTAGACGTTACTCTCGGTATATCGCTCAGGAATGGTCTTCTTCCTGGTGGACTTTTCCCGAGGAGGGGTAAAGCAGCCGGCTGGCGCTTTCCTCGATGAGGTTCAGAAGGGCCAGGTTCGCTGGGCGGTTGGTCTAGCTGCATTTGCCTGCACTGGATGTTCTCAGGAGTAGGAGGACGGTCTTGCTGAGTAGAAGTACGAAGAGGAGGCATCCTCATACCGTGTTGCTGTTGAGGGTGTAACCCCAACGTCCGCAACTTCCGGTCCAGTTCCTTCTGAGCCTCAGATATGACCTTCCTCAATGTTCGAGAGAAGAGGTGAGATGTGTCATCATCATCTTCCATACCGGGAGGAGGACAATGACAGTTGTCGCCGCCACAAGGTGTGACAGGAGGCGCAATTTCTTGCAGCCTGGTGTTGTTCTGGAGTGTCCTTTTAGGACACCTTGGAAACAGAGATTCATCGAAGGTGGCATGTGCAGCAGAGAAGACTACATTATTCGGTCCGCGCATGAAAATATAGCCTTTTCCCCCGGAATGCATACCAAGGAAAATCATCAGTTCAGCCTTAGGGGCCATCTTGTCCTCTCGTATTTCGGAAGGGATGAAAACGTAGGCTCCACAACCTAGGACCCGGAGACGATTAATGGAAGGTTGTTCTCCAGTGAACCACTCGTGTGGTGTACGCCATTCTAAGCGCCGCATGGGGGTCCTGTTGTAAACATGAACTGCATGATCAAGGGAGAACTCCCACCAAGAAGGTGGTAAACAGGCCTGAAAACGCATAGTCTCGGCTTTCTCAGTAAGGGTACGGATCAGCCTTTCGGCTCGTCCGTTTTGTTGATGTACATAAGGGATGCTCTGGGAGACTTTGATTCCCTCATTCCCTAACATATCAAGAAAAGCTTTCGACTTATATTCTCCTCCAGCGTTGGACATCCATTCAACAATATTCGTATTAAATTGATTCTTCACCATAGCGATGAATCGTTTTGTTGCTGGAAGTGCAGCATCTTTAGTGCGCAAATTAATGGTCCAAGTGTTGGAGGAGAAATCATCCAGGAATACGATAGCATATTTGTACTTGTGATAAGACTCCACAGGGAAGGATTTGAGATCCGAGTGGACAAGTTCAAAAGGTTTATTTGCGCGAGTTTTGGTTGAAGGAAAGATTTTGTTTGTTTTCTTCCCTTGTTTGCAGCCTGGACAGATATGGTTTTCTGGAATCTGGATTTGGCTAGGTAGGCCGTTTGTGTATTTCCCAATTTTATGCAGCACATCATTAGATGGGTGCACAAACCTCCGATGGTATGTCTCAAAATCTGGATGGAATATTTCTTCGGCAGCCCTGATAGAAGGTTTGGCGCCAAGATAAGTGCGAATTATGAATATAGTCGCTCCATCCCATCTTGGAAGGAATGTAAGAAATTCCTGTCCATCTTGCAGCAAAGAAATGCGCTCAGTGTTTCCGTTCAACTGCAAGCCTCCTCTTAGAAAAACACCCAAAGAGAGGAGGCGCATAGATAGATCTGGGACATAGAACACAGGGGCAATCCTAGCCATGTGTTCGGATCCTTCAACAGCCATCATAACTGTTCCTTTCCCAATGATCTGGGTATCTGCAGATGTGGCTGTATTCGCGGTGATATTTTTCTCCAGTGGTGTATATTCGATGAAATCATTCATGTCACTGGTAAAATGGAGGGAGGCACCGGAATCAAGAATCCAATCCACTCTGTTCATGTGATCCTCAGCAGCGAAGTCGCTTATTACGTTTGGGCAGCAAAATGTACACTTGTGGTAGTAATCGTAGCAAGGATTGTGTTATACCCTGTTGGGGAGAGATTAGTAGCATCCAGAGGAGAGGCTAATTTCGCGCACCGTGAGCTGGGACCAGCGGAATTGTCCAAAAACATTTCGACATCATTGTCATCAGAACGCCAGTAGAGGGAAACCTCATCGTCACGTCTAACCCTAGGACGTTTGCTGGGTCGACTCAGTGACCTTTGTTCCTCTTTAGCCCTCTTGACAATCTCGAGTTTCTTGACTGTCTCAATGGTAGGCTTGACGCCGATGCGATGAGCCAGGGAGAGGGCATTGGTGAAGTTCGGATAAACCGAACGAGGGACATCAGGAACGACGATGGGGGAAGCAACCTCACCAAAGACAAAGGAAGGGGTGGGAGATGGGGCGTGCTCTTCAATGGGCCTTGCGGCCTGTTGTTGCTGGTTCTGCTTGTTCTTGCCAGCGCGTGTTCCCCTGAAGGTTCCTCCACGGCCTCCTTGTCCTCCTCTCCAACCTCCTCGTTGAGGGTTCTGGTTCCCTTGATGTTGCTCCTCTTGTTGAGGTTGCTGCTGTTGTTGTTGGAATGACGGGGGGACCAGAACGTTGGACGGCGCTTATCCTTCTAGCAGCCTGAGGTTGTTGGGGACGATTGTTTTGGTTCTGAGCGGGACTACGCTGCTCCCAAGCAAGGATAGTCTTGCATTTGATGTCGTCGGTTTTCAGGTCCTCAATGTCATCAGTTTGACAGATGGATTGAACCAACGCGTTCATCTGGTATGGGAGCTTTGAGACGAGGATCATGGCTTGGAGATGAGGAGGGACGGCACATTTGGATGCTGCCATCCTGGTGAATCCTATAAGGATAGTATCGATGGCGAGAGTGGGATCGGCGTTTCCGGGGATGACAACGTCCATTGTTGCCTTGAGTTCTTTATAGGTGGTGGCGATCCTGGGTTTGCCGTAGGTTTTCTCAAGATACTCCCAGGCTAGGGAGGCGAACATGGTATTGATGTTGGTGTTATCCTCTATAGTCTTCTGGAGGAGGTTCAAAACGGTTGTGGCGATGGTTGGGTGAAGGCGGAGCATGATGTTCCCAAGAGCCTTGTCATTAATGTTGAACCAAATGTTGATTTCGGATTGGTTTTTGGCGGGCTTAGACGTGTCTTGGGTGGTTTCGGTTTCTCCTTCCTTGACACGAACGGTTATAGTTTCGTAGTCGGGGGCAGGAAATTTGTTCTGGATAACCTTCCATTGGCCTTGGGAGAGGAGATAGTTCATCATCATCGGCCGCCAAGCCTGCCAGTTCATGGAACCGTTCAGAACGGGCACAAGGGACATGAGGGTGGAAGACATTGTTGATTTCTGTATGATGAGGAGGTCAGCGTATGTACGCGCCAAACATGATAACAGAAAGCTAAGCAACGCGAGGGAGATCCCCTTGGCCGTCGCGGCGAACTTGCCTCTGGACAATGGCGTGTAAACACCTTATGTCTCCCCCGCTATAAAGCAGGGTTTTGCCGTCGGTAGATGTTAATCGACTACCCTCCCCATAAGCAAGAGGCATAGTGGTTAAACCACAGGCGTTGCTATCATCGGGTCCTACGAACATGACATTCATTGCCAGAGAACAATAGCCCAGAGGGTCATAGGTTCTCACCCTGCGCGCGCAGTGGCAGCGCAAATAGCGGCTAGTTGTTTGCAGCGTCATGGACGCGCAATGCAACAGCGCTCAGGTAAAGCAGAGTGTTGTCTGGCACAGTGCAGCCATAGAGGCACAATAAATGCAGCAGACATAGGGTATCCTGCAGTGCAGCCATAGGGTGGCGCAAGTGTTGAGCATGGATAGAGAGGTTGTCATTCATCAGAGTAAACTCCAGATGAAGACGCCAACACAAGCCGCCATAGAGGCGCATGGTGACCAAGGTGTAAACAGAGTGTTACACCAAGGGTGCAAGGAGCTGGTTACCCGGGCTCATAACCTGTTGAGCAGACGCGAGGTCAGCGCCATACAGGACGCAATGACTTACCTGGTAGGGTGAGAGGGTTGCTTAGTGGATGGTAGAAGTTAAGAGCAAGAAGTGTTAGATCATATTCACACGCCCTATGTGGTATATATACAAACATGGGAGTGACATTCACACGTTACTGATGTGTGACATATGATCACGTGACTATCTACTGGCTGCCCTCTAACGGCGCCATTACACAATGCAGCCATAAGGCGCATGCCATAAAGGCAGGTCGAACTTCCCGAGTTCACCATATATACCATGCCACTCTATGCAATAGACCTAAGTTGCTTCTCTCTCTCTCTCTCCCATCAAGCAACTAACCTCTCCCCCTAAGGTAAGAGTAGAGTACAATGTGGTAGATAGAATATACCACGCACTGCTCAACAGTGGGGCCCTAGTTGCAATAGTCATATGCTATTGTAAATAAACTCAAGACAGCTCCAACCCCGATATGCTTAAACATTCCTTATTCTCTCCCTCCCTCGAGTATTGCTGGCAAAACAATGTCTGGTCCTTCTCTGTCTCTGTCCCTAAAACCATCCTTCCGTTCCAGCACGGGAATGCTCATGTGGAGATCTTCCTTTGGGACTTGTTGAGCAGACGCGAGGTCAGCACCATATAGGACGCAAAGACCTGAAGGTGTGAGGCTGGTTGAGGACTTAGATGGTGAGAGTAGAGAGCAAGAAGTGTTAGATCATATTCACACGCCTGTTGCAGTATATATACAGGCATGTAAGTGACGTTCTCACGTTACTGATGTGACATATGATCATGTGACTATCTACTCGGCTGCCCTCTACCAGCACCATAATACAATGCGGCCGTTGTCACACATATGGATGTCCTGTCTATTATTTTGTAGCATTTTGACAATAATCCAACCAACCATATGTCTCTCCATTTCCTCATCAAGCAAACCTCCATACACCAACAACCATACCCGTGCATAACCTCCAAACCATCCATTCCCTCACCAAGTCCCTCAACCATCTCTCCACAAACACAGAGACCCCAGGAGTACTTCATAGAACATCATAGAACTGTCATGATTTTCGCCGGTTTTCTACCTTTTTGCTTCTAAGTCCCAAGCGCCCACTCATTCAACTTCGCTCAACCATGACATGTTTCCACATTCCTTATCTTATCTTATCTCATGTCCCATTCACTTTATCTTATCTTTTATCTTCTTTCGGTCATTTCGGTCAGAAGGCAAACTCAGTCATCTCGGATTACTAGGGCTAAAGACCTTTGGCCCAGAGGAAGACGCATACAGGACTATCTACTTCGGAGCAATGTCCAACTGCTCCCCTACCAAAGAGTCCACCCAAGTCGTCGCCATGGAGTTGATACTCTCCTGGACATCTTCCCAGGTCAACTCCGGACTCGGCTGAATCCTCTCCAACAACAAACCCTCCGGCTTGGGAGACCCTACAATATGAGACCCCAAGACAATGGGGGCCTCCAAGACGTCCACCTCTCCCTCGGCATCCTCCTCTCCCACCGTCAAGTTGAACTGCTGAGGAGGGTAGGTTTCGTACCTGCTCCTCAAAAGACCAACAGAGATCTCTGCGTTGGTCACCCTCTTCATCATCAACTTGTACATCTCCATGGAGAAGGTGTACTTCTTCTCCAACTCCAAATTCCTTCTCTCCAAGTCGGCAATGTTCCTCCTCAACGTAGCACTCTGAGAGTTCTCGTCAGAAACGAATTATTTCTGACATCTGTCAAAGACAGAACTCACCTCCTCTTCCATTCACTCTTGCTCATTGAAGAGCTCAGCCCCCAAGACAGCGGTATACCCTAAACAGGTATCCACTATGGGAATCATCTGCTCCTCCTTGTCGTGGTCCAACTCCAGACCCCTAGCGACCCACTCCTCCTGGAAATGAGAAGTCTCCACGTTATGGAACTTCCCCCTCCACTTCATCCTACCGGCAATCACCAGATCCCTAATATAAAGATCCTTGAAGCGCTCCCCCTTCTTCTGAGCCTAGGACTGGATGTCGGTTAAGGAGGCGTAAGGCTGGAAGATGTTTCCCCTCTTGTGGGGATACTTTTGATGGTTGAAGGGAAGAGACTCGTCCTTGTCTTTCAAAGGACTGCGAGGAAAGCCAGCGGAACGAGGAGGTTGGATGCACCCACGAGGGCGAGAGGACGGAATGCAAGGGGCAACCTTCTTGCCATGAGAAGGAGGGATAGTGTCATGATTTTCGCCAGTTTTCCCTTCTTTTCTTTCTTTCTTTCTAAGTCCCAAGCGCCCACTCATTCAACTTCGCTCAACCATGACATGTTTCCACACTCCTTATCTTATCTTATCTCATGTCCCATTTCTTTTATCTTATCTTTCATCTTCTTTCGGTCATTTCGGTTAGAAGGGGAACTCGGTCATCTCGGATTACTCGGGCTAGAGACTTTTGGCCCATGGGAAGATGGTCACAAGACTATCTACTGCGGAGCGATGTCCAACTGCTCCCCCACCAAGGAATCCACCCAAGTCGTCGCCATAGAGTTGATACTCTCCTGGACATCCTCCCAGGTCAACTCCGGTGTCAGGGCCGACCTCAAAGGTCACTCTGATGAAAGCAGTCGACGAGCTGGTCTGGGCTAATAGTCAGATGCTGGGGTGTCGAGGGATCTTTACTGTGGGCTTACTGCAGCCACTCGAGTTTGA